>Ga0179593_1407897_pt1 | contig 10668 bp, 16 predicted proteins | sample CZODoug2_1_08_16_FD_185931 | JGI IMG/M metagenome (GOLD analysis project Ga0179593, IMG submission 185931) | Vadose zone soil fungal communities from Angelo Coast Range Reserve, California, USA - CZODoug2_1_08_16fungal (PacBio error correction) | ecosystem: Environmental > Terrestrial > Soil >... | reverse complement strand
AGGCCTTTTAACTCCCCTGATATAGTTTTTTTTCCAGTGCGGATTTGCCTGCTCTTCACGACCATGCGTCGACCGCAAGTACATCCACCTACATTCACACTCATAATGCCATCGGTACTCCCAATCTTTCTTTTTTCACTACGCTGCACTATAGTCCTTTCCCTCGCTTAGCGCATTTTTGGTACCCTCTTTTTTTCCTTTTGATTCAACTGTCCTGACCCCCCAAACTTTGTTTTTTTGCCCCCCCCCCTTCCCCGCTCGAGCTCCAGTGTGTTTGCCGAGCGTTGGTGTTGTGGTTCAGCAATTCTTTTTCCTCAATCGACGTATTTGAGGAGGCCTCAGTCGTTCGAGGGGCACCCCGAAGGATAGCGGCCCAACTTACTTCGCTCCTGAACCCGTTGGACTCTTGGGGATTGATTTCGTCCCATACTTCTTTATCACGCAAACCCTTTTTTTTTTTTTTTATTTCCAAATTCCGGTGACTCTTCTTTTCTAAGCATTTGATATTGTGCGACGGGTCCGCGCCGGCCCTCCCATAACATATTTTCCACGTTTTGTTCCCTTTAAGCTTTACAGCGGTTTTAGTTATTTTCCTTTTTTCCAATTTCCCTGCTCCCGTCGTTCGCAATCTTCTCTTAGTGTGTATTTTTTTTAAGTAAGTGGCGATGCAGACCTCGCATTTTCCAATCCGTCTCTCCGTATTTCCTCAAATTGCACGAACCGATGCAGGGCCCCCTTCGACCATTTCGGTCCCTCCTTCTTTTTTTCCTTTCTTTGCCGTTTTTTTTTTATTTTTGTCTCTTTTCCCCGCAGAGGGTGTTTCGTTTTGATCTTCCCCCCTTCATCAGTCGCCGCTTGCATTCCTCCCCCTTCGTTCCGTTTTCGAGGGTTTTTTGTTACCAACCCCGTACCCTCCCGTTTCATTTACATAGGAGCCGTTTTTGCCTATTTTTCTCTTTGTCCTTTAAAATTTTTTTTTTTCCCAGTGGCCAATCCTTTTGTTTTCCTTTTCCCGCGACTTACGCCTCCTCCCCCCTCCCCTTCTCTTCCCCCCCCCCCCAGCCTAATTCTTTCAAGCTTTGGAGCTGAAAAAAATCCCCGTTTGCGCCTCCCCCGAAGATTCCCCCCTCCCTTTTCAGGGCACTGGTAGAGTTTCGTTGTCTTTTGCATTGTCCTGGCGTTCTATCTTTTCAATAAGCTCTTACCCTCTGGACAGTGTAGCCGTCGCTTTTTTTTGTGAATTTCCTTCGCTAAGAGTAGAAATCTTCTCCTTTCTTTTCGTTTCCCCCATTGTCCTCTCTTTTCTCGGCTCCTCTCCCATAGCTTTCTAAACGTGCCGTCTGCTAGCCTCCTCGCTGCCCCCCCTCTTTCGGCCCTTTCGACCGAATGACCACATGGGTTTTGCTGGTCTCCTCGAGGCTTCCTATTTCCTTCGTGAAACTTCCCCTTCCCCCAAAATTCTCTTCTCCCTGAACTTCCCCCCTTCTCCTTTAGACCGTTATCTAAATTCGTTTTCCGCACCACTGACTCAACGGATCGCACCCCAATTTCCTTTCTCATCCCGGCCGTGTTTTTTTTCTTTTTTTCCCCCTCTCTGATTGTTTGTACATCAGTCTTTTCTTATAGGATGCCCCTCCTGCCCGCTTTTCCCTCTGTCGGACCTGTTTCTGCTTAGCTGACGTTACTTCTTTTTTTTTTCCCTCTCTTCTCCTTGACTTTGCTCAGTCCTTCTCTCCGTAACGCCTAACTCCCCCTGTTTCCAAAACCTCTTCTTAGTCGGTTCTAGATTTGTTGCCCACCATGCCGGCTCCACCCCTCCTTAAGTCGGTTTTACTAAAACGGCAGACCATGCTTTTCAACCACTTGCTGCCTCCTTCCTCTTATCTTGGTCTCTCAGTAGCCCCGGTTCTTTCTCGGCACTCCCTCCTTTCGTTTTTGCGCAGGCACCCCTTTTGTTTAGTTTGTGAATCGGTATCCCTCCTTCCCTCTGCCGTGTTTCCCTTTCCTCTACACACAGATCTATTGGCGCAAATCCGCCGCTTTTCCACTCCCAAAACCGTCTCTTCTCTTATGCCGGAGTATTTAAATTGATGTCGTCCTTTCAGCAAAGAGGACAGTTTTTTCCTCCCTAACTCTCGCCCCTTTTTTTTACCCTACTCGGATAAACGCTCTTTTTTTCATTTTCTTTTTTTCCTCTTTGATAGATCTTACGGACGATGCCCACCCCATTCGGTTTTCTCTGAACGTGTTTTGGGTAACTGATGGCCATTTGATCCCGAACTCTTTCTTTCTTATATGTTTTCTCTCCCCATCGACACAAAGTATCTCTTCGTGATAATGCATATGCCCGGTATTTTGCCCCTCTCCTAGTCATTCTAACGTGACAATATCCCGCCCCCATTGTTTCCCCTTTTTGGTGACCCCCACAAGTATGGGATGAATAGGTTCTTCAAATATATCATCTTCTTTCCCCTTCTCCTCCTCCTTTTTTGTGTTGTTCATTTATCTTATCCCCGATCATCCCTCCCCCCACCCGTGCCCGGTCAAGCACCCATTCGGGCTTTGCCTCTTTTCCTGGAGATACCGCTTAACCTTCCTGCGATGTCCTCCACGTCTTCGGGTCTCTGTGTCATTCTATCCCGGATGGACGTTTTATGGTTCCCCGTTTTCGATTGGCCGTAGGCGATACGCCTCCTCGGTTTATGGGTGGGTTGGTTTGCGCTTTTTCTCCCCACCTTGTTAGCCCCTGACCCCCTACTTCTCGACACAGAATGGTTTTTTCATGCGTCTTTCGCTCGATCAAACCTATGCCGAAGTCACTCCCCCCTCCAAAAATGAGACGTTATCATTAATTTCACAGAACATGGTCGTTTTTTTTTAGTTTGGGATTGACACCTGGATCATTCTTTTTTCTATCTTCCCTGTCATTCGGGTTGATAATCCTCAAAGAATTTTCTGCGCGTTTTTTGTAGTGGAGGTTTTCATTGCTTTCCTCTGATTTCCTTTTCAGAGTGCGGTCTTTCACTTCGATGACTTCCTTCCCTCAAAGCCGGAACCCCGGCAATCCTCACATTTTCCACCTTTTTTTTTCCCCCCGACAGGGCGTGTCTTTTTTACCCCTCCCCCCGAGTTGCTCCTCCGCGGAAGTAGTACGGTCCCAGTGCTTTTTTTACCACCCCGGATAGTTCTGCGTTTCTGGGTCCGGTGGAGTCCAGCTTTTTTTACCTTAACTTTTTTCCAGAACCCTCTCGACCGACTTTTCCCCACAGCCGGTTGTTAGTTTTTTCCACACTTCTCGACCTGATCCCCGACGAGTCCTCCTTTCTTCGGGTACCCCCCAGTCAGGGAGAGTCTCTCGCTAGATTGGACCAGTTATTTTTTCAATAAGGACATCGTCTGCTATCTTCCCTTTTTTTCTACCTCTTGTTTTTCTCCTATTTTTTACCTAATAATTTAACACTGGATCGAAAATGATCGATAGTTTTTTTCAAGCCAAGGCCCCAATGCCGATTTTCGAAACTTTTATTTTTTTGGTCTGAAGTCCCGCCCCCCCCCCCCCCCCCATTTGTGTGTTGAGTACCTAACTGAAGATTATCGTCCTAGAATGATCAGTTTCGTCGAAGATCTGTTTGTGATTGAACAGCTGTCGGGTTTAATTTTTACCCCCTTTTCTTCCCCTTCGATCACCATTCCCCCGCCCGTCCCATTGTTTTGCATTCCTGTCGTGCCGATTGCTGTGTGAAGAGAATCTTTGTCTAGCAGCATTTGCTTCTTCCTGCTGTTTATAGATTTTGCTTGATTCTTTCTACCATTCTTCCTTTACAGACTGTTTAACTTCTCTTCACTTCCCCTCCTCATTTTTCTTTCCTCCCTAGTTCAATTCAAAGGCTGACAGTACTTAAATGTTTCTCTAGTCTTTTATCCCCCCCTGCCATTCCCCCCTCCCCTTTCCCCCCCCCACTGTGTTAAAGCCTTCTGGTTGATCCCCTTCTGTTGATCACTCGTTTTTTTTGCAGTCAGTCAGTGAAGAGCGGGTTGCAGTCAGATCCTGTTCGCATCTCCCTTTCCTTTCTTCCTTTTCTTCGGTTTTTTTTTCAGTCGTCACAACCCCCTTAGTGGGCATTCTTTTCGCCGATCCTGTCAACGCCAAATCGGTTTTTAAAAGGTCTGATGTTTATGTTTTTGTCGGTTACTTTTTTTTGTCAAACAACTACATCCAATGCTTCCCATATGTATTTGCCTTGTCGAAACCCTGTTAACCTCGTTTCGATATTTTCGCCAAAACGACCAGTTCCCGCTAGTTGACCCTTTCTCCCCCTCATCTTTTCCTACCTGGACCCATGAATACCCTTATTCAAAGATTCGCCCCGCGTGTAGCCCCCGTCAGCGCGCGGTTTGGAAAATTGGCTGATCGGGCGACCACGGCTTGAAAGCTGGTTTTTTCTTTTCGCACTTCTTTTTTTCCCCGGGACCGTATCCCCTTGTTTTTTTTAAGGCTGACTGGGGTTATAGATTGAGCTGCCGGCCGTTCCACGCTGTACTAGAAGCTTTTTTTACCTGGAAACAAGATGATATTGTTATTGAGGCAGGCGCTCCCTTAGTCTTTTTCCACGCTTCTCAACCTCTTTCGCAGTGTCCCCCCCTTATCGTTTTTTTTTTTCTTTATTTAACCTGCATTCCAAAGACCCCCACCAAGCGTCCCCTGTCATCTTATACAGCCCCTCTGCATCTTGTTCTCTCCTCCTTTCCAACCTCGGATTGGTATTGCGAACCCTCTCCTTCCTCTTTTTTTCGTCTCCTCCCCCCCCTTTCCAGTGATTTCTACTTTTTCGTATTTGCCCCCCCCCCCCCCTCTCGGTTTCTTTCAGGAAGTCGTTTCCAGTAACTTCAGAAGATGTACACGCCAGAAAGCGACCCCATTTGCGTCCTTTCTCCCCTCCTCAGTGCTTTTTTTCTTGTGAGTCCCAAAAGGATTTATTCCCGCGTCTATTTTCTCGTCGAGCGGTTTATGATCTCCTTTGAATGCGGTTCGAAGCATTTTTTTCTTGGCACTTTCCGGCCTCCGCACGGGCACCCCCCCCCCGCTTCTCGTTTCCCCCACTTCTCTTCCTCGCGTTTCTCCTCCGTTGGTGTTGGGATCTCTCTTGAGGCATTTACTTTATCCCCGATATCGTGGCTGTAGGATTTTTTTCGACCCCGATTCTTACCTCCCTTAGGATTCCTTCACCTTGAATATGTCCCCCCAATTCCCGGTCCTTTTCCCTTTGAGGTGATCACCGCCCTTTTTCAACTTTTGCCATGTCTGCGGCAATTTATCTTTGTGTGTTTTGCCCAGGTGACTGGATTTCCCCTCCTCCACCCTCAACAACCTGAGTCTTGTTTGTCCCCTCCCGTCCGCGTTTTTCTTTTGCTCCCTTTTGTTGACATGTTTTCTGATTTCGCTGGTTGCAATATCTTCGGGGCATCCTTTTTGAAAAATAGCCTTTTATTTGAAGACTTCTTCTGGCACCCGACTTCTCATCGGGAATTTTTCTTGAGATCCTGACACATTTTCTGGTCACTCTTGGTTGTGTCTGCAGTGCGACCGTTTGCATCACTTCAGTCTTTTCTCACTCCCCACCCCCTTTTGGGCCTGCATGTCAGTATCCCGGTTTTGCTCCTCCTTTTCTTCGGTGAGCGAGGTCCCTTTTTTTCAGCAATAACTACTCCAAATCTTTGTTCCCTTGCCCATCTTATTTCTCAGCGGTTGTACCGGCCGTCCTTCTTCTTTTTCCTCTTCCACTTCAGCGAAGTAGGAGGGCCACTCTTCTTGCGTCCTTGTTTTCTAAGATATCCGAGATCAATCACCGCGATTCAAACCGAGACATTTTTTTGCCACCCTTTTTCTCCACCTCGTCGCTTTTTGTGTACTCTCCCCTGTAGCCCCGGTCAGCCGGGTTCTTTTCCCCTCTTTGTCTGTCGAAAGACTTGGAGATCGATATCGGGTTTTGTTTGAGCTTGCCCAATTCCATTCTTATTACCGTCGAACAACTTGACATTAGGGACTTTTGCGGTCTATGATTTCCCAACCCTTGAATTCTTTTCCACCCCGAGTCCCCAATCAGCGCCTTTTTGCGCGTTTCTGTCCCCCCTTTTTTTCAAGAATTTTCATGTTTTTTTCGTCAGACGCACAAAGAGAAGCACTCCTCCGTGCTTCACCTTTCTTTTACCAGCATTACATTTCACTCTCTTTGCAAAAAAAGCCTTTGCTCACCCCCGCCCGATAACCCATCCCTTTTTTTTTTTTTGCCGGCCGTTTTTTTTTTTCCTTAAGTGTGCCTTTTGATTCCCTCCCCCTCCCTCAGCATGGACCTCATTGGCAGGTCTATCCACCTTTTCCGTGCCTGACTGAATTTCTCGAATTAGCGGATGATCTTGTCCTTGAAGGCGTACTTTTAACCCTCCCTTCTGCGATAGAGATACCTATTCCCTTAAACACCCTGCATCCTCATCCATCCTCCCAGGCTGCTACCAACAGACTGTCTCTTCCCCTCTGCCTAATGCGAACCACTGGGCCTGCCGCCCCCTTTATTTTTTTTTGCTCGTTTTTTCTCTCTTTTCCCCCGCCCTCCCGTTCACCCCTTCTCTTCCCCCCCCCCCCCCCTTCGACCGACGCTTCTTTTTTTGCTATCCCGATCTTTTCTTCCGGGTATGTCGTAACCATCCGGACGGATCTCCCGGACAACACCAAATATCGTTATAACTCCCTTAGTTGCTGGTTGGAGGTACCCCCCCCCCATCTGAGAATTTTCGTGCCTCCTGAGATTTTGTACTCTCCCCCACTCAGCACCGATTTTTCCCTGTAATTTGGGTTCAGCTTAGCGGAGTTTTCCTTAATAGGTATCTGTCCAATCCCCCCTGACCGGTCCCTTGAATTCCGGTCCATCTTTAGTACTCCGTACATACCCCCCTCTACGTAGCCCTTAGTCTTTTCTCGCTTTGGTGTCAACCTTTTTCTCTTTATCTTGACTCTTTTTTGTGAATTCCCCCCCCCCCCCCACCCAGACACCTGAATATCCGGGTTTTCTTGGTAAACAAAAATTTTCTTTCCCGCTTTTATAGCTCGCGTCCGCTCTCGGTGGCTTTTCCCTCCCTGTGCAAGCTAAAGGTCGTGTTGTCATCAGTTTAAAACCGGGTATGCGTTGACATCCGCTTTACGGCCCTTTTCTCATTTGAGTCTGTTTCCTCCCCGTGATACCCCGAATATCGACTTTTTTGCGCGCCCCCCGCGATCATTCACCCCCCCGCGGCCTGTCTGCTGATACCCCTCATTCTCGGCTATGTTCGCCCAAGATCTTCTTTGCTAGTTCATCATACTTCCGCCCTTTTAGTTTTTTCAACTTCATCGGCTTCCCATAATATTTTTTTTTTGTAGTTATTCTCGGGCGATTGCTCTCCGTCTGGGACCCTCTTTTTCCCCCCAACCTTCTTGTTTTTTCCCTAGCTTCCGTTGTTGGTCTGTGCTCCAATTTTTTTTTCCCAAGTCGAGCCCCTACCCCCATCCTTATCTCTCCGATCACCACCTTCCCCACGTCCCGATTCCGTTTTACTTCCTAGGACGCCTAATTTCTGCCCCCATCCGCGCATCAGGGTCTTTTTTTTTCACTTTAAGACTTTTTTTTCCCTTTTTTGCAAACCGTCTTTTTTTTTTTCAGGAACCATAGACCCATCTCTTTTTTCCTTCCCTTGTGTTGGTGTTTTATGAGATGCTCTATTTTCCCTCCCAGATTCATCCCCCATCTTTTGTCACAAAGGACCGGTAAGAACATTCCGTGAGTCCGTTTTCCTATCCCGGATACTTTAGCTGATTGCAGCCCTCCTTCGGGGATTCTTGCTATTAGAACCGGCGTCGAGGCTTGGGTTTTTTTCTATTTCGGACAGCCGCGGTAGGGTCAGGTGGACTGGCTCTCCCCCTTGCCATCCTTTTTCTACGACACCGGTTCGCCGCCCAAACTCTGTTTGTCTCGGCCGGAGGCTCGACTCCCATTTTATAAGCACCCACCCACAACCAAATATGCCCTGGAATTTTTCTACCGTTCCCACACCGAAAATTTGAAGATTTGAGAATGACAAGGTCCTCTCCTTTTTTGCCGAGCGCACTTGCGTAAGATATTTCGTTTTTTTCCCCCGCCCTCCTCTCATTTTCTAGGTTTTATGATGCGTCATTGCCGCGCCCCCCCCTTTATCTGATCTTTTTATATTGTTTAACCCCTCCTCCCCTATGAAGGCACTTGGCTAAAACAGGTTCAAGCAACCTCACTATTACTTTGCGACGCCTTGTTCTCTTTTCTAGGTCCTCACTCTTCTGCCGCGATGAAAGTATTTTCCGGCCTGCACATTTGTTCCCCCCTCCTGATATCTTCCTTTTTCTCAGTTTCCTGTGGGTCCCTCCTTTTTTGATCAGGGTCGGCAGGTTTCTGCCTCAACCTTCCCCTGCTATCTACCCCGCAGGTTCTTGAGCTTTGATTTTCTGTGATCGCGCCTAGTCCCTTCGAGCGTTCACCAGTAAGTGTATCTCTTGAAGCGCGGTCATGTACCCCCCATGACTCGTCTCCTTACCCCAGGTCAGACCGAGAGGCTGCTTCCCTCAATTCTTTCAACTCATCCCTTATCATATTTTTTTTACTCCAAGTCTCCCTCCGGGAAACGTAATGTACCCTTTTTTTCTGTCGCCTCTCCTTTCCCTTCCCCCCTGAGTGGTTTGTCGGATATGACGTTCTCGAGGAGATGACCGTTTCATTTCGAAGATCTTGACGGGGACCTTTTTTTTTGGTGTGGTGCGTGAATTTCTCATCGAACACCCAGGCCGGCCCTGTTTTTTCCGTCATTCTGTCCCTTTTTTAGACGGTTTCGATAATCTTTGTGCTAAGTCCTGCCCCCTTATTTGAGTCTTTTGACTTCTAGTTCCGTTTGTTGACTTTATTTATGATTCTTCTAACCCTATCGACAGCTGTTTCAACTTTTCTGGCTGACACATCACTTTTCTCCCTATTTAGACCCGCAAGTTTTCCAATTCCGACCCCCCGGCTTCTAGTCACGGTTAAATGAAATATGGTGGTTTTCTCTATCTTACCATGCACCCTCCCTCCCTTTGATAAATGTCTGCACCTGCCTTTTTTTCTCTTCGTGCGTTTGCTCACGCTTTTGTGTTGTTTTGCCCTGCAGTCCAAGACTTCGTGAATTCGCTGTGTATTGTCCGTTCCTTTTTTTTTTCTTCGTCCTGTCCGCTTTTCTCCCGCATGACAAAATTCTTTTGAACGTCTTTTTTTCCTGCGCTTTAACTCAAACGCGCCCGGAATGGCCACCGCCTTTTGTTAATTTTTTCTCGGTTAAGTCTTTTTTTTCAACCCCAACCCTCGACCCTCCCAAGCTTTTTCCCACTTTTCGGCCTTTTTGGGTCGACGGTTTTTCCCGCTTATTGGCTACCCCACGAAAGTGCCCGTGGTTTTGGGGGGTTGGATCTTTTTTCCAACATTTTTTCCCTGCCTTTTTTTTCCGACCCCTTCAGAGGTCCAATACCAGTTTGACCCGTCAGTTTCCTTTCCCGCGGTCCCCCACAACCCATTCGAGTCCCGGTTCTTTCAATTTTGTTTTTGACTGGTCTAGACGGCTTTGGTACTCGGGGCTTCTCTTCTTAAACTGCCCAAGGACGTAACCTATTGCCTTCCTCTCTTTGACGTTCCCCTGCTCCCCCTTAGAAGGAACCCCTTGTTATGTCGCAGATTGCAAGGTTTTCCCAACATATGTTACCGGTAACGGCGTTGTAGTGCTCAAAGAGACCTGGCTTTTTTCCCAACCCCCCTCAGAGGACTCGTGGCCCCCACTTTTTGAGGTCTGAGCTGACTTGCTTGCCCTTTTGCACTCACGCCCCAGAGTTACCGTGTACTTATCTCCTCACGTCCGCTTATCCGTTGTTGACTTATATTCTGATCAACCACGATTGTATGTCCGGTCTGTCTGATCTCTGCCGGCCCAGCTCCCCCCAGTCCTGTGGCGCATTCATACCCCACTTTTTCTTTTCCTACTCCGGATTGAGCAACCAAATTTATTTCCTTGTCAGCGTTTTCCCTTCCCCAGGAAGGTTGGCCCCCCTCACTCCATCTCCATTTCGCCCTCTTGTCTACTAGTCTGAGTAGTCTCCCCCACAATAACCATACGAGTCCCTTTTCTTTCCCTGTGCTCTTGGTTGGGTTTGAGAAGGCCGTGCCTGCGGTCCCCTCCTCCCAATTACCCTCCCTTCCGATCCCTCCTCCCCCCCCTCCCCCCCCCCTCCTCTTACCCCTCACCTTCCCTCACCCTTCTCTCCCTTTTCCCCCCCTCCTCTTCCTACTGCCGCCTTTCCCCTCCCAACCCTTTCCTCCCCCCCCCCCCCCCCCCTTTTTCCCCATCCTACCCCTTCACCCTCCTCCCTTCGTGCCACACCCCCCCTACCCTACTCCCCTCTTTGCCCACCCCCCTCTCCCCTCCCCCTCCCCCCTTTTCCCTCCCCCTCCCTTCTCTCCCCCCCCCTCCCCTCATTTCTCCCACTCACCTCCCTCCCTTTCCCCCTCTCACCTCTTTCCCTCCCTTCCTCTGTCTTTGAAGCTCGGCACCCTCCCTCCCCCTGCTCCAACGAAGTTGATCCACTGA
>Ga0179593_1400532_pt1 | contig 10668 bp, 14 predicted proteins | sample CZODoug2_1_08_16_FD_185931 | JGI IMG/M metagenome (GOLD analysis project Ga0179593, IMG submission 185931) | Vadose zone soil fungal communities from Angelo Coast Range Reserve, California, USA - CZODoug2_1_08_16fungal (PacBio error correction) | ecosystem: Environmental > Terrestrial > Soil >... | reverse complement strand
TCTCCGACAGGTCTCGCTTGATTGTCGTTTTTCTTTCCTCGGCAGGCCGCAAAGGTGCGGCAACAATCCTCAGCATACTACTTTTTTTATAATTGCACCGTTCTCTGACAGGAGTCGACCCTCCTTTCCCCCTCCACCATGTCTTTGTGAGAGGAACTTTCGTCCTAGGGAGGTTTCCTTCCCCCCCCTTGGGGTTTTTTTTGCGGGCGCCCTGGTTAACCTCGAAATTGCTAGCCCCCACAGCCCGCGGGCTGCCTCGAGGTGTCTTTCTCGATTTCGCATGTCCCAGCCGTACCTCCCCCCGACGATCATCCAGGCGGCCCCCTTGAGGCTCTTCCCTCAACCCTTACCCTAGTCTTCGCGTCGACCCAGCACCCACCCCACAAGTCGCGCCGGGCAGGTTTCCGTTCTGTGCCCCCTCTTTTCTGGCCTCGGTTTCGAGCAAACATGCCCCCAGGCACCACAGCACTTTGTTTGATGCGAGAGATCCTCAACCTTTTTCTCTCCCGTGTCTGTTTTTTCTCCCCCCCACCCGCCGGCCGTAACCCCTCCGCTCCCCCCAGAGTTTCCTTTTTTGCCTTACCCTGAGGCGACGCGGACCTCAATCCTCCTCTTTCAGTTCCCGCCCCCTCTTGACCGGTTTCTAGGGCAGTCTTCTCCTCTTTTTCTTTTGACCCGGTTGCTCTTGTACACGCCCAGAGTCCATTCCAGCGTCACCCCCGCAACTTGAGCCTCGAATACGTCGAAGTTTCTTCAAAGACCTGATTGATTTTTACGACCGCCCCCAATTCCCCCCCCCCTCCCCCATGGTTAGGCCCGAGGCCCCCCCGAATGCTAATTCCTTCGGACGTAGTCCAAGGCACGGAGGCCTTGACACTATTCTTCTTGCTTCGTCGCTGCGGCCAAGTCACCCTGCGATTCCGGCAGACCCCCCCCTTCCTGTAGATGCCTATACTGACCTTTCCCCACCCCTCGTATCTTTCTGACCGGCGTGTAAAGGATTTTTCACCCCCGCCTCGCCGTTTTGTTGAGATCGTTGTAAGTTCCGGTCTTCGTTTTCCTTTGCGATTCCCCATCACTTATACTTCGCTTTCTCCGCACTTTGTTCTCCCCCTGAAATGTCCCCCTCCCTCTTTTTTCGCCCCCGAACCCCACAGTGAGCGGGGATCTACGTAGCCCCTCATGCCCTTTCTTCCTCCCCGTTATGGAGGAAATTTTAAATTATGGTAACCCGCGCGGAATCCCTTGTTTGTTTTCCCCTCACTCTCCGAAGCCTAGTTTCAAATTTGTCCTCTCGCGCTCTCCTGCCCCAGCTACTCAAACCAAGCAGAGGTCCAGGCCGCACGGACTCTTCCCTAAAAGTACTCTGTTTTCTGCGGGGGTTTCTTCTTTCTCCCCCCTTCCCAACGAGGTTCCTTTTGCGAACTACCGACTGAACGCGTCTATCACATCTTTCTCTCTACCTTGGAAGAGTCACAAAGCCGGAAACCCCCTATTCCTCTTCCAAAGATAGGACATTGAGCCGGAGCTCCTATCCTTCTCCTTACCCCAATCTCTCGTCTTGGATTTTTTAGTCTGGTCTTTGGGGTCCAACCAGCCGGATACGCCCCCAGAGTTTTCAGCCTGGTCCTTAGGCCGAGGCCCGCAGGTTCATAAAGCAAGCTTCCCCAGTATATTTTTTCCCCCCGGGACAAATGGACCAACCAATGTTCGAGGGTTAGGGGTCCCAGCCCTTTCTTTTCGTGGACCTTCCCTCCTCGGTGGCTCTCAATAAGAGACCGACCCCTTGGGGGCGACGCCTCGACCCCTTTCAGGACCTGCGGGTTCCTGGCGTTATGCCGGTCTGGCTGGTTTTTTCCTCGAATTTGAATTCTTCCTCCTGAGGACGTTTCACCTCGCTTTTCGGGGACCAGTTTTCTCCGGATTCGGGGGTTTTTTTTTTTGGGTCCTCTCTCCGACCAGGATCTTTACGGGGCATGCCGTTCATACCCTTTTCCCTGTCGATGTTCGGAGATATATGGTCTCACTGTGCGTTGCCCACTACGGTAGCACAAGAGGTCGTAACCGTTCACGGCCTAGGTTTCCTCTGCCCAGGCGCAAGGGGCTTGGATTGCCCTCTTTTCCCTTCTGTCATCTTGACCATTTACTCATCCAGGTGGGTGGTCTCGTGAGGAAATGTATTGCGGTTTCCCCCTTCGTTCTCGATTCTCAAAAAGACTTGCGGCTTTTACATTTTCTTCGATTTTCTCGGCCCCCCATGATTGAAGATTTTTGTTTAGTGTATGGGGTTTTCCATTTCTCGGTTGTTATTTAGTGTCTTCAGTGTAGTGGTTCTTTGCTTGGATTTTCCTCTTCCTGTCTGGCTTCGGGCCAGAAGACGCTTTTCCCACCAGGCCTGTTCTTTCCCCCCCTTTCTCCAGGAGTGGTCTCTCTACTAATCCCCTTCTCTTCATGGTTTTCTTCCTTATGCGTCAGTCGATTCGGAGACCAGTCTCCGCGACATAGGTGTTGGGGTTGGGGGGTGGGTGTTTTTCCCCCCCCCGGGTCAATCATGAGAACCCTCCGTATGGTCTTTTTTTTTTCTTCGTCTTGGGCCATTTCCGGAAACCTAAAAGCAGGAAGCCCCTTTACTTTTCGACCTCACGACTGATGAGATGATTTCTTCGCCGTTCGCCGGTCATTCGACAAAGCAATCCCCTCCAAACGACACTTTCTTCCTGTTCTTCGAAAGCCTACAATCTTCTTGCGAGTTTATGGGGGTATTTCTCCCGTATTAATGAATCAGCTAGTAGTCGCAATTGCCCCCTTTTTTTTTAGAGTAGCCTGGTTGCTAGACCCATGGTAAGATCTCGCAAGGCGGTCCAGAACTTTTTCGACCCCCTCGTACGTCTTCCGCTTCGTACGGTCACTGGAGGTCCAAATACAAGTGTAAGAGGAAATGTTCACCGAGATCGCTACCACATCCCCCCACCCCGGTTAACCAGTAAGCCGGGTGCGTTACACTTATGAAGAATTCGGTAAGGTCCTGAGCCACTTGTCCCCTCCATCGTCCGCTTTGCGCTCCCCGGCAGCAGGAAAAATCTTTTGTCGGCTCTTAGGCCCTTCCCTTTTTTTGACCTCCCCGTGATAGTACAAATTCGGATCTCCTCTAACGCTACGTTCGGAGAATGTCTATCGGATGTCCTCCCCTTCCCCCATCTCTTCGTTTTCCCACCTAGAGGAGATCCCCTCCTGCCTCCGTCTCCGGCCTCCGGGCTCGTCTTGCTATATTCGTGCTGTCATCGCCCTCCTGCTCCTTGCCCTTTTGAATGGTTGCGTTCCCCCATCTCTCCCCTTAAAGGATTGCGCTTAAGTCCATCGTCCAGATATGTCTCCTCGCGACTTTTGAGTCATTCGGGCGAAGTTCTTTGCCTCCTTACTAACTCCTTCCCGCTGTCGCTTTGAGGAGTCTCCCCCCCCCCCAGACCTTCCCTCTTCTCCCCCCTTCAATTCTGTGAGTCGCCGACAACCTTCTGCCCCATAAGGGGATAAAAGAGATCGAGTTGTGCAGCTTCCGTGGTGGATTTTGTGCCGGTTCCCCCCCCCCTTCTTTTGCATGATTATCGGGATCGAAACGTTCTCACGCTGACGGGTTCCTCGCCTCCTTTTCCTCTGAGGATGATGTGTTTTTCTTGTCTCTGGTCAGGACATCCTGGTTCCTGAAGTCCTCCCCCCCCCCTCTTAATCCGCTCGGAGGCTTTTAGATCGTGTAGATAAGCACCGGCAGTTATTTAGAATCACTTTTCCTGACTCTGCGCCAGAGCGTCTGATCCTCTCGCTCCTCTTCTGACTTTGAGCGAGGGCGCTTAGGTTTTCCTCGATTGAGCCGCCCCCTTTTCGTGTCGTTCATTCCTAGCGTTTTTAGAGGCTTTAATATGCTAAATTCTTTTCTCATCTCGATGGCCTTCCCCTTGCGTCCCTCTTCCTACTCACATTTTTTCCTTTCCTCTTTGACGCTAGCCAGATAACGGCCAGCGAGAAGGTCTGACGCCCTTCTAGCTTGATTAGCACGTTAGGAGAGGTCGATTCACTCTTCCCCTCTCGCAGTTAGGCCCCCCGCTGACAGCAGCCTGGAGACAAAACCCCACCGCATGCACTCTCGACCTTTGATTTCAGGGTCTGGTCTTTGTCAGCCTCTTCCGTCGATTGATTTCTTCCCGATGGTTTCCTTTTATTAAATACCTTTCCACTTGAGAAAGGGACAATTCCGGCTGAACACCCTCCCCCAGCCCTCAGTCTGCAGAAGCAGTCGGCAGCTCCCAGTGCAGATGAAGCGGAAAGTCGGAGTTTCCTGAATTCATTTCCCGTCCCGGTCCTCGTCGTCCGATTTTCGCCTCGACCTCCCTGTCCCCCCTGATGTATAATTCAGAGCCCTAGTCCCTCTTCCGCCCTGCGTCTAGCTGATTTTTTATCGAGAGTACTCCTTTCCCCCCTGATTTTTAAGATGAGAGTGCTCCCCGTCTTGTGCGGCAAAAGGCGTGACGTTTTATCCCTCTTCTATGCTTCGATGGTCGCCCTGAACGGACAGCCCTTCCCTCCCAATTTGGGCTTCCGGCGATTTCGCTTTTTCTTGTCTAATCCCGTCCTTCATGTCGCGGCGGGCTTCTCTTTTTTTAAGAACCTCTCCCTCTCGGTATGATGTTTCTGCTTTTCGAGGCAGAACTATCCCCACCACTAGGTGGTTTTTCCTGATGACCCCCATCATTACCCGTGTTCCATGCCCCCCTTTTTCTGCGTAGGAGCTAGTTGCTTTTCGAGATCTCCTAAGGCCTTACCTTTTGCTTCTCCCTGTGGAGAGCCACCAGGCTTGCATCCCCCTCTGTCGTAATCTTTTTATGAAGTCAACATAGGAATCGATGGCGCCCCTCTAGTTTTTGCTTTCTCTTGTTGTGTTTGGTTGGGGTGCTTTTTTTTTTTTCGGTGTGCTTGAAGCGGCTCAGTTCCGGGATTTTTTTCTTTCCTTTTCCCTTGTTGCCTTGCGTTTTGGACTTGAGACTTGTTGAAGAGTGCGACTTTAACTCGTCCTCTCTTGGCCCTAGTTTTTCTTTCTCGTCTTTGTCACGGCGCACTCTTGCCTGTCAGTAGTTTTCTCGCTGAGTTGCAGGCATTATCCGGTACGGCCCCCTTGCGACGTGCCTTTCTCTTTTTTGTCGGGCCTTCCTGACCGCCTGAGATTGAATTCCCCAAGACGCTCCTCCAGCGTCCGTGATTTTTCTTTTGCGCATTCCGGTCCAATCTCTCTTCTTTCCTCCCTTGTTTTTGTTCTCCGAGTTATCCCCCCTTCCCGACTAGGCAGGATTTTTTGACACACTCCCCCCCTAACGTCCCTGCGGACTTCCTTGTTCAACCTTTCCCCCCGGTTCGGATAGTCTTCGTACCCGCTTGCAGGCTCTTTCATGCGGTAATCCATTTTCCCTCCCTGATTCAGCTCTGGCTCCCCCCGCCAGTTCTTTGAGGATTTCTTTCGGATTCTCACCGCTCTTTGATCCCCAACGAGGGCACTCTCTTTCCGCTGGTTCCCCCTCCATGACTTCTTCCTTCTATAACCTGAAATTTGACCCCATTCCCCACCCCTGCATCCCTCCTTCCTTCTATGGCTACCAAAGTCCACCCCTCGTGAGCCATCGTGGACGCCCTACTCTGGATCCCTTCTTTCATAACCCCTCGTTCCCATCGGAGGAATGTGGTCCACCCTGGCGAACGGTCCTCCTTTCCAACGATTCCTTTCTCAAAGCAAACCAACCCCGGACCGCATCCCACAGTTGCATGGACAAACGTTCTTGATTGTCCCAACCCCGTGCCCCCGCACATTTGGGGTTCCGTCCTAAAAGGACCTCGAAACCGCCGTCCCGAAGCACGGAGTGCTTATCGGGTCTGTTATCACTCCCTCCCATACTCTCATGCAGATGGATAGATGTATTTTTTTCTTCCGTAGTAGAAGCAGACATGAGATTGACTGATTCTTTGTCCTTGGCGGAAGTTTTATTAATCCTTTCTCTACATTAGCGTTACCCCTTTTGAAATCGAACGTCCCCGAACCGCAGGTAATCGTTCCCCATTTGTAACTTCCTACGGCGCTCACAAGACCTGTTTTAAGATTCCTCCTGGAGTTTTGGCTAGGCGCTCTGCACTTTCCTTGACTTCCTATGTCCGTGGAGGGGGTCTTCTAACCTTTTCTTTTAGACTCAAAGGCTCCTTTATGACGATCCCCCTTTCCGCCAGTCCATTTACCCAGGTAAGATATATGCTGCGTTTTTGTTACCTCCGTTTTTTTTTCATTAATTGAGTCGGACTTGTTTGAAATTGAGTCCCGCCCTTTCTTTCCCCCTGGGCTCCCCATTTTTTCCCTTTATTTGCAATCTTTTGACAGCTCTCCTCTTCGACTCAGGACCAGGAAGAAGCTACTGTGCTCCCCCTTCCCTATTGGCCTGCCTTTTTCTTCGGCTGAAGCTTTCATACCTCTTTTCTCGATCTGACCTAACAAGGGCCATTTCCGGTAAACCCCCTTTTTCTCACGGATGAGTTTCCGGAAACTACCTTTGATTTGCCGTGTTTCTTTTGCGATCGTTTTTCTCCGGATTCCAGGGTTGGTCGTTCGTCCAATTTTTTCGCGCTGCAATCAACGCGTGCCCAATCTCTCTTCTCCTTCGCCCCTCCTCAAATGTTACTAGGCAAGATAAGTCTCCCCCTCTTCCCCCCCCTCTTGCCCGTGCCCTCTCCCTCTCCCCCTTCAGAAGTTCCCCTGCGCTTTCTACAGTAGTCTTTGGTCTCCTGCCCAGGCCAGAGAAGGGATGGTGCGTTTTCCTGCCGATGGCATCTCCCCCCTTTTCTTTCACGTCGGAGCGAGCTCCTTTATCTCCGCATGGTTACTTTTTATTCCGTATCCACTGACCCAAGGATTTGAAGAGAAGAACCAACCCTCACGCCTTTCGATTCTCAAAGACGCCTTTCTCTTTTCTGGTTTATTCGATTCCCTCTTAGTTTGTTCACCTTCCGACCCATACAAAAGAACGATCACGCCGCGCCACGCGATCGTTTGATCCCCTGATTCCTTCTAGGTTCCGGTTTTTCCTTCTACCGCTCCTTTTCCTTTCTACAGCAGAAGCGATTTTACTTTGACATGGCCCCTCCCTCCCTGTCCCCGGCTTTCCCTCGAAGAGGTATCTTCCTGCTCGGCCCGCCCTCCTCCCTCTTCCCATGCTAGCGATCGCGGATAGCCCTCTTCTTATCCATTTCCTTAAGTCATCCATTAATGAAAGCAGTTTCTATGGCGTGATGTCTGCCTCCCCCCCTCGGCTGCCAGCGGCCGCGTAGTTTTTTTTTATTCTCGGCCTTCTCACTATCTTCTAAGGAGAGGCTATGAAGGTCGCTCCCGCCGCCGGCTTTCTCCCGCCTGACCGTTTTCCCCTGAGCTTGTTTTCACGTAGCCGGCTGACCTCGATTTCGTTCGTCTTTTTCTCTTTGTCTTTTTTTTTCAGTTTAAGCGCAAAGTCGTAAAGATCGGAGTGTTCCTCTCGCCGCACCGGTTCCTGTGCGGCTCCCCCCCCCCTCTGTTTGCTTCGAAAATCCCCAGGTTTCTTGTTCCGTCCTATTATAAGATCTGCCTTGTTCTAGTTAGTGACCCGTTTGTATTATCCCGCTGTGTCACCAATCTACCGTGTCAGCCCCGTTGTATTTTTTTTGCCCCTTCCTTTGCGGCTACAAGGAGATTTTTGTAGACCGTTCCCTCGTTTTTCCACCCTTTCCTCCGTAATTTCCCGACTTTTGAAGATTGGTCGAGTCTCCCAGTCTTTTTTCGCATAGCCATTTCGTGGGATTTTCGAGCGAGTCACAGGTTCCTCTTTGTCTTCTCCTTCCTTGATTTTTACTTTTCTCGATCTCCAGGCCTGAACATCGCAACCTATGCGTTTGGTACGTTTTCTTTCCGTTTTTTGCGGGTTCCCCTGCGCTTTTTTCTTCCTTCTGATCCATATTTCCTGCCTGGACCTAAGTTCTTTTCTTTTTGGTCTTCTTTTTTGATAGTGTTTTATAGGGAAAGAGCCACTATTTTCTTCACACGGCCCCCCCCTCCAGTTTTTTTTTTTTATAGGTTCGGCCTTAGTTTTTCTTCTTCCCCGGCGACATGGCGTGGAGTCATATTGACGTATTCCTCCTCTTCCATGATGTCCTTAACTCTCAACGCTGGTGCCTTTACTCAGGCGTCGTCTTTTTCCCTCAGTGTCCTTTTCCCATGTCGACTCCAATGCAGTTCATGCCGCACACCGCCATCCCCCGCCTTCGCCTCATTGGACTCCTTTTCCCATCCCCCCCTCCCCCTCTAAATCCCCTACTCAAAGAGGTGACACGTCCCCCACCGCAGTCGAACCCTTCCTCCATCATGTCGCAGTCCCCGACGGGAACTCCCTCTTTTTTCCCACTACCCGTCACTTTCCAGTTTGCTTCCGGACATTTCCCCTTTTTACCGCCTCTGATTTGCAATACCTCCTCTTTCTTTTGCCCCCCGGATTCCCCCCATGTTTTTTTTCCTGGCATTGGGCAGAAGATGAACGTTTCCCTCTCAACCTTGAGTTTCCCCGACCGTTCATAACCACCCCCGCGCTCGTCCAGTGTACCACGTTTCCCGTTTTTAGTCATTCCGTAAGAGTTTGTTTTTTTTCAGTTTCCTTCCACCTCAAACCGTCTCCTTTCTACCCATCCCGTTCAACTTCTTGCAAACGTACCTTTTGTTCGGCGCCTTTTTCCGGACCGGTAGTTTTGCTTTTCGGGTTTATTACCCTCCCAGAAGGAATGTTGAATTGAGGCCCCATCAAATCGTTCAAATTCTTCCCCTCTATACAGTCCCCCTTTCTGTTCCCAGAGGGATGGACCCCATATTTTTCTTCCGATTTCTTGCCCACATCCCCACTACAAATTTTTTACTGTCCGGATTTTCCTTCGTTTGCCTCCTTTGCAACTCTGGCTTTGGCAATCCTTTATTGATACTAATAGGAGCCCGTTATTGCCGGTCCCCGCAAACGTCCTTTTTCTTCCAGGGCTTGGATACCCCGCCCTGGACTCGAGACCTGATTTCTAAGACTGCCTCTTTTCCAGCTCGATCTCCGTCCTCCTTTTAGTTTTTTTTTTTCCCCTTGGGAATCTTTTCCGGGCTTTGACTGCGGCCTAGGCTCTACTTTAGTATCCTTTGCTGAGCACGTTCGTTGCGTCGGAGTCGCACTGGCTTTTTTGTGGCGCAGACTGAAAGCAAGGACCGAATCCATCTTTTTAGGGAAGTCTTTTTTTCTTCCCCTTCCTCGTTTTGTTGCGAAGGCAGGAGTGTTTTTTTTTTTTTTAGATCTTTCGACTTTTCTGTCTTTTCCGTTTTTGGGGGGGGAGTTTCGCTTTCGTCCCCCGTCCAAAAGGCGCCTCCTGATTGTTTACCTCATTTTGGCTTTTTTATTCGCTTTGCAGACGTGTGGGCACCCTATTAAATGCATTTTTAATCCTCCTCGTTTCGGTTTTTTCACCCTTTCTTCCCATCTTTTTTTTCCCCCTTTTTAAAATTCTTCTCCATCGCCGTGGAATTATGGGGAATTTACTCCCCCCTTCCAAACCCAGTACCTGCAGACGACCTTACCCTAGTACCTCCACCCCCCAACATTTTCTCCCCCCGGTAGTCTTTTTCCTTATCCTGTTTGTTCACCGTTTGCCGCTTAAAAGATAAGGATGGTTTGTCAAGGATGTAGCCGAATTTGGGGTCTGAGTGCAGAGGAAGGGCGCTGTCCCTGCCCCTCTACCGAAAGCACGTGTTTGGGGTTCATTTTTCTTTTCTATCCCGTTTCTGAGGAATTCGGCTGTTGTCTTGTCACTTCTCCCATTTTGCGGTTTTTTTTTGGGTCTTATTTCATTTTTCCTTCCTCCCTCACCGGTCTTGGGCACTAGATTTATTTCGTTTTTTTCTAGGGTTTGCTGTACTGGATGCTTTCAAACCGAGCACCGTTTCCACTCCAATTTGTGTACCTCTGGCCCTCCTTTCCTATTCGACTGTTTTTATTCTTCTGCGTCCTTTATCGTAATGGACCGGCCTGGTCTTTCGATTTTTTTTTTTAGGTCTGGTTTCTATAGTGGAGTCCAGGATTCCCTGTTAATGCTGCTGTTTGACTCGCATCACGACCCTTCTTTGGACTTTTTCCAGTTGGTGCTATCGACTCCTAGACTCTGGCCATTTTCCCTGATCATCGTCTTTGACAGGGTTTCCCGAAAGTTTGTTTTTGTTGTGGGCTGTCGTGATATGCTGAGGATTCACTTTTTTCGTATCCCTTTCCCTTTCCTCTTCCTTGACTCGGTCTTGTTGGGAACTTCGCTCGACTCCTTTTGGCTACCCATTTCTGGCGGAGGCGGGTGAACTCTTTCTTTTTGTGTCTCCCCTTTTTCTCCAGGTACCGCGCCACCACCCCCCAGTAGGACAGTCTTTTCCCCTCGTTTTTTTTCTCCGTCCTCGCAATATGCTTTCATTGCGGGCGACCTCCTGGCCCCTCGGACCCGGGGCTTTTCCTGCCCATTTCCCCTTTTCATTCGTTGCTTTCCCTTTTCCTCGCTGGTTTTCGAATGGGAGGGCACTCGTCCGCCCCCGGTTCCTGCTCTCCATTAGCG
>Ga0179593_1308720_pt1 | contig 10668 bp, 21 predicted proteins | sample CZODoug2_1_08_16_FD_185931 | JGI IMG/M metagenome (GOLD analysis project Ga0179593, IMG submission 185931) | Vadose zone soil fungal communities from Angelo Coast Range Reserve, California, USA - CZODoug2_1_08_16fungal (PacBio error correction) | ecosystem: Environmental > Terrestrial > Soil >... | reverse complement strand
CCCATTCCCTTCTTCGTGTCAAAGTAAAACCATTACGAGACGCCAGGTGCTAAGATGCTATACTAATTTGATTCCTGCGACGGCTCCTTCCCTTCTTTCTCCCGCGCTCGTCTTCCCCCTTCGGAGCTATCTTTTTTCGCGCGTGGAACCAACTGCCACAGTCCAACCGAGATCCCCTTCCCTTTCGTGTTTCTTACTACAAGAATTTCCTGTTACCAGACGACCAAATAAGCACCCCACGGCTGCTTTGCCAATGAGGGTGATCAGGACCCCCCCCCCCCTTTCGTTTTCTTTCCCCCTTCCACGGATGTTCCTTTCACCCTCTCCTCTACGGCGCCTGACCTCGAGGCCGACATTGTGGCAATAAAGGTACCCCGTAGACATCTCTCTTTTGATTAACCGGTCCCCTTTCTTGTTCACCTTCCCCTTCTTGAGCCTCAAATGTTAGGTTTAAACCAACTCGCTGTCGGCCTTTTTACCTTCTCGTTAATGGGCCATCCTTTTGCTGTTTTTCTGATTTTCTGCAAAGGCTCGAGCATGACTACTTTGTGCAACTTTTTTTCCGAGACCCTCCCCCCTTTCCTTCCTTCAGTGGCACCCTTTTCCTTTTTCGCCCTTTTCTCTAGGCATCCGACTGCCGAACCCGCTATCGCGTTCTGCTTGTCCGGGTCTCTAAACGCTTGCTTCTCCTTTCGCTATGGGAGGTTTTTTGACCACAGCGTCTTTTCGGCGCGCCCATCGCCAGCCAATTCGCCCTTCCCAACGTGGCGCTCCCCCCTCCTTTCTTTTCATCTCCCTTTTCATATGGATAATTTAATCGTTTTCCTCACGGAACCGCCATGAAGGAAGAGTGTCGCGTCTCCCCTCTGTGTTTACCACTGATGGAAATAGTGCACCGTTTAACCAGAAGTGTCCTCCCTAGTTCACCTTTTTTTCCTTCTTCTTTTTGCGCTTCCTTTTCGAGTAGTCCCTAACTACCCCGGCTAATGATGTCAATTTGGCAATACAATAGCACAAGTTCCTGCCTTTCCAGTCATTCCCTCACCAGTGATCATCACAGCCTTGATGCCCGAATACTTTTTCCCCATCCCCATCTCCCTTTTTCCCCTGTCCTCCCCCCCGGTGCCTTTCACCCCTTATGAGCGTTGGCAGCTACTATCATGGTCTCAAGTCCCCCCTCTTTTTTCGCGACCCCCTCTTTCAGTTTGCTTGCACGAGCGCCTTACGCGCTCGCAGGTTCCCCGTACCTTGAACATCTCCGTAAGTTTCCATACTCTCGAATGCTATAGGGCGCGAGCTCCCAACATCCTCTCCTGTTTCTCCTTCTTTCTTTTCCGCTCGCCCCCGCCAATACTGAGTATTTCTTCTTTTAGGCGTTCCCCCGGAATTGCTGAGATCATCCGGCCACACCGGCACTTCCTTCGCGGCCTCTTCGCACGCTCCTTCCTCTTACCCGGAGCCGTGCTTGCAGTCGAATAACTGCGTCCGCGTCTGAAGTTCGGCTCGCATCGACACTTTCCCTTGTGTACTCTCTCCTTCCTTCTTCCTTTCCCTGACATTTTGCCAATATCTCAACTAGGCAGGCACCTCTGTATTATCAGTGATTCAGCAGAGCTCACCTTTTCTTTTTTCGCCTTCTTGAATACGCCCGTGCCCACGTAGTTCCTGTTTGCAGACGCGACTGTTTCTTCGGAGACATCTTCCAAATCTTCAGAAACATATTTGAAAATCATGCCGCCATTTTGCCGCCCCCTCTCGCCCCCCCCTTTCTCCCTCCCGGGTCGTTCCCTTTGTGTGTTTTTTTGCTCGAACGCCGACCCTGACCAGTCTTGAAATGACTTGCACGTGTGGCAATATCCTCACGCCCCCCTGGCGTCTTTTATCTACAGCGCCTAGGGCTGGCCCCGGGGTAGGTGGAATCTTAGTCCCCCCTTCTCCTCCCGACTTCTTTTCCTTGGACCCTTTGTTGCCCCCTCATACCGCGCGAGTCCCCGGCACGAGCCACCCTTTCGAATGCCTTCACCTTTCGGCTCCTCCGGCGCTCCCCCTCTTCTTTTTTTCCCTGCCTGCAAAACGTACCTGCGCCTTCATTTTGAGCGACACTTCTTTGCCCTCTGTAGCGGCGCAGAGACCTAATCAACTCGTCTGCGTTCTTCCCCCATCCCTTTTCTGCTACCTTTCTTCTACTGAAACGACTTCCTGCCGTTCAAGCTCGCGTTTATTTTGACGTGACGCGAGTTTTCGCTGCAACTCGTCACGTCCGATAGGCACTTGACCTCGACCCTCCCCATTTTTTTTTTCGGCCAGCATACCAACCGAACAGAGTGCAAAGCAGAATATATTATCTTTCCCCTCAGTTGTTGTTTGTTTTGATATTCGCCTTCCTGTGTCTTCTTTCCCTTTCCCCCACCGCTTTTTCCTTTTAAGTTCTCGACGGCCCCCGATGTTGGAAGCTTGACCCCAAAACCTTCTTTCCTTTTGTCGACAAATTGCCCCCCCCTCGCTACGCCGCGCGTTGAGTTTTTAGAAAAGATACTACCTATAGACTTCTTTTCTGATTGAGTTCCCCCTTCGTTCTGATGTTTTTCTCTCGCCGATAATAAAGCGGACAGAAAGAGTCATGGGAACATTAGCTGCAGCCAACTTCAGCGCTTTAGAGATGCCTTGCAGTTCCGGCCCTCTTTTTGAGTATGTTGCCTCATCGTTCTACTCCGACAATAGCGAGAATTCCGCTTCTTCCGGGTTGTTTTTTTTTGTGCGGTTTGGGGTTGTTTTTTGTTTTTTTTTTCTCGCCTTCTCTTTTTTTTCCCTTTTTCCTTACGCCCAGGGATCCAATAGAGTAGGACCTTAGAAGTTTTCTCTTCCTAATTTCCACAAACCCAATAGTCTTCCAAGCCTTGAGTCTGATGGTCTTAAGATTCGATGTCAAGTGCTAAAGCTGATCCCTTTCCTTTCCCCCTTCCCGGCTTCCTTTTGACTCTACCCCCCCCCTCCCTTGAGAATATGAGTAGAGTAGCACAGATGCCCTACAAGGGTATCTTTCAAGCTCTTCCACCCGTTCTTGAAGGATTTTCGGAGCCCCTATGTTGAGTCCTCGAAACAGACCCCCCCCCCCCCCCGAGCTCTTTTTCAATTGCAGATGGAGTATAGCTAGCAAGTTTTGTTATCCCGGCCCCCCTGCTCTGTTTTATTCGGCACGCTGCCCCGACCGCCCTGATCATAAACTGCCTTTTCTAACCCGCATAGCGCATACCCTAGACCTTCCCCCCCCCGCCCCGTATTTAGTCTCACTCTCACATGACCGAGATGTCTAGGACCCTTCCTCGCGGCCTTCTCTTCTCTCCATGGCAACACATTGCATCGACCAGTCGTTCTCCCCTTTCTTTTTCGTTTCTTTAAGCCCCCCCCTCTCCCCCACCCGCCTTCTCGTCGGACCCTGCCGAGAAAATCCTGGCCACCCTTCCTTCTAGAAAGGAGTTCGGAGTCGAATCACACTCCCCTCACGTTTTTCTCTTCTGTGGCTCCTCTTTTTTCTCTTCCCCGACGATTCCCGATTTATTGCGCCAGGCAAGCTAGTGTCGGGAGATTTCTTGTCTCCCCTCACCTCCGGCTGTGTACCGCTCGGCCTTCCTAACCCCCCCTTCTTTTTCGCTCCCTTCCCGGTTCATGATAAAGCCGTTGCGCGCGAAATCCTGAATGCGTGACTAGAATCCCCCCGTTTTCGTCAATCAGGTTCGACATTGTGAAAATATCTGGAATTTTTCCCCCTTTTTTTGTGTCCTTTTTGCCCTGGAACCACGTTCCTGAGACGCGTTGTTTCCCCTGATTTTTGTGCCCACCAGTTACACTCGTCCGCGTCTCAGGATTAAACGAGCTGCCTATGTCTCCTTCGTGCCAACTCTTCCCTTTTTTTTCGTTTTTTTCGCCCAGTACTTTCCCTGCTTTCGCGTGGAATACACAGCCTAAAGGAACAATACCCTCCCCCCTGTTAGGCTTTGCGCAACCCCTCATGACGTTTTCCTTCTCTTTCTGCGCCTTCTTTTTTTTTTCTTTTCACGTGTCCTTCTCATTGGGCGCGGTTTTTTGACGCTTGACACGCGACTGATGGTAGGCGCCTGAGACGCCCTTACTGTCGCGCCTCCTATAGATAGGGCAACGGGGACACGACCGCCCTCTCCCCCTTTTTTTTTCGCCGATCACCTCTCTCCCCGTCCCCGCCGTCCCACGGATGCGGCTGTGCGTTTTTTTCGCCCATTTCCTAACTTACACCCAACTCTCATACAAGAACGTCCGATCCCCCTTCCGCCTTTCTTTCCTCCCCGACAAAGTTGTTGCGGGCCGAGCGCCGAGTTGTTTTGGTTGAATCGGGCAATCCGCAGTTTTCTCTTCAGGCGGTACCAACCGTCCCTGTGTAATCCCCCTTTTTTTTTGCCGGCCCCCCTTTTTGCTCGAGCGAGGTCAGTCGTCCCCGATGTTGGGTGACTAACGACGATCCGTTCCTTTTTTGTGGCAATAAAAAGCGTTGCTTCAACCGAATGCAGCATTTTTTGCATCTCTTTTTTTCGTTCTTTTTTCCTGCCTTGGTGCTCGGTCCTCGTGAGATCCACGCCGGCAAGCTTTCTCCTATATTGCCCATTCCGGAGTTTCTGTACCCCACGTTAAGGAGGAAAGATAGACAAGGCAGCCAAACCCTTATACATGTCCCCCCCTTTTTCGAAGTTCTTTTTTCTCCTCACCCCTCTTTTGTCCTGACATGAATAATTGGGTTTATTCTTCATGTCTTTATGTATTTTTTTCTAGAATTCTTCTCCCTTAGTGTTCGCCGATTCCAAAATAATCTTCGAGACGCCCACGTCGATACCTTAGAATTTTGGGTTGGACCTCTTTTTTAATTCCTTCTCCTTCCTTCGCTTTCTTTCCAACCCTCCTGCCGAGGGGGATCTTCTTACTTGCTTCTCTTTCCCCCCCCTACACGTCCCCCAGTACCAACCGTAGCGCACTTAAAGGCACGGTGGTCGCTTTCTTCCGATCAAGCCGCGACCCTGCTTCACCCCCCCTCCCTCCCCACCCGTTGCTCCCCTTTGGTGTAGTTTCCCCCTCTATGCAGCCTAAACGATCGATCGTCTGTCAACACCTCCCGCTCGACTTGGACTTAACAGCTGACGAGCGGTCTCCATACTTCGAATCCGCAAAGTAACGTCGTCACTCGTCCCCCCTTCCCCCTTTGCCTTTTTCCATTTCCCCCGTTTTTTCTTTGGGCACCCGACTCGCGCCTTGAATCCATCTCCCAACCATTCAGTCCGAAAACCAACTTCCCCCCGTTCGCAAACATGATTTCTTCCGGGTAGTGTCCCCCTTTCTATTTCTTTTTGCTTTAGCCCGCTTAGTTACGCTTCCTCTTGTTTTTAGAGCCCCCATTATAACCACACATCACTCCTTTTGTTTTTCCCGATTGCGCCCGGCTGTGGTGGTTTTGCGCTCCCACCGCCCCCCTTTTTTTTGAAGTTCCCCGTTTTTTCCTCATCCCGAGGCCCTGACGTATACCGGCTCCTGCTTTCCCCCACCCGCAAAATCGACTGCCTGCGAATTCGGCAGTCGCCTTCTGCCTCCTGCGTTTTTTTTTTTTTCTGCCCCCTTCCTTGCGATCGCCAGACTACAGGACGACGATCGATCATCCTCCCGACCTGCCGTTCTCAACAGGACGGTGTCCGTCGCGTGTTAGACGCAAATGCCCCCCCGCTCGTCCCCCCTTTTTCCCCCCGACGCCTTCTTCTTTCTCCCTAGTACTTGCCTAATTGCCCTCGTGTAGATTTTCTTCTGAGACTTTTTATATCGTCCCCTCCTGCCCCCCAGAGTACCCGTCACGGTCGCCCGTTGCCAGGACCCGTGTCTCCCGCACCCCCCCCTTTTCTATGCCGACTTCATTTTTCCATTTTAACTTGCCGGCGGCCGCGTGACTTCCCCTATCACCAGTCGCGCGCGAGAACTTGCAACTGTACTTTCCGTCATACGTGCTCTCAACCATGGAATAGGGATCGCTCCCCCCCCCTTCGACTTTTTTTTCCCCATGAACCCTTCCATGCGTTTCCCTATGACAGAACCTACTCGCATCGCAGACACCCTAGGGTGCCCAACACGCGCCCGCCTTTCCACATCTTCCTTTTCCTCATCGATCTTTCCCTCCCCCTTTCCTCAAGCTCCCCACATCCTTACTTGCTCTTTTACCGTTACAAGCCCTTTGCATCTTCCCCACCCACCTCCGTTATCTACACTTTTACCCCCTTTCCTCTTTAGTCCACCCCCTTTTTTTCTTTATGCCCCTTCACCTCCTCTTTTACCCCGCCTACTCTTTTATTTCCTTCCCTCGTCTCCTCTTTCCCCGCACTTGCTCCCCCCCCTCCCTTTGTCACCTCCAGATGACCTCCCCCCACTATCATCGCCTACCTCCCCCCTTTCCCTTCTCCCTCACCGTACCCTCCCCCTCCTCTACGCACCCCTCCCCCCTCCCACCCCCTTCCGCCTCTCTTACCCCTACGGCTCTTCTCACACCTAGCCCGTCCTCCTGTTCTCCCGCACACCCCTCCCTCCACGCCCTGCACACCCTACTTCCATCTTGTTACTGCCTCCCCTGTTTTCTCTCTATTTATGTTCCCTTCCCCCCACCCTTTTGCCTCCCCCGCTCCCCCCCTTACTTTCCAAGCCCTCCCCCTCCGTCCCACGCCTTTTCCCACCCCCATCTCTCCGGTCCCCCATCTTCACTTCCTTTCCTTTTGCCACCCTCGTCCCGCTCTCCTTCGGTTTTTTTCCCTACTTCCTCCTCTCTCACTCTCTCCTCGCCGTACCTTCCCCACTCCCTCTCTCGCTTCCCTCCCTCTGCCTTTTTGCTACCCTAGCCCCCCCCTCACCTCCCGTCTTCCCTCCCCCACTCTTACTCCCTCAATTGTCCCCCGTTTCCATCCCCTTCCCTGTATCCATCCTTCCCTTTTCTCCCCTTCGTCCATCCGTGTTTTCCCCTCCCCCAGGGTTATTTAGACCCCTTCCTTCCCCACAATTCCGCCGCACACTCCCCTCTATCTTCACCCCTCCCCCCCCCCTCCGCCCCCCCTCCCCTCCCCCCTTTAACTCAACGTCACCTCCCCCCCCGCTCTCCACTTCGCATTCCATTTGAATCACACCCCTCCCCTCCTTATCCTCTACATTCTATTCTCAACCTCTTCCCCTCCCCCCTCCCCTTACAGGGCCCTTCTTTCTCCCCTATTCGCTCAGCCGTCCCTCCCACCGCTGTCTTCTCCACTATTCCCTCCTAATCCCCTTCTTGCTCTACCCGTTCTCCATCAGCCTTTTTCCCCCTCCCCCCTTGCGTTCCCCTTACCCTCTCTCCGCTCCTCTTCTTCTGCCTTTTCCTTACCCATCGCTCTTCGTAGCCCACTCTCCCCCTACCACTTCCCCCCCCGTAAAGACCCAGCCTCCCCCACCCACTTAATCTCCCATCCATCCTCACCCTTTCCTTTCTTTGTATACTCTTCTTCCCCTCCCCATTCTCCTTCCTCTCCCTCTCATCCTTTGTTCTCCCTTTTTCCTTTTTACCTCCCCTTCTTCCCCGCCCCGAATTCTTACCTCCCGTACCTCCATCCCCTCGCCCTCTCCCTATGCTTGGTACCTTTTGCCCTCAGTCCCATCTTTTCCTATCTCTTTTTCTAACTTACGCTTATTCTCGTCGCTCTTCCTCTCCGTCCCCTCCCCCTTCCCCTTTCCTTCCCCTCAGTTTTTTCCCCCTCTCTTCCCAATCCGCGTCCTTTTTTTATCCTCTTCACGTCTTTCCCATCTCCCCCCTGTCCATCCGCCCCGATTGTCTGTTCCCTCACCCATCACGCACTCCCCTGGAAAAACCACCGCCCCCCTCACGCAACCTCTCCTCCGCCCCCCCCTTCGTTCTCTTCCCTAGCTCTCCTACCCCTCCCCTTCAATTACCTCCCCCACCCCTCTCCCCCCCCTTTCTTCACTCATCCCTCCCTCCAACTTCTGTTCCTACACTCGCTCCTAGTCCCCTCCTCCTGCCTCCCCCCACCCTCGCTCTTTTGATTTTCCTCTTATCTCCCCCCCCATTCTAACTTCCTTACCACTGCTCTCTTCTTATCACTAGTCTCACCGCCTTCTCTCTTTACTCACCAGCTTTTCCCTTCTTGTTTTCATCGCGCTCCCTTCATCCCCTCGATCACCACCCGTCCTCTTCTTCCCCCTCCTCTTACTCACCCCCTACCCGCTCTTTTCACCCCCCCCCACTCTTACTTTTTCCCTCTCTTGTACTTCGTTTCCGTCGTCATCACTCCTCCCCACTCTTCACCCCCCCATCGCTTCTCGTCATCTCCTCCTCTGCTACCCCCTCCCCCTCCCAATTACACATCCCCATATTACTCTGTCCCCCCCCTCCCCCCGGTCCCCCCCCCCTTTATTTTTTTACGCTTTATTACTCTCTCCTCTTTTTTCTCTTCGCAGCAACCACCTCCACCCACCGCCCTTATTCCCTTATATCTTTTATCCCTACTCTTTTCCATCCCTTCCCTATCTCTTCCGGCTTCTATCGCCTAGTCTTCCCCTCACACTGTTTCACTATCCCCTCCCACGGACCCCCTTTTTTTTCTCCTCCCACCCCTACCTTACCCCCCCTCCCCACTCTCTACTCCATCCCTCTTCTATCCTCTCGCCACGCCCTCCTCTACCCATTACTTCGTTCCACCCTCTCCCTCCCCTCTCTTTCTCCCCACTCTTTTCTTCTCCCCGCCCCCCACCCTCCCTTCCCCTAACCTTTCTGCCCCTTTTCACACCCGCCCTCCCCCCTACTTGGTTCCATCCCCTCTTCTTCCCTTTGCCTTTTCCCACCCCCCCCTCCTACCCATCCCGTTTTTATCATCCTTTACCTCTCATGTCCTCATCCACGACAACCTCTCCCCCACCTCCCCTCCTCTTTCTCTCTCATTCAACACCCTCCCTTCTCCTCCTTCTTTTCTACCCCCCAGCCCCTCCTTCTACTTCCCCACTCTTCACTTCTCTCTCCCCCGCGATTCTCCTTCCTTCCCTCATTCCCACCTACTATCTCGCCTCTCCCTCCATCTCCCCTCACCAAACCTGTCCCACATTCCACTTCCCCCCCTACTCCTCTCCTCCACTCCATCTCCCTCTCTTCACTTTCCCTTCTCACTCTCTTCCCTTATCCACGCCATCCACCCTCCCTCCCTCTTTCCCTCCTTCATGTTCGCTCCACTGAGCCCTCTCTCATTACTCTGCCTCCTCATCCCTTTCGCCCTCTCCCCTCCCCATTCCCTTGCTCTCCTCGTCTTCCTCGCACTACCCCCGCATCACTCCCCTCCATTCTTCCTCCACCTCCCTTCCCCCGCCCTATCTTCGCCCATTCTCCCCCCCTCCTATCTTCCACTATCCTCTCTCCACCCCTCCCCCCCCCCATCCACATCCTCTCCGCTCACCTCTTCCTGAACTACTCCATATTTATTTCTTGATCTTTGCAAGAAAACGGTCAGATGCTAATTACAACATAACTCCTTATTAACTCACAGGATTCCGAGAATTTTTCCCCCACACCACCTGTCCTCGAATCTACTGCCCCGCATCCGCTCCATAGTCAGCGGCCATATTGATAGCTTTCCGATTTTGTTCCCCTTTTTCTCGAGCTCCATTTTTTTTCCCGAGTCATACCGCGGTTGAGGACCTACTATATAGCCTAATGGGATCCCCCCTCTCCCCCCTGGCTAGTCTCTTCCCCCTATTTTACCTCCCCCCTGCTCCACCTTTTGCTTTTCTATCTGATAGTTTTCACAGCGTGAATACCCTCGTCTATGGAATCAATGAGAACCCCCAAACCCCCCGCCCCCCCCCCACCACCCCACCCCCCACCCCACCTACCATTACAAAACAAATACCACCCCCCCCCCCCCCCACCACCCCCCCCCCCAAAAAACAAACCCGCCTAGCGACAAGCCGTATATGCGAACGAGTCTGCATTTTTTTTTTTCCTTCTTCATAGTCCTCACTGCTCCCCCAATACCAGAACCCATGCCGATGAATTTTCCTCTTCCCTTTTTTTGGCCTCCTCCCCCTTTGGCGTCCAAGTGAGAAATCAGCCCCCCTGAACGTTTCGTAAATCGCAAATTTTTCTAGCGCGCTCCGTTTTTGCTTGCCGCCTGCTCCCTTCCCTGCACATTGTGCGCATCATGGCGGACGACAGCTTTTTTCCTCTTTTCGGGTTTCCTCTCCACTCTGCGTCCTTGCGACCGTGTCCTGCCCGGGTGCAAAGTTGAAACGGATACTCAAGCGGCACCCGTCCACAATCGAGAAGGCCTGTAATACTCTCAAGCGCATTCCTCCCTCCTTGCCTCCTTATGTGAACTCTCTTGCCCGGAAGTGTTCCCGACATAATGCCGGGATAGAGGACGAGCAACCTCCTCCCTCCCTCCCCCCCCCCCCTAATCCTAAAGATTCCAAAGTATGACTACACCTCCCTTTGCGCGCCCCTCTTGCCCGCGTGACCCTTCGTTCTCAGGCTGCGTTTTCAGTTAGCATTTCCCAGCACGCTCCGGCCCCTCCATTTTTTCCCGCCTAGAAGCGATCGCATGGCAAGCATTTTAAAAGGCCTCCCTCTTTTCCCCTGCGCCT
>Ga0179593_1284967_pt1 | contig 10668 bp, 13 predicted proteins | sample CZODoug2_1_08_16_FD_185931 | JGI IMG/M metagenome (GOLD analysis project Ga0179593, IMG submission 185931) | Vadose zone soil fungal communities from Angelo Coast Range Reserve, California, USA - CZODoug2_1_08_16fungal (PacBio error correction) | ecosystem: Environmental > Terrestrial > Soil >... | reverse complement strand
CAATCCTGTTCTTTTCTACACAGGATTTCGAATCCCCTTTTGCTTTCATAATTTGAAAGACCCCTGCTTGTGCTAGTTCTCACTCCACGGCCGCATACTTTAGACAGGCCCATTCCAAGAACTATATGAACCCGACGCTCCTCCTTCCCTAGGTATGGGTCCATCTTCTTAAGGTTTCGCTCTTGGTAGTGGAGTGCCTTCGAAGGCTATCCACAATAATTACGTTGGACTTATTCCCCCTCGGCCCCTCCCAAGCTACCGTCTCATGGTAAACCCGACTAAGTATCAGCGACATTCTACTTCTAAATGAAACGGACCGGCAAATTACTGTCCGCAGACTGGATACAGGCTACTAAAGCGAGTGCTCTATGCCTGCTGTTCTGAAGCTGTGCATGACAGCTACGAGCAGTGTATCGATCTGTTATCGATAGCCTCCCCCAACATAAATACCCCGGTCAATGAAGCCTCTTATCTCCTTTCACCGTCTTTTTTTTGGCTAAAGTTAATTTTCTCATCACACCTTCATCGACCGTTTTCCCCCGGTTAGAGCCTGACTCCTCCTCCTGCTTGCCCACACCCGGCCACACTTGGCAGGAAGCCTACCGGGTCCCTCCGTCGTTTCCTGTACGCCATTCTCCTAGGTCGTTTCTTCTTCCACAGTTTTACTCTAATGTCCTTACACTCATAAGATTCCTTTCTCCTTTCCCGATTCGTCCCCCCTGAAATAAGCCGACTCGTTTGTACTTTCCCTTCCACGCCGCTGATTCGGAGCGACCCCCCACAGGGCCATTTAAGACTTCATTTACTTCCCCCATCCCCCCTCCTCAGTCCTTTATTTTCCCCGTTCTTGTGCGTCCCCTAAGACTTTTTCTGGTCCCCATTCGACCACTCTCTCTCCGTAAATAAAGTGACTGTCCGCTCTCTGGTTACTTTGTCCTCTAGGTCGGCGCACCCCTCCTCTAAGTACTAACTTCTCAGACGCTCCTTTTCCGAGTGCGTCCCAAGAATTTTCCTCTCTCTACTGCTGCCCGTTTAGACTCAGATGCTCTCCTACCCTTCGAACTTCGGGTGGATGACGGAACGCTCTCAGAAGCCCCGGTACTTACGTTCCCGCAGAATACTCCTTTTCTTTCAATTGTGAATACTCCCTCTCGTCGAAGCCGAAATAAAGCCCGTTCACTACAATAGTTCCGCCTCCTTCAGACGGTTCCTGATTCCTTCTATCTTTCATCCTACCTCCTTTTTTTTTCCTCCAGATATTCTATCCTTCATCCCGGAGATACGACTTTGCAAGATTTTTTTATTCCTCGATGTGTATTGTTTTCTATCCTCGATTGGCTCAACATTTGACGTCTCCCTGATGTAGCTGCTTTTTACGTTATTTCTGAGTGCACGGCGCGGTTTTCCTCGAAGTTTATTTCTTAATCTCTTCGGACCTTTTCTTTATTATCGCACGATAGGTTCCAGTGCTGTTCAGCCCAGGTTTTTTTTAGGCTGCTATCAGGGATATTTTTATTGAGGAATTTCAGTTTTGGGCTCCCGTACTTGGCGTCGTTTTACCTAATTTTTTTCTTACCTGAAATTGATTCCTCTACTTCGCGTTTATTTTATCCCGTCTTCTTGCCCTCCCTTCATATGGTAAACGAAAAATGCCTTCTGGTTTTTTTTTTCTCTTCATTCCGGCTTTCTGCAATGTTTTTATCCCCTGAGAAGAAGCCTTCATTGCCAGCGCCTGTCCGGCATTTTCCTTCCCTCGTCGCAGCTCCTTCCCTAGGCCTGTTTAAAGGCTTCCTTATAACCTTGCTTCTTACCCCATTCGACCCCCCTTTTCCATCCCGTCCCAAGAAGTCCGGATTCCTGGAGTACCTTTTTGCTCCCCTACTGTAGTGCGTTCTGGCTGCCATGGGTTTTTACCCTCAGTATCTGTCTCTACGTTATCCTCACTACTTTATTCGCCGTATCTTTTTTTTATTGGCTGATTTTTTTCTCAGGTCGGAGGGAAAGGAGTAGTTCCCTAGTGGTCTTCTTTGGCGTCGGTAAGAGCGCCCATACTCTGAATTTGTCGTAGTATCTTGCTTGTTGCCCGTTGTCGCAGTTGACAGAGAAGGCATCCAGTATATTCTTCACCTTGTTTTTTTGTGCCTTTCTCGTCTTCATTGCTTTAGACGAAATTCCCCCCCCTTTCGTTGTTCCCGGAGTGCCCTCTTCACGGTAGATTGGTCCACTCTCATTCCCCTCGGATTGATATACTTCTAGCTACAGACAAATTCCCTTCGGATCTTTTATTCCCCTCAAGGGTTCCTTTAGAAGAGGTTTCCGCCCATAGATGGCGCACTTTTTTTTTGGCCTCCGAGGGTGCTGCGATTTAGCTTATTAAGCACATTCATTTTTTTCGCGATGAGGGAACCCACAATTCTTCCCTCGGGTAGTATTCAGCTTGGCTATTTCGTGAATGATATGACTGATTTTACGGGAACCCACTTTTTGTAACTTTACATCTTCCTTGTTAAATTTTTTTTTTATTGCGTGTATACATGGTTTCCTTCACGTGTGCATTCCCACCGGTGCACCTATGTCTTGGCGCTAGCTTTTTCCTTCACTTTGCCTTTCTATCTCGATAAGCCCCCCTTGCATTCCAATCTCCGGGGTTCTTTCCCGTCACTGGTTTTTTTGAGTTCAGGCTCTTTCCCCCCTTGGGGTTTTACCAAGATCATCCAGTCCCGTCGTCGGTCTCCAAAGACCAGAGGCATTCCTATCCCTTCGGCCGTCTTCCCCCCCCGGTTACTTTGAGTCCCTACCCAGTTTTCCGACGTGGATTTTTCCTTTTTATAGTACCTCCCTGCTCAGTTCCCCCCCGATGACGGTTGTTCTCAGTTTAGCTCCAATCCCTTCGATCTTATGTTTCTCGTGTTGAAGTCCGGATCTCGTTCGTCCACAAGAAGGGAGTCTGAAGCCTTCCGTTCGCCCGAGTTACGAGTCCCTTTTTCGACGTTTAATGTTTACCGTGTCCACAATGGTCTGGAGGTTTTGCAGTCTCCCCCCCCTTTTCCTTCAGTCGAATACCCTTTTCGCGTAATTTATCGCGGCGTTTTTTTCCTCTCTCTTATTCCATTGTATATAAGTGCCATTTCCTTGATCCTTGTTTCCTGAAGTCCGTCCCTTTTCCTCCTGTGGTGAAGTACCTTTCTCAGTGCCCCTGCTTTCTGAGGTTTGCACACATTTCTGCAGGACGAGCCTCAGAGCGGATCTTTCAGTTCTTCAGCCGGGTCCAGGTCGTACAATTGACCTCTCGGTTACATTACTATTATATAGCTCGTAACTTTTTAGGCTGACCCGACTTGACCACCCCATCGGTCTGAGGTCGTTTCAAAGAGACCGCTTTTATTGGTGCGCACTCGTTAGTTCCCATGCATGGAGGTAGCTGTGATTTCTGTTATTCTTGTATGCCCACAGTGGATTGAGTCCAATTTTTTTGGGCTTCTTGTGGTACTTTTTGTTATTGTTTTTTTTTTTTTTGTTCGTACTGCCTCTGTGTTGCCCTGCAATTGTTCTAGCTCGTTTTTCCTCCAGAACGTACCGCCCTCTTTTTCTTTGGCCCAGCATTTCCCGTCTCCCTATCCATGTTTTGTTGAGCTTCCTCCCGACACCCTGAGTACCTGTTTTTTTCGCAGATCCTTTATTCCTTCACAGAAGCGACTACAAAGATTGCACCAGCTCCTCAGGCTTTCTCCGATTTTTTTCCCTCTCCAACCCGTGTTGGACATCCCCCTCTTTAACCGACCTTGCCCAGTGAGCCCGCTCCAGTGTGACCTCCCTCTGATCTCCCCCCACGATTTGCTAGTTATTTCCCTCCTAATCACAACTACTACCCGCCAACATTTCTTTGTTTGCCTTTTAATTTTCGAATACCCCCTTTTTCCTTCGAATACTTCACTGTTGGTAAACCTCCTTCTTTACCTTTGTCGGTGGCACCTTTGAGCTTATGACCCGGCGCTGTATATTGACCTCTCATTCCATTTTTTTCCAGAATCCTTCCCAGAGGGGAGCCCGGAGCACGGACTTCCAGGCTTTCCCCCTTTTGAACAGGACCTTCCGTGCAACTAATCGCGCGCCTGTGCCTTTCCATCCTTTTTCCCATATTTTTTTTCGTAGCACAACTCTTCGAGAAGTTGACTCTTGCCCTCGTGAAGGAGCATTTCTTCCAGATTGCTTCCCCTTCCTACCTCACCCTGGGAAACCTTCTACTAGTACTTCTAGAATTTCAGCTTTTTGATCTCGTGTCCACGGGCCCCTCGGCCCACCCCCCCTTCCTTTTTTCTACTTGTCCCCCCGGTAGCGGGTCCTTCAGCCCATCAGTTCCCAGCCAGTTGTCCTTAGTCTCCTATTGACCCAGCCCTTCGAGGGTCCTCCTTTCGGCGTTTACCTCTTCTCCAGAGACCTGCGTAAATGGTCTCCCAAGAGATTCTGTGCCAAGTGGCTCCTTCTCCATTTGACAAACCGTGGATTTATTTTTGCATTCTTCCCTAACTTTTCTTTCGTATATCTTTTAAACTCATCTCCCTCGTGCCACTCACCCGCGCAGACCCTACTTTTGAACACACTCTTTGGACAGGACCTTCTCTTTAGACGGCTTATACTCCTTCCCCACTGGGACCCGTCCCCGACTTAGCCTCCCTCCATGCGTATCCTTTTCTGTCCATGCATGGTAGGGAACCCTCTGGCACGAAACCTCTCCCTTTTCCCCAATCATTGTTAACAGTACCCCCTTTTAGGACCAGTTTAGAAGTTAGCAATTTCCTCTCTTCATCCATTGCCCAGATGCTCGTCCCCCTTCTATATAACCCCTTTTTCTTTTTGTTCCTCAAAGAAATCCTTTATGGCGTTATCTTCCCGACCCCTCCCCAGACGCCAGCACATGTAGCCTCGTGATTACGGCCACTCGGAGAAAGTCCCGCTTCTTTCTCAACTTCTTTGTAGTTTTTTCCTCTTTCCCCCTCTTGAATTTCAGATACCCTACTTTTTTCCTTATGCCGATGGTCAGACGCGGCCCCCAACGCTTTTTTCCCTCCGACCATTCCTTCTCTTTTTCTACCTGCCCGCCCAGCCTAAGGAAGCCCCTTTTTCGTATATCCATATCATTGTCTATCAGAGCGCCGCTCCCGGCATGTCTTTTCCCTTTCCCTTCCTCCCGTTCGGGTATGCTCTTCGCCCGCCCCCACCTAAGCCCTCCTGCTTTCCTATCCTCCCTCCCCCCTGCCTTTCGAAATAAGTCTTCCATCACCCTTAGTCGCCCGCAATCCATTTAATGCGCCCACTTGGTGGCTCTTCCGCTCCTAGGTCCCTCCCCCCAAAATTTTCCAGAGCCGAGCTTTCAGGCGGGTAACTGTCCTCATTCTCCTTGGAGTGGTTTGCACCGTGTGCTAGACTATGTCTAGGCACATAATGTTGATCTTCTTGTCCCCCTGTTCGTGAATTTCTGAAGCCGCACAGCCTTATCCCACAGTTTCTGCGCTTCTTCGATACACCCACTTTTTGTGCCGAAGCCTGGAATGTTCCCTTTAGCACGACAGAAACCTTGTCGGTTAACCTCGCTCGCGGGATCCGACAGACCTTTCCCCCTCCGCCACTTTTTTCCCGCTGAACTCACGTTGCTTCGCATGCGTTTTCCCTTTGGAAGCTACTTGAAATGGAGACCCCACTAAGAACGCCTTACGCCCCCCTGTCCCGCCGTTCCCTCTCCTCATATTCTTCGTTCACCATCCTTTCGAGACTCTATTCTCCGTACCTTCTCCCTTCAGATCGGTAGTTAATGAAGGCTTGGACTCGTCCACCTCTCCGATATGTAAGCAGGCCTTCCCTTACCCTGAAACTCTTCCTTCCGGGCGGCAACCTTGAGTAATGAATCCCCAAAGCCTATTCGAAGCAATCCAACTCTTGAGGACACAATCGGTGTAAGCAGGTTAATAGAATATTCTGATCTCCTTCTTTCTTTCTTAATCCTACTTTCTTGTCTTATAGGAGAGGTAGTCTAAGCATATCTTTCGAAGGCTTCCTCTTTTCGTTGTCCCCGCTTTTGTGTTCCCTCCTCTATTATTGGCTTCGTTTGACCTTTGCCGTTCATCCGATTCTCTTGGGGTGTACTTCCTACCGTCTTCATCGCTGTAGCGTTACCCCTTAAATTCGACATTTGGTCTCTCTCGGTTTCCCTCGCAGTTAGTAATTTGCCCTCCGGACTCACCTCTTTACCAGGATGTTGGACCCCCCGTCGTTTGAGCCCCGAACAGTTTAACTGACGTTTGCATAGGTTCGGGGTTACCCCCCCTTCCATTTCGCTTCAAGACTTCTCGTCTGTGCTCTCTTTCCGTGTAGTTTCCTGTCTCAGTCAGAGTTCTCAGATTCAGTCCTCTTTGTGTGCCGTACGTCACGCTTGGTTGGTAAAACCAGGCCAAGGGGCTTTTTGTGCGCTCCTCCTGGCGGAGGAATGTAGGTTTTTGTAGGCGCCGCAGCTCACTCCGGACCCCCCGCCTTTTTTTGCCACTGAACTTCTTGCGTTTCTTTATGTAAGTAAGAATTTGTTCCAGGCGAACTCTCACATGTCATTCTCTCGGACAATTCTCGTCCCTTCCCCGAATCCTCCCCTGACTCTCGACGGAGTTAAATTTTTCCCCTTCCCTCCCCCAGGCCTCTTACTTCGTGCCCAGTTTGCTTTGTCGATAGGGCATTTCAGTTCGCTCTCAGGTGAGTCTCCACCCCCCTGTGGTTCTACTTTTTCGAGTTTCCTCCTTTTTCTCACCAGCGGCCTTTGGCTCTTCTTTTCGTATTCTTCCCCTCTTTCTCTTTGGTTGCCCGATCTCGCCCATTCTTTGTCCTTTTGTTAGATCTTGCTTTCTTTCTCATAATGATCGAAGAAGATGCCCCCCAGCCGGAGCTACACGGCTCGTTGCTTTGCTCAGGTTTCTTCTGTCAGGAGAATTCCTTTTGCGGCGTTTACGGCTGTATTTTCGTCCTGGCAATTACTCCTTCCCCCCATTTTTCCTTGACCTGGATCCCCTGCATTCTTCTTCATATACACCTTTTCTTTTTTTCAACAGCTGCCTTCGCATCATCTCTACATTTTACGAGTGTTTCCTCCCTTGATGGAATGGTCTCTTAGGTTTCTGTTCTTTAGTCTTCATTCCCTTCCCTCCTTTGCTTGAGCGCTTTCCCCCAAATCCCTTCCTCGGTTCCTATCCGGGGATGATGAGGGCCACGCCTTTTTCCCGGTCTATTCTCCCGGTTTCCCCCTCGGGGAACGTTCAATTACCTTCTCTTTCCAAGGGAGCCTCTATCCCCCAAGTGTTTTCATCCTGATCTGTACTTCCCCGCTTAAACTCACGTCGTCCAAAGCAATGGACTTCTTGTGTCGAGTTTCTTTTCGTTTGACCTCTCATAGAAATGTTTTGTACCCTGCATTTTTTTTAGTCCCGGTCTCTCGTCTCTTTCCTCCATCCCCTAGTGTCAAAGACGTTTTCTTTTTTCCCCTAAAAATATCGTCCGAGGCGTTCTTATCTCCAACGCGGATCCCAGTATATTCCTTTAACATTCATTTTCGTTAGTCCAGAAACCCGCTTTTCCCTGTCTACTCACGGAGCGCCCTTATTTTATTCGCCTCCTCGGGCCTCTTTTCGGGTTTGTTCTGGGAGTCGACTTACTCTGAGCTCTTTCTTGTCGAGTCTTTTAACGGCACCCATCATGAGCAAATCCTTGCGGTTCTATTTGGCCGGTCCACGCGATGCTTTTCAGGATTCATTCCTTAACGTGTTTCCACAATTTCCTTTTTTTTAGCCAGGACTTCTAAGGCCCTCCCCCTCCCCTTTTTCGCCTGTCCTGCCGAGAGTGTTCTGGTGTGACGCGTCGCCAGTTATGGCCCTGGACCTTCCTTCCGTGATCTCGAGTGTGAAGCCCCTTTTCCCCACTTTTGGCCCTTCTTTTTCAGTCGGTTGGATTCTTTGTTGAGTTTCCTGTCACCATTTCTTCAGGACTTCCTAAGTTGGCTATCCACAGTCACCTGTTCCCCTGCCATGACAGGGTAATCGCGAGCCCCTCACTGTCACTTTTCTCCTGGTCAATTTTGTATAGACCAACTGTCTGTCCCCAAGGGCTGAGGGAGACCATCCAGAAGCTAGGTCCCCACTCTCTTCCTTCCACGACTGGTTTTTCATCTCGAGGGGAGTTCTCTTTCTCACACATTTTTCTCTTACCAGGGCTTTTTTTTTCTTTTAGGCTTCTAGGACTTGAGTAGGACTTTTCAGAGGGAATTATTTCGCTTTGTCTCTCCTTCCCCGCCCGAGTCTTTTGGGTCTCATTGAGATCCTACTTTTTCCCTCCCCCTCCGTGTTGTGTTTTTTTCTCTAAGTAGCTCGCCCCCAACTTCGTTTTCTTACGTCGTCGCCACAACAGCAGGCTCGCAAGCCCCCTAGACTCCGCCTTCCAGACTGACTCTTACCTCCGGGTCTCTCGCCATTAGACGAATACCCTTTCATAACAGATTTTTTTCCATAAAGCGACTCCCCGCTTGTTTGGCCTCCGTACTTTTAGCCCTCTTCCCCTTCTAGTAGCCCCTTTAAGACTTTTCGTTCTTGGAATGCTTTTTCCCCCCTTGCGCCTATCCCTTCTTTCGGTATTTCTTAAATGCTGCGGACATTTTATCTTTCGCATTCCCAGTTTGACTTGATGACAGTCTACGGCTGTGGTTTAACTATCCCTAAGTCTAAGCTCAGCCCTGACACTCCCCTGCATCTTACCTCATGAACTTAGGAAATTTTTGACACGGCATTCAGTCTCTCTTAATGACTCTCTCCGAAATTCTGACTAATGACGGCCCATCCGCTACATCTTAGAGAATTATTTAAGTTTGCTTTTCCTCATTTGTTGCATCCGCAATTGGCTGAACCTTTCATGGACATTCCTGTGTTCACTGCTCCAATGGTTGTTTTAGCGCAAGCCCCCGACGAGCCTTTTCGTATTTTCGCTCCCTTATGAACCCCATTTTTTGTACTGGCCTCGTGGGCACTTGTCCCTTCGTCCCAGCTCCTGACGGTTTTTAGACTTCCACCCAACCTTGCTGGTCCCGCTCAGTCTTCGTTCTCTGCCGTCCCCTACTCCCCCGTAGGTAAACTGTCTTCCAAACCTTACTTTTCTTCCCAAAGGGCCGTTCCCTTTTTTCCTTTTACCTCTCTATGCGATTATTATTACTACTCTTTTTACTGGCGATTTTCTTCCCCCATTTGGTCCCGATTTGCTTCACCGATCAATCCCCTCTCTCCCGGTTACGGTTACCCAACCCCTATCCTGGGTCCGCTTCCCTTGCCATTGAGCCCTTCCTCTTTAATCCAACCCTGCCAGCCCCCGGATAACTCACCCTTGATGTGATCTTCTTTGCTAGTCCTTTTCCTTTTTATGACCTAAAAAACGATGGACAAAATCCATCCATCCACCCTTTTTCCCTTCCAGGTCCCAGAATTTTTGACGTCCGTCTCAGTCCCTCCTCCCTCCCCACGTTCTGATCTCCCCTCCATGATCTTTTTTTTAATTCCCCTGAACGCACCCCTTGCTGCTTTATTCCTTAAAAGACAGCTAGTCTGTTGCCCCGACAAGGCATAATAGAGAGTCAACCTCCTCATTTTTTAGCGGAGGGACTCCCTCGGATGTTTCTTTTACTGGTCTACTTCTGTTTTTTTGGGCGAGCCAGATTTTTTTCCCTGGTAATCGATGGCCAAGCTACCCTGGGTCTGTTCACAGGGAACATTTGCACTTCTAGGCCCTGACAGTACATTTTCCCTCCTGAAGCCCCCCGCCGACTTACGATTCTTTCCCCTCTTCGACTCTCCCTTATTCTATACGATCTTTCTCCGTACTGTGAGTCGTTCGCGCAACCTTTCGACCCATCGACCCTTTCCCCTCCTCAGTGTTCGCCAGGTCCCGCTTTCAAAGTATTCTATCCCCATCAACTTTCTCCTCCTGAAGACGTATTCCCCCCCCTCGCCCGGGCTCTTTCCTCTGCGGACGCCCACTTTCATACGTTTTTAGAATTGCCTTTACCCTGGCAAATATAAGAGCTTGCGTGCTCCACCGGGACTTTGCTACTGTCTCTCCCCACTTCATGTTTCTTCGCCCCGTGAACCTTCTCTTCCCCTACAATCAAGTCCTCAATTTTTTCCAGTCCCTCAGTCACCCCCCCCCGCCCCCCACCGGGCCACGCCTTAGGGAGTTTTCTTTTTTTCCACGAAATGCCGCTGATTCTGCTTTCTCCACGTCCCGACGACCTTTGTGGTCCTCACCATAGGGCCTCTCCGGGACAGTGAATTCGGTCGCGTTCACTACCCTTCGCCTTGTCAGATTCGCGTTACCTTTCTGGTACTGTCGACCCTAGTTCGACCCCGAGATCCGTAATTCCCACAATTCCTCACCTATCGCCCCCCTCCATCTGTCAGTCCCCTCCTGCGAGCTCTCTCCCCTTCCTAAGTCCCTCTACCCCTGTCGGGACCATTATCGGGTTTCTTGTAGGTATGCCCCAATCCCCTTTCCTTTAAATTCTAAAAGGACGTTCACTGCGGACCTTTGCGCCTGCCCACTCTCTTCTCGACCGTTCTCATTCACTTATTCAACTAAGCGTCACTCTTAGATGAT
>Ga0179593_1273687_pt1 | contig 10668 bp, 12 predicted proteins | sample CZODoug2_1_08_16_FD_185931 | JGI IMG/M metagenome (GOLD analysis project Ga0179593, IMG submission 185931) | Vadose zone soil fungal communities from Angelo Coast Range Reserve, California, USA - CZODoug2_1_08_16fungal (PacBio error correction) | ecosystem: Environmental > Terrestrial > Soil >... | reverse complement strand
TGTTTTTCCCCCCTTTCTTTCTGCGACGGCCCAGAACCCGTGGCTTGTAATCTTTCCTTATCGAGAGACAGAGTCGTGTCGCAAGGTGCTTCTCCTTTTTTCTTTGCTATTTCCTAAAGTCCTCTGACTGCCTCAGGTTTAGCGTGTTTTGATGGGTTGTGCGTGTATTTTTCTTTTTTGCAGTAAAACCCTGCTCTCACCCCCAGTTCCCTTTCCTTTTTTTGAGCCGAAGTCTCCGTTTGTTGATGATGAGGGTTGCGTTGAGGCTTGAACACTACTCTTTTTTATTTCTCCCTATGACTAGATCTTTCATGCTGCGGAAAGTCACTTTGCATGATTATTCTTGACCTTCCACCTCTCCATCCCCCCGCGGCTGCTCGAGGTCCTTTTCCCTCTTCCTTCCTTTGTTTGTTGGTGGTCCTCGCCGGGCAATCCCACCGAAAATGCCTTATTAGCCGTCTCTTGTTTTCGACTGTTAGCTTTTTCTTTTCCCCGTTTTCTCAACTTTTTGTTTTTTTTTCCTCCATTACTTCTTCCTCCGTTTCCCTGTACTACAGGATGGTACTGATTTGTTTTTTCAACCAGTCCAAATACTCCCCTGGCCGTCCTTCCAGACATCTTTATTGCAAAGTCACTGATTGTAGTTTGATGCTTCCATCTGTTCTACTAGGTCCCCTTTTTTTCGGTCCTTTTTTGCGCCCTCCCTCTTGACCAGTTTCTCCCCCTTCGTTCCTGCCCATAGGATAACATTACTTATGCTTTTTCAATAGCAAGATTTTTATTTTTTTTCTGTACCCTTTTGGTTTTATTGGCGCTTTGACTCTTTTTGATTTTCAAAATGTTTTTGAACCGTTTCGTTACTTTCTTTCCTGCTGGTTGTCATTTGCTTCCTGGTGCCCAGATCTTCCTCCCCCACCCCCGCTTATTTACTGATTTCTCCTGAACCCGACCCCTCCAGTTAAAAGAAACGTCAAGAATTTTTCTTGTGTGTTATAATTTTTTTTCCTTCATCGTTCCATTCACCCTTCTTCGCGTTGACTCTTTTTCGTCAACTATCAAAATTCCCCTGGGGTTCCCGTTTTTGCCCCTAATCTCTCCTTTCCCACCCCACCTTGCCTTTCTTCGAACAATCGTTGTCCGTCTACTAAATTGTGGAGGTTTTATACTCTTTTTTTGCTTACTCCCGACACTCTATGTCGTTTTTATTCTGGATTCATTCGTAATCCTTTTCCCTTGACCTGATAGTTTTTGTCAAAGAAAGGGCCCCCCCCTTCTTTCCCCCTCCCCCGTTTCAGAAATACCTCCTTAGCGCTTCCAGTTTTTTCGATTTTGATGCTTTGGGTCTGTGCCAGTAGTATTCGCTTTTTGGTTTTTTTTTCCCGTTGTGATCTTCTGGCTACTTCTCCTTTGGTTTCGGACCGACCACCGCTTTTTGTTATGATCGCGGACCTTGTTTTTTTCCCGTTTCCGGAGATTTCTTGTTTTTATGCAAGCGGCGATTTCTAAATTGATTGATTCCATTTCATTTTCCCCTCGTTCCACCCCCCAAACCCCATTTTATGGTCCCTTGATTCCCTATTTTTTCCGGAGCTGTTTTTCCGTTTTTTGCACGATCTGCGCTACTTTGCTTCCTTTTTGTTGTGGAGGAAGGATGGGAATGTTCAAAACCCCTTCCCCCTCTCTCTTTTCCTCTCCTCTTTTGTTTTTTTTTCTATTGAGTCTTTAATGTTGTTTTACATTACCCTAAGTCCTGCTGCCACACTTCATTTTCACCTTCACTAGCTCAGCGGTTTTAACCCCCTCTGTTGCCAGCGCCTCCATTTTTTCCCCTCTTTTTTTGGAGTCCGTTCCTCCCTTCCTTTCCTTCCCTTGACAATGCCATGGCAAGAAAATCCATTGATCCCTCTTCCCTTTCCTTCCCTATGCGTGCCTTTTCCCGGCTGGCCTATTTGTCCCCCCTTTTGCCAAGCACAAAGCATCTTTACGAATCCTCCACACCACCCCTCTGTTTTTCCGTCATTGGCCGCCGACCCCGGCCGCATTCTCCCATGTTCGGTTTTTTTTTTCTCTACTAATCAATTGATCACTATCGGAACCCCCCCATTCAGTCTTCTCCCCCTTTTCCACCCCCCTGAGTCCGCATGAATGTGCCCCCTGTTTCTGATTTTTACTCCTTTTTTTCCGTTCTTCTCCTTCAGGCCCCGACTCTTTTTTTTCAAAGTCGAGAAATAAGACTGATTTCCCGTAAATCCCCCCCGACCCGCGTGTTCTTTTCCCCTTTCGAAACCGTTCCAAAAATGCTTCCGCCTGCCCTTCCCTTGGAATGGTTTCCCTCTGCACCCTGTGGCCAAGAATGATTCCGGCGGAGGGGCCTTGAGTTTAAACCGGGGCCCCCCCTTTCCCTTTTCTCGTGACGAACAAGGAGGCCGCTTCCCGTCCCTTCACTGTCTTTGACTGTCCGTTGAGAATGGCCCCCGCATCACCCCAACGATCCCCGCGTTGGTGAACCCATTCTTGCCTTTCGGTGTCCCTTGAGGAGTTCTGGTGTTGTATCTTTTCCCCTTCTACCCAGGTTCATCTCGTTGTGTTTGTTTTCGTCATGAGCGCCAGGAGCTCCCCCCTCCCACCCTCGTAAGACGTAAAATCGCGCGCTTGACCCCCCCCTTCCCCCTACGCCTCTCTTTCCCCTTCCCCGCCAAAACATCCACCCCGGGTGATTTAACCCATTAAATAAGCGGGGTCAGTTCAACATGTTTTCTTCTTTTCTGTTCTTCCTATTCTTTCAACCCTGCCCGTCGTTTGGTAAATCCATTCTTACGTCTGTCGACCCTTCCCCCCTTCCGAGTTCCATTCAAGATTATGTTCATACAACTTTTTTCCATTTTTTCCCCCCCCACTTTCGCTGTTTGCGGGCCCTGTCCCAAGGTTGAGGATTTTACTTTTTTGTCCTTGGTGAACTTTTCTTCTCGTAAATTCAAGTGAATTCCTTTGAGGCAAATCCAGATTCTTTTCCTAAATTTTGACCTCCTCGTCTATTTGGCTCCCTATGCTGGAGATTTCGATGCTTTTTTGAGTTTTTCCCTTGAGGTACCCCCCTCCCCCTCCTTTTTCGGCGGCCAGGACGAGCCGCCATCCTCCGATCTTTATCTGTTTGAGATTCCTGAATATATTAATGTTCAAATCTGTTCCGGACGTCTATCATTCTGTTGTAATTTAACCTATTCTTCTTTGTTGTCCTCTTTTCATCCCGAAGTCCCCTCTCCCCACATGTCAAGTGAGACTGCGGCAGATAACCCGGTTCTCATAGATTACCCTTTTGAAATCTTGGTTTTCTGCCCTTTTATTCCTAGACCCCCCCTTTTTTTCCCCGGTCTTCCCAACCTTCGTCTCGCTTGGTGAGCTCTCCTCCATCCTCACTCCCCCTTGATCCATCATCTTCATTTCGCGATCATGTCTCCACCTCCACTTTTGTATTGCGTCTGCCAGGGAATGGCCTTGGTTTAGACAATTCTTCTTCTGTTAATCCTCAATAAGTGCTTTTTCCTCCCCAATCACACGTTCCCCCTGCCTGGCGACGTCAATCCCCACATTTTTCTTGTCCCCCTTCTCGCTTGACAGATCTCCTTTTGCCACGGTGGCTGATGCTTGTACTTTGCTTTCTTTTTCTCCTTTCGAGAACTTTGTCATAAGGTTTTTAGCGTTTTCCAAGCTGGGGGTAGGTCTTTAAAGTGTGTTTTTTCTTGTTTCCCTTTCCATTCTGCCCCGTGTAGCTAGTACCCGAAGTCCTGTCTTGTATGTTCTCTTTAGTTGCGTCGGAAAACCAACGATTTTTATTATCATTCATGACGAGATCTTGATTTTCTGCGCCCGCAAAAGGAATTGCCATTCTTGCTGCACCCTTATCCATATAGTTCCTTTTTGCTTCCCTCTTTTGTTCTTTTTCCTGGTTGATTTTTTTTTTTTCTTTCCCCCCCCCACTCCCCCCCCACCCCCCCCGAACGCGCGCACTCATTTTTTTTTTTTTTCTTACCCTCCCCCCTGTAGAGCTTGATGTGTCTTTCTCAAACAGTGCTAAATAGTATTTCCCTCATACGGCTCGTTTCTCCTTTTCTACAGGCTGGGTCCCTTATTTCCCCCCCAATAATACGCACCTGGTCCTTTTTCTTCAAAAAAGACCTCCTGGACATTGCACCGCAATTTTGCAACCTTGTTGCTTCCCATAATTTTCCTCCCCGGCCGCGTTTGGTACATTTCGTCTTTCACCCTAAAGATTTCAGGCCTCCCCCTTTTTTACCGCACATAGTCCAATTATAAACATTCATGTTTGACTTGCTTATTTTTTTTATTGATCCCGTTTTTACTTGGCGTTTACAATCTCTGCTCTTGGTTCCCCCACTTTTTTTCTGCTGTTCGTACTTATTTTTAAGGCTTTGGGATGGACCAGCTTCCAATTGCCTTCATGGTCTTTCCTTAACCAGCAGGATTGTCCTATTCTCCCCCCCCCCAGCGATATCCCCTCCCTTCCGAAGTGGTTAATTTTGCATGTTTTTTAATTGTTACCAATTATCTTCCATCATAATCTTAATTTTCCTCCCTTCGATTTGTAGCAGTTAAATCTGGTCCTTTAGTGACCCCTACCTTTCTCCTTGTCATTTCCTTCTCCCCCCCTTCGCGGAAGTAGAATGCCATGGCGTTTATCCACTGGATCCTAGTTACAGAACTCTCGAAGTTAGTTTTTGTTATAATCAGGCTCCTTTAATTTTTCAGAATTATGTCACACGCACAAGATAGGCTTTGTTTCCCTATTTCAAAAGGCCACTGAGCCCCCTGCTCAATGTTTAATAACAAAAGTCCCTAAGCATTACGCGTTTTTACAGTTAGTTAGATTTGTCTTGCATTTTTGTTTTTTTTTCACGTTTGCTTTGTTTCCGCAAGTGGTGGCGTAGTTGCGGGCGAGTGCCCTATCTCTTTGCGCTTTCCATTTGCGTTATGTCTGCGCTTTGTGCTCTCCCCGCGATTTGGAGAAGCCCAAAACTGGGGTGGGTATTCTCGGTCCTATTTTTTTCGTGGCTTTTGTGTACCTGACTTGCGTGGTTATATCATATATTTCGCACTCTTTCCTCCCAACGTTTGTATTGGCTCCTTTCATGGTCCATTTCCGTTTTTTTGCCAGACCATTTCTTTTTCCCCCCAGATTTGGAGGGGAGCTTTCCCAATTATTTTGCGTCTTTTCTTCGAGAGTAACTGTCCATTTTTTATGGAACGAATCCTGGTGGGACTTTGTCCCCCAAACCCCCCCAATGCCCTCTCTTCTCACTCTCTTGGGTTTTTTTCTTGGGAGCCTTTCCATGTATTTCGTCCCCTCTTCTTCCACCCAAAAGTCCCAAGCATACGCATGCCATGTTCTCAACATCCTTGTATCGCCGCCCCCAGAAATCTTTTTTGCATTTGGCCCGTTCCCCTGCAAGCAACTTTTTTTTCTGTGTGTGGGGGGGGGGTTGGCTTGGTGGGTGGGGGGAACATGTATGTAATGTCAGCCCATCCGTGATGCGCGCCGAGTGCGCTTTCTACCCGCTTCCCCACCCCTTTTGCACTCCCCACCTAAGATGTACCCTGCTTCCCCCCCTACAGTTTGGCTTACTGACTTGCCGCCCCCCGGAGCATAGCCCAGTCTCTTTCCCCGCCTCGACTCCCCCTTTCTCACTCGCCCGGAAAAAAGATGCCTGAAAAGCGCCCAACCACTGGGGTCTAGGTTGCCTTGTGTTTTCTGACCGTTGGGTTCTCCTCGGTTAAGGGCTTTCCCTCCTGCCCGTTCTTTGCCGGGCCCAATTTTGCCGGAAATTCATCTCCCTTGCCTCCAACCGACTCTTCTTGGTGGTTGTTCTCCCGTGTCTAAACTGTCCCCCCCCTTTTGACCCGTCCTGGCATTGTTTTTGAGGAAATTCCTTGTTTGGAAGAATGATCAGTTAGGTCTTTGTCATCTAATTTCTTTTCCCATGGTGGCCTCCCTTCCCTTCCTTTTACCGACAAATTCTTCCGTCGAGACCTTCCCCCTTTTTTTAATTGTTCCTCCGATGACTGGACCCATTTCACCCCCACGGCGACCTTTGCCCCCTTTTCTTTCCTTTTTTTGTCTTGATCCTTCTTTTTGGTGATTTTTTCTTCCAATAAGTTATGCTATCTCTCACGTGTTTGGTTCTCTCTGAGTCTCCCATGTGTCAAGAGACCCCCACTCCCACCTCTTTTTCAAACCTAAGTTAACTCCTTTTCCTACCTCCTAACCCCCCCTTTTTGGATAGACCGTCGATTCCCCCTTCGCCCTACAACTAAAATTTTCTCTCCCACCTCCCCGAGTTGCTCTAGTTGTACCCCTTTTGCTTTCAGTTAGGTTTGTTCCTATGTGCTTTGTCCGCCGGCTTCTCTCCTGGTCCCGGGATTTTTCTAAAGTTCTACGGACCCATTATAAGTAATTTCCCTTTATGTCCTCCAACCCCCCCGCTGTTGAAGATCATTTCTTGTTTCCATTAACGCGGTTGTGGGTCCCTCTTACAAGGTTGAGGTAGTTGTCCTTGCGCCCCAGTTCTTCTGGCTTTAGTTTCATAAGAAACTTCTCCCCTCCGGCGGAAATCCGATTTGATCCCCCTCTGTTTTGCAGTTGCCCATCACGCTGTACTTTTCTGAGGGAGAGAACGATCTTTTTGATACGACCTTGTTTTGTTTAGTTTTCGTTTTTTACCCCCCCCCCCAGACTCTACCCTCCCGATGGGTTGAACTACTTCGCACCGCCTTCTTCTTCTTCCCTGTTTGGTTGCCTGAGTCAATCCTCATCTGATCCTACTCCTCCTACGATTCCCATCGACCCCTTCTTCTTTTTTTTTTTAAAAAGTACGTGGGTGTTCTCTGTCCCTACCCGAGGAAAGCAGCCTCCCGTAGTCTCTTTTCACAAGTTTTTCTATTGACCCTTTTTCCATACGGGGTTTATCTGACCCCAGCACGTCCACTCAGAACCACATTCTTCGTGCCACAGGACAAAAACATTCGCCCATTTTGCTTGCGGAAGAATCGCTTTCCAAATCCTCCTACTGGGAAAGCTTTCTCGTTCAAGGAGCGACATGGAAGCTTCCCCCTCTGTTTTTTTCTTGCAGTCTCTATTTTCTTCTTGTCTTTTTTCCCCTTCTATTTTCGTCTCATACGGTTTGTTTGTTTTTGAGATTTGTTCTCACTCTTTCAGCCTTTGCGACCTGGTTCTACACTTTCGTTATTCAGTATTCGCATGAAGTGGTAGCCTGGGTGATTTCCCTTTTTTTCTCCGCAAATTTCTTCCTTCCGGGTAATTTTGTTTTATTAGTGAGAAAAGTTTGTCTCTGTGTGCCCTTTTTTTCCCTCAACCCCCCCTCTTGTACCTAGTTCCTATCCAAGTTGTTCTCCGCTGTCCCGACGCTCCTTTTCTGCTGACTTTTGTGTAGTTTGATGACCCCACATCACTCTTTTATTTTTTCCCTGCATGACTTCTCTTGCCTCTTCTTCAGAATTTGCATGATTATGATTCTTTAAACAATGAAAGTTTGGTTTTTTTTTTGGTGCCCCTTTTTTGGTCTTCTTCGGTCCATGGGCGCACTCGCTTGTCTTTTGATTTTGTGGTTTCCGCTCCGTGAAAACCACTAAAACTGGGCCCTCGCTTCTTTCTCTTTTCTCCCGAAGACTTTTTTTGATGTGTCCCCCTTTTTAGAAACAGCTGGGCTCCGTCTGCCGCCTCCTTAAGTCTTCGTTTTTTTTACTACCCTTTTTCTTCCCCGTGGTTCCAAACCCGTTCAACGCAACTTTTTCAGTTCCCCAAGACTCGGGAATTTTCCCCCTCCTTTGAGTTGCACTGGTTGATGAAAAGCATCTGTCCTTCTCTTTTTGTTTGTTGGTTCGGTCTTACCAGCTCCCCCTGAGGTCTAAGGAGTTTGAAAGTTACCCGTCTAAACCACATACCCTTTCACCCCCTTCTTTCTCGACCTAGTATTTTTTTAGGATCCAATTGGGTCTTTTGGTTTGGCGCGCTTTGTCGTTGGCGAGTCACCATTTTTTTTTTCTTGACTTTCCTTATGTGGGGATTTGTTCCCTTTCCTTTTGTGATTCGTCCCCCCCTCTAGATTTCTATTTAGCAGCCACTCCGCTCCCCTCCATCACAGCAAAATTGGTTTTTCCTTTTCGTTGTTTTGTTCTTTACATTCTCGTCACATTCAAATACCTTTTTACTTTTTCTTTCGTCACTAAATGCCTTTCTTTCCCCCCTTTCTGGACCATATGTATTCCTTTTCTCTTTTCTCATTATTACACATTCCCCCCCCCCCCCCCCCCCCTTCCTTCTCCTACATTTTGGACGTTTAAAAGGGGCTTTCTAAACAGAGCCGCTTTTGTCCTCATCTTTGTCAGTTTTCCAACATGCTCGCCTTTACCCCCCGTTTACCGTTCACACTCTCCCTTTTCCGTCACTTCCTCCCCTCGATGCGGACCTTTCTGGTCTTCTTTTCTTTGTAAGTCTATTGCGTTTATGACGTAGTAGCGGAACATTTCGTTATTTACTTTCTATTGGGCTGGCGGTTTCCATTAGTTCCTCACCCCTTGGGTTTTTTCTTATAGGGACACTGTTCTCTTTGACTGGGCCGTGTACTTTTTCTGTATTTTTGCTTTTTATAGCGAATCTCAAAGAGGCGCCTCCCCAATTTCTGGGCTTCTCCTTCATTGGTTCCCCCTTTCAGACTCTTTTTCTTTCCCCCCCTGCCCAATCTGGCCTTTCGATGGCACATTCTTTGGCTTCCCTGGCTGAGCTGTATTAGCCCTTTACCCTTACTTTTGGGTTGGCTTTCTCTTACTTTCTGGGAATGGAAAAATACCCTTGAAATTCTTTTTCTCCTCCGGTTTTGCGATCTCCTTCCTTCTTTTTTTTCCCATACAGACGTTCTTCCCCCCCCCCTTCCCAGGTACTTGTCACATCGAGAAGCCATTGTCTCAAAAATCAGTGAAGTTGCCGCCAGTATCTTGTTAGCCCAGTGTTGCCCCCTACCTGTTGCCCCTGACCCGAGATGAAATTTATCCTCAATTCTCGCGTCCCGGGGTTTGCGATATCTCCCCTTTGAATCTCCCCCTCCCCAAATTGACCCCTCCCTCTCTGCACTATCTCACCCCACACAGAAGTTGTCTTTTTCTATTTGGTCGCAAAGGTCCTCCTTAGCCCCAGTCTATTCAGTCGAGGTACTACGCATTGTTTGCCCCTTCGGAAAAAATTTCTCCTCCCCATCCGTCCCCCAAAAGGTTTTCCGAATAGGTGCGGTGACGGTTAGTTTTTGACCCCTTTTTTGAGAATTTTTTGCCCCTTAGTCTTTGCCTCGTTACAGGTCTCCCTTCTTGGCCAAGGCTGACGTTCCCCTTTCTTTCTTCCCCCCAACTACTTCTTTTCGTTTTCCGTAGTCTAATCTTTCTCACAATTTCCCCCCCTTGTGAGGCTCTTACTTGGAATTTTTAGCCTTACCTGTTTTTTATTGGACCCCTGAATGATACCTGGAGGTATTTTCCTTCCATTTTTGATTCCGTGGCATCTCTTTCCGTGAACCCGGAGTCCGCTAAGTTTTGAATTAAAGTATTTGACTTTTCTGATCTTTTCCCCAGTCACACAACTGCCATCCCCCCCCCCCTTATTTTTAGTCGCTTCTTTTTTTTTATTCTCTGAGCAATTAAACGTATTTTTCTCGCTTATGAGGCCAGGTCTTCCCAATAACCAACCGAACGTTCCCCGATCCTCCGAGCTCCCCCGTCTCCCCCCCCTTTGTCGCCTCTATCACCTCCTGCCTCCCCCCGCACAACGTTGATCATTACACCCCCCAAGAACGGGCGCGCAAACTCAAGGAATGGGCGAATTAGTGGTTTTCCTTGTGGCTGCTGGCACGACTGCGAGCTTTTTCCCCTTGAATTTTCTTCTTTCCTGATTTATGGAACTCCACCGCCTGAGGCATTTTAATGTCAAAGCTTCCCTAACCAGTTTTCCCACATTTCTTGCCTGACACTTTTTTTGGGGGGAATGCCAGATCCCCTGTTTTTTTTCTTTTTCCTGTTTGCACCAGTAATGGACCTCTGGTAGTTTTCCGTAAACTTTTTCTCCATGTCGGAAAGCGATGGATTAAAGTCTGTTTAGGACTGTGCCCCAATTGAGAACAGCATTTCTCCTTTAATGTAGAATAGCTCGCTTTTCGTTTGCGTGTGAAAGGAAGCGTACAAACCCCCCACTCTTAACAGAGGGGGTAGGACAAGGCCTTCCCTCTGACTCTCTCTTTATGTTTTTTTTCTCTATACTTTCCCCCTTATTTTCCTGAAGCCGCTCCCTTACGTCTCTATTTTCTGATGTGAGTAATAAACCGGACAGTGGGTGTTAAGACCTCCCTCAACGAGTTGCTTCCCCTAGTTACTCTTTTTCCCCTTACCCAAGGTGAGATAGGAGCGTTAATAGGGGTTTTCTGCCAGAAGTCCCCCTATTTCCCTCCCACGAGAAAACCTCAGTCCCTCGGCTTGCGAAGATGTCTTTCCATCATCTGCCCCCTTGATTTTTAATCTTTTTCCTCTTGATCCTTCGATCACCCATTGGGCCACTGTTCGTCTTTTCCTTTAGTAAGGGCAGGACTTTTGAGC
>Ga0179593_1236391_pt1 | contig 10668 bp, 9 predicted proteins | sample CZODoug2_1_08_16_FD_185931 | JGI IMG/M metagenome (GOLD analysis project Ga0179593, IMG submission 185931) | Vadose zone soil fungal communities from Angelo Coast Range Reserve, California, USA - CZODoug2_1_08_16fungal (PacBio error correction) | ecosystem: Environmental > Terrestrial > Soil >... | reverse complement strand
GCGAAGAGCATTCCCCCCCTCCTTCTTGTTGCTCCAGTCTTCGGTGTGGTTCGGGCCGCACTTTCGACAAGCGCTCTCCTTTTTCGGCTTCCCTGTTCAGTAGTGAATCTTTTTTACGTCTTCCTTTTTTCGTCGCTCTTTTTGCGCTTGACATGGTCGTGGCCAGCTTGTGTACTTTCTGCTTCACTTTCCTCCCCTTCCCCCCGTTTCCCTTCGACCGCCAAAGTTCCTTGACTTAGCAGTTACACTGTTTTCGTTTTTAGCGTTTCTTCGTCCCCGTCGCTGGCGCGGAAGTCCAGTACTTCCTCCCCCTTTTTTGTTCCTGTCACATCAGCGACGTTTCTGGTCTCGCTTTTCTTCCTCAGTGAACCTGAATGGTCGAACGTTTGGACCCCTTGCCGCCCCGAGCCCCCACTAGACTGGCGTGGATGGGACAGGGAATTGCAGGACGCCCTTCCCGTCGACACTTTTTCGCAGAACTTTGTTTGAACAAGTGAACCCGCAGTAGGAACGAGGTCCTTCTTAGCGTTACGTTTTGGCCAGCTGTTTCGGCCATGGTGCAAGCGGCTTTTTACCACTTATGCCGACTCCAGTTCGGCTCCGGTTAGAGTAGGAATTTGAGTTAAGTTCTCTTTTTTGTTTTTAGGCGACGAGAAGACCATTCCGATCCCCCGCCCGTCCTTTCTTAGCATTGGCGATTCGATAATTTATAGCTCCTTCTCTCCCCATTCGGCAGGCTGCGGGCGATACTTTCTCTGCGTTTCTTTCTCCCTGCAGTATGTTATCTCTTGTGATTTAAAATATAATGGGAAGTTGGTCTTCCTTTCGTTCCTATTTTCTTGCGGAAACATTACTAACTCGTCCGCGTTCCCCCTCTCTTCCCACTCGTAGGTAAATTCGCTCATCTTCCTCAGCATAGTGTCCAGGATTTATTTGCATGTCTGTGGTTTCTCCTAACCCCCACTACTTTAGGTCGTGAAAATGAATTTTGTAGACTCCCTACTTTTTGTTTTATCCGTCCTGATTCGTGCCCTCTTCAACCTCTCCCTTCTGGTTTTTCCTTTCTTCCAGAAACTGGGTTTGACGGTGTCCAGTGTCCCATGAACTTTGAATAAATTCCTTGTCCGAGGCTCTATCCTTCTTTTTTCTTCCTGGGACTTCCCAGATCCTTTCTTCTTTTAAATCTCCAAAATCCTTTTTTTCACTCGTTCAAGGATTCAGACAGTTGCTTCGAAGTGGGTCCTCCTTTCCCCTAGATGTTTATGAGTCGCGAAAATCCTTTCCAGGGAAATGTAAGAATGTCCTTGGTCTCTGCCGCTTTTCCAGTTAAGGATCTTTCGCAATCCTTCTTAGTTATTTTGAGGAGTTCCATCGGATTTTTTCGACGAGAGAACGGCATAGTGAACTACCTTTTATCTGAACTTGCCCTTGAGTGGGATTCTCCGAGATAGTCCTTCCATATTAGAGGTAATGGCCGTTCCTTTTTCTTTGGAAGGAGCGTGTACAGAGGCTCTTCTTTCTCTCTCGTTACTTGCATTTATCCTTTTATTCGTGCTTGAGGGAAGCATTTCCGTGTCATTCCCCTGACTGGCGGTTTTTGCGCGAACCGTTAAAGCCCTTCCCCTTTGCCTTTTTCTCCCTTATTCTCGGCAGTCCACTTCGTAAGATTTTTGCTGACCGAAGGGTACCACTTTCGGTTCCGTTTTAACGGGTAATTCGCCTATGAACTATTGTCGCCCTTCCTCTAATTGTTGCGGTTAGAATCAGTTGTTGAAAGGTGTTCCTCTTTTGGGATTGGCCGCTTTGGTTCGATACGTTCAGTTCCATGCACCTTTTTCTGCCAGCGTGCATGGTTTCCCTCTGATGAACACTGGAAGAGGTGGAACCCTCTTTCCTCCGGCAAAGGGGCTGACGTGTGCCTCCTGGTAGAGCGTACTAGCACCATAGCATTCCTTTTCCCTTCTGACCCCGCCGTTGCTGGCAGTTCTCTCACGGACCGTGATTCTCGGCTTCCGTTTGCTTACCTGAGCTTGGTCAACGAATGGTTTTGACGCGGATGATGCAGTGCACTTTCTTTGTTTTTTTTCGTTTTGGTCCCTTCTGTTGGCCTTCTCCTCGTTCTTGCTGGGCGTTGGGGTTTTGCTGGAGCTTGGCCTCGTGCTCCCTTATCGCTGGGGCTTGCGTAGCATGAGGATGTCAACCTTTTCCCTCCGATTTTCGTCTTTGGCCCATCTCAGGCGCCATGTGGTCGCAGCGTTGAAATGGTCTTTTTCCCAGGTTTGTGTGTCTTTGATCGAATGTGCTGTTTAGCCTCCAACCGGTCCTAGGGTATTGTTGTCTTTTTGCATTAGCAAGCTTGTTTTTTACTTGGTCTAAGGGAGATGGAATTGTTGTCTTTCAGAGCAGCCGTTCCCTGCTTAAGAGGTTTAACAGGGTGTCGGAAGCTTTTGCCTTTTACTTGCATTTTGTTGGGTTTTAGTTTTTGCCTCGTATTTTTGCGTCGCGAGATTTTTTTTATGAGGATTTGCCTGCTTCTTTTCTATTGGTTGCGAGTTTAACTCCTTTTGATATACTACCACATCGCCGTTCTAGAAAGTGGTTCAGGTGTTATTTATCAGAGCTACTAATCTCTTTCTTTTTGACTTCCTCATGTTCCTTTTGATTGCTTCTATCTTCTCTGGAAAGTCGTTGATTTCCGGATTTTCGTCTTCCTTGTTCGTTGGGTTTTACCCTTTATTTCTTGCTCTTTTTTTCATGTTTTTTTCTCTTTTTTCTTGCCTTCCGGATGCTTCCGGGGTCCCCAATCTCGGTATCTTCCGCGTTTCTTTGGTCTGGAGGCCCAAAAATGTCTGCCTCCTCGGTTTGGGTGGAATCTTCTTTAGTCCTTTTGTACGTATGCGTCTTTCCCCCCGTTGTTGTTTTTTTATGAGAGATCCTCTGCCGTACACCGGTCAGGTTCACGAGTCTTCTGCTTTCCTCCATTTTGCAGAATTTAGGAGAACGGATTGTCGCCTTCGAGAGTGGGGGGTGGGGGTGTTGGGGGGTTCCAAAGAAGAATCTCTCGCCGGCGCGAACCCCTTCTCTTTCCCCCCCCCTTTACCCGTAACCCGAGCTCATACAAGGTGACCCTACCGAACGCATGACCGATTCCCCTTCCCTTAGTAATCCTCGTCCTTCGAGAGGACTCCTTCCACATGCAAATTATTCGACCTTCTTTTCTCGTGCTTCGTTATTCCGTCTCAACGAACTTTCCCTTCCCTGGTCGTGTTGCTTAAAAAGTTAGCATCAAAATCCTGTTTTTCCCCTGCAAGTTCTTTTGCGCCTCGTTAGGTCAGAACCTAAAAAAATTCCCTTCCTCTTCTAAGAGCTCCCCCCACTCCAGAGTGACATCTTCTCAATCGAACCCGTAATCACCGCAATCATACTCTGGCAGTTCTTTTTTCTCCCCACCTCGCCCACTTTCTCTCTTTACAACAAGAGAACCTCCTCCCCTACAATCTTACTCTTTCCCGTGATCCCCCATTTTCTTCGACCAAGCAAAATGGAGTACAGTGGCACCTTCTCAATCCCTTTCGACCTGTCAACCTCTCAGAATCTTTTGCCCCCCATTTGCGCCGCCCGCGAACCCGCCACCACATCGGAGTTCTCTAGGCCCCCGCCGCCTCCCCACCCACCACCCGCCCATCGGCTGCGCCTCTCTATTCCCCCGCCTTACCCCCCCCAAAGCCCTTTCTGCATACTCCTTTCCCCTACTACCCCTCTTTTTGCTAGTTTAATCCCTCCTGATCTTCCCTTCAGAGTTTCCGTCTCGTGAAGGCCCTAAACGTTGAAGAGGTTTCCTCATGGAGCGGGAACGGCTTTCTTTTTTTTCCTCCGCTCCACGGAGATAAGACCTTCCCTAGCAATTTTCCCCTTCCGTCCTCGTGCCTTCTCCAGTTTCCTATCGGTACATATAATGGCCCAATTTTTTCCTTGCCTTCCCGCTCCCTCCCCCAGATTTTTTTGGGGGGGGGGTCAACCAAAATGCTTTACTTTTTTCCCATGTTGTTACGGGCACAGATGCGACGCCAAAGGAGGCGACGGTTTCCCCGCGTAGTATTATTGATCATCTTCACCGGGCCCGGTTCAAGTTGACCCGGCCGTCCTCAAAATTCGTCCTGCGTTTCCCCTTTTGTTTATAATTCCCGTAAGGAGAGATTTTCCCCTTTTCTCTCCCCCCTGCATCCTGGCTTGTATTGGTCATGCTTACCCATCTCTTCTTCTAAAATGCCGTCAGTCTTTCCTTCATCCTTCTGTCCCCTCTCACGCAAAGCTGATCCTTTTTTCACTTCCTTTTATAAAAAGCGCTTTCCTTCGAGCCGCAGCTCTCCCCATAGTTGACCCCTCTTCCTTTGCTTTAACGTAGCTTACGTCCTTCCCTTCTTGCCAATCTCCCCCGAAGAAACGCGCTCCCTCCCCCTTCCCCTTCTACATTCGATTTCTAAGCAAAAAAGTGATGTCAAGCTCCCCACGTGTCCCTGAAAGTTCTCTGGACACTTTTATTTTCTCCCTTTTGCAACCCTACTCTTGATTCGACCAACTTCCCTGCCTCACCCACTGCGGGTTCAACGGCTCTTTCCCTTTTTTTTCCCTCGAACACGACCCATTGCTTTTTTTTCAGTACGTAACCAGTAAGAAACCCCCCGTCCCCCTTTTTTTTTGCCTCAAAGTCTGGGCCCCTCCTCTAACCCCCCCGTCCCTGTTTTTTCCCCTTCTCCGCCCCCCCCTACAGTTTCCGAGGGATAAGTCCTTCGTAATACACCAGTTCGGCTCCTACAATAACGGTCCATTGACCCGCTCCCCCCCCCGTAGTTGTGTTTTTTTTCCCGTTTCGTGAACGCCAGGTCCCCTACGCCTCCTACCTTGCGCTGTTTGCTGATAACGTTCAAGCAATCCTGTTTTCTTTCTTCTATCGAACCCCGCATGGCCCCGTCCCCCCCCAGGCAGCCATAGTCCCGTGATCCCAATACGCCCCCCAACCTTCCCATGTCTTTCCCCCAACACTATAAGCCATCCTGATCCCATATGCTAAACTCAAGCCTTCCCCGCGATTTCTCTCTTCGAAGAACTGTGGACTTTCACGTTTCCTTAGAAGTTTCCGCCCAATCCCACCCAAGGACTGAGTCCTTTTTCTTCGACACCTAGAGATTATAGCTCCCAAGCCCTTCCCTCCCTGCGCCCGCTCTGCGTTCTCGACCCCCCGTGTGTCCCACTCTGCCAAGTTCACCGATTCTTCCCCCAACAGTACGTTTCCCTTTTCTATGCGGTCATTTTTCGTTCAAAGTTCTCGACTTTTCGACGCTCACGGTCGCCTCATCAGTTCCCCTTTTCAATTCACTCCCCGTCGACCGTTATCGCTGGCAATTTCTTCCCCGATGTCTCCACTTTGCCCTGATTAAGCCCCCCTGCTCGCCATTTTGGTTTACGCCTGTCAAAAAAGCTCGTATGAGACACCCTAGAACAGAGTTTCTTTTCCGCAACCTAGGATTCTCTCACTAAACAGTTCCAAGCCCCCGGCGAATCATTTTCCCACTTGGCGTAGTCATTTCAAGCGACTTTCCCTCTGCTATTATCCCTAGAAATTTTTTCCCCTGCTTTCCCCTAACAGTCACGTCTTCCAGATATCGGCCTTCTTGCGGTCTCCGCGAAAATCGGTTCTCTGCTCTCTTTCTACCCCCCGGCGCATCTTATATCTTTTTGGAGTTTTTTTTGTCCACTCAAGCAACTCCCTACGACCTTCACAATCAGTCGTTGAAATTAGATCCCTCCTATTCTTTCCCTCTCTTGTGTTTTTTTTTTTTTGAGACGATCATTAAAAGTCTTCTTGTTGACCCAGGTAGGAGGCATTTTTTCTTTCTGTGACACTACTACTCCGAGGAGAAGGGCACAAGGTATTACTGGCAAGTTCAGGACTCCGATCTCATTAAAGTAATTCTCACCCCCCTGTGGCGGGCAAACTCCCCGACCTCCGTTCGACGATTATCTCCCTGACCTGGGATTTGGAACTCACCTCTTGGTGCCAACATTTCCGACTTCCCAGTAGACCGAGCCTTTCATTCGCATGTGACACGTCCCCTCTCATGGAGTAGCCGGTCCTCGTTTTTTTATTGTCTTTGTGTTCAGCGGATCTCTTTTTATTCTTCCACGAAGGAGCGTGTTAGGCTTCTCACGTCTGTCTAATGTGCCGAGGTAAATTCTTCCCCTGATTCATGTTTTCTTTTGATAAGTGAAATGTACAGGTTAGCCCCAGTCCTGCGGGACACAGGTCCTGATAGTTTTTTTCCCTTCCGGGAGTGTTCTCCTTTTCTTTGCAGCTTCCCTGATTTTCCCTCGCCCTTCTGCAAAGGTCGTCCCGTTCGTTCCCCAACTGTACGCAGCGGAAGAACCCTTTTCACCGCGCTTAGAGTCCTGGTTTAACAGCTTTTTGGCCATTTACCGCTGATTCCCAAGGGATTTCGAACCCCCCTTGCCTGGCTACTTGAGTCATTGATTGTTAAGTCTTCCTTGTATCTTCCCTTGCGCCCTCTACTTTTTCCCCTAGACTAAACTGCAACATCCTTTTTTTTATGGTTCTGCGCCCACCCTTACTACGATTCATCGGTTGTTTGATTCTGAATGCGCCGTCTATCTTCGTTGCTTTTACCCCTTTTCTGATCCCAGATTAGGGATTACTTGTTATTTAAAAGTCAATTTACTTATTTAGGACTTTTTGCTTTTCTATTCTTCCCCCCATCCGTAGGAATGGGGAAGAAAATAGGGCTCCTACTCTTACCACTGAGGTCGGTACCACCATTTCCCGCCAACGATTCTCTCGTGCGGTTTTCTTGTTTGTTTTTTTTTTGTGTGGTTCTGTCTTTTCCCTACCAGCACCTACTGAGCGTTCTTCTACCTGATTTCTCTAGTGTGATGGGTGGTTAATTTTCCCGCATGAGTTTCACGCGGGAAAACGTCTCTGAGCGAACGTTCAAGAAAACTTTTTTGGACTTGATCGTCCGTTTTGCCCTCCCGTTCCGACCCATGAGGGAACGAGGATGTGCTGTTCCCGTTTTGGATTTTATCATTGCGGCTTCAGCACCATCCGCCGCCAAAAAGGGACTCGACGTTTTGATTTCCCTCCCCGTGGCGTCGCCCAGTTTGCCTCATCACCCCACCTCCTGTTTTGCTGTCGACACCCATTCCCTTTTACTCACTTCATCAAGGTCTTTTAGGCACATAGTCTTTCCCCTCCCCCGTTAATCAAGAAATTCTTCTGCCCTCTTTTGATGTTTGTAGAGCGTGTTCCTTTTTCGGGATTAGCGACCGTCATTACTGCCCCTCCCCTCGCATCACCTGGCCTTTGCAGGGGGTTGTTGGAGTGTTCGCTGCCCCTCTCTTTTTATCGTAACCGTTACAGATGGCGCGGCTTGGGAATTCCTGTACTATTGCTGTCTGTATCCGCAGATTTCCGGCACTTTTTTTTCTTTTTTTTATATCTTTTGAAGCAGTAATTCCACCCCCGGCCAGGTCGTAAGGTTGCTTTTCTCCCTTTTTTCCTCCCTAAGCCACGTGACTGTCAATGGCTCAAGGACTCTGTCCTTAAGGGATGGATGCGGCGGGCTTTTCCAATTGGACCCCCGTGGTTTCCATGCCCTTCTCATCGTCACGAACTTTCCCCCCGTTGCTGCCCCTGGTTTTTGCGTCTGCATCGGTTTGAAAGGGTGGCTTTTGGCCGGGGTACGGGGAAGCTGTTGGTCCTGATTTTTTTTGTGATAGGACGTCAATGAAAAAGATTGGCAATGAGGTCTTTCGAAGTTAGTGCACCTTGGAAGTTGTTCCCCCTCTTTAACGGAAGAAAACAGGCTAGCCTATTTAGAGAAGGGATGAGCAGGATGAATCCCCCCCCGGCAGAAGACGTTTTTACGCCTTTTTCTTTTTCTTCCAGGCAATCGGGGAGGTCCTTCGATGAAGGTCGTGTGGAAGGACCTTTTATCCAGTGGCGAGGAACCCTTTTTCGCGGATGACCGCTATTAACAGGAGGGCCTTTTTCTTTTTATAACGGAAAGGTATTTGTTTTTAGACTTTCCGTTTGCGCCACCTTTTTTCCCCTAGAAATGGGGAGTTTTTTTTTTGTCTTCTCTTTAGAGCATAAGTAGGAGAGGGGTTCCGGATGGCGAGGTGTGGCCTTCGTTTTCTCCCCCCAGCTGACCTGAAGGATTGTCGTCCTCTTTTTTTTTTCCCGCGCCCGGAGAGTTGTTTATCAGAGTTCCCATGGCTCTGCAGTGCCTGATAGAAGTTTTTTCTTTTATCCTCGGCAGCCAAAGCTCACCTTTTTTCCCTCTTGTGTTCACGTGTCCGCTGTGTCCCTTGCTTCCCGATGTCCAATTTGTGAGCATCCTCCCGAAGACCCGGCAAGAGGCAGGATTTTTGTTCCCTCGGCGGCCTTTTTGGGTTTCTTGTTGCGTAAGCGTATGGCTGCTCAACCTTCCCAATTCTGGCAGACAGTCCCCCGCTTTTCGAGCGATTGTTTTTGTAGTTCTTCGTGACTAGGCCTTGCCCACCCCTCGGAGTCGATGTTGAGCTTCCCCCAGGAATTTGATGAGCAACTTTGGAAGCAAATCCTTCCTTTCGGGCTGTATGATATGTAGCCTTGAAGGGTTATTCTCGACTGAAAATCAATTTGGTTTATTGCTTGATTCTTGTCCCCTTGTTGTTGTGCATTTGTCATCCCTATTTGAGAGGGAACCTGATCATTGCTCGTAGAAATTATAGATTCCGGTTCATCTCTTTCAGGTAGTGTAAACTTTCATCTTTCTTCTCTTCTTTTCCTTAATTTTTTTATTCCTCCCCTGGTTTTAGAGTCGGAGCATATTTTCTCTTTGTTCCATCTAATCTCACTGACCGGTTCGAATGCTTGATTTCTTCCCCCCCTTTCAGTCTTGACTTCCTAGTTGGCATATTTGTTTACGTTTCCTTGAAGCGGATAGCTACTTTTCATCCCTCCAGTTGATGCAGTTTTTTTCTTGATCGATCCTCCTTCAAAACGGAAGAAGTCAATCGGACACCCTTGTCTCCGGAGTTGAATAAAGAAGCAAGCTGGCGAACGGACCTGTTCACCCTCTTGACTTTCACCCTCATCCTTAGGATCACAGGTACGACCCCGGTTTTGAAAAATTTTTCGCTCCCCCCCCTTGCCTTCCCATCTTTTTTGAATGAAAAAAGGTGACAGAACGGACCCCTTCTGTCCCTTCCTAGAACAAGTTAGAATCAACGATTGCCCTCTTCTCCGACAGTTCAAGACGGAAATATAGCCTGCTTCCTCTTCGGTTTCCTTCTTGAAACCCCCTACCCATGTCCAGTCTATTCCAGTGAGGTGTTTTGTTCCCCCCCCTGAAGAACATTAAGTGGACAATCAATCACTCCGAGGACGACGAGTCCACAGGAATCCGCCTCCCAACCTATAGGAAGGCGGCCTCAGAGATGAAACTGCAAGCGGCCTACCATCCCTCCGCAGTCCTCAAACCGTGAACCCTTCAGCAATTGCTTCTTGCGACACCCCAAATTTGACATGAACGTAGCGCCCGTACACTCGTCCGCTGCACCCCTTCCCTGGGACAAGCTTGCGAAGGTGTTGGCTCCCCTCGACCCAAGAAAAATGAAGACTCATTTTCCGCTCTATCCCTCCCTCTAGGCAGCGCCAAAGAGCGACGCACATTATCCCCTTTTTGCCTCCTCCCCCCGACCCCAAGCTCCCATCACGTCTTTCTCTTATCTCAGATTCCCGAGCCTCCAAAAAACACACCCAGCCCCTTCCCCTTCTTTCTTCCTTTCCCTTTCCACAGAGTTCTAACCCACTCCCTTCATGCCTCCAAGAATGGACCTCCTTTACTTGGAATCTAAGTCCTCGCAGAATCATTAGACAAGGTCTTTTCACGTCCTGGCACCAGCCAACGGCAGGGTATCCATATCTGCACTTGCCTGCGGGTGACCCGTCGCGAAACGGAGAGTCCATCCTCCTTGCCCCTTTGCCTTCCATTAAATAGTGGACCGAGGAAATTCTGCCCGCGCTTTTGTTCACTTTTCTAATGGCAAAGAGGGGAAGTTTAGTTTCCTTCTATCCGTACCCATCGTGCCCTGTCCTTCAACGCCCCTCCCCCTCGCCCGCTTCCACCCTTTTGCGACCTGCAACTTTCTGTTTCTCCGGCGTACCCCAAGGCGCTTCCCTCCTTTTACTAATTTAATGTTTGTTCCAATTGGAAACAGGAGGTACCTCCCATTTCCCCTTTTTAACGAGTCCTTGACGCCCTCGATTCTTAGCGCGTTTTTCAACGGTTTATCAGACACACGCCCTCGGCCTGTCCGGCCATGAAGCCCTTTTCTTTCTGTAGCAAAAGTCTGAATTTTGTCAGGTCCAGCATGGGAAACTTTCCATTCACCTTGTCTAACGTCACGGTAGAATCCAAGCACAGATTGGAAAGGCGCGCGCCTGCGACATCAAAACGTCGTGAAAGGTTAACGGCTGACCCTTCTTCAGAATGTACGTTAACCTCCCCCCCGCGCTGACCCCTGAGACCATCAAAGATAAACCCTAGGAAATGGACGTCCCCCCATTTACTCCCCGCCCCTACATTATTGAAAGTTTTGGACCAGTTA
>Ga0179593_1488118_pt1 | contig 10669 bp, 16 predicted proteins | sample CZODoug2_1_08_16_FD_185931 | JGI IMG/M metagenome (GOLD analysis project Ga0179593, IMG submission 185931) | Vadose zone soil fungal communities from Angelo Coast Range Reserve, California, USA - CZODoug2_1_08_16fungal (PacBio error correction) | ecosystem: Environmental > Terrestrial > Soil >... | reverse complement strand
CGGTTTTTCTTACGTACCTCCCTTTTTCCTCTTCATTATTTCTTTTTTTCCTTAACGTATTCTGTCTCCTTTTCTTCCGATTTCGGCGGGTCACTCCCATCCAATAGAGAGGAACTCAGGCTGTGCTCATTGGGTGTTACCTCATTTTTTCAAGCCCTTTTCCCACTTAGCACCCACAGTGCCCCTACCCCTTTCCCATTGCCCCCCCTTTTTTTTTTTTGAAAAGCAGAGCTTATGTGAAGTGTAAAGCAACTCTGCCCCCGAGTGTTTTTTTGCTCATCTTTCCATGTATCTCATTGCATCCGTGGCGATGGTCGAGATTGCTTCCCTTTTTTTCGATTTTGCTCTTCCGCTATATTCGGGCACGGTAGTCTGCCCCCCCACGTTAACCGAATCTCTTTCGCCTGGTTTTGGCCCCCGACGCGCTCGGCACCCTGGAAGTTTCCCCCCCTTGCAACCTCATTCACTCCCCCCCCCCCACAGGACCGGTCATTTAAGGCTTCAGCAGAGTTTTACTCCAGCGGGTCCCTTTTCTTTTTATTGCCATTCGTTCTCGGGAGAATTGGATGCTTGTTACCTCAATGCCGTAACGAACTCCCTTCCTTCCCGTCCCCTTTTTTAGAGGGTTGAATTGAACAGGCTCCTAGAAGGCCGCTTAATTTGTCATCTTACTTTCCTTACACTTTCAGGGTTTCAATGGCGCTCTAAAATTTGCCTTCCCGCCAGAAGGCCTTTTCCTGACTTTCTCCTCTTTTTAGCCTTGTTTCTTCCTAGAGAATTTTTTGCTTATCTTACTTCTTTGCCTCCGGCCCTCCTGGGCTTCTTTTTTTTCGTCCCACCCCCCCCCCGCCGTGATCCATTTGTAGACTTGATCCAGTTTCCGACGAAGCCCCCAGGCCGAGTCCGGAATCCCGGTTGGTCCGGCTTTTGTCCTTTTTTTCTGCAGGTTTCGAGATTTTTTGCTCGCATCTCCCGGGCGAAGGCGTCTGCCGGAGTCGGCGACCCTTCTTTACCTCCCCCCCTCTGTATAGGTCGAAACTCCAAGACTCTATTCTTTGCAGGTCCCCCTCTCAAGATGGCGTGTCTCAAAGGGTATTGCTTCACATCGATTCTCCCCCCCTCGGAATTTCCCCCGCTTGATGTCTCTCGTCACGTACGAGATCGACAAATTTCCCCCGGTACAACATTCGATGGGTGGGTCTTTCCCCTGCCCATTCAGTCCCCGTCTATTGTCATTTCATAAACTTTTTGAAATGGCTGCCCCTTTCCGTTTTTGACCTTTCTCGATTTCTGGCGAGTTGACTGGTCGCGAGAAAGATGCTGCGGCGCAGATGCGGGGTTCGTTAGAAGTCCGATCACCGGTTTTGAATCAGCCCGGGCTCAACCCTCCCTTTGTTTGGCTTTTCTTTTTCCCGCGAGGTCCTATGGTGAACTGGTCTTTGGTGAACGTTTTTCGCCTTTGGCACGTTCTCCTTGCCCCCCGCTTTTTGGCCATCGGGCGGGCGGTCCCGTTTTTTACAGCTTTTTTAAGATATCCTTTTCCCTTCTGATTTCGAGGGCTTTTTTTTTGATTTCCGTATTGAAACACGGACCAACTTTTTTATCGAGCTTATTACTTACCCTCCTCTGCTCCCTGCGTTCCCCTGTGTTTCGAGTTTTTTCTTTGGTAGTGGTCTTTCCTCCCCTTATGGGTTAACCGATGTGCGGTTTGGTTAGGTGAGATTGCCCTGGCTCCTGACGCTAGTCGGAGTTCACTGCCCCCATGGTAGAAGAATTTTCCCCCCCGAGAGTCCTTCTCTTCCTGGTTAGCCCCGGCCCTATACTCTTAGTATGATAACTGGCAGCTTTTTCCTTGAATCGTAAATTTTTTATTTTTTTGATTTCCCTATCGTCTATCAGCTGTTTCGTGGACCTAAGTTTTTTTTTCCTTCATAAATGTTGCCCTGCTTCCCCTCGAGGGTTAAGAGCTTGAATCCGTCTCTCGATGGTCTTCCGCAAGTACTTAGGCCCCGTCTATTTTTTCCACCATTAGGCACACAATGGCGAGCGACTGTTCCATACCCCTTTCGGTTCATCCCCCCTTTTCCGTTGCGGACCGTCACCCCGTTCACTTAGCGGGATTAGCAACTCCCATGGAATTCTTAAATTATCTTTCCCCCGTCCAATCTTGGTTGTTTCTTTCGCATAAAGATGCGCAACATTGACAAAATCTTTTTTTCTGAAGTTCTTTTTTTCGTCTCTCCCTGCGCTCCCTCAAAGATTGGACCCTCCTCTTCCCCTTCCGTTCCAGTATCGAACCTTCTTGTAGGGTATTCCCAGTGGATGTGTTTTTGAGGCCGTAACCCTCACATCGCTTTTGTGATTTGGTTTTTTTCCTAGACCGCAACTTCTCGGAGGCACCCCCGTGTTCTAGCCGGGTAAAACTGGGTGCAGTTCCCGGTTTGAAAGTCCCTCCTCTTTCTAACTGGTTAGCCTGCGTCCCTTTTTCAACGATGTCTGCTGATTACGCTCGTTTCCCCCCAAATGAGATCTCGGGCTTTTTTTTTTAAGGCATTGTAGTTATTGTATCCGAGGTTTCCCACGCGTAAGCGTGGTCGGAAGGCAGTTCCCTTCTTAAACTAAAACCCCCCTTTAGCTTATCTAGGGCTAACTTCAAGAGGCCAATTTCCACGAACTTTGGCGAAATTCTGTTCGGCTCCCTCTGGTTTCACAGTCCATCCCTATCTACTGGGAGTGTGTTTTTGCGTTCTATCTCTTCCACCCCTCTCGCAAAAATGTTGGAAACCTTCTTTTTACTCCTCTACTTGTGTTTTTTCCGACTTTTCCCGGGAGGTGGTCATCTTTTAGCAGATCCCCCCTCCGGTCAGCTTCCTTTTATGGATGATTTGCCTCCCCCCCCCTTCGGAGGCCTCCCCCCCTCTCTTTTGACTAAAGTTTGATGGCTTTGCAGCTGGAATTATTCTTCGCTTAATAGGCAGCCCCTGTTGCCTGGTGGCTTTTTTTCTTTCCTTCTTTTCCCTCCTCACCCGACCGCAGTCCCCCTCTCCCTTAATGCCCCCACTTTTCCCCCCCTGGCGCTTGCCTTTCCTCTTTTCAGGTTGTAGAATCTCTGATTCGTAATCGCCGGTAAATTTTCGATCGTTGGGCCTTCGACCTTCGGCTTTTTCCCTTTCCTTTCCTGCACCCAGTTTGGTCCCGTTCTCACTTTTTTTTCTCTCTCTCGCGGTCCTCTCCCCGAAGCACCATTCTTTTTTTTGAGTTTTTCCTGTTCAACGAGCCCTACAATACAGCGTTGAAGATCATTGCGTCTTTCGGAACTATTTCACCGCTAGGTTTTTTTTTGTGTTTGGGTTGAATCCGCTCTCCTGCACACTCCTTTTTCCCAGATTGTCAGCTCTCTCCTTGCGTCGCCCCCCTGGATTTCGGTAAGCCAAATTCCGTACAGAGACATGAGCAATTCAGGTTTGGATAACCTACCTTGCTTGGTCCGTCCTAACGTTTTTTTTTTTCCACTTCTCCCTCCTTCGCATGTGGTTTCTTCTTTCCCCCCGATCCGCGACAGTTCTGTTCGATTCGATTTCAACGAACATAGCGTTTGGAAGTAGTACACCCAGGCTGCCGGTTTCCTGTGCCCCCAGCCCATTGCTCCTCCGCATTGAGAGAGGGGAACCTAGGCGGTTTTTTCCCCTTCCCAGATTATTTCCTTACCTCTCCCTCCCCCCGCTTTTCTCAAGTTACATTCACACCACATCTTCCCCCTTCTCCCGAGCAGTGAGAGGCCTATCCCGGGCGAACATAGTTCCGAGCCCGCCTTCTCTCTTCGTCCCTTGGCCCCCCTTTCCGACGCCTTAACTTTCTTCCCCGCCTCCTCAACACCTGCAATTCAGATTTTTTGCCCCCCAGTTGGGACGCACAACGCTCCTTTTTCCGAACGTCCACATTTCCCGCGTTTTTTATGGACCTACCCCCAATCTCTCCCCTTTTTCCGTGGGCCCCCAATCTCCTCCAGGTTAAATTCCTAGCGAGCTGTCCCATTTTTTCCCTTCCGCGTGTTAGCCTCCGTACCTCTCCCCCTCCTGCGGAAAAGTGCCAATTTAGCGGTCCCACAGTTTTGTATTCAATAGTTTACAGCTCTCATCTAACGGATTGTTATTTTTTCCTTTCTTTCTACCCAAGCCCCACCCGATCAAGTCGCAGTTGAAGATGACCCTTCTCGCAGCCCCCCAGGCCGCCCTGTTTGAGGAGACTCTCCTTCCTTTCGCCCCCATACTGCTCCCTTCCCACCCCTCTTTTGCTTCCGCAACTCAATCTCGGTCTCATTCTTGCAACTCACCCAATGTTCACCTTTTCCTAGGCCTTTCTTTCGTGGTCCTCGTCCCCGCTTTTCCCCCTTTTTTTCTTTGTGGCTCCCCCCTCTTTTTCATGACCACCATTGGAATAAAGCCATCTTGCGCTGGTTGCAATGAGGACTCAGAAGTTGTTATTTTTCCGGCTTTGGTTTACTCTTTTTACGGCATTGAGCCTCGCCGGCTTGTAAGACCCTGAAATTCTATCGAGCCGACCCCACTCGTGTTGACTTCTACTTCCCCCCTTTTTCAAAGTCCCACTTTGTTTCACCAACGATCGTGTGGCCGGCCTCTTTTTTCAGATGAACCTTCTTCGAGTGCCGGCTCCCCCCCGTTCTTTCTTTGTGAACTCCCTTGTTTTCTTCCGGCCCGCTTGACAGATAATATATTCGTTCTCCCCACTTTTGTCGAAGAATTTTCCCCTGTTGCGTTTAACGTACGGCCCAAAAGAGTTCCCAGGATCGCCATTGACCCCTGCCCTCTTTTTATCGGTAATCGGTGCCCATGCCTCGACTGGCGCAGTTCTACAGTTTCCGCCTTTTTTTCGACCTGCCTCATCGCGATTGTGGATGTTCCGAAGTACAATTCACGCCTTAGATTTCATGATCTCAGGATGATGGTCCCCCCATTCCCTCCTACTTCCACGGCCCTTTTCTCTTGAATCCCTCCGTGTTTTTTTTTTTTTCTTCTTTCCTTTTTTTATTACCATTTAGCCTCTCTGCGTCTTGCCCGCAGTCGCTATCTGCGTTACGATTTGGCCCCTGTACCCAACAGTTCCTCTCGACGCCCCCAAACCTCTGCCACCTCTCCCTCCTTGCATCCAGATTGCTCTACCATCTCCTTTCGCTCGGTCTCTTAGAACAGCATGATACCCCTCTTGTGCACTATTTTTTACCTTCATCCGTAACTTTACAAATTGTCATTTTCTTTTTTTTTATATTTCTACCTTTAAAAAGTTTAATGGCTTTAACCCCCGCCTTTCGTTTTTCCTTTTCGATGGCTAGTTCCCTACAACGTAGTCGAAGTCCTTTTCCCGTTTTCCCTACGTTACTCTTACCTATGTTATACCGTTCCCTCATACTCCTTTCCCTTTTGTGTTTTTCTCGTTCTTCGGGTCTAACAGTAACTTTGACTCCCTTTTTATTCCGGCACGTACTTCTTCGTTCAGGTCTGACGAATTTTCTTTTCCTCCCCCTTCCCTGTAGCCCCCGCCTCGGGCGACCCTTAAGGTCGCTTTCATTTTTTTCCCTTTCGCCACAGCTTGGCCTTCCCCAAGCCCAAAGAAATGACCCGGCTCAAGACGCCGCTCTTATGTTCCCCGATCGCTGCCACACCTCGGGGAGACCTTATATATTCTCGCTATTTTTTTTTCGTCTGCTCTTCTCCAGATTTGACGGGCCTCGTATTTGCTCTTTTTTGGTCGATATTACTCGCCCGGGTAGTCCTCACCCGCCCCGCCCCCACCCCGCAAGTTGCTTTCGACGCGCTCGTGTACCCTTTTCGCCCCCCCCCTACCCTGCCGCCTCTTTCGAAAGTTCTTTGCCTCTGGCATGTCTTTAGGAGTATAGTCCCCCGGTGGCTTCGCTTTTGATCTTCGGCGAGGTCTCCTTTTGCTGAAAATTTCCCCAATCGCCTTACCGAACTTTTGACCCCCCCTTTCGAAACGTACGTTTTCTTTTGCCAAGTCTCCTTCTGCAGTCTCATTTGTCCACGATACCTCTAACCCGTTCAGGGTTTCCCAAGGGCGTATGTTAACCTTTGCACTGCCGACAGACCTTTTTTGGCCGCAGGCCTTACCTTTCCTGCTCTTTTATTTTTTTCTGTGGCCGAGTTCTTAGCTTATCTTCCTTTTTTTTCCTCACTGGCCAACGGGAGCGCCCAACAACCCCACTCCGGTCCCCTACCCGGTTCGCTCCTGACGATGAAGAGGACCTTCCCCAGTCGATCCATTTCTCTTTTTTTTTTCTTCTCGGTAGGCATTCCTAAGCTTTTCTGCGTTATGATTGACACCCGACTTGGCAAGGCTGTACGCCCCCCCGACCTTACTCGCGAATTTCCCCCTGATCCCCTCTTTTCTTTTTACAGGTTTGACCATCGTATAGCTTTTTTATGCACAGGGTCTTCTTTGCCCTTCTATCCCCCCGACTTTCCCGGGTCCCCCCCTTGGAGCTTCTCCAGGCCAGAATGGCATCTCAACAAAAGTTCCCCCTGACACCACCTCTCCTCGGATTTTTTCCCTACCTGTCCCTTTCCTTGACCCAGTTGCCCGTAAAATCACGGGTGATGCCAGTTCCTGCTCGTCCCTGGTTGCGTCATTGACGTTGTTCTCCTTTTTTTTTTGACCCTTTGCCCTTTTTAGATCCTCGTTTAAAGTCGCGTGAGCGGTTGGTGTCCCCCCCCCTGTTTTCGCCTATCACCTTCCCCGAAACTTCCTCACCCCTATCACTTTTATTGCTAGATTAAATCGATTGATTCCTGCGTTTTGGAACTCGCGCATCCTTTGGGTCAAGTTCCGCTTCGTCCTGGGTCCTTCTTTGTGGACCAAGACGCTCTCGATGGCCAGCTTTTCTAGATTGTTTCTGTGCGGTCTTTTCACGGACCAACTTTTATCCCGAGCTTGATATCTTCCCTGTGGTCCATTCCGAATTGTAGCGCCCCTCCCCCGGCTTAACGTTGTCTCGGCCAGGGAGACGTTTTTGTATTTGGGGCGTTTCCTTTTCACCCGTTGCATGGCGGGGTTTTTCTTGCGACTTCTGAGGCATTTTTCCTGCCCTCAGTTACGAAGCCTTCCCCGGCGCCCTTTCGGAGCGTCCTATCCGGCGATAGAGGGACTATTCGTCTTGACCTTTCTGCTGGTTGTAGCACTTCTGTGGGTTGTTTCCTCCTGCTGAGCCCTAATGCTCTGGTTTTGCCACGCCTCCTGTTTCCCGACTAACCAGTTTTCACTGCAAAAAGACGATGGGCTTGCACGCGCGCAGCCTTTCCACCGTTTTCTTCCTTCCAGAGCCCCTTCCATGTTTTCTTCTTTTCACTCGCCTTCCCTAACCCGAACTGTGGATCGATTAAATTCGCCCTTCAGGCTCCATGGCGCTCCCTCGTTGCGGACTCTTTTCACTTCGTGGACACCCCTTTCCTTCCCTTTATGGTCCTTCTCTAGGACCGGATATGGGCTCACGGTGGGTGGCGACCTGTAAGATCTCTGCTCTTGAGCAATTTGCACAATCTCTTGAAAGGAGTGTGTTCCTCGATACTTACACGCTTTTCGCCGGATACGCCCAACCACATTCGAGTACATCTTCCTGCTGGGGAAATGATTGCGGTCGTCACTCAACTCAGCCTTCTCTCTCTATTCTTCGGGGTAACTTTCTCTCCCCGTCTCCTTTAAAACCCGTTGGATAAGCTTTGTACAAAATGGGTGAGTTACAAAGGACAACCTCCTTTATACGCCCGATCGGACTTTGTACCCTCTACCTGCTGATTTACTCCAGTGCTCAAGACGTTTTTTTTTTTTTCCGTTTTTTTCCCTGCCTTGTAGGATGGTATCGCCCTCTTCCCCCACGCCAGTCGGTGTCTGACTTTCGGAAAACCGACACTTCCCGGCAACATTTCCCCTCTTCTCTGTAATTCCAGCATAACCCCTTCATTATGGTCTTCCTCCCGAGTTTTCGGCCAAAATCCTGATTACTAATCATATGAGTGGCTCACCTGGTTTGGTTTATATATCCACTGACACCGCCCCCTTGTGCCACCGTGGAAAATTTTCCTCTTTTTTTCTCTCCTAAACTCTGTTTTTTTCCAGGTTGTCCCCTTTCCGGTTTTATCCTCGCGTCTAACAGCCTTCCCGTAAGCCCTTGATTAGTGCTTATATATCTGTTTTTTCGATGGACCCAATTTTGGCCGACCATCGATTTCCAGAAAGTTTGCTTCTTTGCCCTGTTGGAACAACCGGTAAATTCTCATTCCTTTTTCTCCTTTGCCTTTTGTTTTTCGTTTTCCTCTCCCCCCCTTTAATCACTGTAAGCGTGTAAAGATCTGATAACAATGCGTGCCCACCCCCTTCTCACGTAGCCCTGTGGTTTGAGCAGTCCTTCTTTCATTCCCTCAGGTCATGTTCAAGTCCTGTTAGGATCCCAATTTCGTCCCGTCGTTCCTGTTCCTGCCCCCCCCTGTTTTTGGTACCCGCTTTCTAGTTTACTCTCCCCTCCGTAGCACTTTATCGCCAACCCAATAGTCTTGAGGTTTTTTTGGACGGCCTCAACTCTCAGCACGGTTACAACAATCCTCTTCCTCATGTTGCATTTTGTCGGCGTCCCCTCTTGTTCCTTTTCTCGCCCTTTCTTCTTTCTCGAGATGCCATATCCTTGTTCCCCCCCACATTGCTCCCTTGCGCTTCTGCGCACCCGGCTTTCGCAGTATTCGATCTCTTGCCAGGGGAGGTGTGGATGAATCCTTTTCCCCTTGAACCGGTTCTGTTCTCCCCCTTCCAAGGCTCGCTTTTCCCCCCGATGTGTCTCCTCTGCGCCCGTATTGTACTGCGATTTTCCACACATACGGGTGTGAAGTATTTCAATAAGTCTTCCTGGATTGCTCGCTGTTCAACTCCCCCTTCCTTTGAGTTCTTCTTTCTCCTTAGGGGCCCCCCAACCATTGGTCTTTTCCCCCTTCCTCTGCCTTTTTTCTAGATATAGTCACCGCCAGCCTGAATAAAAAGGTCTTCATACCCCCGCGCAGTATCGACTCCTTGCTCTTCGTGAACTTTAGATCCTTTCGGTTCTTTTCTCTCCCCCTTGCCCCCCCTCGAGAGCGCAGCGTTCCCTTGAGTATGAAGACTAAACACACGCATTCGCAAAGTACGGTTACGCCACTCAGTCGCTTCACGAAACTCAAAGTGCCTCCTTTGCCTGTTGTATCCCTCGATCCCCTTGGTCCTTTCACCAACTCCATCAGGAAAGCACATGAGGGTCCAAAGCTGGCCCTCTTTGCCTTCCCCCCTCGTTTTGTCCGCCACCCTCTTTAGATCTCCTTTCCTTGTTTCCTCTTTCCCACTCCTTCCCCCCTTTTAGCCGAGAATTACGACTTTTCAAGGAGAGGTGAGCCCGTTGGCTTTTGAATTCCGTTCTCTACTTTCAAAACGTCCCCCCCTCGAAGCTGCCCAACTCTCTTTGCTCGACAGTCGCTGCATGAGAACTCTGTCCACTAAAAATGGACGAGCAGCAGCCTTTTCCCCCGCTTTCTTTCTCCCCTTTTTTCCCTCTGTTCTTCAGTTCATTTTGATCAAAATCGTACTTTTTTGTATGGGGAAATTTTTTGGGCCTTGAAGTGAAGATCTCCTCGGTTTCCCCTCTTGAGAACCTATCCCCTTCTTCCCCCCCCATCTTCTATGTGGCACAATGCTCCCTAAAGTCAGTTTTCTTTGGTATTTTTTTCGCTACCTTCGGTGCTTTCCTCTTGCGCGAGTTCTCCGGTCAGGACGCCTTCCCTATTTCCCCTAGAACGCGCGGGTCTTCGACCTTACCCAGAAAATCCTGTCTCACCACGTTTGAGGCCGGCATTCCATCTGCGCGACCCTGGTCTCGTCTTGCTACAACTTTCACGCTTTTTTTTGTTTCCCCCTGCGCGCTTTGTTTTCCGTCGTGAAGAAGGAAGATAAGACCTGCGCTTCTCCCCTTGTCCCATGTGAAGGACGTACGTGCCCGGCCAACTTCTTTCCTTTTTCACCAAGGGGTTACACTTTCTCAATTTTTGAAACCCTGAACGATTCGTACTCTGATGCCTCGCCGGTTACCTGCGTCCCCTTGAAATTTACCGCCTGCGGTCCGGTCACTTCCTTTGGGAGTTTACAAGATACCTAGCCGCTGAGGTCCCACTCGAGAGACACCCTTAGGTCTATAACCTTTCCTCTTCTGGACGGTGTCTTCCTTTTGAAGCGTTTTTCTGGCATTCTTTTTTCTTCCCCATAGACGAATGTCTCGCAAGCAAGGGCCTTCGGATGTAGCCTTTGTCATGAAACCCGGTCCCCGAACCATCTCTCCGACACAACCACTACGCCCGGCACCGTTTTTCCCCCCCCCCAATATGCAGCTTCTTAACTTATCCACCTGATGGAGATTTTTCTCACACCTACTCCACTCTTTGAAGCTTTTTTCCCTTCAAGCCTTCTTCTTCCCTGCCCACTGTATTTATTTGTATTTTAAACCTTGTCATTGCCAAAAGTCCCCCCCCTCCCCTTGCGCGTAACCCTTGCCCCGCTTCGCTCTCTGTGTCTCAGAACTTTCGGGAGTTACGTTCCCATCTGCCGCGTCAAAGTTCTTTTAATACAACGA
>Ga0179593_1446379_pt1 | contig 10669 bp, 10 predicted proteins | sample CZODoug2_1_08_16_FD_185931 | JGI IMG/M metagenome (GOLD analysis project Ga0179593, IMG submission 185931) | Vadose zone soil fungal communities from Angelo Coast Range Reserve, California, USA - CZODoug2_1_08_16fungal (PacBio error correction) | ecosystem: Environmental > Terrestrial > Soil >... | reverse complement strand
GTTTCCTTCCTATGTTCCCCCGTCGTAGCTTGGAGGATCCTGGAATCGCCCGTGGCTTATGATCTTCTGGGAAGAGTCTCTGTCCGAATCTTTCCCACCTTTTTTTCCGTCGGCGTCCTTCCCCATTGCTAGAGTTTCAGACTGTGATGTGCTTTGGTGACTTTTTCTGAGTCCGATGCTTGAGATTCTTTCCTTTTTCTTTGTGGTGTTCTCCTCCTTGATCAGGATGCTCGCCCTGTTTCTCCTCCTAGCCCCAACGTGCAGTTCCCGCTAGTGTCGGTATGTTAGTGACGTGCCTCCCGGGCAGCTTTTCCCCCCTCCGGAACTCTCCGCTAAATCCAAATAAGTATTTAACGATCTGTAAAATTGGTTGAAGGTCCCTAGAAAGACACCTTCAAGAATCCCTCTTCCTGTTCAGCCGATCTCCTTGCAATGGAATTTTTCTGTCGCTTTTTTTCCCCAACTATTCCAGGAGTAGACCTATTGTCCCTCACGATTTATTGAGAGTTCTCTCTCCCTCGACCTTCTTCCAAGTTTTCTTCTTCTTTCTTGATTGAGTTATTCCCCTACTGAAGGGTTATTTCGGCCCGATTCGCAATTGGTTTTATTTTTGCCCATTTTTTCCTATCTAAGTACCCCCCCTCTCCCCTGGTCCCACATTTTTATTTTTTATTTGCCCCCCCCCTCTCAGAGAAGAACGCGCCCCCCTGTGGGAGAGGCTTACCTGAGTTTCGGGCTCGTCTGAAAAAAATTTTTTTTTGCGGCGCATTTTCTTTTCCACCCTTTCCCCCCTTTTTCGCATGCCTTCCAGTTCCCCCTAACCAAGGAATTACCTAATTTCCCTACTGGTCGCCCCCACCTTTGAGTGTATCGTCTTGTTTTCCTGGTCCTCCCACTCGTCTGTTTCGCCCTTCCACCCCCTTCCTCCTTTAGAAATCTTCGGCGTCGTCCTCCGTCCCACTTGTTGCCACCATTCGCCTCAGTCCCAGCGCAGACCTCCAAAAGTTTTCCGCTGTCCCCCCCTCCCATCCACTTTACCTCCCCCTTTCCGTTGAGTTTTCCCCCTATAAACGTTCTTTTTATGATAATCATTCGTTATCTCCTCTGTATGGGTGAGCGACCCGTCCCAATGATCAGTGCCCAGCCATCTTTTTTCCGAGTGGTTCCCTCTTCCCTTGCGCAACGAAGGCTGTCCTCCTTAGTTTCTCTTTCTTTTTCTTCTCTGTTGACGCAGTTCATCTTGCATCCTCGACCTTTTCCTTTTGACCTCCTTGCTTCGCACGCCTTCCCCCCCCCCCACCTATTCACAAGATGTTTGTTTTACACTGGACAAATTTTTCCCATCACACCGAAAACGGTGGGTCTTTATTTATTTCTCCCCGATCTCTTCCCATCTTAATCCTTCTTCTCCCCCTTGGCATTCTCTCCGGCGACCTGTCTAACCCCCCAGGACTCGCTTCTTTGGGAAAAGGCGCTTGACTTCCACCAATTCGACCCCCAATTTTGGGACATCCCCCCATCTTTCCCTCTTCCACCCTTAATTAGGGACCCCCTCTGTTAGTAACTTTGACGCTTTTCGTAAACGGTTCGTTGCGATCCCTGTGAGGGTTGCCAGATTCTTCTTTTTTGGCCCTCCCCCCCTCCTTTTAACTGGGGGACTGACTCATAAGGCCTACCGATTTCAGGCCTAGCGGTTTTTTCCCTGTTAGGCAACTTCTTCTTCATTTTGTTGAAGACGTGTTTCCCCTTTTTTTTTCCTTTTCTTTTAGGAACCAGTACTTATGTCGGCTATACAGCTAACCAATTTCGTTTCTTGAGCTCCTTCCTTCCTCCCGTTTTTTCCCCCCCTTCCCCAGTATAGGTTGTCCTCTCCAAGTTTTTTCCAAGCCCGGGTCAGTGATCATTCCCCAACCGTCCCAGCCCCCCCAGCCTCCCCATCCTTTTATCCCGCCTCTCAATCCGGTGTGACCAATTCGGTTGATTTGCTTCTTGTTCCGACAAGCCGAAACAGTCTTTTGCGTGAACCTAGTACTTTTTGCCCCCGGTCTTTTCACTTCCCATGTCTACGGGATTTGAGCCAGGTGAAGAATTTTTTTCCTGCTCCCCCAATAAAGTGACCTTTTCCCCCTATGGAGACTCCTCCCCCATCTTCCGAACCCCCCTCTTCTTTTGTTGATGAGCGGCTATTATTCTTTTGTCTTGTCTGCATAGTTTTTAGTTCTTTTCCCCCCACCCCTCCCAGAGAAATACTCATGGCACCTCCCCCCTTCCCCCTCACATCCCGTGGTTATTTTTCCCCTTACGAAAGAAAAACGTCTTCCTTCTTTCTTTCGCGACTCTCACGGCATTCGTCGAGTGCACCGACCACCATGGAGTAACCCTTCCCCGCATACGCTTTTTTTTTTTTTTTTTTTTTTTGGACGTGGAACCCCCACCTTTTTCCCCCCTGAAGACCTCCCGTCCTTTTGGATATTCACGAGCGAGCTGTCACCTCAAAGGACGCTCCCTTTCTCACTTTTTTTCGAAGTAATGCCCAGACCCTTCCCCCCCCCCTCCCTTTGACCATTCTGTACATACCATTCATTATAATGCACTACTCGCCGTTATACGCTATCCTTCCCTCATCTTTGTTTTTGAGAGCTCTTCTAAGGAGATGCTGTATTCTTACATCTGACCAGTTTTCTTCCTTGCTGGTTCTGATGGGAGGAAGGCGACCTGAACCAGGTGCAACCCCCCGTTCGTTTTTAGAAGGCGAGAGGTAAAACAGTCGCGCGTTTAGCTCCCGCTCCCCCCAACAGTGCTTTTTTTTTTTTTTTTTTTCCCTTCGTTTTTCTCGGTTTTCTGAGGCCGACACCGTTCCCTCTCGCGCTCTCTTGAAGTCGAATTCTCTCATGACCTGAGCCGGATACTCGACTTCCTCCCGGTGTCCCAGTTTTTCTGTTCCTGACCCCATAAGAAACCTTTCCCTTCTGTGCCGTTGGAGGGGTCCATGACTGAGTTATCTTTCTTGTTTGGGTGCCACTCTGTCCTCTTCCCCCCTCTTCCTGCCACTTTCCTGTCTCCTATTTTTTTGCGCAAACCCAATTCAATCTTATACGTTTCTCACTTTTTCCTTTCTCTCCATAGTTTCTGTCCCCTGATTGGTGGATACTTACACCCCAGTAAGACAGTCCCTTCAAGTAGAACAGGTCAGTGCAATTACCTGTCGCCCTTTTCCCAGGTTTTTTTTATCACTGTGTGTCGGCTGTTTCTCCCGACCCCCCCCCTTTTCAACGACTTGTACCCACCTTACTTGTTTGATCGGTCTCCTATTCTTGTTCTTTTAGTGAGGTCTGTAGACTTGTTTGCCCTCTCCCCCACTGTGAACCCCTTGCTTTTGACTATCCCAGGAGTTGCGTCTTTTCTCCGGCCTTGACATTGCTGCTCCAATGTTTACCGTAGCGCCGTACGCACGACCCTTGGTGTTTATAGTCTCGACGGAAATCCTTACGTTCCGAAAATTCTTCCAATACCCCGTCTTCCCAGAATCCTACCTTGCTTAGAAAAATCCTCCGGCCTGTTCGTGATTTTTTTTTTTCCTTAGTTTTCTTCCCTTCAAAGTTTCCGCTTAGGGAGTTCCCCCCCCTCCTCCCTCTTGAGAACTTATCCCAGACCCCGTGGAAGCACTTTTTTCGTCCCTCCCACCCCCCCCCCCCCTCCTGACCCCCCCCCCCTTCAGGCAGACGGAGGTGATCTTACCTATTTATTCCCCCATTTGCTCTATGTTTAGCTTTTAAAGTCGCCCTTTTTTGCCCCCATTTTTTCCACTCCTCCCTCTTTTTCGTTTTAGATTCATCCCTTTTTAAGCAGGCCGATGATTATCACAGACGTATGCGTCGCCATCCATCAGAACCGTTTTCTGGTATTTTCCCATTTGCCCCAACCTTGTTAGAGGGCTTTTTTTCTTCCCGGTCGGTCTACGGGAGTTTTTGCCTTTTCCCGATTTGTCCCCCTTTCAGTTACCCACCCTCTCTCCCCTCATCTCTCTCCTCGCTTTTTTTTTTTCATCGTTTTGAGCCCCCTTCTCGGGCTCCCTGGAAATTGGCTTTCAATTCTTCGCGACCATCCGCTGTTTTCTACTCCAATCCTCTATCTCATCTTCCCCCCACTGACCACGAGTATATTGCCATCACACTTCCCCCTGGCATTGCCCTTCATTTTCTTTTTTTCCCTCTTCCTTTTTTTCGTCTTATCGAGGCTTTGTGAAGGTACTGACGGAGGCTCCCTCCGACTCTTTTTGAGTCCCTTTTATGGATTTCCAGTGAGCAGAGGCTGTTCTTCCTCCCAATAACACTCTCTCCTCATTTGTCCCATGTTCATGGATTCCCTTCCTGATGGGTCGATCCGTTAGGCAGCAACCTCCCTTTTAAAAGATTCGTTGCTCCTTGCTGTTGTTCTTACGCCTCCGCAAGCTTGTAAGCCCTCGTTTTGTTTTTTTCATCGCGGTCGCATTTCTTTCCCCGAAAACCCCAGGGTATTTTACTTTCCCCCCTCGCTAGACCCCCCTTGCCTGGCAACACAACCAATTGTCCGCCCTTTCCTTCTTTTTACCCCTTAACGCCCTCTTGCTCCTCCCTCTGAGAGCGCGCCCCAAAAGTTTTTTCCGATCTCCCGTTGTCTTCGTTCGATCTAAAAATTGTCCATAGGCCTCGATGTTCGGGTCCCCCCTTTCTTTTTCCGAACTCCCCTTTAAGATTGGGCACAAGTTCACCGACAATTCCATTATCCTTTTCTCTCCCCCTTCCCCCCTATCTCTGTTAGTTTCTTTTTGCCTCACCAATTTGAACGACGTACATTGTTATGTTCTTCTTCGTCTGTCCTTCCCGGTCCTCTCTCCCTGTTTTTCTCCCCCCTCCCTCCAATAAATAACTCTTTGAAAGGCTTGCCTGTGTTCCAGCATTTCCCGCCTTCTCCCCCCCTATGAGTTATTTTTTAACACATCTTCGAAAGGAAATAATCTCCCCAGCGCTCCTCTCTCCAAAGTAAAAAATGCCCAATCCCGTCTGCCCAAGCATCTATGCCCTCACTTCTTATTGGAAGACTCCCCACTGTTCAAGAGGAAGCCACCTTCCGAGTCCATAAGCCCCTTCCTCCCCAACGTAGGATTCAAGTCGCAAACGACGCCTTACGTTTATAAAGAGAAGATCCACAGCATTCTCCCTTTCTAAGTACTTCAGCGGGGGCCCCACGCCTGACTGCCAACTTTTTTTCCTGTTGGAACCCTTTCGCCGCAGTTGGATTAACGATTTTGTTTTGAGGCGGGAAAGTGCAGCACTCTCCCCCGGTCCCGTCCTTCGAAAGTCGACTGCTCCGATGCAGTGGCTTGATTTCCTAATAGTTCATGTTCCTCTCCTCCTTGTTTTTCTTTGGGTGCCTCCTCGATGAAAAAATCCACGGTGCCTCCTTCTCCCTCTAATTTCTCCTTGCAATTCCAGATTTTTCTCTTTTGCGTTGCAATCCTTCCCTCAACCCCAAGCGCTGGTCCGCCACACCGGCGGCGATTTTCCAACCCCTCCCCTTGGAGATTCGTTCGGGCACGCTCCGTTCTGCTCAGCGTGGATCATTCTCTCATCAGTCGGCGTTTTTTAGCCTGAATCTCGACCCCTCGGACTCTCTCATGTTACCGCAGGAAGATGTCTTCCCGCGGCAGGTCCCGTTTTTCCCCGCTTAGTTTCTCCTCAGTCGTTTCAGGAATGGAATTTTTTGGTGATTGAGAGCGAGCGCTTGAGCTTCTTTCTTTTTTTTTTTTTTCTTTGTTCCTCTCAGCTGAGGCTCTTGGACGTCCTCCGCTTTTTTGTCTTGTTGACCCCGACCCCGACCCCCCTCCAGCTTCAGCTACTTTTCTTTTTCTCGGCGACCATTTGGCTGTCGCCGCCGGACGCTAAGAGAACCCGCCCAGTTCCCTTTCACCGATCTGGAAACTCTTTGAAGCACCTCCAGACCCCTCAGTCCCCTCATCTTCTTTTGCAGCCGGATGCCTTCCATTGATTGTAGGTGAGCTTTTCCCCGCTTCCCGTTCCTTTCTAATAAATGTTTTCCCCCCTCACGATTCTATTGAGTTTTAGATTGTCTCTCGACAGAATCCTTTTCGTTCCCCAGTTTGTCTCCTCTCTAGATTGCGTATCGAAGTGTTGTTGTCGGTTTGAGTTTTTCTCGATTCGGCAATGGGGTTATTCTTGCAAATCGTCTCGACAGCCACGGACGGAATACCCCCGGGTTTCGGGAAAATCTTACGGATGCCTACCGCGATAAAGGGCGAGGGCTTATGAGCGGGGCTTTTTCCCCCCCCCGCGTGACGGCTTGAACCCCTTTTCACGTTCAGTTTATTCCCACGGGAATGTCGACCGACCGGCTCAGGTACCTAAAGACTTCTTTTGACAACTTTTAGTATCTCTGGTTGGTTTCCTCCAAATCCTTTCGTTGCGACAGTCCATCCCGCCTTCCCCATCGTACGATTAGGCCTCCGGACCTTTTTTTTGGAACCTCTGACTCAGTCCCCTACCGATAATCCCCCCCCCCAACGTATGATTGTCCCAGCCATATCAACTTGTTAATTCCAAAAATTGGTCGTGCCTTGTTGTCATCTAATCGTGTACGTATTGATTGATAATCTTGCTATTTATAGAAGGGAGGTTGAGCCTCCCCCCATGCTTCCTCACGCCCCCTGATGTAAGTAGGTTCCCCCGCCTTTTTCCGGCCACTTGCTTGGCACCCGAAGGCATGTTCCCACGATGATTTTCTCCTGCTTGTGAAGCTGTTTTTTCCCTTGATCCTTCGATGTCCTTCTGAGACTTTTCTTTCGAGAAGACCATTTTTCCTTCCCTACCCCCCTTGCGGGAAAAAATGACCAACGCCATAACAACTCAAAGGTTGGCTTGGCTCGCTCGTCTTTCACGATCATCTTTCCGTTGAAACCAATGGCTATGAAGGTTTTAGACCGATCTGAAATGCTTGGACCATTGGGCGACAACTTAACATTCTTCTGCCCTCTGGTTTCATCCCTCCGATATAACTAATCTTTCAGATTCTTTTCGTCACCCCGGTGTGTCGTCCCCTGTCTGTCCCGAGTTCCCCTTATCTTTTTTTTTTTCCCCTAGTTTCTGTGGGGTTCCCGAATCTAAAGTGGGGACTGTACGAACCATCAGTGGGACCCGTCTCCGGCCTAGATGTATTTGCGTTTGCCAGTAGGACCTTTCCCCTACTGTTCCACAGTAGACTTTTTTTCTTCCCTTCCTTTCTGTCCTTCCCCCGATCACCAATGGCGTCGTCGTGATTTCCTGGAAGCAGGTGCGCAGGCAGTCGTCTGACTTTCTCCTATAAGAATTGATGCCCCATCCCTTGTCCCGTGATCCCTACACAAGTCTACACTCCCGACGAAAAGCCTCGTAGGACCTATCCTCAATTCCCTTTTTTTGACCCCCCAGGCGTTGATGGGTTTTCTTCGTGACGTCCCGTACCCCTCGTTCACGATGGTCCCTTCCCGGATCCCGTTCTCACTTGCCCTTGTTCAGTCTTCCAGGGCGAAATTTTTCTTCTTTGAGGCCCCCTCCATTTCCCCCTATATTTTCGGATCAGACCATGCTGACCGGACTTATTGAGTTTGGTTTAGTCCGGTCTTTCCTTGCGTCTTCATTCGTCCATCCATCCCTTTAGGCCCTATACGAGGATTGGCCCCACCCCCCCCCAAGCCGCCCCCCTTTTTTTGGCAACCGCCGGCACTCCCTTCCATTTGAGTATGGTTTTTCCTGTCCTCCCGCCCACCTAATGCATTAGCTGCCCCGCTCGTCCGGGCCCGACGTGACTTGACATCTCTTTTTGCGGAAAAAAGGTTCGGTCCCAGGTTTTGCTTCTTGCTCCAAAGGCCCCCTTCCCTTTGTCTCTGAGCGAACTTTTTTTTTGCAAGTGTCCGCTTTGCCGGAATCCCCCCTGAAGACAATTTTGAATCCGAGCCATCGATCGCCCCTGACCTAATCTCCTCTCCTGATCTTCCCTTTCCCCCCCTCCCCCCCCTACGTTGTTTTTTCTAGAGCTTTATAACGGCGCGGATTACTACGCTGGGCCGGATTTTCCGGGTCTTTCGTCGGGTTTTTTTTTTTCCAGGACACGGTGCGACAGTTTTTCAGAATTCTTCGTCACTTCTCGCCCTAGTTAGCTCAGCCCCCCTCTTCTTTTGAACCGTTTTTCCTCTGCCCTACTCGGATAGTCTTGACTTTCCCTGGTAATGAGCTCCCGTGAACTCTTTTTTCGCGAGCCCTTCGAAGGCATCCGGTGGCCGTTTTTCAGGCCCCCCTTACTACGGTACGGGACTTTTGGATTTTGTGCCATTCTTTCGTTTTTGGTTTGGGGCCAATTCTGTCGATGGACGACCAAGTTCTTTAGATTAGGGTCCACCTCTCAGAAAAAACTTCCCTTTTCGCGTCCTACTTTTTCTCTCTCCATCTTTCTCCCCTTGTTTTTGCTCAGGAAAAAAATTAGCCCTGCACCCGTAGAACATGGTCCAAGTGTATCCACGGGAGCGCAAGTTTTCGACACCTGTTTGGGGTCTTTTTTTTCGTTTTTGTCCCCCGACCATTCACCCAAGCCTTTCTCCACCTACGGTAGGATTTCTTCTTTGGGTCGGTTTTGTTCTAGCACGTTTCCCTAGCACTCTGTCACCCCGGGATGGCGCCCTCTTTGAGATCATGCCTTCCTCTCCTGAACGGTCCCCTGTTCAGTTCTTTTTTGCCGATACGTTGGGTTTCTCTGCTCTAGGTCCCCCTCCTTACGGTCAGACCAGGAGAATGAACGTTTCAGCGTCCCCCCTAAGAGTGTCCTCCCCCCCCCATTTACTATGCGGACTGATACTTTCTCCTTATTTTGCCATTCACCGTTTAGAGGCGTGCCACACTTTCTGGCACTCCCCGTCCCCCATCCCCTTGTTCGCCCCTCACCTTTGAAGAATGAGTACCATGGACGAACCTCCTCTTTCCTAAGGGTTCCCTACCGCTGGTTCCCCTTATATGTGGTTTAAGCGCAAAATGCGTCATAAGCGAGTGGTGAGTTTCTACCCTTTTTAAACCTTTCCTCCTCCCAAGTTCAGAAAGGCAGCTGTCTCTTGACCCCCTCTGGCCAGCCCCTAAGACACAGTTTCGTGTTTATTCTTGGACTTTGTCAGTTTCCCCCCCATCTGTTTGATGCGGGACGTCCGGATTCTAGCCCATTCGAGCGGTCCAGCGGCCCCTTTTTCCTTTTAATGTTTCCTCGTGATGCCTCCACAAGCTTTAAATAATCTAGACGCATTCTTCCCCTTTCTTTTGAGCCATGCTCGGGCCCCCGGCCAGCGCCCCCCTTTCCTTTCATGATAATTGTTTCGCTCCCAGCTAGTTCCTACCCCTACCTCCTATTATATAACTCCCTCTCTCTTTAAAGCAAAGGAACCCACTTTGGACTTATCCCCTTATTATCGCTGTGCCCCCCCCGCTTTGTTTATTCTTCCCGTTTACTTGAGGACATGTTTAACCTGTTTTCCCCTCTTCCCCCCCCTTACCTCCTCCTCTGTATAACTTCTGGAATTTTCCTTTTCGTAATGACTTCCTTTTCGGCACTTCCCCCAGAACATCCTTCCAAGGTTGTCTACCAGTCTTCTTTTTCAATCCTGTTTGGTAGCTCAGTATCCTCACCATTCATGGGGAACTTTCTCCAGCCCAACTCGGGTGGGAGAAGAAGTCCCCTCTCTTTTGATCCCCTCTCAACGTTTTTCTGGAGATGGTCGGCTTCTTCAGCTTTGCCTGAAACACCCTTTTCGGTTCAGTCTCCTTTTTCCCTTTTCTCTTTTTCCCTCACATGTCCCCCAGTTAAATAAAACAATTGCTTCATCGAGCCTTTCCCCCTCCCGCCCACCCTTCGTCTACTCCTCTCTAGTCGTTTCCCTAACTGGGCTGTTTGCTCCTTTGATGAGTGAGACTCTCCCCTTCTCCCATCTTTAATGCGTGCTTTACAAACGGGATCTCACTCCATGTTCCTGGGTTAAAATCTCCCCCCTCCCCCCCCCCCCATCCCATTATCCCTAGTCTGAAATTTTTTTTTTCTGATGAGTTTCCGATGTTCTGACCCCTTTGTCAAGATCAGTTCAATGCCGGATGTTTTCTCGTCTCTCCAGTGACCTACCCCTCTTCGACCAGGTCAGACTCTCCCCCGAAATATGATGAAGATGCGGTCTTGCGTCGACAGTACGTAAGCCTGCGACCCCTCCTGTCGAGAACCCCTCAGCTGCCCCCGGCAACAGAATCTCAGTCGATCGCTGACAAAGTCCCGAAAATACTTTTCACCGACTAGAGGTATCACACTCTCAGGACCTCCCGCCCTGTTCCCTGCAATCGGGCCCTGTTACATAGGCCGCGTCCATGAATAGATTAGAAAAGCGTACTCGATCAAAGTGATACTGAACGACCCTTACGATTCCTCTCCTTATCTCCCCCCCTCTCTCTATCTAGGCATTTCGGGGAACCCGCTTTCTCTCCCCCCACTTTTTTCGTGGCCCCCCCGCCGATGTTCTCAAGCCCCTCTTCTTGTTTTACTTGACTCCCAGCACCCCTTCGCCAATTAAGGAGTAAGTTTTTGACAGCTCGATACAGATGACGGGATGATCTTC
>Ga0179593_1736619_pt1 | contig 10670 bp, 12 predicted proteins | sample CZODoug2_1_08_16_FD_185931 | JGI IMG/M metagenome (GOLD analysis project Ga0179593, IMG submission 185931) | Vadose zone soil fungal communities from Angelo Coast Range Reserve, California, USA - CZODoug2_1_08_16fungal (PacBio error correction) | ecosystem: Environmental > Terrestrial > Soil >... | reverse complement strand
GGAGCACAAGAGGAATCGTTGCTTTTCGATACCGAGTTTGAAAAAAAACCATGGTTACCCTTTCGCCCCCCCCCTGTCCGAAGGCGCCGGTATAGCAAAGGTTGATTCGATGTTTTTTTTTTTGGTCGTCCGAAGATGGGGGACCAGTGTTTGAGCCGGGCCTCCTCTTTTCTCTTCCGGTTGGCTCCTTGGAATGGGTAAATTTTCTTCCCAAAGCGGCTTTTTCGTGTTCGGCGGACAGATAACATTTCGTGGCTTTCCCCCTTTTTTCTTTCTTTCAGTTTTTCAGTCCCCCCGTTTGTTTGGTTACCGGGCCTATTTCTTCCTGGAGCGCGATTTCAAACCATCACAAAAGGCCAGTTTGGAACCCTTTCCCTCTGCTTTTCTTCTTCACTAGGTCCCTTTTCCCCGGCGTAACAAGATATTTGGTCCATTCCCCTGGGGACACAGCTGCGTTCTTCATCTAAGGGGCCCCCTTTCCAAAGTCAAATCTCTGCACCAGGCCTTGTCTTCTTCTTAGAGAAGCCGGGTTTTCTCTAAGTCGTGGAACGCTCGCCAATCTTCCTCCCTGCCCTTTCCTCCTTCCGGTAATCACGCGCGTGAAATGGGCACCCGGCGCATGTCCTTTCCTCCCGCGTGCGAAACTTCTTTTTTTTCATCCCCCTCTTTCTGCACTTACCGTTCGCGTTCGGGATGGTGGGAATTGAGTTCTCTTTTCGTCGGCTCCTGGTTTTTCTCTTTCTCCCCTTCCTGCAAATGTTTTTTACTCTTCCAGGTAGTCTTGGCTATCTTTGGCTCGCTCTCCCATCCTCGTTTTTTTCCATTTCAGGTGCATTCCTTTCCTTGTGTGCCTCTCTTTTTTTTTTCTTTATTTTCTCTTCTTCCCATCCCTTTCCGTTGAAAAGCGTACGAAGGCTCCCTTATGCGATGCTTTATGCTACGCGTGCGATCTATTCTATTTTTTTTTCTTTCCATTTTCCTTTTTTTGTTGTAGCGGGGTTCATTGAGTGAGATTCCACTAATGCCCTTCCCTTGCAGTGCGTGCGTGAGGACAGTTTTTCTTTCGAAATCCTTTGCCGGAAACTTTCTCGATTGATCCGGTCCCCCTTCTCTTTTTCTCAGGTCTGGAAATATTGGGAATCTTGGCCCACCTCTTTCCCCCCTTCTTTTTTTTTTTTCGGTCTTTTCCACACGCTCTTTGCTCTTTATCCACCGATAGCACCATATCTCTTCCTTTCTAAGATTCACGAAAAGCACCGGCACTATCCGTCCGTGTCTTTTTTCTTCCAACCCCTTTCCCACGTTCCCAATCTGTTGAGCCGAAGGGAGCGATACACTTTCCTCGCGTTCGATCTCTCCCTTCTTTCAATGCTTATCGTCCTTGAGATCGTTGACGACTACCTCTTTTCACCATCGGTCAATGCCGTCGCCATTTCCCCCCTCGTCCTTCCGCTCCCGACAAGATCCTCGTCGCAGTCCCCTCCGTCGCGGCACCGCGGGCATCTCTCTTTCCCCCCTCCCAACCACGGTAAAGGTGGGCTCTGCGGCTCGATCTCCCTTACTCTTACCAAAAACCGCCTCGTAGCCCGCAGGGGGGCTTTTTGGTGGCCGGCCTCCCCCTAGCAACGGGAGACTCGTTATGGCCGCTCCCTTTTCGAATTTCGGCACCACGTGCATTGCAGCTTTCCACTTTAGCCGCAAGGGGGTCCTTTCAGTAGGGAAGGCAAGATCGTCCCTTTTCTTCTTCTTTCGATTATCCTTTGCTGGAAGCTTCCTTCAACGCTCGACCTGAGCTTCGGTTTATTGTCCCCCTGAAGGTTCCGAGGCACCACACCTAGAGAACGCCTCCTCTGGCGACAAAGATCGTCGTCGCCTCCTCCTTTTTTTTTTTCCCTCCGATATCATGTTTCACGGCACGCTCGATTCCGCACCCTTCTCTTCGGGCAGCGTTCGGACAACCGAGTTTTTCGTCCTCTTCCCTGGATCTTTCTTTTTTGGGGACCCACACGGGGTTTCAGGCAATTGGCCATCAGCGTCTTACTCCGTCGGCGCCGATGGATCCCACCTTTTTTCCCGGCCTTTAGTCCTTTTTTCTCTTCCCAACGCGGTGCTGGTCCTGGCAGGGCATTAGGTCGTGGTGGTTTTCTTCCTTCATTCCCCCCCATCCTTTTGCCCTTCCGGTGCGCCATTTTCTGCAAGGATTCGAGCGTTCCCGAGTCTTCGCTTCCCCCCTGGGCCTTTTTCTTGCGTGTTCACGTCGCTCTCTCGCTTGTCCACGGGCGGCGCTTGAACTCTTCGGGCGATCGCGATCGCGACGATCGCGTGGCCGGTGTGTTTTTCTTCCCCCCCTTTCGTGTTATTTTTCCCCGGTTCCCCGAGGCGGCCGAAAACATGAGCGCGATTTCCGATCGGAACCAGAAGTAAATATAGGAGTTTTTCTACTGACCCCCCTCGTTGCAGGGTATAGGAAGCGATGTTTCTTCAAATTTTACGTAGGACGGCGACGTTGTTCCTTTTTATCGGAACCCTTCCCCACCTCGATAGGGTTTTACCTCCCGCGCCCAAGGGCCCATTTTTGAACTTCCCTTTCAGTGGCTTCGGCATTCGGCCGCGTACAGCGACGCTCGTGGTGGCTGCGATTTCCCTTCCCCCACTTTTTTTCTTCGATTGATGAGGATCGCGGTAAGATCATAAACACCGTGGCCCCATTTGTCTTCCCCCACGTTTTTCTGACGCTGCAGCTTAGGATTAACGTTTTTTTCCCCTCGAGGAATCCTGCCGCACGTTTACTTGCGGGATTATTCCCCCTTCCTTCCTCCCCTTTGACGAGGTCCTCTCTGCGCCGACGGGCGGGAGTCATTGGCGGGTCATGCCTTTTTGCGACGCAGCTTGAGTCGGGTTGCGGGCATGGCGTTTCTTCTTTCTTTTCTCCCCCTTTTGAATGTTCTGCTCTCTCCGGCTCACAAAGAGCTAAGGTATGATTCGTCCTCCCTCCTCCCAGCTGCGCTTGCCGTTCTCTCCCATCTGTTGCTGCATGTCAGCCTTTTTTTCTTTTCTGATCCTTCCTCCCTTGGTTCTCTCACCGGTTGCATGGCAGCCAAAAACAGAGGTCTCCTTTCAAGATGCTCCCATCGGATGGAGGACGAATCCTTCTCTCCCTCGCTTTAGTTGTTTTTTTCCTTTTCACTCCCGCAGTTAAATCCGAAGACAGCCAATCGCAACCCCCCGCGTTTGTCGCACGAAGAGATGCTCGCAGCCGGGGCCGTTTTTTCTTCTCTTCCTTCTTGTTTGATTTTTTTTCCGTTCCCTGTAGTTTTCCCGCCTGACGAAGGACTTTTCTTCGTAAACGTGAAGCCGACGCTTTTTCTTTATTTGCTTTTTCCTTCTACAAAGGCATGGGCACGTTTTCCCGACCGAGATCGAGAACGCGGCAATCCGTTTTTCTTTGTACTCCCACGAGGGGCCCATTCCACGCGGGGGGGGGGCGATGCCCTCCCCCTTCTAGCTTTTTCCCCCCATGGCGCAATGGGGCGGATCGATTTCTCCTATCCGGTGGCTGTTCCGGGGAACGAGGGGCCCATCGTTCTCGTCCATGGCGCCCTTGACCTCCTTTTCTGAGTCCTTCTTTCGCCCATCAGGCAGGAAGATCACCCGATTTTTCTGCTGGTTGCCGATCGGCGGCTACAAGGTTTCTTCTTTTTCTCGTTTTTCCTGAATCTTTTTTTCCCCCCCCCTTTCTCCTTCAACCGCGAACGAATGTGACGACAACCACACCTTCCCCCTTTCTCGCTCCTTCGGTGAGGGGGGACTAGTTAAACCCCTCTCCCCCTTCACTCCCTCCCTTTTTTTTCTTTTTCCCGCATCGGCTGCCGGCGAGCCGACTTAAGCTCGAAAGCTCGGCATCACGATCCCTTTTCCTTTTTTTAACTACTCCTTTTTTTCGCAATAGTCGTAGCCCTATTGCTGCCCGCCCGGGTCTGCACCATCCTTTCTTTAGTTTTCGAAGGGGGTGAAGATCCCGCCCCGTTTCTCGGCGGAGTAAATCGCAGCACGGATGTTTTTCTTCCCCTTTTCCAACCCCCCCCCCCTTTTCCCTTTCACTCGACGGAAAAACGGGCTCTCTCCCAGGGGTCTTGACGACCACGGCCTTGTTCTTCGGTTTATCCAGCAATGATATCGGAGGTACTGTCCTCCACGAAGGCGTGGCACGCGGACGACAGACCGTCAGGTTCCGGACGGAGGGAGAGAGGCTTGGGAGTTTTACCCCACCTTGGTGTTTTTCTTCCGAAGCTATAGGGTCTACCGTGGATATAGCGGACTCTCATTTCAGCTTCCGGAAGGGCCCTCCCTGCGGCTGCCCTTTTTCTTTTCCCCACGTGGTCGTGCTGGTGCCCCCGTTCTCTTCTCGAGCACTCCAGCCGAGCAGTAGAGGCGCACCCTTTTGCTCGGCTTTGTCCCCCCCCCCCTTCCATGGCGAGCGAGGGCGTTGGTCCTTCTCGGGAGCCTCACGAATCCCTGCCCTCCTTCTTAGTCGTCGTTTTTTCCTTCGAGTCCGTTGACGGATTAGAAGGTGATTCCTGCTTTCCGTCGCGCCCGGTTGTCGACGACCGGCTGTCCGCTTTCTACGTCTCTCCAACCCCCCTATCTTCAAGGACGATACCTCATTTGCTTTTTCCGAAAAACGAATTTCAAACGTAAGATAGTCGAGATCGGACGCGCGGCCCTTTTGTCCCTGTTTTTTTTCCCTTTATTCCTGGAACAAGGGGACGCTCCCAAAAGCTAGAGAGACCCTTCTTTTGGTCTTTCCGCTTTCCAAGCGCGGGATCTCTTCGTCGGATATAAAGAGCAAGAGCTTGTTGCCTTCTTGATCCTACCCCCTTTTTCCCTGCTGTTGGCCCAAACAAGGCGGTTCCAGATTCCCAAGAGTTCCAACGCCCCCTCTCTTCGCTCGTTTTTCCTTCCCTTCCTTCCGAGAAGTGGGCAATGACGTTCACTGCACCCCAACGCCGCGGATGGCTCACGGCCCCCCATTTTCTATGATTGCCCCCTCCCTTGAAACCGCTACCTTGGACAGGTCTCCCCCCCCAATCCGAGGACACTTGAAATCCCCCCCCTCCTTCGACGTTCTTCCCTTCCCTCCTTATGGCATATAGCGGTCTTCGCTATAACCGTAAAGTTGTGGATGACAGGATACTTCACCCATCCACAAGAAAGGATGCACATGGAACCCCCCTTCCTTTCGGCTGGAAGAAGCTCCTCTTCTTTGCACTTTCTCCCCTTTTCTCAGCTGGCGTGAGAAGAAGTGGCCGGTTCCTTTCGCGGCCGAACCGATTGCCGGACCATTTTTCCCTTCCCTTAAGCCCCCTCCCCCCGTCCGATAAAGGGTGCCGGATTCGCAAATAGAGCTTCTTCTTATTTTCCTGTCCCCTTATCCCCGGAACGAAGCGATTCCCGTCAAATGGGATATAGCGGGCGATTTTCGTTGCGTTCATTCCCACCCCATGTCGGAGCCTTCTCGCCTGGAAGAATACAAGGCCGTCATGTTTTGTCTTTTCTTTCTTTTCACTTTTACGGAAATTATGAAGAAAGAAGCTTGTGTCTTTTAGCTTTTCCCCCCAGAGATGTTAGCTTTGCCGGTTTACAGGGAAAGCACCCTGTTTTTTTTTGAAGGCATTTCTTTTGTCAGAAAACTGGCCGTTTCTTTTTTTCGCGCCTCCAGGATGGAAAATATGGCACGGTACCACAACCTTTTTTTCAAACCCCCTCTTTTTTCCTTCTTTACCCTCAATGTATCTGTCGCCGACCCCCTTTCTTATGATCAGTTACCGCAGTTAACCCCCCCCCCCGGCCCCCCCTCCTCCCCCCTTTTTCCCCCCCTAATGGATGTTAACCTTTTATGACTTCCTCTTGTCCCGCCCAAACCCCATCGAATCAACCTTTTGTTCTTCTGGTTTTCCCCCCCTTTGTTTTCAAACTGGTATCGAAGCTCTTCCCCGGCTCCGCTTTGCTCAATCGCTCTCTCCTTTGTTTTTTCTCCCCCCCCCCCCAAAAGCGGATCCGTCTTGGCGCAATGGTTCTGGGGCTTCTCCCTCCGGTCGTCCTTTTTTCCTCTTTGTTACGAAGGCGAAAAGGTAGCCAAAGGTTCTTTCCGCGCTGGGCCAGTGTTGAGACGGGAAGTCATAAAAAGGTTTTCCGTTTTTTTTGGCCAGTTTTTTTTTTTCCCCCCCTCTTCCCGCCGCCAAAGCGGGATTTTCGTGTCGTTTTCCCATCTTTGGGCCCGGCCTTTTTTTGTCTTCCCCCCCACCGGTGTGGGTTTTTTTTCCCCTGTAGCGCGGAGCCAACCCCCCTCCCTTCTTCTCGTGAAGACTGCAGCTCTGGCTTTTTTTCCTTTTCCCTTAACGTAAACGACTTCATTTTTTTCCTTTGGCCAACAGGCTGAGTTCTCATGAGCCCCCTCAATGTAAATTAAATCGGAACACCCCTTTTCCTCCTTCCCCCTTCCTTGTATATCTTCGAGAATTTTCCCTACAGGTGGCAAGTAATTAGGTTCTCCCCCCCCGGAGGAGAAAGAAAATGCTTCCCTTCCCCTCCCCCCCTCGCGGAGCAAGGGGAGGAATACTTTATTATGGTCCCCTCTTTCTGGCAACCCCTCGCTTTGCTAACAAAACGTCTGCCCCTCTCTTCCTCCCCTTTATAGGGTCTGTTTCCACCCCAGTTAGAGTTGGAGGGGATTTTTCTCATCCCTTTTTTTTTTCCCCCCCTACTCGGGAACAAGTAGTTTCTCAATTCCTTCCAAAGGTTCCTGGCCCGGAGTTTCTTTTTCTTCCCCTTCAATGACTTTAGTTTCCATTTTTTTTTCTCCTTCTTGAGAGTACGGCCTCCGGGGCCTCCCTTTTTCCCCCCCTTTTCGGTTATAGCTCCGTGAAAGCGTCCTTTTTTTCTGCTTCGCGAGCCGCGGGCGGGGCCGCTTTTTTCTTAGGAGGGGCAAGTGTCGCGAGATTTTTCTTTTTTTTCTTTCTTTTGCATGATTTAAGCAGTTGGCCATCAACCTTTTCCAGTCTTTTTTTTTTTTTTTTCCGGGTTATTGCCCACGGCGTGCGGCCGGAATTTTCCCCCCTTTCTTCCCCCTTTCTTAGAAATACGAGTGGTATCAGGCTTGGAAATATTTTTTTTTTTGACACCTTTGATCTTTTTCTCCTTTCCCCCACGCACGGCGCACAAAGCTTCCCTTCCTCTCGCACCAGGGAGATACGAGCTGGGCTTCACTCCCTCCTTTTTTTTCCTCTAGCTTTTGAAGTCCTCTCCCCCCCTTGTTAAAAGACATAAACGTCCGGGTTCCTTTTTTTTTTTCCTTTCTCCAGAGCGATACAATCCTTTTTTTCGCGTCGGAGATAGACTATCTTACGTTTCCCTCCCTATGCTCCCTTTTCTTTCTTTTTCTCCCCTGGTTTCGCCGTAAAATAGGTAAATGGAAGTCTTCCTTTTCCCCCACCGTTGGCGAGATCCACAGTTTTTCCTCTCAGAAAATTAGATCCCTCTTTCCCCCTCGGGAATAGTGGATAGCACTTTATCCCGTTCGCTTTTTTCCTGTTTTTCCTCCCCTCTCGGGAAAGCTTTTTTCACTCCTCGATCTAAGAATGAAGGGGGATTTTTTAGAATCCCGTTTTGCCGAAGATAAGATCGGAGGACGTTCACATTTTTCACCGTTTTCCTTTTTTTTGGAACGAGACGAAATGGGGCCCCTCTCTTTTTCCTTCTGACGGACCAAGTCTAGCTTCTCGCTCCCCCCCCTTTTTCCGCTATAACACTGGTTCTCTTGACCTGAGCGGGCAGGTTTTCTGATTTTTTGTCCTTTTTCTCCCCCCACGAGAGAAAACGGCCCTGTAGACAGGGAGCGCACTTTCTCCTCCTTACGTTTCTTTTTTCCCTTTTCCTCTACCGCCGATAGCTGCTTTTTCCCCCCCTCGAACGGCACGTTTTTCTCTTTCCCCCCTTTTTTTCTGCGTTCGACACACGCGTTTTTTTCCCAGGTCCCTGGCTGGGGTGTCGGGAAAAAAACACTTTTTCCCATTTCCCGCCGCCGTTCTTTCTTTTTTTTTGGAGTCCACAAACTTTTTTTTTTCTTCTCGGTAAAGAATGGCCGCCTTTTTTTTTTTCGCCTTCCTTCCCCTTTTTTCTTGGTGAAGAAAGGAGGATTCCTTTTGTTCTACGGACTCAAAGCTTTTCTTTTCCGGTCCAGGGAAGTTCCTTTCGCCGGGATAGGGATTTTTTCTCGAGCGGCTCTTCTCCTTTTTTCTATTTGCGTGCCCACGTCCCCCCTTTTTTTTTTCCTTCTTTTCTTTAGAGCGTCTCTTGAACCCCCTCGTTTCCCCCCCTTTCTTCGGAGATCGAGAACGAATCGCTTTTTGGTGGTGGTGGGGCTTCCCCTCTTTAGTTGTCGCCGGGTTCACTTGTTCCTTTTAACATGAGCGCGAGCCGTACCCCCTTTTCATCCCTTTTTCCATCGGCGAGATTCGGATAGGTGATTTTTGGGCACTTTTCGCCGCTTCTTTCCCGCTTCCCGTGGTCGCAATGTAGAGTATCCCCCTCTTTTTTCTTCCCCTCCACAGCAGATCGGGGTTGGTAGAAAGGCCCCTTCTCCCCCCTGTGGTTGTCCCGACCCGTCTCTTTTCTTTCTAGAGGCGGATCGCCGCGTACCCCTCTTCTTCTTTGTTTGTTGCGATTTTTTCCCGGCAACCCGCGGTCTTTCGCTTTTTCTTCTTTGTGAAGATCATCAACACACTTCTTTTCGAAGTAGACGATTTCTAATCGTGCGACGCTTTTGACCGCGCCGCACAGAGGTCCTTCTCCCTAGGGCGGAGGAAGTCCCCTCTAGATCTCTCTCCCCCCCCTCTTGGGGAAAGGGCTTTTTCTCTAAGGCAAGACAGAGTTCCTCCCTCCCTTCCGTTGAGCGGGATGGACGTTCTCCGGAAGGATTTAATCCTCCTTTAGCGAAGGCTCACAAACTCCCCTTCTTATTCTCTTCCCTTCCTCCGTCGAAAGATGCGGCTTGCCGTTCTCTCCCTCTGTTGCTGCATTCCTTTTTTTTTTTTTCATCCTGAGACTATATCTTTTTCCTCCTCCTATTCTTTCTTTTTCGAGAACCCCCGCTGCATGCAGCAAACTCCTTTTTTTCTTTTTCGATTCTTCAAGAATCGATAAAATCGTCTTGGGATTCCTCCTTTTCCTCTTCTCAGGTAGGGTGAGGAATGTTCAAGACGGCGGGTCCCTCCCCCCTTTTTTCCCCCCTCGAAGCCCAGCAACCCGCCCCCTACCATCGGCTGCTAGAAGCAGGCATGCCCTCCAATTTCCTTTTCTTTTCGAGAAGATTCTCAGGAGACGACGGTCCCCCCCTTCTTCCCTTTTTCCAAATCGCGGCGGGCTCCTCCTTGCGCGTCGCACGAGAGGGCAGCGGGCCTTTGCTCGCTTCCCTTTTTCTGAGATTCGCGCGAAGACCGCGATCGTCTCCCCTCTCCTCTTTTTTTCGGGTAATCAGCAACCACTTTTTTTTCCCCTTCCGATGCCGATCGAGAAAGACCTGATCGGGTACTTTTTCCCCTTCCGACAAACAAACATGGCGCCCCCCTTTCTTGCGTCCAACCCGAATCGCGTGTTTTCTTTCTCGTTCCCCTGGGACGGACCACGTCGGGCCTTCCACGGAAACCTTTTTTGAGACCCTTGCCCGAGGGAGGATTTTTTTCTTCCCCTTCCTTTTCCTCTTCAGCCACGCGCCGATGAGGTTCTTTTCTCCCAGGGTTACGGGCTAGAGCCTCCGTTCTGGCCTCCTTTCTGCGCGCGATGGGAAAGCGAAACCGTTCTCCTTCAACCTCCTTTTGTGGCCCCACCAACACAGGCCCCCCTCTCGATCCGGCCGCCTTAGGTGAGTGTGGACGTCTTTTTTGGCGGGACAAAAGCTCGGCCTCTCGTCTTCCTTTTTCCAAAGGTATCGGGCGTGGCACGTTCTCTCTCTGGCCGCGCGAGAGTCGAGGACCCTTTGCATTCCGATAACGGAGCACTTGGGCATTCCTTTCCCCCCCTTTTCGCACACCCGCGAATGCCGCCCCCCTTCTTGAGGTTGCGCGGAATCAGTCGTAGACCACCACTTTTTTTTCTGCACAGACACCGGCGTTGCCCTCTCTTCCTTTTTCGGACCCGTTTGCTAAGTCGTTGCCTTTTTTTCTTCAGCGCGCCGAGCGGAGTAAATAGCTTTGCAATGCTGAAAACCCGTGTTCCCCGACACCCCCTTTCTCCGTCGGTACAGCGCGACGTCCCCCCCCTCCCTTTTTTTTGACGAACCACGCCGTTTGTCCCCCTCCTTGCGGAATCGAGGTGCCGTTCGCGTTGTAGCGGAGACTCTTTCTCCCTTGGATCTCTTGCAGCGAAATTCACGAAGGCCTTTTTTTTTTTTTTTTCCTCAAGGCGTCGACACGGCGACTTGTTTGCTCGATGGGATGGTGTCGGCAACCCCCCCCTTCCGGTAGGAGCTAACAGAATTCTTTTTCTTTCTTTTGTTCTAGCGGACCATCCTCTCTCTCGGAAAGGCTTCAGGAGGCCCCCGGTCCTCCTCCTATATTGCCGTCAGGACTGACTTTTTCTTTCCCCCATGGCGCTAGTGAAAAAGCGGGTGTTCT
>Ga0179593_1379866_pt1 | contig 10670 bp, 11 predicted proteins | sample CZODoug2_1_08_16_FD_185931 | JGI IMG/M metagenome (GOLD analysis project Ga0179593, IMG submission 185931) | Vadose zone soil fungal communities from Angelo Coast Range Reserve, California, USA - CZODoug2_1_08_16fungal (PacBio error correction) | ecosystem: Environmental > Terrestrial > Soil >... | reverse complement strand
CAGACATCCTTGGCTTTTTTCCATTTTTCCTCCCAGGGTATTTTCAGTTGCATTGGAGCCGTCAAAATACTTGACATGTTCGTAAGCTGCACTTTTTTTTCCAGACCCGTGCCTTGATAGAGAGTTCCCTCCTTGAGGCGCCCTTCCCAGTACCTCACTCCTCTACTGCTCCCTTACTTTTCTGTTGCCCCCCCCCCCCTTCCTCTTTTACCCCTCTTCCCTCTCCATCTCATCGCTTACTCCATCACCTTCCCCTTTCTCCTTCCCCTTTCTCCCCCAGCGCTCTTCCCCACACCCCAGCGCCTGCTATACCTTTGCCCCTACTTCTATCTTCCCGCCCAAATTTGCCGCAACCCTTTCTCCCTCTTTTCCCCTTGCTCACACCCACCACACCCTTCGTTTCCAGCCCTTAATTTCATTTTGCAGTCTTTCACCTCCGAACTCCCAATTTCACGCCCCTCCAATGCCTCCTGTCCACCACCCCACCTCTCCGTTTCCCCACACATCCTTTCTCCACGCTGCCCTTCTTCTCCCCCCTCCCCCCCTCCCTTCTTCCTTCCTCGCTCCTCCCATTCTCCTGTCAACCACGTAATGTGTAACCCTGCTACTCCCCTGTCCCCCATTCTTCTCCCGCTCTCCCCACGTCTCATCGCCCTTCTCTCCTTAGCCTTACCTCTCTCCTTCTGCACCCCCCGTCCCTCCCCCTCTCCACACCCACTTTAAACAAGCTTTTACTCCCCTCTTCCACCTAGCACCATTACCCCCCCGCCTCCCATCTGCCCGTTTGCCCACCCACACTTCCACAACCCTCTTTGGATTTCCCGTTAGCCTTGCGCAATTTAGACGCATTGCCCAACTTTTCCGGCAATGCCGCTGGTTTTTCCATTAACCCAAGATTCCCTTCAAAGACCCCCACCCCCCGAACCCCCCCCCCCCTTCCCAAGTACGGACTTAATCCGAGCTTATCCATCGCTTGTTTTCCGTGAGAGTTTTTCCGTCATCCCCGGCCCACAGTGATATCGCATCTAAAGGTCGATCCTCCTTCTTAGTAGGTTGCCTTTTCCTTAGTGTGGTTCGGCTTTGCACGCAGTTCATTTTACTCTTGAGTCCCCCCCAACCCCAGATTCCCAGGTTTTCTGCCATTTAAAGAGTTTTTCACGGTTTTGGATTTCTGCTTGCCTAAGTCGTACCCGCAATGGTCTTCTCCCGAGAACAAGGCTTTTGGTTTTCAAATTTTTTTACCGCAGAAGCACTCCCAATTAGAGAAGTTTCTTTGCTTCCGGCACAAGAAGCTTCGTTTGTGTCCCGCACACCCCCTGTCCGAAGAGCTTCTCCAGGATTCGTTCAAGCTTATCCCCCCTGACTCTGTTGCCTCCCCCCCCTAATCCTCCTAAATAGTTCCTGTTTTTAGGCGCGGCGAGACAAAAATTTTCCGCTACGCAAACCCTTTTCCCTTTTTTCGCGCTGCTGTCTTTCTTATGTCTTTGAGCTGCTTTTCGATCTTCTCTTGCCAGGTTCGACTAGTTGGGCTGTCTGGTTTGATTTTGTCGGTCCAACACCCACTTCTCATTTTTGCCAGACGGGACTCCACTTTTAGGAATCATGTGGAGTCTTTCCTTAAACCGGATTGCGTCTTTTGTAGCATTCGCGTCCGTAGCTGAAGACTTGCAGTGGTTGCAGATCACCTCTTATTCCTTTTCAACCTTTCCCCTAAGGCTAGCTATCATGTTTTGTCATGCGTGGGCTCCGGCGGAAGTTCATTTCGCCCAGACTTTCCTTCCCTTCTTGTCCCTATGATATTCTTATTGGAAGTTAGAACTTATGGTTTGATAGGACGCCTTTGATAACCAGCCCTCCACCGATGTCTCTTCCTTCGCTGAGCCTATTGTTTTTTCTAGAGTTTCGTCCGAGGCTCTTGGCCGCGGTCGGACAACCCCTTAAGGTGTTGTAAGATGAATATGTCGCCGGGGACTTCTACAACTAATTCTTTCCCCTAACTTACGCACCCCCCCCTCCCCGGGAACCAGCCACCCCGTTAGCGCCGTTTCCTTCTCAGGTTCAGGGGTCTTTTGACTTGGCTTGAAATTAGAGAATTCCTGTCTCTTCTTTGGTAGTGAACCTTTTTCTTACCCTCTTTATACCCCCCCCGGGGGTGCCCTTTAACCTGCGCGGTTGTCTGTTTATCACTTTTTTTAATTCCTGAACTTGTACCCGTCCCAAGACATGGGTCGGGAGTTACATGACACCAAGGGGTAGCTACCTTCACGAGTTCTACCTCCATTTATTTTCGGTGTTTTCTCTGCTGGTTTTGATTTCAGGCGCTGGCTTAAATCACTTTTTTCCCCCTCTTCCACCCTTGACCATTTTTTTGCACTTTCACTGGGTTACCCCCGTTTGGGCGGCTCTAGTTTGTTTTTTCGCGTTTTTCATTTTCTTTTCCTCTATTTTGTTGTTTAGTGCTAAACCGCTCGCACCCCATCCGCCGAACTCGTGGTACCAGCCTCTTTCCCCTTTTCCACGGTCAATTTTGATGTGCCCAAGGCCTTTTGAGAAATCCTCCCCCCTGCCCCCAGTTCACCGTTTTTTACCGATCGGCGATAACACCGTTTCCTTTCTCTCCCCTTTCGCTCCCAGCACCACCGACGGCTCGTGACCCATGCCCGCATCTTTGTCGCTCTCCGGCGGCGTACCGGTCGCTCTCGCGGGGTCCCCCCCTCCAACTCCATTGCCCCCACGTCTTTTTCCCTTCCCCAGCACGGAGCCAGCCACGTCTCCATAGTACACCCCTTGTTCCTTCTACCCTTAGCGCGAATTTTTTCCTTTTCGTTTTCGCACTTCCCTGCCTTCCCTTTTTATGTCCAGGCCGATAGGGTCTTTTCCGTTGTCTTTTTTCTCCTGGTTGTATTACGGTTAGCATTGTCCCCCCTCTCTATGGCCGCGCCAAACCAATGCTTTTTTCCTGCCGTTCTTCCGATCTAGCAGCCTCAAAAATAGAGAAGTTATGTACTCTTCTCTTTGCGGCGGTGCTCGCCGTCTTCCTGCTCACAACCACCTTGAATTCCTGCTCCTGAAATCCATCTTTCCCCCGGCCTTAATATAGCGAATCCCATCACCTTCCCGTGATGATCGGCTCGTGATTAAAGGCTCCCACTACCCCCTTTGGACTTGATATGCATTTCTGCTTTTTCTGCCCGGATATTTGGCCCTTTCTTCACGTCTTGCCATCTGCTCTTTCAATAAGCGCACACCTTGCCAGCGCGAATACGTTGCTCAATCTCCAGGATTCCCTTTTTGTCCCTCTTTCCCCCTCTCTCCTTTGTTGGGCCAAAAGAGACAGCAACCTTTTAGTCGCTCGCCGCTTCTTTCCTACGGATTTTTTCATCGACTGACAGCATTTAAGGTCCCAAGGTTTCCATCGCCCCCCGTTTTTTCTCTATACACCGCTCCGCTGGTTTCTCCTCTAGTTACCACGGCGGCCCTTGTGTCTCCCCAGTTTGCCGATGACCGGTAGCCTCACTTCCTTGTTTTCGCTTCAAACTTTCTTTGTCCCCAGGTTTAAGGACAACTTTTTTGCCTTGTGAGTTTTTTACAATTTGCACAACTGTGTCTCTGGTCCCAAAGCCTTCCCGAACTCTTTTTTTGTGACACTTTCCTGCCTCTCCTTCCTGGTGAAGAGCAGTACTCAGAAACTTGTTTTTACTTGGGGGGGGTGGGCGTGCGTCTTTGTAACTCTTTCAAGCGAGATGACTCCGCTATTCCTCCCCTCCATCATTTTGATGGATTGGCGTCGTTCCTGAGTATAAGTTTGCTACTTTCTATAACACTCTCCTGACCCCAAACGCGAGGGGCAGCGGCTCCTTTGCTTAATTCCCGTATTGTGTGGTTTTTTTGTTTGACCTTTCCTTCGATTCCCTCTTTCATGTATCCCTGGGTTCGCGTCGAATTTTTACTGAGCCTTTGTACCTTTTGCACGAGCGTTTTAAAAGACCTGCCCCCCCGCTGGACGGGCGCCACAACTCCGGAAAGAGGAGGGTCCCTAAACAATCCCTTTTTTTTTTCTAGACTCTTCCTGGTTGTTTTGCTTCCTCCTCCGAAATGCTTGTCTCATGTACATCTCTTTATTTTTTCTTTTCTTTGCGCGTCAGTCTTTATGTGCCCTTTCTGTCGTAAACCTAGCGCCTTCTCATGTTCTTCACAGTTCGTCCTTCCCCCCTTTTGACAAAGGCCCTGACGGTCCCCTTGACCCCGTGCAATTTGCAACATGAAACCCACGAACCCCCCCGGAAATCGGGATTAATCAAGAGGACGCTGATGCGTTTTTTTGTGTGAGGTAGTTTTTCCCTCCTAAAGACCGCCTCCTTGTCATATCAAGTTGAACAGCGTCTTTTAAGGTTTTTCCTAGGTCTTAGTTTGGGAGAAGTTTCCCATCGGTGCCGTCCACCCCTTTTCCCCACTCTGGACCAGTTCTCCTTTTTTAGATTCTTTTTTCTTCTGTGAGGTCTTTTCCTTTCACACACAAGGTAGAGAAAATTTCTTTGGCCCGGTGCACCTTTTTTTTTGGCACTTTCGCGCATAGATTTTCAACACATCACCTGGGGCCTTTTTCGCTTCGTTTCAGTCCCCTCCTACATGACATCCCGAAGCTTTTCTGTCGAAACCCCCTTCCATCAAGCGCGGCTACTTCATATCCTTGTCGTCAACCGTGCCCTCCTCCCCCGCTTGAAGCCTTGGTCTTCATAGTAAGTTGTTTCACTGGCTGCGCCCCCCCCTTTTCCCTCTTACCTCAAACCCCTTCGGCGCTGCTTTCGTCTGATTGACTCCTCTCCGCGGCGAATCTCAGCATGAACTTGCAGGTGAGTTAAGTTGCTTTTTTTCTTTTGATTGTTCCCAATTCTCTTTGGTCGACGGGACTTCACGTGAGACCCCCTTGGAGATTCTACCTTGCTTCTCGGCCAAGTGTGCTGCTTACGGTCCTTTCCCTATTGAATCTTCTGTGTCCTCCCATCTCTTATCCTGAAAAACTCCAGGGACCCTCTATTCATCCAGGTGGTCCTTTGTGGTCGCGGGGCCTTCCTGAACTCTTCACGGCAGGGTTGCTTTCCGTTTAAGGGTCACCTTCTGGCCTGGTCTTGATGTAGGCGGCCGCCGGCGAGCCCCGCCCCCTCCCACGCCGATGAGAGTTTTGTCAGATGTTCCCTCGCTTCTTGCTAGGGCCTTGGCGCTGTTCTGGACCCCCTTAATTTTGTTTTGGATTTTGCCTTTTTCCAATTCTCCCCATTTCCTACATTAAGCCAAACCAGCCCCGGTGACCTCCACTTTAGCGCCGGCAGTCGCCCACAGGGAAGGTCTTTATTTTTTCTTCCCCCCATTGCATGAGAAGATGATCTGATTGTTTAGAACTTTTTTACTTCCTTAGCTTCTTAACCCACCTTCCGTCACGTTTGTTTTTCATTTTGATCCATCCTTATTTCTTACCTTTTTTTCAGACTACACCCAGAAGATTTGCCTTGTTTCCCTTCTTTTTTAGCCCTTTTACCGGGTCGCCGTCCATCAACAGGTTTTCCCCCTCCCCTGTCCTCTTGTGAAGGCTCTTTTTTTTGAGTCGGGGTCCTTAGTATTGCTTCGGAAATTTTCTTGGCTCTCCCACCCCTTGATCCTACCCTTTTCCAATTTTTGAAATCTTGGACTTGGTGGACCCCACCGGGCTTCTTCGGTTTAGGGGTTTCTCGTCCCCTTATGGTTCCGCCTTTTTTCATCCTTTTTTTTTTTAGTCGAGTATTTCAAAACGCTCCGTACCCCCCCCTAAGAATCCAAGGGTTTCACCCAGTTCCTGATCCACATTGGACATAGGATCCAGTGTTATGTTTGCATTCCTTTCCTTTATGCATACAAAGCGCCTCCAACACTGATAACACAGTGCAATACTGGGTATTCAAGGTGAATTTCAGCTCCATGGGTCCAGGCTCCCTTGACGGGGGTCCCCTGAAGCATTTCTTTCCCCTTGATTCACCTGGTCTCGAGCGAGGTCTCCCTCGCCTTTGCTCCAGTTTTTCCCCAACTTCGCCGGTTTCGCCGGGGAACTCGTCTTTCCCTGGGTACGGACCTAGTTTTTCTCACCAGCACCTCGAAGTTGCCTTCTTCCCACCTTGTACCCCTTTTTAAGTCGTAAAGATAAAGGTACTTTTTTTTGGACTGGGCTTTGGTTGTAAGTTAGGATTCGGGTAGCCCATTTCCCTTCTGCCCAGTTTTCCCCAACAAATTAATGTCAGTGATCCGGCCCACTCTAAGATCTGCTCACCAAAGTGGGCGTCCCCTGTTCATGAAGCTCTCCCCCTTTGGCCCTGCAGTTTGGTTACTGTTCTGACCCCTCCCCCTAATTCACTACCTTCCTTTCACTCCTGGTAAATTACTCCTTTCTTAAGCCTCAAGCAAGCTGCGTCTTCACTCTTTGCGAGTGATTCCCCTTCTGCCTGCATGTGCCCTTATTCCTCTAGGACGTGTTCCTATATCTTAGTTTTTCCCCCTGCTTTGGTGGAGATAAAGCATTCTCCCCCCCTGGCAGGCTATTTCGAAGGTTCCGAATCTCCAGGCTTCTCCTTGGAGTCCCGTCGGGCTGATCAGTTTTCTTCCTCCTCCAAGCCCCCTAGTCCCCCCCCTTTTTTCGTCTCGTGATCAACTCGCTCCTTCTCTGATCCTCTGAACTCAGCGCGAAGGAAAGTTTCCTTCAGCGCGCATTTCTTGCGCTCCCTTCTCCCCTTCGCTGGGATTCTTGGGCAAAGGGTAATTTTTGGCTCAGCTTGCATGCATGACCTGGTTTTCTCCCCGCTTCTGCGGTTTCCGACACGTCTTCTTCTGCCGTCTCCCCCCAGCCGGCGACTTCTTTTGAGGCCGTTTGAGGTATTTCTCCCTCCTCACCCACCTTTTGCCGGGCCCCATGCCTTTCTCCCAATATTTTTGTTTCCTTCCTTAGCCGATAGCCTCCCCTTTGTCCAGCGCTTGAACAGGCTTCACTTGCAGCGCCCCTTTTTCGGCCTGTTTTCCCTATATCTACAGCGAATTCATCAAAACATTTGTACGCTTCGCTTCTTATCTTCCCGTTCTCTTTGATGACCCCCAAACACTCTCCGGAAAAACCTTTCTTTTTCTTCAGCGGCTCTTGATCGTCTTATCTGTGGTGTTCTTTTGTCCGTCTCTCTTTTCAGGTCATCCGTCATTTCTGCGCTAACCTTGGTCTGCCAGACCTTCGATCCTTCCCCAGGTTAAAGTGGTGGAAATAGCCCCCACAATTTAAGCTTGGACGGCGCCCATCCCCTACTTCCCTTAGGAGGTTCCCCTGTGAAAGAATTTAGTTTTTTCTTATCTTATCTCATCACGTGGGGATGCGAGCTCAGGACTTGAAGTTTCCCTCCTCTTTCTTCTTTTTTTGGTGCAGTCCACTGACTTTCTTTGACCGTTCTTTTTGTCACTCCTTTCTCCCGCAGTCTCGACAATTTCGAATTACTGTCTAAATTTTATGACGATGACCAGTCTGACTGCACACTCCCCATCCACCCCCCCCACACAATCATTAATCAACCTACAGTTTCCTCCCCTGCTCCGTTTTTTAGAAGTAATCCTCTTTCAAAGAAGCGCTCCCCCCTTGTCCTCTCCGGTTTGCCGATCACTTCATGCTTTTACTTTTTGTTCCGTGGTTTTAATCTTAGAGATTTATACTTTAACAAATTTAGGCCGCAAAATCCCTGCTGCAATTTTCTGCTTTTTTTTCCCCTCGTATTCTGCTTGCTTACCGGCCGGTTGCCGTTCAAGCCAAGGTTATCCCAAGCTTTTTGTTTTTGTTGAGCCACATTGTGGGACTTCTAGCCCTAGCCCCCCACGGAGCCCAATTCCCATAAAGTTGTCGCTTCCTTTAGGCCAAGTCTCCTTACTTTGAGTACGAACTTTTTTTTTCCAAGTAGATACGGTTCATCGGCCCTGCTTAGCACCACTTCGCCTTTTTTTTTCCGTAACTCTCCGGCGCAATCTACGGTTTTAGGCCCCCCGTCCAAAAAATGTTTCCTCTCCGGTGCCAAATGAGGGTCGAAGGCTTATTAAGAATGCTTTTGGTCGGAGAGAGTTCCCTTTTTTTTTTCAGCGTCGCGGCTCGTTCCGACTTTTGCTCTCTTTGCCATTTTTTTTGTTGTTACGCCCGGTCCTCCCGTGACAATTCTCCTTTCCCCCAAACCCCAGTACGCGCTGCCAGTTCCTTCTTGAACTTGAGCACTATTTTTGCTCCTGACGTGTTCCTCTTTTCTGTCCAAACTTTCCTAAGGACCAAGTTTCTGTGCGCTTTTTCCATTAAAGAGACCATCTCCACGGGCATTTTCCGCTGATATTAGATTCCTGGGACATTCCTTCTGCCTCTTTGAGTTTCTTTTCTTAATTTCTTTACCCGGCTTCTGCCCCCCCGCTCTTGCCGATTAGGACCTGTTCAAGTTTCTTACTAGAGGAGAGCTTGCTGATGGCCGCGGCCTCTTACATTCATTTGTTTTTTTTGGTACCGCTCTATTTCAGCTGTGGAACTACCACCCCTCCTCATCCTTATCCCCCCCCCCCAAAGCCCGACCACCCTCTCGGTCAGGCACGAAAACTGGAAGGAGTTAGACTTCTCGTTCACTTTGAAGGAATTCATTCTTTTCTAGCCGTCTTGGCGAGAATAACTTCTAAGGAGCATTTCGTTTTCCTTGACCACGTCTTTTGTTTCCCGATCTACTTGTCACACCTACCCCCTCCGATGCGTTAAATTCCTGACTCTCCTGGAACCAAAGGGGTCGTGCTTGGAAATTCACTGATTACTTTTGACGCGCAGCTGGGGTGGAAGGACCCTCGATTCCCCCCGGCCACATGCTGCCCCCGAAATCTGTCAATGTTGAACAGTACTTTTTGAAACCACTGGTTAGTGCGGCGCTCTTCTTTTGTTTGTTCCCGGGTCCTCCTTTTTTCTTTTTCTTCCTCCGGTTTGTTGGGGGGGATTTCCCTTCCCCACAGCGTTTAACCGCCTCTCCGTGGTTCACCCATCCTTTTTTCACAAGAGACATAGGCCCTTTGTTTAGGGTTCAAGGCATTCTTTTCAGCAGCTTTCCCCCGTTATAACCCCGGGAGCCGTCAAACTCTTTATATTTAGACAACGTGCTGACCCTTTGGTTCCAGGGTTTCCCTGGACGGGGGACCTCCGCATCTTCCCTTTTGTTCGTCCTGCGCAGCCTCGAGAGCTGTGACCCACCTGACGTTTGATAACGGGACAAATTTTTTTTTTTAGGTTGTGGCCCTGAGCTCATGGTACGGCTGCTTTCCTCTACTCCCGCGAGTCTCCTTTCTTTCCCCCCTTTTTTTTGCGGCTACACGTTCTCCAACTCTTACCCTTGCTCATGACCGCCCAGTAACCGGTTTGATTCTTTTCTTTTTGTGCTAGTTCTTTGTTGTTCTCCTTTTCCCCAGGCCTCCCCTCCTTCCAAACAACCTGAAGGTTTTTTTTTCTTTTAGAGGCCCATTCTATCCCTTGCTCCCCCCATGGTTTTTCCGAGTTGAAGAAATAGGCCCTTGTGAGTCCCCTGTTACCGACGTAGTACTTCCCTATCAACGGCGCCCCCCTCAGGCGCTACCCTACATCTTTTTCCATTTAAGCGTCAATGCCCTGCCAGGCGATGATATTTGTGACTTCCCGGCGGCCCACTCTTTTTTAAAGGGTCTAGTCCGCTAGGATTTTTCCCTTTCTCTTTCTTTGAGAGGCCCACAGGCCTTTTCTTTCTGGTGCGCCTTACTTTGAAACCTGGTTCCTTGCTTCGAATCCTTTTGCCGTTGAATCTCCCCTGATTTTCTCCCGTTCTTCCTTGATTTTTTTTCTCCTTTTTTTCGACGCAATAAACAAAGCCTCCCGTTCCGCTCGCAGTTTCCCATCTATTTTTTTTCGCGCAGCTTCTTCATCGACGGGACCATCAGCTTGTTTTTTGTGTGAATCACTGTGCTTTGAACAAGTTTTTTCTTAGGCACTGAATCTTTTAGGCCGTAGGTTTAGCGGTGACAACGCTGCCTGTTTCCCCTCTTCACACCCCCCGGTACAAGCAGGACTTTTTTTGTACTAACCTTTTTTGTTAGGTGTCCCGTCGCCTAAAGAACAGCCGCCCCCCCCCTTCTGATGGCCCGTGTTTTGCTTCTCTTTCTCGTCCTTAAAAGTTTCCCTCCGCTTTTGGTCCCCTCCTATTGTCGTGTTACATTCTCCAGTCCCGCATCCTCCTTTGCAAGCGTGAAAATTTTCCAACTTGCAGTTTGCTTTGCTGATTCTTTTTAACTTCCTTTCCTGCTCCCGACGCATCTACGATACTACCCTCACCTATTGGAATGCTGTACGGGAGTCTGGACACTCTTTCTTTTTTTTCTTCTCTTACTATCCCACTTCCCTCCTTCAAAACCAGTTTGCAGGGCTCTTGGCGAAGACCCGGAGTTTTGTTTCCTTTTCATTTTGCAGTCAGCTTTTCCTTTTTTCTCGCAGTGCATTGTTTCATGGGGACATTCGCGAACTTTGGCTCTCCCGATCCCTCTCTAATCGTGTTGAAAAGAGGGTCATCACCTGCTGGAAGGAGCCATCAAAGAAGAAAACACCACCCAACCATCTTAGGTCCAACTGCACGGGTGAG
>Ga0179593_1315443_pt1 | contig 10670 bp, 14 predicted proteins | sample CZODoug2_1_08_16_FD_185931 | JGI IMG/M metagenome (GOLD analysis project Ga0179593, IMG submission 185931) | Vadose zone soil fungal communities from Angelo Coast Range Reserve, California, USA - CZODoug2_1_08_16fungal (PacBio error correction) | ecosystem: Environmental > Terrestrial > Soil >... | reverse complement strand
ACGAAGTCATATCCCTTTTTTTTTTTCGCATTCTTTCTTCCTCAGTTCTCCCCCGATTTTTTCCGTGAACGTTCGCCTTACTTCCCAGCACAAAACTTTTTCCCATTCCTTTTCTCTCCACATTTTATGAAATTCTCCGAGTTTTCTCAACTCGCTTTCCGAGTTCTTCGTCCTACCCCTCCCCCGCTTTTTTTCCCCAAATCCTCGTCGACCAGACGCACCTACGACCCTCCCTTAGCGTTTGTCCCGAGACTAAGCGGCCCAGCTGGCCTCCCCCCGCTTTCTCCTGTTCTTCCCCTTTTACCGTACCGAGTCCTTTTTTTCTTCCGCCTCCCTTTCAGTTTTCCTGACTTCCCTTTCTTTTTCCTTATATTGAGGTCACGTTAAATTCGTCAATTCTATCTCTTTTTTTGGAAATGTTTTTTCACGGATTCCCTCCCTGCTTTTGGTCTTCTCTCATTCTTGGTGGAAACCACGTTCCCCGAGCAGAGTGCCAGTCATTTTACTCGGCCTTCCCACTTCCCCCCTTTTCTTCTGCACGAAAAAAAAGTTTTAACGTTCACGTTCCGTGCGGCTGACTCGAAGCAACTCTCCCCCCTGTCACAACATAGTCCCCCTCGTATGGACTTGTCGCTTTCAGTGTCTGCAGTGAATAACCCCTTCACCCCCTATGTCACTACCCTTATTCCCCCCGTTGCCCAGCCAGCAATTATACATGGGTTCACCAGGCCCAGTATGGTCCCCATTTTTTTCACGAGCCTGCTTTCATCATCCGGCCGGGCCCCCAGTGTTTCTTTACCCCTACGTTCCCTATAATTCATACCCGGCGTCCCGTACCCACCAAAAAGCGGAGTGCCGTCTTTCTTTCGTCTCTTTTTTTCCGTATCAGTTACTTTCAGCATGAAAGAGCCATTTCCCCTCCATTTGAGTCCCCTCGTGCCGCTTCAATGCCGACCTTCCACAGCCAACCCTCCCAAAGATGCCGTAACTCAGGGTCAATCACTAAAAACGTATGTACGAACTTTTATTTGACCGTCTTCAAGACTCGCGCTGTCTCCCTCTTGGACCCTGCCCTAATCAGCTCCAGTACCTATTCCTTTTTGTATTTACCTCACCTGCGCCTTACCCTTTTTTTCTCCATCTTTTTTTTCCAAAGGTGGTATCTTTTCCTTCTTTCATCGATTTACTTCTTGTTCCAATCGATTTTCGTCCCCCTTCAGTTCCTGCGCCTTTCCCAGAAAGCTCCCCCATCTAGGTTTTTATTCGACAAATGTCTTTCATCCCTGCTGTTCCCCCGTTCTTTCGCTCGACGAAGATTGTTGCCGTTGCTTTTCTATCGATCTTCTCCCCCATATTCCACCTCTTGTGTTTCCGTGATCGTCTTCTTATACCTCTGGGCTTTCCCCTTCCATTCTTTTCCGTTTTGTTTAGAGACAACCGCACGAATCCCCCAACCCCTTTTTCTCTGAATTATACTTTTACGACCCCCAGTTTTGTTTATTAGTTCAATGATCCTCTTATCCGGCCGGCCATGTTCCTGATTTCCCCCTCACCTTAAATTCTTTTCATTTGGCATGTGTGGTATGCCCCCTTTCTTTCCCTTAGTCTATCCCCTCTGGATTTTTCATTCCCTCCAGCATTTCTCCCCATTGCTTCCCCCCGGTTCCTAGAATCGTCTCGGCTCTTGTTTTCCCCCCCCGCTGATGAACGGTACTTAGAGCTTTTTGTCCGAAAGCTTCGCGTTTGCTCCCCCCCTTTTTTCTTGAATCTTCTCCTTTTCCCTTTCCTCCCGTGGTGTTGTTGAGCCTTCCACACATTTCTTTTGCTTTCCATTCCACAGATTCGCAAGTCTCGGGATCCTTACCGTCATCCTCCCTCCCCCCTTCAGCCAATGTGTAGTGCACCTGAACGTGACCTCAAATTGGATTTAGGCATGCCTGCATCTTTTTCTTTTTTTCTTTCCCTTCTTTTTCACGGGTCAAAGAGTAATGATCTCCCACATTCGGACCTTGGTTTGTTTATGAAGCAGTCAGTTTTGGGTCTGTTTCTCTCTATCCTCCCTCTTGCTGTTTACGAGGGAAGTATTGTTTCCACTACTACCAGCTGTCTGTGAAATGGAGCCCCCTCTTGACCCACGGGGTTTTTATTGGCGGGTTGCTTTTCCTCATGTACAATTTTCCTATGTCCGATTCCCCCCGATGGTGTTCCCCTACATCGACCTTTTGAGACTAATACACCGTCGAATTTTTAATCGGTATGAGAATCTTTCTCCTTTTGAGGTCAAGCCCCGCTTCCCAATTCTTCGTAGTTTGGCCCGATGGCCCATGTTGATTAAACGTAGCGGAATCAACTGTCCTTAGCGGATTGATCTGCGCGGCGCGAACATCGTTTTTGCACCTCCCGTCTGACTCCTTTCCCACCCAAGTTTACTTACAACCACTGTTGTGGACCCAGTAACTCGCCCCTTTCATTATTGTACCGATAAGACGTCTCCCCTTCTCTGCGCAGGTATTGAGTTGACAACGATCCTCACCCCTTCGATCCCCCCTTTTTACCAAGACCCGGCTCATACCTTTCTGACAGTTGGTCCGAGAACTGTGTTTTGAGCAGACGGTGGAGTAGGATAGATGATTCCAGTTCAAGCCTGCCAAGAGTTTACTAGTGGGGAAACTTGCGCTTCACTCTCCTTTCACCTGATAAGGCCCTTTCAATGGTTTTGCGTTTTTCCCTTTAGATCCCTGCTGGTTTCCGTGTTTTCCAAGGGAGATGTGGACCCCATTCCTTTTGGTCCGTCGCGGTTCGAAACGGATGGAAATGCAACGGCTTTGATACATTTAAGGACGTTTCTGCGAACCAAACTGGGATTCCCCTGTTTAGGGATGAAGGTTTCGGCTTCTCCCTTTGTACCTCCCCTTTTTCTGTATTACTGCACGCCTGGCTTCCTTCCATTCCGGATCAATCTTCCCGAGGTGTGTGATCCCTCTTTTTCTTAGATTCATCGCCCCCCCTCCCGTTACCTTTTCTTCCCCACCTTTTTGTTTTCTCCTTTTCTACTGATTTTCGGCAGATGTTTCTTGGCTTGTCGTCTTTTCTTGTGCTGCTACCCCCCTCGTCCACAGGCGGCTCATCAGCCCCTTCCCTTTTCTCCTTCCTCCAGCGACCTAAAAGAATCCAGGAACAAAGCTGCTGGCCTTCCCTTCTTTTTTCGCAGCGGCTGGTAAAATACTCATCGAAGGCAATCTGGTACGTCTGTAGATCAGCTTTTCTTTGCCCGTCTATTCCCTTCCGTCGGGAATCCAGGAGTTTTACGTCTTTCAATGTATACTGCTTTCTCTTTCCCTTACCTTTTTTTGACGGCGCGGACGGACATAAAGTTCTCTCTATTTCTTTCTTCCCCTTGCTCTCCGGTTTCACGCGGCAAGTGGTGCTGGCAACGGCCAAGGTTCCCTTTCCCCATGTTCCCCTTCTTTTAGATCCTTTTCTTCCCCACAACGGATCACGCGATATTCTTTACTCATCAGACGTTGTGTTGTTTCTCTTGCTAGCTCCCGTGTTTTTTCGTTTTGCACTTTCTTTTGACGATATTCTTCCCTAAGTGCCGGTAGCCTTTTCCCCGCAGCATTTCCTTTTTTGCCGTATCCTCCTTTTACCCCCTTAACTGTCGAGGTTGTTCACCGCTTCTTCATGGTCCTCTTCTTCCACTTTCCTCCCCCAACTACAACTCGTCATTTAACAGACTTTTCCCCCCCTTTCCCTTTCCTTAGATGACGTTCAATATATCTCTACTTCTTCAAACCAGCTCCACAGTCCTGCCCTTCAGACCTTTTCCCGCTTTCTCTTGGAGCTCGCTTTCCCCCAATTTTTCCTTTCGGGTCGCTCCGGGCCTTTTCTTCTTCGTTTCCGAAAATGTTTCTTCAAGTCTTTTGTCGGCTTGATTACCAGGTTTTGCCGCGTCTTTGATCTTGGTCTGATCGTTCCTGTCTGCTGTCACGTTACTCAGCAAAGACTTTGAAAACATCTTCCCTTTAACCCATTCCCGGGCTTCCCCCCCCGGTTTCGTCCCCCCAGTTTTCAAGTTGGTGAGGATCGACCGCAAAGATCCAGCCCGCCGTATTCGTTTCTTCGATCTTTCCCATTTTCCTTATCGTTGCAGTCATATCACCGAGTTCACCCACTCTCCTAGCTCTTTAGTCCTCACTACCAATTGGAATGCACAGTAGGTTTCGCCCTAGTCCTCTGTATCCCTTCTTCCCTCCCCGTGTGAAAGCCGAAATATCTTTCATCGCCCCCCTTTTTTTTCATAACCAGTTTTTTCTCAAATTGATTCCTCTCCCCCAGTAAATATTAGTTTTTTGCAGGCAAGATGTTGACTAGCCCTTGCCACTCTCCCTCTGTTTTTCCAACGCTGCCCCCCCCCCGATTGAATTGTCCCATCGATCCCCCCTCCCCCCCTCCCCCTCTGCGAAAACTCCCTTTTTTTCCCGAGTTCACTCCCTTTTAGAACATTGCCTTTCAGCCCTCTCGAATTTTTTCTTCTTCCTGCCTTTTTCCCATGGCAATGTACATCAGAGCCATCGATCGCGTCGTCACTGGTGCTTACCTTTTCCCCCCCCCTTCTCTTTTGACAGTTTTAGTCAACGGTGGGCTACCTTCCTTTTCTCTTCTCGTTATTTTCCCATAACCGCTTTTCTCACTGACTGCCGCGCTTTCTTACCTTTGGCTTCTCACAGCCACCTTTTTTCCTCGCCGGCAATCACTCTTTTAACCCGTCTCCTCCTCCTCTCGTCTCTTCATGTCTCCTCTGTCTAAATTAAACGATTAAAGTCCCTTTTCGCTTTTCCTCTTGTCTATTTTTTAGGATATGGGAACAATATGTGTGCACTTCTCCAATATTTTCTTAGTTCCTAACTTGCAAACCGCCCCCCAAACTTCCAACCACCCCCCTTTTCCCTCGCATTTTATCAAGTTGCCACCAGAGTTTCGGAGTTCCATACTTTCCCTTTTTCTTACAGAGCTTCTTCTTTCTACCAAGACCCCCACAATAATCCTTGGATTCCTCCTTCCTATTGGTCGGTCATGAGAATCTTGGCCCCCCTTTATAGTTGCTCCCAACATTTTTTTCTTCGACCCTTCGAATCAGAAGACCAACATGCTTCACGGTCTGTCCCTTCTTGTCACCTCGATTAAAATCGATGGCCCCCCTCTACCTGCTGAAAGGTACGTTACAGTGCTCGTGCGACCTTGCGTATGGATGTCCGTATAGCGGTCATTGATAGCTCCCTATCTTTTTTCCCCTAAGGACCCCTTGTTGTTGGAGATCACTAATGGAGAGTTTGCTCGCCATCCCTCAGTATTAGCAAGAGATATTTTCCCTGAAAGGCACTGGAAGACAGTTTCCCCCTCTTCGTCACCGCGCTTTTTCATGCCGTTACATCCCAATGTTTGTATTTATGAGTCCCTTCCCCATCCCTCTACTTGTGGTAACTTTTGCTACTTTGCCCTCTTTTCATCCCCCCCCATGTCCAGCTGACAGATTATGGTGTTTTTTTTTTTTTTTTTCTCTCAGCACGACGGCTTGCCGGTTCTCCTCTTTGAAGTATCTTTTTCCCCCCATCATACAACTCCTTCTTTAACTGTGAACTTTTTTGTTGGGTGAATTTCGTTTTGCCGGAAACGACGTAACATCATATTCGTGAGATGACCAAGTGAGGTGTCTCACCCGAAGCTTGTTTGACTCCTCTCCACTCACGTGCCCCATAGAAAACTAGCCTTTTCTAGGGGATTGAGACTTCGCCCGGAGGACCAAGACCCGGCTGATCGTCGCGGCGGTCCCCCCCCCCCCTTTTGTCTTTTCTCTAGTTTTACTTTGGAATGTCTTCCAGACCCTCCCCCTGGGAACAACCGCTCTGATTGCGCGGCCCCTTCCTGGCCTCGGCCTTGTCTTTTTTTCCTCGTGATTGTTTGCCAAAGCACGGAACGCTTTTTTCTCCTCATTACCAAGGTTGTTATCCCCAAAACTATTTCCTCAACCAGTTGACAGACTTTTTTTTGATTTTCCCCACCTCGACGGTAGTCGCTTTTTCCTATGCTTCTTTCCAATTTCCCAATCGATCTCCTCTCCCCCCTTACGCCTTCTCCTGACAAACGTCCGAACGTTTTGGACCCTTGACTTATTTTTTTAGACCGGTTGTATTTGTATCCGATTTACTACCCACTAACCTCGGTTTTTACAGTGCGATTGTCCTGGCGACTGAAGAGTACCCCTTCCACTTCCAAAAATATGGATTGAGGTGTCGCGACCATCCTTCGCTTTTTTTCCGTGCTCAAGGTCTATCAATTATATTTCGATTTCCCCCCCCCCCCCACCCTCTTTGAAGCATAGGTATCAAGCATGCGCTGCTGTAATTTTGCTACCCCTCCTTTTTTCCCATTGTTCCGGCCGGTTTTCCTGATTTTACTCCCTTTGTTAATTCTTCCTCCACAGCCCTCCCGTCTTACTACGTGATACCGAGAGCTTTTCGCGCTTTCTTCGCTTCTCCCGCACTCCTTTCCGCACCACCTTTTTTTCCCTCAGTCCCAGGCTTTTCCCTTCCGGGTTACAATCTCTTTTTCACGTCCAGCTTTCCTCCCCCCCTTCCCACCCCATACTTTCCAAAGCCCTTTTCAGGGAGCACTCCATTAGGACCCCGAACATTTCCCTCAAGATAATTCCCCCCCCTCTCTCGCATTCCGACTTTTGAAGATGTCCCCCTCCCCTCCTCCTACTCACCTTTTTTTCCCCCTTGTCTGATTACTGGGAGAGAAAGTTTTGTTCATTCTGTCTCTCCTGCATAGATATACGTGACCTCCCAGATCCTGGCGGGAATGTTTAGTGACTTTTCCGTCTCAATGCTCGTTTATCTTTCTTGAGTGTTGACGGCTGAAGACTTTTCCTCCTTTCGACCCCCCCCGAGCAGCATGGACTGGAGAAACTCCGAGGACCCAGGGGCTGTTCCAAACGTCCCCCCTTGTTACCGTCTCCCTCCCATCGATTTCCCGAATCCGTAGTCTCATTCTCACCAAAAAAGTTCTTCTCCTTTTTTTCCTATCTCTTTTTCTACTTTGGTGTTGTTGATGAATCCCTCTTCCTATCCGTTGTTTTACCTCATGCTTCTCTACGATTTCTACAGATGGCACTCCCCCCCCTTACCGTTGACCCCTCACCACTTTTCCGCTTTTCGCTATCTTATTCCATGATCTCGGTGTGTCTCACCCCTGTTTTCTGAATTCCCGCCGAAAACCACTTCCGCACCCGCAACGCCTTCTCCTTTCTACGCTACTCTTACTCCCGCCCTTATGTTCCCAGTTAAAGCCTCTTCGGCTTCTCCTTTCCCCCCCCCAGTTCTCTACATACTGCCCTAAGACCTTTCGCTTCCTTCTATGATGTGTTTCCCTCTCTAAACTTGCAGGTTATGCCGCGACCTGTCTTCTATCCCTTTTCCTAAACCTTTTCGGTCATCCCTCATTCTCTGTATTGCTGATTAACGGCCTCGCCCGTTGCTCTTTTTTATTTTTTTTTACTTCCTCGTCAGCCCAGCTCCAACCTTCGCAACATCCTTTCGATGCGAAAAACACCTTTTTCTTCCAGTAACGTTTTTTCGTCAGAGAATCCCCTGCTTCACTTTCCCGTTCTTCCCGTCTCTTTTCACCTTCCTTCTCGTCCTTTTCCTCCCCGGACCCCTCCGTTTCCACCTTTTTCCGCGCGCTACCTTGGCGCCAAACTTCCCCCTTTGTTCCCTTTGCCCAGTTTGTTCGCCATCCGTCTTGTATCTGTGTTCATTTTGTTCCTCCCGCTTTCGCAAAATCATTTATCGAACTTTCACGGAAAACCCATCGTAGCCTCCAATCTCCCTCTCCCCAGTTCCCTTATGCGTAGCAGTTTGGACTTTGCCTCTGTGCACTCGCCTTTTTTCAGTCATCCCCCTATGATCTTTGTCCTATTTCCTTTCTTATCCAGCCACCCACCTTCGCCAAAACTTTTCCCTCTTCCCAAAGCGTTCGACCCCTTTTCTTCGCCTTATCCATCTTTCATGTATCTCTCTTGACCTTGCAAACCCAGAGCAAGATCGCCTTTTTTATTCTTCCTTTTGGCCCATCGTCAGGCGCTTTACAATTTTTTCGTTTTTTTCTTTAACATGATATTTCCTTTTTAAGTGTTTTTTCATTGCACCACAATTACCACTTGTGAGATTGCCCGAAGTCTCACTTTACTCTCCTACCATCTCGATGGATTTCCCCTTTTTCCTCCCCCTCTCCCATGTTTTTCATCAAGACTCTCTTTTGTTGTCCCGCTCTCCTCCAGATCAAGTGGGTCCCTCGTTGCCTTCAGTAGCTTTCCCCCAGTTATCCCTATGTTCCTCTTTCCTCTTTTTTCTTTTTGTTTTCCTCGGTTTTTTACCCCCATGGGCAATCTGCCAAGACTATGATGTTTTCCGTTTTCTCCTCCAAAGCCCACAAATCACTTTAACCAACCTTGTACCGCGAGATTTACCACCTTCCCACCGCTGTAGTAGTATTTCAAGATACTTTTTCCCCGTCAATCCTTCCGTTCTTGTAGAAGTCCAAACCTCCCCCCCCCTTTTCATTCTTCAGTCTGATTGGTAGGTAATTTACACTCTTGCAAGTCGTCTTTTTTCCCTTCCCCCCCCCCCCGCTCTTGCTGGCACTTCTACAGCGACCGACACACCTTTCCACGGTTTTTTTCCAGCTAGCTCTTTCCCTCTTCTACCATGGTCACCCTCTTCTTTTTTGTGAACCCTTTCTTAGGTACGACTTGCGACAGATTATTGTGATGTCCTTCCCTCCCCTTCCTTATACCCTTTCTACTCCGTGGTTGTTGGAGATATCACATCAATTCCGCTGTTCTCCGGTCCCTCCTCGACGGCCGGGAAAGACGTATCACCTCGTCTCGCGACACTCGATCCCTTCTTGAGCTATGCTCTATTACAGACCGTGAAGCATTGTTTCTTCTCTCGTTATTGCCATTTTTTTATTAACTAATTTCTTTTTTTGGAGGCCAGAGTTCTTTTCCCGCCACTCCCTACTCCTTCTCCCGATCTTGGTCGTTTGTTCTTTGGCTATCGGAACGAAGGTTGCTTCTTCAGCTTGTTCTCTTTTGACCTTCCCCCGATTCTGGTTCCCTTGATGTCCAATCTTTTCCATTTTTGTTTCAATCTCCCGGTTGTGCGAATTCCGGCCCCCTCCTCTTTTCTTTCTTTTTCCCACTTTTAGACCACGAACCTGCCGCGAGTTCGACATTCTTCCTCTTCGCCTTTCTTCAAGATCGCCCGTCCCTCCCCCCTTCCCCTGCCCATTTCTCGTCGCGAGCTTTGCCCCCAACCGTTTTTGTTTTTTTATCGTCTCCCCCTTTTTGGTATGTTGTTTTTTTTTTTCCCCTTCAACCATGGAATCCCCTGATCTCATTGCGCGGTTACTTTCTCGGCTTCTTCCACATGTGTTAAAAGCCTGAAACGCTATGAGATGTTCAAGGTCTTTACCCAATTGACACACCAACTTCTCTCCCGTTGCAAAGGGGTTGATGATACAACCGATGATGCGCTCGCTCGTTTACTTTTTCTTGGCCCCCCCCCCGCTGTGATCATACCCAATTTTGATCCTTTTTTCACCTCTTGCGAAGAAATAGAATTGGGGTAACTATTGCCCATTATTTTGCAGGGTGGTCGTCCTATTTTCCCCCCGCTGCCTTAAGCGTTTACTTACTTGCTTGCAAATGGAGCCTTTCATGTTCCCTTTTTTTCCCCCAATTTCTTCCCCCGGAAAACCTTCGTGGAGGATGACCTCCGCGAACTCTTGGTTTTCCCTTTCGAAATTCTTTTTTGCGATTGACCCCAACTATTATTTGTCTTTTTTTTTTTTTCGAACTTCTGTCCTCCTCGATCAAGCAGTGCGGCCTTCTTTTCGACCACCTGGCATTTCCCCCCCAATGTTTACGCTTGGGCGGGTCTTGTAGATTTTGTTTTCACTCGTGTTCACCCTAAATAAAGGTTAATGTCCACTCGGATCGTTGAATACCCGGAATTCTTGGCTCTATTTTTTTTCCTCTCCGACCGTCACGTGAAATTGAGTTTCCCCACTGTTGTTTTAGCATTCAGCTGCTTTTAATGTCTCTTGCACGCTTTTTGTGAGGCACGTCTGGACTTCTCTCTGCCTCCCCAAAGTCTGCAACGCTCAGTGAATACTCACTACATCGCGTGCCTGATTGGGACATCGGACCTTAAGAGTGGTGCCCCCCCCCTCCCCCCCTTCCCTCTTCCACCCCCCTCATTTGCCCTTTGTTTTCCCACACACATCCCTCGGACTTTCCCCCCCCTCCGTTTTGGGGGGTTTTTCTTAGACTGGAGAAGGTCTCGCCAGTCCCTTAGCGGAAACGTTTGCTTAAGGGCGCGGAATGGTGGAAGTTTTTTTTTTTCCCCCCCTTGCTACTTCTGTGACGTTTCGGTCAGGGGTGACAATACGGCGGAAGACCCCCTGATCGTCTGTATCCACCTCGGTACGTTTCTTTCCGGAGTTCGGCCCTCCCCTGAAAAGTTTTTTGTGCAGGTTCAAGGGAGTATTTTACTTTCTCGGAATGAATCTCTTCTTCTTTCTTCTCAAAAAAACCGGATTATTCG
>Ga0179593_1299072_pt1 | contig 10670 bp, 16 predicted proteins | sample CZODoug2_1_08_16_FD_185931 | JGI IMG/M metagenome (GOLD analysis project Ga0179593, IMG submission 185931) | Vadose zone soil fungal communities from Angelo Coast Range Reserve, California, USA - CZODoug2_1_08_16fungal (PacBio error correction) | ecosystem: Environmental > Terrestrial > Soil >... | reverse complement strand
CTCTCCCATGAGTGCATTTGCTTGACCTCTGACCCTCTGTTGAGACCGTTTCACTTCCACCCAGGACCACGTTTTTTTTGCAACTCTAAATTGGGTACTTGATTTAGTTCCTCGTTTAGTTTTTTAGTGTATTGTATTAGGGCCAGCAGGTTTGTTGATTTTTTCCCAGGAGTTTTGCAAAGTATCCCTGCCCCAGTGTTCTTCCGTTTTGCCCCACCCTGGCCCTTGCCTGCTGAAGCCGTTTCAACGCTACATGAGCGAGTGTTGTTCTTTTAACATAGCTTTCATAGCGTACTATTGTCGCACCCCCCCCACGGCTTCCCCCATCGCCATCATTTCAATCGCCCTGGCTTTTTTCACATTTTTTTTACAACTAGTACCGCAGCTTGCCCTCCAAGATCTTTTGTGTACCCTTTTAGGCGTGTACCAGGTGCATAAATTTCTCCCTTCGGACCCATCCATTCATCCCCCCCTCCCCCCCTGACCCTGTTGTTACTCCTTTACTTTTTTAGTAAGAACCATGCTTGGCACAGGCCTATGACCAGACTCCTGTCAGGTTTACCCTTTTCTTCTGTCCTTTCCACCCTGCTCCGGATGTGACCTCCATTTGTTGGTTCGCTGTCTCATGCCCCCGGCAGAAAGCGTTTTTTGCCGAGCTTGGGATACGAGACTTTGCCTTGTGTTTGACCCCCTGCCCCTTGTGTTTCCTTTTGACCGCCATTGCTGTTCCCACACAAACGTTGTGCTTTTTGTTTTTCCCCCACCTTCCCCCCCTTTGAACCTCGGACAATTTGTTTGCCCTTTTTTTTTCCCACCACAAACACTCAGTGTACCACACCCCCGATGTCCACGTTCCTCGCTTTTTGTCAGCTCCGAGTCTTTGCTATGTTCCTTGAAGGAACCCCCCCCACCTGCCCCCCCCCCCTTGTTTACCCTGCTTGACCTTACTTGCGCAGCTTCTGCTACCGCGGCCCCCGACAGTTTTTTCTCTTCCTTTCCCCCCTTACGCCGAAACAACATTTTGATCCCGACCCTATTTTTATGCAGTTCTAACGTTTTAATTTCTCCCCACCCTGAGCGCCCCCTCGGAGCCCGAGGATCTACCCCTCGATTCCATACCGAGCCAAGTTTGGACATCTCTGGCGTTTTACACCCCGTTTGGTGTTTCGGGACGCTGGTCTGCTCCTTACCAGCAATTCACCTTTGGTGCTTACTTTTACGATGTTTTTCCCCCCGTGTTCGCCCCCCACTCCCCTTATGTTCCGACGACCCAGAAGACTGTCCCCCCCCCCGATTACTGCGCTCTTGGTTTTTCTTTGACCCTTAGTTGCGGCTTTTTTGCGTTCCCCCCCTTCATCGTCCCTGTCTTCGTCTCACCATGCTTGATCACTCGGTTTTTCCTGACTTCTCCCTTGCGCTCTTTTTTTTAGTTCCACGTTACCCGTTTCTTTTAGCCTCACCCCATGGTTTTGGTGTTTTCACCCCCCGTCCCTGAAAAACTCGTTCCACCCCCCCCCCCCCTGTCACATATGCACTTCGCCTGAAACCTTAGTGGTCTGTTTTCCCCCCATCCCTCATACCGCGTTCTCCGTGTGTGCCCCCCCCAACAAGGTTTACCACCCATTTTTTCACGGTGTCCCATTGTCACTATCTTGGATAGTTTGCTGGGCCTTTTTTGTGGGTGAGTTGCTGACTTTTTCCCCGCGTGCCGATTCTTATACCCGAGAGATAAGAGGTTTGCTTGTTTTTCACGCGCAATTAACGAACTGTTGTCTTTTTCCTGATTTTCTCCAGTGATTCATTTTCCGTCCCCCAATTGGTAATGGACAGTTTTCCATTCGTTGCCCCACCGACCTCAGTTGACCTGCTGATCCCATTTATAACTATTTTCCCATTACCACCCCTTGGCGGCTCTCATGCAGAAATGAAATTCCCCGTTAATTGACTTAGGTTCACGTGTGTGCTTGTTTAGAAAACCACCCCCCCGCGTCCTACTATTAGCATAGTACCTCATAATTTTTTGACCACCCCCCCCAGCTTTGACTTACCTATGGAAGTTGGGCGTGAAGTTTCGTTTTTTAGGAAACCCCCCCCCCCCCATTTTCGTTTCACCCTCTGTTCGGAGGGGTTTTTTTTCCCCTTCCAGTTTAGCCTCACCAGTTCCCCGTCTGAACAGACTTTTTTTTCCTCCCCTTTCTTGTTTGGCAAGAGTGGTCCCCTTCGAGCCCGTGAGATTGTTACCTCGCAAGTTGTGACCGGTGTTTTGAATGTTTTTTTCATTTCTTCTTCTGACGAATGTCCCTTCGGAAGCCTAGTCTTGTGATGTTTCTATCAACCATGATTCCCTGGTTTACCTGGAACAATTTACTCTTTCTGATTTTTCCTCCCCGCCGGGTTTAAGAGATTTTTATGAATGAACCTATGTTGCCACCGACTTTTAGGTCCAAGTTCCACTCCTTCATCTGCGCTTGGTGCAAGTCAGAGTCCGCGGACCTTGTCTCGCTGAGGTAGTTAATCCTACCAGCATGTCTTGCTTTTGAATGGAGTAGGGACCAGTTGGTTGTAATTTTCTTCGAAAGTTTGCTCCCCCCCCCCCACCACCCTTTTCACTTGCCGCCACCCCTGTTTTTTCTGGTGTTATCAGTTAGCTTTTTTTTTTCCCCTCTGCCCTGCATTTGGTTTTGCAGAATAAGTTCCTTTCTCCCAGAATCTTTCCTGGATATCTTAGTTGGGCGCCCTGACACGCTCCACCCCCCTACCCCCCTTTAGATCTATTTCTCGACCTTTGACCACCATGGAAACGCTTCCCCTTTTTCCCGAAAAAGACGGAACTCGCCACTGACCACTTTTGCTCCAACTCTGTTCACGGTGACCGTCCCGGCTGTGTTTTCCCCCCTTTTGGTAGCGCCCTCCCTGACCCACTCCCAACGCCACTTACCCTCTGATGGAGCGACTGAACAGTCTGATCGCACAAAAGCCTTTTTCATCCGTTTTCCCCCCGAGCCCCGTTTTTCGGAATCCTCAGTTTAGCGGTTTTTCGTCCCCTGCTGTATTCCTGGTTTTGGTGGTTGCTTGAAATGCAAGATTTTCCTAACAAGTTCGTGCGAAACAACTAGTTGAGCTTCCCCATTTCCCAGTTACCCCACCCCCCACCAACCCTCCCCCCCCGCCCCCCCCCGCATTTCCCCCGACCACGACCCACAAGAGCTTGGCTCTTCAGATCAAATCCCACGAACATTACACCCATCCACCCCCCCCCCCCGTGTTTCCCCACGAAAGTTTCAACAATCAGGACTGTCCCCGAGAATGTCTTGCTCTAACCTTTTCCTATACCCCCGAAACCCCTGAGACAGGTTTGACGACCACTTAACGTTTCCAACCCCTTCGCTCTGATTTTGTTCGAATTTTTGCGGGGATCGGTCCCTTTCCGCTTGTGGTAAGACCTCAAGAACAATAGCCCCCCATCCTTTCTTTTTATCAACTCCCCCCTTCAATAGACCAACGTAGGCCCCCTCGTTTTTTCCCCAGGGAGCCCTTTTTATTGGTGTTCCCCCCCCCCCCCTGGTCTTTTTTTTCATAGCGCCTGCATGTCCTTTGTCCTTTTGACACTTCGTCATGTCTCTTCCACGCTCCGCTTCGAGACTTTTACCCACCCCGTCCGCCTCGATTGCCGAAAGGAAGCTGTGTTGCTTTCCGTTGCCCCCTGGTCCCCAAAAGGTGTAGTTTCTCAAGTTGTTTGACCCTTCCTTTTCAACCCTTCCCACTTTTTGTGTATTTCTTCCACTCTCCCTTCCCCTTCTGCGTGTTTGCATTCATCGTTGCGTTTGAACTATTCCTAGTGCACCGCTTTAGCGTTTTTTTTTCCATGTTGCAGTATCCCCCCGCTACTGCCCCACTTTTAGTCCAGTCAACCTCTTTGGTTTCGACGGGTCCTTTTTATTGTCGTTCTTAATCCCTTCAGGCATCGAACTTTTTTTACTCTTTTCCTCTTTCCTCTACTCCGTGTTTTTTTTTGTGAGGAGAGCCCTTCAACAGCTGCTTTCGTCCCTTCTCATGCCCTCTCCCCCCGGACCTTCTTTACCAAGATTGCCTGTTGATCTTTTTCCTCAGTTTGGCGCCATTTTTTCCCCCCCCCCCCCACCTGCCAGTTCTGACTGGTTGCCCCCCCTTTTCCTCTTCTCCGCCTGATGAGTCTGACCACCGAGGTTCTCCTGTACAGATCTCCATCCCCCTTTTTTTCGACGTGCGAATCTGGTTCCCAAGATTCCTCCCACCCCGTTGTCTTCTGCCATGCCTTTCTTTCCCCCGGCCTTTGACTTCTTCTGGTCCACGTTCCGGTGCTGTGTTTTTGCGACGCTAGCTGTTTTTCTGATAATGTAAATCCACTTGCAACTCCACTGTTTCATGACACCCTATGACTTCTGCTTTAGTGATGCGCCCGTTCAGAGTTTCTTTTGACTACGTTGGTTCTTTGCGGTTCAACCCTTTTTTCGTTGCTGAAGTTAGTCCAGAAATTCCTGTCACATTCCGCTCCCCGGTTTTTCTGCTTCCCCCTTCTCATTCCGGATGTGGTCCTTCCTTTTCTAATGTTCGTTTGTTGTATGCGATCTTTGATATCTTTGTTCAACCCCCCAGGTTTGTGAAGACCCTGAGGTTTTTTTTTTCCGTTGCTCGTCCTGTTTGGTCCTTCGCCCTGTGACAATGTGATCGTACCCCCAGCCCCTGCTTTTTTCAGTTTGGTTCGGATGGGTTTTGTCTTGTGGCGTGTCGAATGTGCTGCTCTTTCCCCCTTGCGACCCCCCATTGTCGTCCTCCAGATTGTTTTTCCCCTTCGCAAAGCCCCAATACCGCTTTGACCTTTTCAGGACTCGGACACCCAGTTTTTTTTGACCCCTTCGGTCCCCCTCGGTTAGCTGTTAAAGATTCCACTATTGTTCTTAATGGTCTTTTTCTGCTCGATATGCCTTTTGACTTTTTGGCGTTGTCCGTTTTTTACTTGGAGTCCCAAACGTCCAGGTCCGTTAAAGCCGTGCCGTTTCCCGTTTACGTACCCCAGTTTTTTTCACTTTTGATTTTTGACCCTGTTCCGCATATCCTGTTTTTGCTTTTTCTTTCTGGGAGATTTGACCATTTAAGTCGCTTCCAACCCCCCGATTCCGCAAAGCTACTCATCTCCCTTTTCTTTTGTTCCGAACTTGGTTCTTGACTCCTGATAACTTCTGACTATATCCATTGTTTTCCCCCTTTCCCTTGGCATCGCCTGAGTTGTGAGTCATTTTACGTCCCGCTTGTGCACTGAAACCTTAGTTTTTCCCCCCCCCCCCCCGTAACCCCACACCCAGGGGTTTCGGTCTGCCTTTTGTTTATTTCTACAGCCTTCCCAGAATTATCCCCTTGGTCCGGATCCCTTTCACACCCGTCAGCCTCGCACTTATCCCTTTGTCGTGGTCCCAAAGAGGAACTAAGCGTCGTCCGCCCACCCCTCATTCCTTCCGTTCTGTACTCCTCGGCTTGTTGCCCCTTTGTGAATCGAGTGGCCTCACAACCAGGCCCTTTTGACCCTATCTTCTTTTGGAAGGACCATCTCCTGCCTTTTCCCCCCCTCTCTGGCAGTCCTTTCAGGCTGGTCCCTTAGTCCAAGAACCGGCTCCCCCCTCCGTTTAATCCCGCACGAAGGATTCCAAACCCCAACCATCACACTCTCGCTGTGAACCCTGATCCCTCCTTCACTGCGTCTTTTCCCTTAACTGACTTTTGGAAACTGCCGCCCAAGAGAGTTCCCCTTGACCCCAGTGTTTGACTTTTCTTCACTCCCCGCCCACGAAAGAAGCTTCACGTAATATCTGGAGTCAAGGCGGATTTTCCAACATTACGCTAGCGCCCCGCGGTTTTCCACAAAGCTGCCCCTTAGCCTGTTGTTGAGCACCGTTTTACCCCCCCCCCCCCCCCCCCCCCGGTGTTGTCTGTCGAAATCGATTTATTTACTCCTCCAGTTCCCGAAGAGCTGTCCTCTTCCCCGCAACCTTCCCCCCCTGGGCCCTTCTTAACGACTACCCTTCTCAACTCCCCTATCCCGGTAGCCTTGCCACCCCCACCATTACTGCGCATGCTAGGGTTTTTTTTACTTCATGGCACAGAGGGAACCCAAGTACCCCTCACCGCATACCCGATAGTTCCGTTATCGCCCGTCATTTTCCGTTTGAATCCTGCGTCCCTTCATAGTTACTATAAGGACCATGTGCAGGACCCGATTTCTATGCTTTTTTTTTATTTTTCTTGATGGCCGCCCCTTTTTTTTTTACCATTTTTTCCCCCATTGTTTCTGACTGCCCCCCGTCAACCGAGGTCCCTAAAAGCTCTTCAGTCTCTCTTCCCGTCTAAAGTCAGGATCATATCTGCCGGTCCTATCTCTTCCCTATTAAAGCCTCCAGCCCTATCCCGTTCTACTGAAGTGTGACGATTCCCTCGCGTTTCACATGGTTAAGGCAGGCAATTTCTTCCTCACCTTTTTTTTAAGACGTACTTAAAGTTAATCAAATGAGCCACTCAAAGATGTTCCTTTCCCCCGAGTGGCCAACATTGTCTCTCCTAGTTTCCTGCGCTTTATATAGGTCACGTCATAGGAGAGCAAGGTGTAATCTTTTAGAACCCTGTTTGATAAATTCCATGGCCTATAAGGGTGGTGGGTGAATGGTGGTACCATACGGCTTTCATATTATGAGTCCATTTGACTGATTCCCAGGCACACCCCACCCACATTAGTTTTGTTTTGGCCGGCACATTTCCCCATCCGACTGTCCCCACGAGACTCTTGTATTTTTTGAATTTAGTACAAGAGATAGGCCGGTGCTTTTTTGAGACCCCCCAATGTATAGTTTTTTTTTTATCAGACATGCTTCCTTTTGTCCGTTGTGAAGTTTTTTACCTTCGGGATGTTTTTTTTGTCACTTCACTCGGTTTTTTTCTTGTGTTGCCAGGCCACATATTTCACTCGTAATGTTTATCCTTGATAGTCTTCTCCTTACTTCCCCCCCCTCCCTGTTTGTTTTGCGGTGTTTTGACTGAACTCGTACCTAATTTTGATGTCCCTTGAGAAGGTACGTTTGCCGACAAAACACCCCGAAGCGGGTACCCTTTTTTTTTAACGTTCTCCTTCATGTGGAGTATTCCCACCCCCCCCCCCCCAGCCTCTCCCTCGTCTTTTACAGTTTTCATTGTTACGGTCATTTTGTGCCTCCGGCTCCCCGATCAGTCATTTTTTTCAGTTTGTTCGAGTCGACACGGTTTTGGCCCCCCGATCTTTGGTCTTTCCTCTTAGGTTCAGCAGGTGTCCGGAGCCGGGCCTTGGGCCGGGGCGTACTCCAAGATTTGGTGCAGCCAATCCGCTTATGGGCTTTTGCTCCTGGGGTGCGCTCTTCCGTTTGGCCCAAGTGAACCTTTGGCACTCTTTTCTCCTTTATACAGCCCTGGTTTTTCATAAACCCACCCCCTCGTTTGTTTGTAGCCCTCCGCTTTTAAACCGGATTACCATATATCTTTTCCCCCACCCGTGCTTGAAGTGACCCAACTGTCTTCACGAAGATTCCCACTCCACCTTCCCCCGTGCTGAGGGATGTATATACCTCTTTTCATTAAATTACTGTTGTTTTTTGTTGAAAGAGTCTTTCCCCCCTCTTCCTTCCCGCAAGAGCAGGCTCTCCCCCCGGATGACTCGCCCCGTTTTGTTCAAGGGAAGGTGACCCTTAAATTGACCAACCGTTTCGTTTCTTCTTCCCCCCGGCAGTTGTTAATGCATCGTCCGGTGGAGTGGGCAGGGGCTTCCCCCCCCGATGGTGTGTCTCCCACGGGTTTTTGTTGGGGGGTAAGCGTTATCCTTTCGAACAGTAGGACGACACTCTCTTGCCCTGGGTTGAACCTTCCTCTTGAACTCCCCACAGAAAAAAATAAGTTTTGAGCCCGATGCCTCTAGCTTTTTTTTTTTTTTTTTTTTCCCCCCCCCCAATGTGCGGAATAAATCCGACCAGGCCGCTTTGTAGGATTTTGCCATGGTCCCCCCAGCTTCAAAGCTTCCCTCCAAGACCCCCCCCGTGGCCACTACCCCCCCATTGACAAGTTCTGTTTTTTTCCTACCGAATTTTCCGTTCTTGACCCACACGTGACCTCGAACCTTGGACAACTGTTCTGTAAATACGCCGAGTCCCCCGCGCTTTCCCCCCTACTTTCCCCCCTGCGCGCACCCCCCCTGGCCGGGTACCCCGTTATTTTGTCTTCTCCCCCGGCGCATAATTCCAAGACCTGTGTGGTTTGCTCTTTTAGCCGCCTCGTTTTTTCGCGATGTTGTCTCATCTTTTTCACAAACTTGGCTTGGCCTGCACAGCCAACCCCGATTGGTCAACCCACCCCCCGCCTTGCCGTTGGTCACCTAGACCTCACCCTGCCCTGACTGAAACCCCCCCCACCCCCCACCCTCAGGGTTTGTACCAAAACAGAAGAGTGAACCGGTCCGCGGCCAGTCCTCATCTTCTGATCTGGATGGGACAATTACTTCCCCACCGAGAGCTTTGGGTCATTTCCCCCCGAGGAAAGTTGAAGAACTATTTTGTTTGTCCTGATGTAACCACCAATTTAAGGTGTCCCTCACTTCTCCTCCCCAACGTTGTCGGGCCACAGGGCGGATGCACAACCCGCTCTACCCTAGTCTCGATGGACTACGGCTTGTTTTGGTTTCCCATCTCGCCGGCTATTCTCGCAGGTCCAGGTTGGTGAGGGCTGTGGGTATCTCTTTTTTTCGATCCACGGTTTCCACTATTTCCTTCCCCCCCCTCTCCTGGTGCCGCATTAACTTTTGGAAGATGTCAACCCCGTCATTTGCCTCTGTATGGGAAATGATTTCCTACCTCTATCATTTGCTTTGGAATGCCCAAAAAGCTTTCGGTCTCTTTTGGAAAGGATTTAGTTGTCAGTTACTTTCTAAGTTCCCGATATTGTTGTGATTTCCCCGTCCCCCCTTTCTCCTATCTCAAACCCTGGACCAAAAAACCAAGAAACACTTCTTCTCCCCCATCACCTTTTTTTCCGCCTGTTGCCCCCGAGGGTAAGTACTCCAATCTGTCTTCTCTTTAGGTGAAACCTTACATTACGGCCATTTGTTCCTGACAACCAATTAATATGTGATAGGTAGTGACGTACTTGTTCCTGTTGCAAGTTCCCGTTCGCCCCCTCCGTGCTGTTGATTGGTTTGTTTCCCCACCGTTTAAAGAAGGTTGCTTTAAGTTTTTTTTTCTCCTTAGCTGGCCCCTGGTCCGTTCCCCTTGTGAATATTTGGACCTGTATAGGGATCTTTGGTGAGGGGAAGATTTCCTCCCCCCTCTTTTCCATGCCACAACCACTCTTTTTCCTTCGCCCTCCCAGTGGAAAGGTCCGTGCACGTTTTTCTTCCAAAAAAGCCCCCCGCGCATCTACTTTCCCGGCGCCCGGCACTCCACCAATACTTTCTCAATCTTGGGTTGGAATTGCTGGATTTCCTCTTGAAACCCTGTTTCTTTTTTCTTTTTCTCCGGTTTAGGGCGGTGTTTCGAGGTTTCCCTACCAATTAACCAGGATCTCCCCTTGTCCTGCTGTGGTCCTCCCGGCCCCTTGAGGAGGCCCTTTGATTGAGCCTACGGGTGATTTGAGGGATGCTCTACGTCTTCCCCCTTATTCCTTTTCATTTTTTTTGTGCTTCCATTTCCTCCCTTTGTATTCCCACCAGATCCCCTTGGAATGGACAGTGTTCCTTCTGTTTTTTCCTTACACTTTTTATTCGTCCCCATGGCACGACTCCTCTCCCGGTCCGACCCGGAAATGCTTGCTTTTTTTTTCTCTGAATGCTTGGGAATTCCGTCTTTTTTCTATCTTTGGGCTTTCATTCCGAAGCTTTTTCTCTGGTTTCCTTTTAACGGCACTTGTTCTCCCCCCATTCTGGTCCTCTTACAACCCCCCAAGTTTTTCCACAGTTAACATGTTGGTTTTTTTTGGTTTTTTGGGTTAGAGGGAAGGGGTTCTTTCTTGTCATTTGCCCCCCCCCCCCGGCTACCTGGGAGTTCAATGGCTGTTCTGGAATTCAATCTTTAATATTCTTCGAGGGTTGAGGAAGGAAACCTTCCCTTTTTTTTCACCAACCGCCCGGTCGCTCTTCTCGTATAAAGTGTCCCTCCCTTCACGATGACCCATTGCGCACCCTGGTCCCTTTCGAACTTTTAGCCCCCAAATTGTCACATTGGCAAACCTTCACGTTGGCCAGGCCTTGGCGTAGCCAACTCAAATCCACCTTTTCCCCCCCCCCCTAGGTCCAGAGAGTCCTCCCAGTTCCCTTTTTGAGCTAAACTATGTTGCCGGCAAGCTACTCTCTTATTCAACGGAATTTTTGGTCCTATGTTTTTTTTAGAGGAGCTTTTACTCCCATTGGGTATGTGGCCGTGTCCCGGCTTTTTCTTCCAATCGGAACCCCCCATGCTTACACAGAGCCGACCCTCGATACGCAACCCCCAGGCATCAGGGCTCCCCCCCACCCTTTCAAAAGTTTATGGGCTCGTCCTCATCACATACCCTGTTTCTTCTCCCATTCCCACCAACCTGCCACAAATGGTTCGACCCCTTCTTGTTTCCCATTCCTATAACCTGAGCCGTAC
>Ga0179593_1688427_pt1 | contig 10671 bp, 17 predicted proteins | sample CZODoug2_1_08_16_FD_185931 | JGI IMG/M metagenome (GOLD analysis project Ga0179593, IMG submission 185931) | Vadose zone soil fungal communities from Angelo Coast Range Reserve, California, USA - CZODoug2_1_08_16fungal (PacBio error correction) | ecosystem: Environmental > Terrestrial > Soil >... | reverse complement strand
TTCTTCTTTTGAGTTGGGAAGTTTTTTTCCTTTTCATTATGACTGACTCCGCCCCCTTCTTTTTTTTTGTTTAAAGCTTATCGAGGTCGCCTTGTGGCGTGGGAGACGCTTTTTTGGTCTCAAGGATGCCTTTCCATTGTATGTTCCTTTTCCTTTGGCGTTAGTTCTCTCCGTTTTTTTTAGGGCTTCCCCTTTCTTCCCGCGAAAACTGTTCGACGCTTCTTATGGTGGTCGTGCGCCCTCCCCCTTCTTCCCTTTTTGCACACGAAATCCTGAAACCCCCACGCTATCGTAGATACGTTCCTTCTCCTCCTTTTTCTGGGCCTCAGATGTTTTTCCTTCTTTCCAGATCTTCTTCTGGGAGACCTTCCTTCCATTTTTCCGTCTCTTTCGGAAGATAAAGCGGTTTCTCGCTCGGTTTTCGTGACAACCTTTCTTTCGTCTTCCTTTTTTTCCATAGATTTTTTCCTCGAGACTTGCGAGCTTTTTGAAGAACTAGGAAGGTATCCGGTTCTTCGACTTCGCCCTTTTCGGTGCTTGCCCCCCTTTTTTGCCCTACCTTGCTTAGCCCCTTTTTTAGTCGTTTTATTTTCTTTTTCGATCCCAAGTACCACTTTGGTCCCTTTTTTAAGTGAGAATATTCTTAAGGTAACTTTTTCCTCCCCCGCTAATTGCAGATTCCTTCTCCCTTTGTTTTTCATGCGTCCCGTTCTTCTTGCTTCAGTGGCTCTTTCTTTCCCTTGAGCCCTCCTGGCTCCGTAAAGGACACCTCCTCTCCCTGCCTTCCCAGCAGTTCCTGAAACATGGCTTCCCCCCGCCAGTCAGAATAGTCTTCCCCCGAGATTTTTTTTTGGATGCTTCAGCGGGGTTACCTCTATCCACCTCTTTGGATAGCTTCTTTCTGACCTTTTCCCGATGAGTGTGGATTTCCTAAACATTACGGATTTTCCTTTTTCAAGATTAGACGCCCTCTTCTCCCCAAACTTTCTCGTTTATCTCCACGGAGTTTCTCCCCCTAACTATGCCCTCCAAACTATAATTTCCCCCTTTCCCCCCAGTGCGGTATCACCCTCTCCCCTCGTCACTCTTCTTTTTGACCTTTATTTCCGCCTTTCAGACGCCGTGCCCCCTGCTAACCTTGTGCGCGAGATAACGCCCTTTCGATCCTTTTTCCACAACCGCCCTTTTCTTGGAAACCCCCAAAGGTGGTCCGGACTATTTCCCCCCCGGCGCCCAGCGATTAATAGTTCTTCGTAACGGCAGTCCTCGCATTCCCTTTTTTAGGTCCCCGCGCAGACCTCCCCCCTTCGCCCGAAGAGTCGGGCTATTTTATCCACTCGCCTTTCTGCCCAAGGTTTTTTTCGAAGAGGCCCCGCAACCTATGCGGCACCATGTTTCCCTCCCCTATTTAGTTGTCCCTGATTTCTCTCCCCCTTTCGACTTCCTCCCTCACCGATTAGATTGTTCTTCTCCAGTGGAACCCAAATGGCGACAGCGAAAGGGATGTAATAGCTCCCCTCCTTCCCCCTATAACAGTTTTTTCTACTTCTTCTTTTCTCTTTCTGAGGCTCGTCGGGCAGCTTCGGCAAAGTTTTTTTCTTTTCCTACTTTTCCTTTCCGAGCGTGAGTTTATCCTTTGAGGTTCATTTTGAAGTTCACCGTTTTCTTGTGGTCTTTTTTTTCTGACTGCAGTTTGACTCCCCATTTCCATATTCTTGAAGGTTTTTTCTTTATTCCGCAGGTCCCCCTTTCAGATGAAGAGATTTTCCCCCTTTATTAGCCCCCAACCCCGCGTTCCTTTCCCTTTTCAGTTACAAATCTCCTTCCTTTGTCTAGGGGGATTTTTTCTTTTCTTAAAACCCTTACCCGGGCAGCTTTTTTGTCTTAGGACTATCTTCTTTGACCGTATCCTTCGTGAGGATGTTTGCGGCCAGTCAGTCGTCGACCTTCCCGTTCTCTTGTATTCTTTTCGTGAGGCCTGTTGGAGGCTTCCAAGAACACGACGCTCTCTTTTCCCACCCTCTGTAATTCCCCGCTTCCTTTCATGTTAGTGAGTTCTGTGGTGACCCGAGGTACCTTAGACCTGATGAGTCCCCAGAGGGCTTCTGATGGACCCTCCACACCTTACACGGTCTTTTTTGTTTTTCTGACTATCCTCTCCTACATGCTCTGTTTGTATTGAAGATGTGGTTCCCCCTGAATAACTGCCGCCTGATGTTCTCTCTCCTCTCACCTTGTTACAATTTGCTTTTCCGCTTTTCCGAGTTGCTCGAGGCGCTTTTTATCTTCTTTTTTGCTCTGAGTGCGTCGGAGTCTTCTATTTTTGTGTGAGGCGATCTTCCTCTTTGAGTCGGTAAAAGGTTTTCTTGCCGAACATCATGTCCGTCTCTTTTAGTCATGTTTGAGAACTAAAAAAACAAAGGTTTTTTTTTTGGTATATGCTCTTCGAGGGTCCCCCTTTTTTTTTTTCTTCCCCTGACGGAGCGAGGCTTCGCGTTCTTTCCTTCCCTCAGTGGAATATCATAGTTCTCCCCTCCTTTCTTTTTTTTTTGAGAGAGATCCCCTCCCCGAGACCTGCTCCTTATGCCCATGTTCCTCCTCATCCTTCTCGCCTTCCTTTCTACACCTCCCTTTCAAGTTACTCACTTCTTCCCACAAAATGATGTCGGATAAGACGCACTTCACTCTCCCTAGGTGCAGAAGTCCTTCCCCCCACTCTCCCTTTCCTGTTCCCGACGCCCGCGAATTATAAAGAGATAGCCGCCTTCTAAAACTCCTCCACCTGTTTTTTTTTTGCCGCCTCCTAAGGAGGCCTTTTCGTTCCCCAATTGAGAACCCATCTTCCTACCTACATCCCGCAGCCCAGGGAAGGATTTTGACTGTGTAGTCGCGCCTCAAGAACCCTGAACGTTAATTGGGCTGTCTACAGGCCGAGCCCGGCTTTTCGAAAAAAAGGAGTCCAGTTACATTATAACGCCCCAATCCCAATTCCCGACATTACTCGGTGTGGGGGTGTGTGCCGTGGTGGGGTCGGGGGGGCGTGGGGGGGGAGGGTTGGGTGTGGTGTTTGGGGTGGCTGGGGGGGGGGGGGGCGGCTTCGGGGGGGGTGGGTGTTGGGGGGGGTGGGGGGGGGGTGGGGGCCGGGAGGGTGGGGTGTGTGGGGGGGGTGGGGGGTGGTGGCGGGGTGTCGGGGGGGGGGGTTGGGGGGGGGGTGGGGTGGGGGGGTGGGGGGGGGATGGTGGGGGGTGTTGTCGCGGTTGTGGGTGTGGAGTTGGGGGAAAAACAACAACCAACAACAACCAAAAAACAAACACCAAACCCCAAAAAAACCCAAAAAAAAAAAAAACCCAATTTGCATTGAAATTCCCCCCCCCGAGATCTTTCCTTCCCCTTTGATTCTTGGTTTTTCCTCCTTCAGACCGACTGGGCTTTGAAGACACGATCCCTCTATTCCCTTCCCCTTCTCCTTTTCTGCACAACCTACGTCCCTCTTCGTCCTGCTTCTAACTCCACGAAGAACTTTCATTTTCGGTGACCTGTTTTTTTCCCGGCTCCCAATTCCCCCGACAAATTCCCCGCATCTACTTCATGTTGGCTTTTCTCCCTTCTTTGGGTCCGTTCATTCGCTTCCCCTGCCACGATCGCACACTCTCCTTAATCTATGTGCCTTTTTTTTTTTACCGCCCACTCCTCTTTAATGTTCGTTCTTCAATAATGTTCCCTCCCCCTCGAACATAAAATTTGACGTTCCCCTTTTTAATCCTTTTTTTTATGTTTTTTTTCCTCCTCCATGCGATGACTTCCCCGACAACCAGTAAAACTAGTCGAACCCTCAAAGTCTACCCTGAGGCCGCAGTTTTACCTCCTCTTTCTTTTCCCCGAAAACTCCTTTTTTGCACAATGACCCCCCCCCCAATCTTTATTGAATTCACTTCTTTGTTTGGGATCGTTTTCCTCAGAGCACTTTGAAGGTGGTTTCCTCCCGCTATGCGACAACTTTTTCCCCCTGGTCGAATTCATGTTGCCCCCTTCTCCCTTGAACGTTTTACTTTCGGATTTTTTTTTTCCCTACCAATGTCCCTTTCTTCGAGAAGAGGCCCTTCCCTCCGCAGAACGCTCCTTCCGCCCCCTAAGCCCTTTTCTGTCGCCTTTCCCCCCCCTTTTCGTTAAAAATCCTTTCGCTGCATTTTTCACGTGATTCTCTTTTCCTCGTCGACCTTTGCGCGTTTGCCGTTCTATCCCCCAGCCTTCTGATCCTCTTCCCTTTCGCAATCTCTGCCATATGTACCCGATTTCATGTCTTCCTTTTCCCTATGATAAGACCCTTATTTTTTCTACTAAGATACTCTTCCAGAGTCACTTGGTCCGCATTTTTTTTTTCTTAGTCCCTCTCAGCGCGACATATTGACGTCCCCCCCCGACATTTTAATCCCCACACTTTACCTCAAGCCCCGACCTTCCTTTCGCCCCATCCTCCCTGATGTATGATCATAGGAAGGTCACCCCCCCTTCCCTCGTTAAGAATCATTTTTCTTGCTCTTTTATTCTGTAGTGCTTGCTCTTCCTCAATGTTTACTTCCACTTTTTCTTCTGGGAAGGGCTGAGTCATTTTACATCACTTTCTTTCGTCTTTTTTTAGTTACTTATCCCCCAACGGTTCCTCTCCCTAGGGAAAGACTCCTTTTTTGCATGACGAATAGATCTTCCCTCCTTCTCACTGAACCCCTTCCTTACTTTATTTTCCCCCTCCCTGTCCGATAGTTCTCCCCCGACACTTCTTTTCACCGACTGTTCTCTGTCCCACTCCATTGTTGTAATCGAAAACCTTCGCGGTAAGGTTTTTTTCCCGCTACGAGACCCTTTTCCCTTTCCTTTTTTTTCGGCACTCTTGCGAACTCTTCCCCCCAATTCCCCACTCTCAGTCTCGAGGATGATGATGTGTTCCTCCTCTTTTTCCCCCCGAAAGGAAGACCTTTCCGTCAAGCCCTTTGTCTCTTATCTGATTCCCCCCCCCCCTCTTTATTACGGTGTTTTTTCCCCCCTGCTGGCGTCCCCCCTAACCTGAGAGTAGACGAAGAATAGCCCCCCTGAGGATTTTGAGTATTATTCGTCACCTTTTTCTTTATCGTCCTATTCTCTCCTAGCAATTATGTTCCGCCGGCCTTCGTTGCGATGTGCGTAAGGTCCCCTCCAGAGGACTTTTCCCCTAAGACACCACTTTCGCGGGAATTGCTCTGTTTCCTTTCAGCATTTTATCTGTTTTTCTCCCCTTTTAACAGCTCCTATCTGTCTTATCGTTTCCGCCCCTTAACGCTTCGTCGAACACGCTTCTCCCCTCCCCTTAGAAGAAAGACCTTACCCCACCAAATTCTTTTTCCTTTTAGTTCTTCCGTCCCTCCTAACAGTGCCTCCTTGCACACACTTCGCCCTCCCTTGCCCAGCAAAATTGAGAGATCTTCTTCCTCTCTTTTTTTGTTGAGCCTCCCCGTAATGGTAGTTCTTTTTTTTTGTTTTTGTATTTAGTCCTTCCCCTGCTGGAGTTTTTTGATGGTATGGATGCTATTTCTCCCCTTTTTTTTTCGTGGGCACGGACTCCGAAAGGCTTCTTACTGGCCCCCCGGCCCTTTATTTTTTGCGCGTTCCAGTTTTTTTTAGTATCGCGGTGTCCTGCTCTTCTCAACGCACATTAACCGCTTCCCCCTGTTCGGACTTGGCTTCTTTTTGGTTTTTAATTGCTCCCCCCTCCGCGTGAAATCGCCCCCCCCTCCCAATAGCCTTACGGAACATATGCCCAGATTTTTTTTTGTCCCCTCTCTCCGGTTTCTCCCTCGACGGTTTAACCGGTTGGATGCGGTGACCTTCTGCTCTGCTACTTTTTGCCCAATGTTCCCCCTCACCCAGGGAATTAACCCTGATTTTCTCTTTTATTGACTTAAGATAGGATTTTCTCCCTCCTATGGTCCCTTGACAAACGATTTTCCCCCCCCCTAATCGACTTTTTATGCCTCTATTACTTTCTCCAGGAAGTTTTTCTTCAATTCGACGTCAGGGACGTTTCACACAATCCCTTTTTCCCCCTTCCCCCTTTTTTTTAGAGTACAACCTAGTTTTATAGACCCCTCTGGGTTATTCTTTTTTCCGTACGACTTTTTTCCTCCAGTGTCACTTTCCACTCCTTAGGACTAAAAGTAAGAAGTTTTCCCTGAGGTAATTGTCCTTTCGTTCGCTTTTTCCCCCCCTATTTCTCTTCTGGCCTTTTCTTGTCGGCGGCACTCCCTGAAAGGACCCTTCAGTTCCCCCCCAGTTTTCTTCCAGCAGCTGACCCCAAGGCAAATTCTCCAGTGCCCTCCCCCCTCAGCACTCCCCCTCCACTCTTCGAGGCGTGTTTTGCGGAAGACCGCGGTTCTTTTTTTTCTCGTACGCCATCTTTTAGGAGTCCTTTTTTTTGTAGCTTCTCGTCTTTTTAGGATGAGGTGTGGAGGAGCACCCCTTTTTTTTTCCTCACTTTTGCGTTTTTTTTCCCCTCTTCTGACCGAACTAACAGTCTTTTCCCAGTGATATTCTCTCCTTCCTCATATGTATAGACAATCTTCTTTTTCCCCACTATATTCCCTTCTCAGCGCTGGCCCGGCCTCCCCCCCTCGTCAGCTTTTTTTTTTGAGTTCTATTGGTGATTTCGGGAATGAACGACTTCTTTGCTGGAAAACGGCTCAGCGCGATCTCCCTTTTTGCGATTTTTTAAGCCTCCTGCTTTCCCTGCGCGATCCCCCGGCTTTTAAACCCAAGTTTCCTTCTAGAAAGGATACTTCCCTTCCCTCCTTTGGAAATTCCTAGTCGTGCGTCCTATCCTCCCATCGAGACGCGGGTTTCTTCCTTCGCCGAAGTGACTCCAGAATGAAGCCCCCTTTTTTCCCACTATGCTTGCTTCCTGGGGATTACCCCTTTTTCCGCCCGGGGAACCCTGAGCCTCGCGGCCCGGAAACTAGATGCTCCCCCCCCCCCTTGCAAACCCAGCCCCCTTTTCAGCCGCCCCTTTTTCTCCCTTTTTCCGACGTTGCCTTCCCGCACCAGCGACTTTCTTTGTCAGGTGTAGGTCAGTTCCCCTCCCTCCCCTTCCCATTTGCCGGTCCCCTGCGTGAATACCCCTTCACTCCCGTAGCATCCCTTCCCCCATCGGTAGAATCTCTTTTTTTTCTTGGTGGTGGGGACGGCGAGTCGAATTTTTTCAACCTTGGTCTTTTCCTCCTTCCCCTTTTCCCCCACCCCTGTGACGTTTCCTTCAACAATTTCCTTTCTTGGGGGCGGAGGTGGTTTGTGGTTTCCCCGCGTTTTTCCCTTGATGAAGTCCCCCCATTAATCTTCAATGTTTTTCGAGTGACCCAACTCTTTCTCTCCCCTCCCCACCGTGCTCGCAGGTTTACACTGCCTTAGGGGAGGACCCCACCCCCCCCCCCTCTTTTTGACCACCCCCCCCTTTTCCCTATATTTATATCCTGCTTTGTTTTGAATCCTTTCCCCATGACGCGGTCCTTTTCTGTTTTCTTAGAGGCCCTGTGTTCTCTATTCGTCAGGTTTTGTGAGCTTTTCCCCCTTTCCTTTTGCGGAGGAAGCTTTCCCCTTTCGTGTATTCTTATACCCCCTGAGTGGTGCTTTCAAGAACTCCACCGCCCATTTTTTCCCCTTTTTTTATCTCTTGCCTGGAGAAGTCCCATGATTTTGCACTTCTCTCCTTCTTTGAGTTGTAGTTTTTCTTCTGGACCGTGACCTCTCTATTCAGTTTTCTCAGAGTAATCTTTTCTTTTCCCCCCTTCCCCCCATTTAATTTTCCTTTTGAGATGCTCGATCTCTCTCCAGGAAATAGGATTTTCATTTTCTTTTCTTTAAGATGTGTTTCATGACCTGCTTTCTGCTTTCCTTCATACCATCTTCGTACACTTTTTTCCTTTTTTTCATGCATTGATTTCTCGAGATATCGCCTATCTTGTCTTTACCAGTCGTCCTAGTTCGCCTTGCGGGAGAGTGTTTGGTTGCCCGTACGATACCCCTTTTCGTACTTCACGCTCCCTGAGACGGCGTCTTCTCCGAACCCCCCTTTGGTAGACCTCTAGGAACTTTTTTCTCAAGCCTGTGAAGGTTCTTTTTATATTTCGAGTCCAGTTTCCCCCATTTTAAGTCTTTTTTTTTTCTCGCGTTTAGTAAGGCCAGCCTTTTTCCGTCTCTTTTCATAATCAATACGTTGTTTTTTTCTCTCTCTCCACAGGAGCTTGGCCTTTATCCTCCACTGCCGTCCTTCGGATTTTCAAGCGATATATCTTCCAGATCCCTTTTCCTAATCTCTACCCGGCCCCCAACCCCTTGTTCTCAGACGACTTCCAATTTAACGCCACCCCTTTTGTCAGAATCTTCACACAAAATCGCCCCTCTCTTCACTCTTTCCCTGGTCAGGACCCGCCTCCCCTCTCCTCCCTTCCCTTCTCGGCATCGCTTCCTCTTGGTACGGTCTTCTTCTCGCCTTCTCCCCGGAAAGTGTGATTCCCCCCCCACAGTTCTTTCCACGACCGGACCGAAATATCTTTTCCCCTTTAGATTCTCTGCATTCATTCTCCCCCGTTGAAATGTTCTTTTTTTTCTGCCCGCGTGTCCTCCCACCTTGTCAAGTCACCATTCATCCCCCCCCTCAAATAAACTATTCAGCACCCTTGATGCCTTTTACTCGGCTGATCTTCCATCCCCGCTTTCACGAAGACTGGGAGCCCGACCCTCGATCTCGAAGTAGAGTCACCCTCCCCTCCCCCTCATGATCACTTCCTCCTATATTCGTCACTTTTAAGTGAACATGCCCTTTTATTGGTTTTTTTCTTTGATTAACGAATCACCTTCTCCCAACGACATCTTGTTAAAGTAAACTTTTTTCCCCCTCCCCCCGACTCGGGTCCTTCCTCCGTGAATGTTCTCTGGGTCCCCTTCCCCCTCTCCCCCTCTGTTCGTTCCTTATGCTCATCGTTACACGCAACGCGAAAAGTTTTTCCCCCCCCCTTTTCAAATAAAGCTCCCCCCGTCGGAATCGTTGCTTCTTTTGATTTTTCGACGAGCCCACCTTCCCTCCACGAAGCTTTCTTTTCGGCAGGCGGATACAATCACCATTTCGATTTCTGAGAAATTTTTCCCCCCCCCCCTTTCAGCGGAGTAACCTAACAATCTACATCTTTGTCTTTTTTTTTTGGCAATTTTCTTTATTCTTCCTGGAGATCAAAATATGTCTTTTTCCCTTGTCATCGGTTCGGGCCCTTCTCTATTGGGGACCCCTTCCGGATTCATGTTCCTTGTAGACCTCTAAAGCCCAATAGTTTAGGACTTCAGGCTGGTCTTGCTGATTTCTTTCTAGCTTCGCTGCCTTTCCAGTATCCTTTCCCCCCCTGAACGAAAAACTCTTTGGGCTCCTTAATCCCTTTTTTCGGACCAACTTTGCGGTGTTCCCTCCTTCTTTCTTGAAGGGTTAACCCCCCTTGCCAGGGATGTCGTTTTTTTCGGAACCATTGGCCTTCCTCCTTTTTCTTTTTTCATGACAGACCCCCCCGCAATGAAATTCTTACCCTTTCTATGTCTTTGGAATTTTTCTCTCCGAAATGTCCAGATTATCTATACCTCTTCCCTCCTTGGATCTGATAATTTTTTTTTTTTTCTTCTTCTTTTTCCTTCTTTTCCCCCAAAATCGAATTTGTCATTCCTCAGACTACACGTCAACCCCCGAGTGGATCCTCCCAGACTGTCTTCTTCCAGTCCCCCTCAAGCGTCTTTCTTTCCGCTCTTTATCAAGGAGTGGACGCTCTCCTTCGGGTTTCCAATTCATGTTTCCGTGCCTTTGTTTTGATTTGTAGTTTCTTCGTATCGTTTTTTCCCTCGACAATCAAATGCCCTTTCTCAGAAAATAGGGAAAACCTCCTTCTTTTTCGCCCTGACGCCTCCCCCTCCTGACCCCGCGCCCCCCGGCTTTACGTTATGACCTTCTCTTGGAGCTCCCTTTTGATCGACCGAGACAACCTTCCTCGGACCAAAGACGCAAATCCTCTCCAGCCAAGGCGCCGGAGATATTTTTTTGTCCCCTTTCTCTCTTCTACCCCCCCCTCGGGTCTGGATGGGCACGAGAAAGAGAACCCCTTCTCCTTTCCTGAAGGAAACGCCCCTTATTCATTTTTTTCCCCCTGCTTCTCCCTCTTCCCCCAGATCTCTCGACCTTCCTCCCTCTGTCGACCTCTTTCTCCCGAGCGCGCGAACGGTTGTCTTTTTTTTCCCGGTGTCTCTTTTTTTCTCGAAAGACCTTCCACGGCTTTCGCCGCCCTCCCCCTTGTCAACACATCGAGCTTTCTTTTCTTCTACAGGATTTTCCTCTCGGTTCATCGCCATAGTTTCCCTCCGTTTTCGTTGCGATGTGCTTCCTTCCCCTCTTTCACGAGGATTCATCGACCCCACCATTCACATCGCTGGGAATTGCGTTTTCCCCCCCCCCTTACTCATGGCATCTTTCCCCCTCCCCAACCTCGCCCATACACTGTCTTATCCGTTCGAATACTTTCCCCCTCTGTCGCACACTTTGATTCAGCAACTCCCCCCCCCCCTTTCCTGCTCGAGCTGTCCTCAAGACCCTCCCTCCAAAAAACCTCTTCCCCAGCA
>Ga0179593_1669076_pt1 | contig 10671 bp, 11 predicted proteins | sample CZODoug2_1_08_16_FD_185931 | JGI IMG/M metagenome (GOLD analysis project Ga0179593, IMG submission 185931) | Vadose zone soil fungal communities from Angelo Coast Range Reserve, California, USA - CZODoug2_1_08_16fungal (PacBio error correction) | ecosystem: Environmental > Terrestrial > Soil >... | reverse complement strand
GGGAATGGCGGGCCCCCCCTTCCCAGGAAGCGAGCTCATCGACCCCCCTTCCCTTCCCTCCCCTTCCTTTCTTGTTCTGGAACAAAAAATCACCCTGTTCCGGACCTTTTGGCTCGTCGTAAGTTAGCCGTTATTCCCTTTTAAGAGAAGTTTTTTTAGCCCACCTTTCCTTTTGGCTGCAGTTTAAAGGGATCCCCCTGTAGACGACATAAGGCAGCCTCCCTTTCTTTTTTCCCTCCGAACAAAGTCGCCCTTCCTTTTGGTCTATGCGCGACCACCCCCCTCTTTAGTGGTGATAGAAGGCGACCTTTCTCTCTCTGGCATCCTTCACAGAGAGAGAATGATACTCTCTGTTCTGACCGGGTCGACTCTCCAGGAGAATGTCTGAGTGAGACAGCCTCAAACCCTACCCTTTCGGAAGCGCCGCTCCTGCGAAGACTCGCCCCTTCCCGGCAACATAACGGTCGTCGACGCCCCGCTTTTTCGCTGAGCGGCACCTTCCTTCCCCGCAGGCCGAAGCGCTAGTTGCCCGAGAGGATCTTTTCGTCTTTTTTCTTTTTCTCTGCGAAGGTGCAGGCCTCTCCCCCCGGCAGTAAAGCTTTTTTTTCCTCTCCCTCCGCAGCGAACAGCTCGAATTACTTATTTTTTTTCTTCTTGGGGCCTTTCCCTCTTTTTTTCCCGAGCGCGAGGCTTCGAGTTTTGCTATTTTCGCGCCGACTTCCCCCCGGTTGCAGAGTTGGTTGCCCCCTTTCCTTCTTTCTTGGGCGAAGAGTTCGACTCCGTCCAGGGAAAGCTTTTTTTTCCTCCCACCGTTGGGATTAAAGAATAGATTCCCCCTCCCCTGGCTACTCCTTGACTGAGAAACACGCCGATTGCGCGGTTTTTTGATTGACACAAGTATAACTGACCCTTTTGTGCGTACTCCGGAAGGGAATAGAGCCCCCTTCTCAATCGGGTAAGAAGAGAAATACTCCTTCTCTTCCTCTTCTTACGCGTCGGAGTTTGGCTAGTCCCCCCTCGTCCCACGTGGTTCAACGCGTTTTCCCCCTTTCCTTCGTAATCACGTTTGACCGGGGCCCCCCCCCGTAGCTCTTCCTTTTGGCTCGATCGGTGAGTTTTTTTTTCCCTTGCGGATAGGCAGGAGAGGCTACCATTCGTGCCAGAGGATCGCGCCTCCCCCCGGTAGAGAGCCCCCTTTTCCCCCGCTCTACAAAAGACCGACGTCCAACCTTATTTTCGCGACGGTTCTCCTATCCCTCTCCCTTTGAGAGAAAAATAGAAGCGGACCCCCTTGTCTTTAATCCTGTTGAAGACGGATGATAACAACCCGTCCTCGTAATGGAACAGATCTCCCCGGAGTCCTCTACGTTCGACGGATGAGAAGAACTTTGACTTTTATCCTCTCGCAGGAAGCCGACACCAAGATCCTTTCCTGCCCACGCACCAGAAGGTCCTCCATTCTTTTTTCTACTGTCGTTCGTGATTCGTGATTAACAAGTACGAAGAGCCTTTGGCTTTCGCCCAAAGAGTCGTATCCCTGATTCCCTTCCGCTGGTGATAGATTTTTTTCTTTCTTAATAGTTTTGCAGGGAGGTACGTCCGTTTCCCTCCCTTTTTCGGGGTCCTGTTTCCGGTGACGAAAGTAGCAATTCCACGCGGGACCTCTGCGCTTTTGGCCTGCCAATGTCGCCTTTTTGCTCCTGGAAAGTAGTGCGCCGCCCCTTTCCTGTTTTTTTCTCCCCAACGGAACTTCTGTCAGCTGACGACCACGGCCCGGTATTTTTTTTATCTATGGATCGTTTCGATAGAAAGCTCCCGTCCCCTCTCTTTCCGCGTTTGGATGGATGCCTTTTTTCTGCGCGTGGAACGAAAGCATTTCTGTCCCCCCCTTGCCCCTCATCGCCGAGTATTTGTCGGACCTCTTTTCTCGGATACGGAAACAACGCACTTTTTTTTTCCCTCGTTTTGCGTAAGGATGGCCTTTGGGCGCTGGTTGTTCGATTCCGTGAGTGCGCCATGGCCCCCCCTTTTCCCCCCCTGATAGGAGACGAAGAATGGTGTTTCCCTTCTCACCAATCCGCAACCGCGGGAGACCTTGTCATTTTTTACTTCCCCTTTTCCCCCCTCCTCCCTAAGTTGTTGGGTTTTGATATCATTCCCCCCTCGGCGCGAGGGCGCAGCGGTTGTCTTCCCTTGTCTGATTCCCAGGCTTCGTCATCCGAAAGTGTCCTTTTGAGTTTCTGTTTCTCCCTCTCCACCAAGTTCGTAATGAAGGAGGAGCTGGGTCCCCCCTCTCCCCTTCTGGGATGAAGCTATTAACCCCCTTTTGCCGGCTCCTCTCGGAACGAGGAAGGAGGAGCGGGTCTCACTCTTTTTTTTTACCGTTCCCTTCTATGGGTTGCCAAGACGGCGTTCGTCCACGCTCCCCCCCCTTCCCCCCCCCGGAATAAATGAAAACGCGCACTTCCTCCTTTCCTGGCTATTCGAAGATCTCGATGGCTCGACACCTTCCCCTTACTCCCCCTGCTTTCACTCCCCGTTGAAGACTACAGGTGTGGTTCGTTTTAATATAATGCAGATAGGAAGGCTCTTTCCTTCTCCTTCGCCGGATTTCTTGTCACCTGTTGCGACGGTAGCGGAAGTCCGTCTTGTTCTTTTTCTTGCGATACTGAAACAGAGGCTCTTTTTCCACCGCGATCCCTCTCAATTTTGCCGCCGGCGTATACGAAACTTTTTCTTCCCCTGGTCGCGGAGTAAGTGGAAATCCCCCTCTTCCTGAGAGGAGCCCCCCTTTTTTTTCGGGTTCCGTGAAGTATGTCTCAGAGGTGTAGGAGGAATGCCTTTTCTACCCGGCCCTGCTTCCAGCGGATCAGCCCTTCCGTCCCTCTTTCGTGAACAGCTCTTCCTCTTCTCCGGCGAGGTCCATGGACGATGGCCTTTTTTCCTGTATCCTCGAAGTTGGTGTACATTCCGGCCCTTTTTCTCATTCTAGGCACCCGCTTTTTCGTTGGCGCGCGAGGTCTTTTTTTCCTTTCTTCTCCGTCGCGAAACAGAAGGACCTTTCTTTCTTCCTTTACGAAGTGACCCTGAGAAGATAGCCTCCCCCTCCCCGTCTCGGAGCCACGGATCTCTCCCATACTTGTTTCGATCTAGTAGAGCCTCCCTTTCCCTTTTTTCGAGCCGAAATGTCTTTGTACAACGAACCGATCGCTTAAGCCTGCTTTATCCTTCCCCCCCACGGTAGATCGTGATCCCTCAAGGGGACGAGTTTTCCTGTCGATTCGTAGAGAGGAGTTTAACATTATACACGTGATAATACAGGTTTTTCCTTCATGTAAGGTAGTTAGAGTGCGCACCCCCTTCTTTATTTAGGAGCATTTTTCTTTCCATGAAGGCTTCCGGAACTCTTTTTTTGCCCCATTTCTCCCCATCGCGTTTTAGCGCAGCTTTTTCCCCTTTCGATCTCCGGCGAAGACAAACGGAACTTTTCTTGACCGTCGTTCGAGCGGCACGAAATCGTCGCCCGCATCTTTCAAACATAGAAACATGCTCTTCCTCATCTCCCCCGGGCCGCGAAAAGACTAGCCCCCTACCTTTCCCCTTTGGACCGGCCCTAGAACATCAAGAACATACTTTTCCCCTCCTTCCTTCTGCGCGAGTTCAACCGCTCCCCCTTTCACCTCCCTAGGAAGAGCCGTCTCGTATTTTCTTCACGTGATCCCTCGAGTCAGCGGCGTTTTTTTCGCTGCGCGTCGGCAGGTTTCCTCTGTGCATGAGGTCCTTTTCCCGGACGGCCAGGTCGTGCGTCGACTCCCCCCTGTTATCAGTTTTTTTTCCTCTCTTCTCTCAACGACGGAGCGAGCTTTCTAGTATTAATTTTTTCTGCTGTTTTCATACACTCCTGACCCCCCATTTTCCCGAACGGCGCCGCGATCTTTCCCCTTTAGTCTTCTACTTTGCGCGCTCGTCGCCTCTTTTTCCTTACCTTTTTGTCGGGCGCATGATCCCGCCGTGGACGTCCGTCCCCCTTTCTCAACGGTGAACAAGCGGCTCTCCTTTCTTTCCTTTGTCTCCGGCGCGGTAAATGCGCAATGACTCCCCGATTTTTATTTTCCCACGGCGACGCTACGCTCGCACCCTCCACTGAGACGAGCGGCGCGTGCTTTTTTATTTTGGCCCACGAACAGCCCGTGGTTGCCTCCTTCCTTCCTTTTGTTTCTAGAGCGCGCTGCCGGGAACGCCGGTTCCCTTTTTCCCGCCAGTTACCATCTCTCTTTTTTCTCTCTGGGACACTGGCGGAACCACGTACGACTTTTTTTCCTTTTTCCTTCATTGCGCGATCCGCGACACACCGAACTTTCCCTCCCCTGAAGGGCTGTTAGTGGCCCCCCCACCTTTTCCCGCTTTCCGCAAAGGTCAACCCTTTCCGAATCTTTCTGTTGATGCCCTTTTGAAGCGCTTCTTTTGAGAGAGAAGCTTTTTGGTTTTTCTTTCCCGTAGAATCTCAGGCCTTTTCCCGTGTAAAGGGAGCTCTCGCACGTCGCCGACCTCCTTCCTTGCGTACAATAACGACAAAGTCGCCGCTTTTTTTTTCTTCTTCTCGGCCCAAAATGTTGTCTTTTTTTCCTCCGCGTGCCGCAATCGGCATCCTCACCGATCCCTCTGGTCGTCGAAGGCGAAGGGTCGGACGGCTTTTCTTTCCCTTTTCGTAGGTGATACCTCCTTCCCCACTTCCCGTTTAAGAAGTTGAAGATCCCTTCTGTTACGAGAAAGATAGCAGAGACTCCCCTTTCTTTCTTCTACGAAGAATACTCCCCTTTTTTTCCTTTGCGAATTCCTTCTCCGAAGAGAAGAGCACCTCCCTTTCTCTATTTGCGTTGGGTCGCCGAGAAGAGTAGGAGATTTTTTGGTCCTTTCTGCCGTCTTTTTCTAAAAATAAACGGCAGTACAGTCTCCCCCCCCCGCGAAGAAGAGAAAGATAGCGAAGTCTTACTTTCTTTGCTACTGGTTGCAGAGCGATCTATTTTTCCTTCGAGGAGAGAAGGGGAGATTTTTTTTTCTTTTTCTTTCTTCATTTTAGCCAGGGCGGGAGAGGTCTTTTTCCTTTTCCTTCCTTTTCCACAGGAGGTTTTTTTTTCCCACGTTGGGATTCAAGAAGTATCTTTCCCCCTTCCCTCTTTCGCGAAAAAAGTCCCTTTTGCGAGTTTGTGTTTCTCCATTCTTGGAGATGTGGACTAGGGGAATGGAATCTGACTTTCCGCCTCCGAAACTCGGTCCGCGAACTACCACACCTCTTCCTGTCTTCTACACGCGGCGGCGGTTTGCTCACGATAGACCACGGTTTCCCCTTTTTTCCCCCGAGAGCCCTTTCCGTCCTATCTTTTCGGAGAGCGTTCGACCTCCCCTTTTTCCGTTACCTTTTCGGAGAGACGGTATCCTTCTTTTTCTCTGTACGAGATATCCTCCTTCCAGAGACGTGGCTCAGCGCCTCTCTCTTCGATAGTTTTTTTTACCTTTTCCCTTTTCTAAGACAGAAGACCCCCAAGGTAAATGATGTGCCTTTTCTTCTGCCTACTAATTAGGCCGGACCTTTGCCGCCACTCCCTTTCGAAATCAGGGTTTGTACTTTCATCCCTGTTCGGACGAGGCAAACCCATCGCCTTCATCGTAATGGACCGTCTTAGAGCTGTTAAAGCCGACTTTTTTCCCCGGGCCGCTTGGATCGGTGGGGTAACAATCTCCTATTTCCTCCCACTGCTGATAAGCCCGAGCTTTCCCTTTTCCCGAAAAAGAACAAGGCCGGTTTTCCCCCTTTCAGCTGAGCGTTATCGACGATTCAGTTTTTTCCCCCCCTGTGCATCTTAGCAAAAGCGTTCGTCTCTCTTTCCTTGTTCGCTGGATAGATTTCTCTCTTCCTCGGGTGTCTCTTCTCTCCGTTCTAGTAGGAAAGGATACCCCCACGGTGAAAAGAGGGACCCCCCCTTCTCTTTGTCCCTTCCACTGTCGAATTAAATCTGACCGTTTCTCCCTTTCCCCCACCACGGAGTAGGCACGGGCGTGGCCCTCTTTTTTCCAGAAGATATTATTAGTGAGAGAAATAGAGGCCGAATCTTCTTCCTCCCCTCCGCGACTGGTGCGCGTGTTTTCCTCCCCGGGGGAGAGAGTGGAAGACTTTCCCACTCCGTGTGCGCGCAAGAAAGAGAACGTTGACCGCCTTCTCCCTTTCTATATTTTCCCGGCAAGAGCTGAAGGACCTTCGTTTCCCTCTTTTCGGCTTTCCGCCCCGTCATGGAAGAACTGGTTCTTGCTGCTCGTGGTGCGCACATGGCCATCCTGCGACTTCCTTCAAGAAGGGGGAATAGAAGGAACCTTTTTTCCCCCCCTCCTTCTCCTGCAAGAGATAGAAGAAAAGTCTTCCTCTTCTTCTTTCTCTCTTCTTTTAATACACTTCCTGATAGGAGAAAACGCGCGTGTCTTTTTTTCTCCTCTTTTTGAGGCAATGGTTCGACGATACCGGCTAGCCCTTTCCCCCCTCTGTGGCAAGGAAGTCGCCTTGATGGCCCTTGGTTTTTCCCCCAAGTTAGTCATGACGGAGGCTTTTCTTCCCTCCCGATTGCATGCAGAACGTAGCTTTTCTGTTGTGCTCTTCTTTTCCCTTTACACCTCTTGTCCTCAAGACGCGTGGTGGGGCTCTCCCCTGCCCCCTCGTTCGGGCCACGCGCTCCAAGGTTAAAGACCCTCCCCCATAAAAACAACCTCAAAAAACGCCCAGACCTCCCCTCCCCACAAAGCCCACCAAAACCTCTGTCAAAGTTTGCCCCCCCCCCCCCCATAACCCCCCCAAAAATGAAAAGAACCTTTTTTCAACCACCCCCCAACAGGAGCCACTCAGTTTCTTTTTTTCTCTTACGACGATCTAGATGGATCCCCATCCTTTCCTGGTCGTAGCTACCGACTGAGCCCCTCTCCTTTTTCTTTTTTCGCCGGGCGGGCGCAATTACTTTTTCCCTTGTGCAAGGAAAACGAATTAGCTTTTTTCTTTTTTTGTCAAAGGGAGGACCCTGCGTTTCTCCTTCCCTTTTCCCCCCTCACTGCGACGGCGCTCTCTTTGAAGGACGAATTTTCCTCCCCTCCCCTCCTTGCGAGAAAGAGCTTTTCTTTACTATTTTCTTCTTCCTTTCGCGGAGTACGTGGAATCACTCCTTTCCGATAAGAGGAGAGGAGCCCCCTTTCTGTTTCGGTTCCGAAGTATGAGAACCCCCCCCCACCACCAAAAAAACAAAAAACCAAAACCCCCCCCCAACACAAAACAAAAAAAAAAACCACCCCCCCCCCCTGGCGTGGGGTGGGGCGGGGTGTGAGACCACTTGGGATAAAGCTTTTTTCTTCTCGAGGATGGGGGAAAAAAACGCCCCTTCCCCTCTCTTCTACGTAGGCGTTGAACAGTCTCTCTCCAGAGAGGTACATTTTCCCTCTTTCCTCCTTTTTGTAAAGAAGTAGTCTCCCCCTTCCCCCTTGATGAGGTAGCTCGATTGTGAGAGGTAACTCTCTCTCTTTGTCGTAGGAGATCCCACCTTTGTTTTCGTGGTATTGCTTTCAGAAAATGAGACGATTTCTCTACCCCGAGGCTTTATCCATTCTTCCTATTCCCTCGGTGGCCGATCTCCTCTGGAGCGATACGACTAGGGCCTTTTTTTCTTTTTACGGACCAGGACCCTCACCTTTCCCCTCCTTTTCCCCTGATGATCGGCAACGCGTCACCTTGCGGGAAAGTGGAGAGTTGTCCTTTTTTTTTCCTCTCTGATTTCCTTCTCCACAGACGACCGCGTTCCCTTTTTTCATCATGTAAAGGTAGTTCCGCCCTTTTTCGTTTCTTATTCCGGCTACTTTTTTCCCCTTCCTGGAGTCGCCCTTCTAAGTTTTCCCCCCCTCGCATGGTAGCAATCGCGTTTTTCCTTTTTCCTTCCCTATGTCGATTCTCCTTCTCTTAAATGAGAGAACGCGGTCAGGACCTTTTTTTTTTTCCTTTCTTTCTCCCGCAAGGAGATGGCTCCACCTCCCCCTCCCTGGCTGGATTCCCTGCCTCCTTTCGAGAACGACTCGCGAAGGCCCTCTTCTTCCCCTGAACAAAGTACCATACGTTTCTTTTCTCCTCGTTCCAACGCGCTTATTTTCAGTCGAGAAGTTTCCTCCCCCCCTTCTCGGAGAAAAAGACGCCGGCCCTCCTTCCCTTTAGTGCTCTCCTTGATAATTAAAGACTTTCTTTCTCGCATCGACAACCACCAATATCCCCCCTTCCCTACTACAGGGATGTAAGCTGATAGGAGATCCGGAGGAGTATCTTTCCCGAAGTATGAATCCTCGGAGGTAATAAACTCCTCCCCCCATTAGAAGTAGAGACTCCCTTTTTCTCCGCGTATCTGTAATGTCGCGATTTTTGGATTTTGTCTTTTCGAGCTCCTTTTCTCAACACGTACCCCTCTTTTCGAATGAGCAAAGAGGCGTCTTCCTCCCCCCCCCCTTTTGTGACTGGTCACGGGGACCACCGTCGAATCCTTTCTTTCTTCGCGCGCCGGTTACTTTTTCCGAAGATTCTAAGGGTGCCTCCCCCTTCCCCGTTTTTCCCCCTTCCCCGCGCAAAACACCACCCCCCAACCACCCCCCCCCCCCCCCCCCCCCCCCCCCCCCCAAAAAAAACCCAAACCCCCCCCCCCCCCCCCCCCCCACACAAAAAACCCCCCCCCCACCCCCCCCACAAAAAACCCCTTCCCTGAAGAAGAGAGGCGCCTTTCCCTTTTTTCTTTTGATTTTTTTGGCCACGAAAAGAACGGCTTTCCCAGTCGCCTCTCCCCCTTTTTAGCGAGAGCGTTTCTCCCTTTTTCAAAAGTGAGTACATTTTTTCCTTTTTTTTTCCAATATATAATATTTACGACCCCTCTTTTGTGAGAGAGATTCGTACCCTCCACAAAGGAAGACTTTTTTTCCCTTTTTTTTCGGGAACGGCCCCCATCTTCCCCCCCCTAACCTGCATAGAAGTACGGGGATGTAATGCCTTTCTTTCCCCCCCCTCGTCCCAAGCCTCTTTTTTTCCTTTCAGCCTGATGCCCCTGGGTGCGCGCTTCTCGCTGAAGTGGTGGTGTGTAGGGCACCTTCTTTTATTTTTCAGTTAAGGCTTCCTCTTCCCCCCAGGTAAAGAAATAATGAGCCCTTTCCCCCCTGGAGTAAATACTTTTAACTCTTCCCTTGTGGTGTAGTTCTGAGGAGACAACAATTTGGTAGTGGTGCTTCCTACCTTAGAGAGTTCATAAACCTTTCTTTTGATAAGGATAGTCCTTTTTTACTTACCGGGTGGTTAGACGTGTTTCTTGAGTGGATGAAGAAGACCCCCAGAGTAGCCATCGAGAGAAGATATCCCCCTCTCCTATACGGGATAAAAGGCACATTCCCTCCAGAAGAAGATCTCTTTGTAGCTGAGCCCTCCACTCTTCTCTCCAAGGACGGCACTACAGGAGAAAGACTCTCTCTGTCTCGAGGGATCGTTTCGAATCTTTCCTCTTCACTTTCTCCAGGAATCTAGAGCTTCCCCCATTAAAGGAGCGGTGTACCCCTGAGACTTTCTTTTCTCCTTTCCTTTTTTTCCTTGATGTTCGGAGGGACTTCTGGACACTTTTTTCTTCGTTAGCTGACCTGACGAAGAGAGGGATATTCCTTTTTTTTGTTTTGAAGGAACCTCCCTTCTTTGTCGACGAGTAGTTGCCTTTTTCCCAGACTTTTTCGTCAACTTTGGGATTAAAGACTCGACCTTTCCCCCTTCTACTGCATGATCCCTCCCCCGATGGCAGACCGGTTTTTCCAACGATAATATGTTTTTTTTCCTCCCCGGCAGGGGGCCTCGAGCACCTTTCGCGACCTTTTTGTGTAGGCCGCTAATCCCTTCTTTCGGAACCAAGCAGGATTTCGTGGAAGTTCTTAAGTACTCTACCCGGGTTTCAAAGAGTCCCGAGAGTAATCACTTTCCCTTTTTTCCTCTCTTCTCAGGCGAGAAGGTACCTTCCATGGCAGGAGCGCCGAGTCGGAGGCTCCACTTCTTTTCCCCTTTTTCTCCGAGAAGAGGAGAGTGGATCCCTTCTCCTTTCTTTCTCCTATCGTTAAGTGGGATTTCGTGACCCCTTCCCCCCAAGAACCCCCTTTCTCTGCGAATAAATAGGATGGAGACACTTTTTTTTTTTCTTAGCAACATAGCACTTCAACCTCTTTTCTTTTTTTCCTTTTTCCTCCCGGGCCCGACGTTCCCTTCGAGTTATACGAAGGTTTACCCTCGCCGGCATTCAGGCGCGATCCCTACCCTTTTTCGCCGCGAGCCGATCTTTTGGTGTTTTCCCCTTTTCCCTTCAGCCCGAAAAACCTCTTTCCCTCTGCCCTGCGCAATACGTCGGCCCGCACCTCCCCCTCTTTTTTTCCTCAGCTGAGAGTCTTAGACTCTCTTTTTCGTCCACGCCGCCAGAGCCGCCTTTTTCCTTGATTCAAGAGGATTAAGTAGTTAAGCTTTTCTTCCCTTCTTCCGGGTTCATTTAAAGGGTTCAGGCTTTTTTTTCTCCCAGTCGTGAGTCGAACTGCAGACCCTCCCGGAGAACGTAGAAATTTGTCCTTACACCCTCTCATTCGCAGAGG
>Ga0179593_1599761_pt1 | contig 10671 bp, 11 predicted proteins | sample CZODoug2_1_08_16_FD_185931 | JGI IMG/M metagenome (GOLD analysis project Ga0179593, IMG submission 185931) | Vadose zone soil fungal communities from Angelo Coast Range Reserve, California, USA - CZODoug2_1_08_16fungal (PacBio error correction) | ecosystem: Environmental > Terrestrial > Soil >... | reverse complement strand
TACTTGTCTTCCCTGGCACTTTTGTTTTGGACTTCTTGCCCCTTTCTAATATGGGGCTCCCCCCAACAAGGTATGAGTTTTTTTCTCGCTCACGCGCCGGCCAGCCAACAATGCCTGAACTTGTCGCTCGTCCCCTTGGATAAAAAAATCCCTTCCCCTTACAGGATTTTCCTTACTTTTTTTTTTTCGTTGATCACTACCTTTTCCGGTCCTTTCTCCGATGATGGGGTTTCTATTATCGTCTCGAAAAACTGAGTGATGTCTTCCCGAGGCTACAGATTCGTCTTTTCTTACTGACAAGTTTTTCCCTCTTCCTCCCCCAATTCCCCCGGACCTATTCCCCTCTCTCTTCCCCCTGAGAAGATGCCGACGCTAGCAACATGAAAAACGACTAGGTGACAAGAAAATTGAGCTTCAGGACTGCAGTGAAGTCCCCCGTTTCGTTCTTTGGGCTTTATGATGACATTTTTTCCGAGTCCCTCTCTTTTTTTTTCCCCCTGCGTGCATGCATAGGATGAAAGGCGTCTTAGAGTTTGGTCATCCTCTCTGCACTTTAACGATCTCCGGTCGGCCATCTCCTCCCACTACCTCTCCAGAGGCGGAGTGACGAACAACCTCAGAGGGGCCTTATAGCCCCTTTTTACTCTTTGACATTTCTAGAGCCTAATCGTCCCTTCTCCGTCCCCTCTCAACCGTCGATATAGCCTTGTCGTGAACCCCGTGTTTCCTGTTTTTAGTAATCGATCGACCTGCACCTTTTTCTATGGCCCCCTTTCCTCCGCCCTTTACCCTTTTCCTCCCCATCGTACATCTTTGATTAGAAGGTCCCAATTCAAAACTTCTCCCCCTTAGTTCCCCATGAGGACCCTTCCTTTTCTTCCTTTTTGGAACTAGTCTTTCCAAGTCTGCATCCCTGAGCATTACCTTTTCTGAAATGAGTACCTTTGCGAGGAAGAAGACGTCATCCCCCGCTGTGTACTGTTTTTTCTTTTTTTTTTTTTATCGCTTTTTTTTTTTTTTTTTTTCTTTCGGCCCCTCCCGACTCAAGGACTAGGGCTGAGCGAGGGCTTGAGATGCAGCCCTGCGGACTGTTTTTTCAGAGAAATGATGACCCTTTCCCTTTGCGCATTCTCGTTTTCTATGGCTTTCCAATCTCGCGTTCTAGGCCTTTTGAGCGCTTTCCTCCCTCAGGGTTGATGTTGTTGATCGGTCAAGAGCTGCCCTTTTCGACTTGCTTGTCAGCCTCGCATGTCTCACCCTCCCCGTAACCCATGCGTTTCTAGGCTTGTATTTGAGGATCTGACTTCCCTCAATCTTTGCACTCGACACCACACAGGACTTCCTGCTCCTCTTGCTTCAACCCTCTTATGAGTAGAGCTGGACTATGAAGGGCCAAGGATCTCTATTAGTCTAAATTGTAACGCTTTTCTTCACTTTTCCCTGGGAGGCGTCCTTTCCCCCCTCCTCGGCAGTTTTCGAGTCGAATTCAGAGTTGGGCGATTTTTCTATTCCTACATCCTTTTGGGAGTTTCTCTCTGCCACCCGCGACCCTTCCCGCTGCCTTCCAGGACGAAGAACCTGCTTCCGTAGACAATGCCGTACGCCGCAAAGGCTTCCTAGGCTACCTTCGCTCCTCTCCGTCAAGGCCCCTTTCACTTCCCCATTTAAGCTCCTTTCTTCAAGAGCTAATCGCTGGATGCCGGCGGGGGAGGTTTGCGACAATGGAGTTGGTCCCCGCCCCCATAAATCACCCCCTCCCTATTTTTTAGTGTTCTTTCACGACTTTTTTTAAAGATTAACCTTCTCCTGACAAGCGGGTAGTCGCCATGGCCCGTTTTGACACGATCCCCCTCCAGTCTGGCTTCGCTTCCCGCTCCCCCCCCCCCCCCCAAGCTTCAGGTCCCCCCGGACTTCACTCGCTACCCCAATATCGCCCCCAGGAGCGTCTTCCTAACAACAAGCCTCCGTCATCCTTACCTCCCCTCGTCAACTCCCTTCTTTTTTCTTTTGTTTTCCAACCCACTATTGCCCGGCGCTATGCGGACACAGCTTTGGTTTGAAGGACTGGCGCTTTCTTTCGGCTTCTCATTTTCCCCCTCCCCCCTCTCGGGCATTCCCCTGTTACATCGAGCCACTATTGCTACTGTCCAGTCCCTTCCTCCGTCCGATCCTTTCCCAGGCGCTCATTATTTTAAGTTCGGGTAGTGTCTTCCTTTGAATTTTTTCCCTTTCCTGCTCTCCACTTGCTCCCCTTTTGGCGACTTCATCCTTTTTTAAAAGTGCCTCTTCTTTTCCCGTTCATCTCCCACCCGTGTCTGGACGAATCGCTCGATGATCCCGCCCCTACAAGGACTTTCACGACCCTTCCTGATTTTTTCCCTAAGCTCGCTTTATGAGGACCTCTCCTCGGCTCCATCGAAAGCGCCCGTGATGTGATCGTCACCGCCGTCACTCCCAGAGGGCCATTCGGGGGTATATTAATCTTCTTTGTTGTGACTCTGGTCCTCCATTTTGGATAATGAGACTAAGTCTTAACCCCAGCCCCCTCCCTAAATAGCCGTGCCATTTCTGCCCGTGGCCTCCGTTACCCTTGTTCCTTCCTTCTGCAAGCTCTCATATTTTCCCTGTTGGCCAAGCCCCCAATTGCGGGTCCCTAGTGACGTATGTGTTATACGTCGGCATCCTCTCTATTGTTCTTCGATCCTCCCATCGTCGCTTCGCTTTTGCTGAATTCTTTCGTAACCCCCTTTTTTAGTATAAAACCCGGTGCAGCCGAAGTAGCCACCATCTTCAATTATCATCACTCTTTTTTCGCGCGGGATCCGGATCCCCCCCCCAAGATCATACCCCCATCCTTCCTCCTTAGTAACCTTCCTGCTTTTAGTCCCCTCTTTTCTGTTGAATTTGTTTATCTCGTGCCCCCTCGACAAAGTCGTCCTGTTTGAGTCGGCTAAGTTATTCCCATCCAAACCCGCCCTTTTGACTTTTCCCCCTTACTGCCCCCCCTCACTCCCCCAGCGCACATTTTTCCCCCCCCAGTTTTCTTTTTTTTTTTCTCCATCGTTGTTGTTTTTTTTGGAGGAGCAGATTCCTTGTTCGACTGTCTTTTGTTGACGGCTGGGGACCCGTTCCCCTTTTTCCCAACGGGACTAGAGGATTTTCTCACCCCCCCCTTGTGTGCTTTTTGAGCCTCGATTCCCCCCCCCTGACGCTGGGCCATTGAGAATCCCCAAAACTCCCCCCTTTTCCACATTCCTTGGTTTGTACGAAGACCTGCGAAGCAGGTTACTCCCCGTTTCAGGCATTAAGGATCTCTATGGTTCTTTCATTCTTCTGACTTTTTTCATTGAAGATTTTTTTCTCTTTCCCCCTGCTTGTGGTTTTCTAATGACAAAGCAGGGTGACCAATCGGACGACACAACCCTTACGCGGGGCCCATTTTATGTTCCCTTCTACCGTAGGACTAAGCTGAAAAACCTCCGGTGTCTCCCCTTTCTTTTTTTTCTAGTACTTCCTTTCCGCTGTTGCGGTTTTCGCGTCGTGATATGTCTGCTTGCAGGAAGGCGAAAGCAGACTGAAGAGGATTCCTTTTCCTTTCTTCGGCATCTGGCCGGTCGTCTTTGTTTGGGGAGGGAAGACCTTGATAGCACGTTACCTCCCATTCCGGCAGACTTACGGTTCTTTTCTTTCCAGATTCTCAATCTTTCTGACCCCTCCCCCCCCATTTCTCCCCCCGGTGAATTCACACCTTTTGGAGATTCCCTTTAGGGAATCGTTAAATATAGTATTGTTTTTTGCGGCATCCGACTGTCTTCTCCCAACTTGTGCCTTTTCCGCGCATCCTTTCAGTGCCTCTCCCTGGTATAGCGCCTCAATCTGACAGTGCCACTTCTCCCTTAATGGAACGTAAATTGATTATGATAGCGCGGGAAACTTTTTTCACCAATCCCGGTCCCCCTTCCAACTCAGGGATCTCCCCCTGCCTTCTCTTTTTTCTCCTTGAGGATCCTTTTTTTCCATTTTGATAAGAAGGTTAAAAGGGAAGGCCTCAATTGAGAATCTGAGTGAAATGCGCTGCTCGCTCCCGCTTCTTTCTTTTTCCCCACATCTGTTTGACCTCTATTCCGCCCGGGTTAACCCCCCCTCCCGCCTCTCTTGATATCCGGTCGAGAGGCGTTTCGGTGTGATAAGCCCTCTTCTTTTTCGCCCTTCCTCATCCGGATCTTTTTCTCGCCGGTGCTTTGTCTGAACTTTCTGAGGACCGATAAATGCTGTGGGCGCTTTATGGAGACTATGAGGCCCCCCCTAGGGAGGGTGATGACTCCAGAGCTTCCATTCCCGATTAGCTCTCTTTAACCAAGTCTCCCTGAAGCCCCCATGCGTTGCCGTGCTTGTCGGTTGCGGATTTGCTGTGAAAGTGTCCACTCCCCCTTTTATTTTACCCTGCCTATCCTCCCGCAACTTTAAAGGCTTTTGTTCGCCAGGGCCTGAAGGCCAGAAGACTTTCCGTATTCCCCCCCCCCGCCCTTTCCTGGGAATTGCCTCTTGTGCGCCGTTGCAGAGTAGAGCTTTGGACTTCGGTCTTCTGTTCCTCACTCTCTTTTTCCTTTTTTTTTATGTTTTCAGCTCCAATTTTGCCACTATCGAATTTTTTCCCTCTCCCAAATTCCGTTCCGATACACGAAGGCAGACCAGCCCCGGAAAGTGAGGCCCCTGGAGCTCTAGCTGTATTTCTCCTTCTACCCCCCGAATCCTGCGTATCCCTCTGCCTACCCCTTAAAGAGGATTGTGAAGGGGTGATCGGGTGTTCTACTTTTTGGTCTTCACCATCCCAGACCCAATGCCAGATAGGAATGTGTTTACGGCCGTGGAGAAAACCCCCCTGGGAATGCGTTCTTTTTTTGGTCCCCCCTTTTTCACTTAGTGGTCGCATGGAGGCCGCTTGGAAAGCCTCCACTAACGAAGTGATCTCCCAGCTTCGCCCCACCACCCCTGCTTCCGGTTTTCATTTTTTTTCCTTTATGGCGCGCCTTGTCCAAAGAGGACCCCCCTATAGAATGCTATGCGTTTCAACCCCCCTTTGAAGGGCATTCATCCCCCGCCTTTTTTCTCTACGTTTTCGGGTTTGCATGGGGTGGAAACCCATATGCCGTTCGTCAGCCTCGTCCCCCCCTTTTTGGTCCTTACCTCCTGAGAGTTTCCTCGAAGAAGCGATGGCAAGAAGGTACTTTCTCAATTTTCTGTCCCTTTACAGGGGCAGCAACCCCCGTTTTCGATACCTTCCTATCCTTTTTCAGTTGAGCGCATTATTTATTCTTTGTAGTGTCCCCGGTCCTCCTTCCCCCCCCCACTTTAGGCCTTTTCTATGGCACTTGAAAAGGAGACCCCCCCCTCTAGAAAGGACCTTCTCCACCAAGTGCTGTGCGATTTCTCGCTTTTTCTTCCAACTTAGGCAACCACTCCCCTCTCCCGAAGTTTCCGCACTGTAGATTGTCCCAGATCTAGACCGGGCCTAACTTACTTGCAGAGAACAGTCTTCTGTCGGCAACGCCTTTCCCCCCTCCTCTTCGTGAGCCTTTTCATTAACCCCTATGTGCACTTAGGCACTTTCTTGTAATTTTAGCACGAAGTCTCCCCCCCCCCCCAAGAAAACCTCGAAATCGCAAGTGCCCTTCTTTCTTTCCCGGATCACTTACCGCGACATCTTCTTCTGTTCCTGCTAGAAATCCTCCCGGTTCTCAACCCCCGTCCCCCTTTCACCCTCTTCAAACGTCACACTAGTGATCCAGACCTCCCCTTTTCACATCACCCGTCTTGTTCATGTGTGTAGACCCGATAAGCGCGTTTTTCTGACGTGCTTCGTCCACTCCCTCTTCTATTCTTTTTTTTTGTCTTCCCTCTCACTCTTACGCTGCCGCCACTCTTCAATTCATAACGCATTTTTTAGAGACCTTCCTAGAACCCCTCCCATACCCCTTACCATGTCCCCTGGAGAACCCGCTTTAAGAGTTGCTCTCATGCCTTTTTCTAGTTTTTACTTCCCTCCGCCAAAAGTCGTCAGGATTGCGTCTTCTCCCTTATTTCCCCCTCATCCCCAACCCTTTTCCAGGTTCCCTGCAGCCATCCGTTGTTGGGCAATGACCGGCCCCATCTTTTTTTCAACAAAGTGCCCCCTTTGGAACAATAATCTTTTTTCTCGTTGTTCTGACTTTTCCTTTCTTGTTCCCGTTTTCCCCCCCCCCTTCCCTATAGGATTTTCAATGGAAACTTCATGCCCACCTTTTTTGCGTGTTTGGGATTCTGGAAGAGGATAACGGTAGTCCCTCGCAAAAATCCTTCCCCCTCTTTCTTTTTTCCCCTTTTGACAAAAACCTCTACTTCTCCCTTACCTACTACCTCCTTTCTATGAGGTTCTTTTTTTTCTTCTCGCGCGCCAAGCGTGATGATAAGGGACTGATTCGCTTAGGATGTAGGTTTGCTTCTTCCCCAAAGGGGTACCCCTCCACCCCTTTCGAGTCCCCCGGTTCTTGATCCTGTCTCGATGTTGTCGACGTAGAAACCCCCAACCAGAAGTCCTTTCTGTGACCCCTGACTTTTTCCTCATCCTTTGCTTTTTAGACAGTGCCTTTTGTGGAATGTGCTCACGTTTTTTCAGGGCAGAGCGGCTAAGGGAGATTTATGATGCTTGTGGGGTTGTTCCCTCGTCTAGAACCCTTCTGCTCCTTTTTCTAGCCCATCATCCCTTCAAGTCAGTCTCCCATGGACGGCGTTGCCCTATCAAATCGAGGGGATGATTCCTATTTAGGGAATCGTCGATCTTCTTGTTATATTCTCTCTGCCCTCTCCCTGATCAAAAACTGTCGCTATTAGCTTTTCAATTTTATCATATCCTTCCCTTTCGATTTCCTTGCCTGCATCGCGATCCACTATGACGTGGCCATGCCTCCATTATAGGACGTCAATTGGCTTCTTAGACGGGGAAAATTCCCTTCTCCCACTTCCTGCCCCCCGAGACCTTCCGCCGTCACCCTCGGAATATCGCCCTTTTGAAACCCGGGTTGAAGTTGAAGGACCTCCATTGCGCATCAATTGATGACCCCCTTTGAATGATAGAGACGGTCTCACCCAGCTTTGTCTCCTAGACGTAAAGTCTTTTCAAAAGGCCCCCTTGAACTCTTGGGCGTCGGGGCGGTTGCGCCCTGCGGATGGGTTGTTCACGAATGACGAACTATGCCCTCTTTTTTCTCTCTTTCCTTTGCCGTCGTACCTTCGTTCAATGACCTTCTACGCCCCTTCCTTCTGGGGATTTTTTCAAGTCCCGGCCATGGCGATTTCCCGCTGTCGATAGTGACCTTTACAGAGCAGGGCCTTCCTTTGTTTTTCTTGCCGCCCCTTCCTGTCCCTGATTCCCTTTTGTTTTGATCCTTCCCTAATGGTCGTTACGAAAACCTCCCCCTGCGTACGTTTCGCTTTACAAAGATTTTTTTCTGCTGGGCTGACTTTAATTCCGAAGAACAGTGATAGAGCCCATTTCTCTTTTTTCATTGGACTTTTTTTTTTCGGCCTTCCTGACCTCCACTTGGCAGGGGCGTCGTCCTGGTCCGAAGGTCTATCTTTTTCCCATGCGATCCCTATATTTTCATACTCCTCGTTTTTCTACGCCCCTCCAGTCCCTCCTCCAGCTAGTCCTTCCTGCGGCCGCTGCCAAGTTTACAAGAAGGACGACGCCGCACCTTTCCCGGCAAGTGTGATTTAATCTTTCTTCTACCAACTGGTTCCCCGCTCTTTCGTTTTTCTCAGAAGCTTTACTGCGGCGAAACTCCATAAGCGGATGCCGGGTGGGGCCTTCCTTCCCTCCAGTTTTCACAGATCTCCATCCTAACAAGTGCCGATCGGCACGTCCTTTTTACGGCCTTTGCACACCTACTTTGTTCTTTTTCCCCGGTCCACGATCGTCACTTTTGATCATTTTTGCCTCTTTTCCCTCATCACCCCCTAAGCAGATGTGAGACCTCAGCGCCCCCCCCCTCCCTCCTAGGTCTCTCCCTTCCCGAGTCTTCTCCCATGCACGGTATTCTTTCCTTGCGCTGCCAACCAGAATGCCGGTCTCATCCTTTCCCCCCCCCCCTCCCCCGCGCCCCTTCACATGTCACGGGTTTTTTAAACCGATTGTCAAGGGAGAATCTTTCGCGGCCACCATTTTTGTTTCCCGGCTTCCGTTTGCAGGCCCGCTTACGCAGGGAATGCCTTCCTGCTTCTGTACCATCTGAGCACTTTTCGACCGTCATCCTCAAGTTTTCTCAGCCTTTCCGCCCCTCCCGTTTTTTTTTCTGTTCCAGTCTTTTTCCGTCTACTGAAAGCAATGACGTCCCTAAAATTGTCCTTTTTTTTATGCTCCTTAGCAGGCCCGTTAGTTCCTTTTATTACGCAAAACGGAAACAATTCCCACCGAACCAAGGTATCGTGCTCTTTGATCCTGGCCGTCCCAGATGGCCCCAATGACTTTCCTGAGGTCCGAAAGGCGTTTTGCGCCCGCTTCTTGCGTCAAAGCCGTCTTCCTTCTTTTGATTTGGCTCTTTTGTCTCTTCTTTGGGTTCTAGGGTTCGGAAGGGCTTAAATTGCGATACGAGTTTTCCCCTCCCCCTCTTCCATTTCTCCAAATCCTTCTTTCTTACGTTTAAGTCTGTCCTCTTTTCTGCTTTTTTCTGCAAGCTCTAGCACGACCTGGCACCTCTTTCACTTCCCTTCCGTACTTCGTTCCCCTTTCGAACGTTTTTTCCTACCTGTAGATTTTCCCCTCTCGAAATAGCATCCCGCTGCCGAGGTCCTTTGTCGAAGACTTCCTTTTCCAGACCCCCCTCGAAGCCCCTCCACCTTTTCCGCTCTAGAGGGTTTGAAACAGGCATCATCGATCCCCCCTGCCGAAAGCGCCCGGTCATTCTTCTTCTAAGTACCTTTACGCACTCGTAGTAGTAAATCCTAAAGGGGGACGTTATTCTCCATTGGAGCCTTTTCCCCTTCAGCTTCTTCCCTTTATTCCCCACACTCCTTTCAATGGTTATGACCTAATATAGTCCAGTGGCCCTCCCCAGACGTCAACACAGTTCCGTCAACAATTTTTCCTCTCTTTCTCCCTCCTTTGTTTTTTTTTTTTTGCTTTTCAGTGCTTCCCCCTCAAAGGTTCTCTTCTTCCGTCAATGGCCCTCATGAAAAAACTTTGGGCTTTTTTTATGTTTTTAGCCTGATAACGGGACCCTGTACGCAAACCTCCTTTTTTTCTTTTTGTTGTGAAACTGCCCAACCAAACTTAACCTTTCCAGGGTTACGACTATCTTTCTCAACCGAGTTAATTACCACTTTTTTCCGGCATTCCTTAGTTCTCCGTCGCTCTTTTTTTAATTTTCCAGATGAGTTGTGGTTTGTACTGACACCTGGGGGTACCCGACTCCTCCCAAATTTTTTCCTCCCTTCCTCGGATATTTCGTCCCTTCTCCCGCCGTACCCCAGGACCACCTTGTGTGAACCGGCCAAAATTGCTCTAGAGAATTCAGTTCCCGATGTTTTGCCTTCTTTTTCCTCTTCTTGCCCCTTTAGCGCGGCTCCCCGAATTTTCCTACTTTTGCTTAAATGCTATGCAAGAAAGATGTGGTTTTTTGAGCGTCTGCGTTTCGTCCCCCCCTCCCTTCCCTTACGGCCTCTTGGTTCGTTAGGGGGTCAACAAAATTATCTTAAATCTCCCCCCTCTTTCAAATCCATGTCTTTCGTTTGATCCAATACCTCGGGGAGTTTGCCTTTAGCCTACATTCCTTCTTTTCTCCATATCCTTCTTTACCAACCCGTCGCTATAGCTTTGTTGTAAAAGTGTTTTTCCTGTTTTTCTGAATTCCGATGATCGTCCACTTCTCTCTTGCCTTTTCTTCTCCCCCTTTCCAAGCTGAAAGGTGGCCATGCGCCCCTCTTCTTCATTTTCTATTTTTTCCGGGGGAAAATCCCCTGAGACCCCTCCCCCCCCCTTTGAAAGAATTGGCTCGTCATACCGGAAGTTTCTGGCTGAGAGCGAAATCGTTTGCTCAAGCATACAGGGAATGAATACCCAGTCACTGCTTCTGCTTCCTTTCTCGTCCTCCGCCGTCTTTTCTTCACCACCATTGTCCCTTTTCCTACTGTATATTTGAAAAAACCCCCGCCCAACAAGAAGATCCGTTCTATTCGTCGTCCGATTAGGTTGATCTGCCGCCTTTTTGTGTTTCAAAGGATCCCCCTAGTGATAGTGGTCTAGAGAGTGAAAGGCTCTCGCAATGCTTCTCTTTTTCCCCCCTTTTTTCGCGATGACCAGTCCTTCTTTTTTTGTGGTGTCCCCATGAGCTTCCGGAGACGTTCCCAGCGTATGAGTCTTTCCACTGTCCACCCGTCCCCCCCTCGTGGATCACGTCCCCTTCCCCCCTTTTTCGCTTCTTTTCCTGCTAGTTCCGTGAACCCCCATGGTAGCATTGAAACTAGTTCCCACAGTCCTATATTCTTCGTGGAGCCGCACGTGTTCGACTTATCGTTTTTCGACTTCTCTATCGCCAGATTAGAATACACACTTGCCGCATTCGGCGTAGGAATTCTTCCGGCCCCCCTCTCCCGTCCCTTTTTGTCTGGCACTTAGTTGGACATTCGCTCCTGGAG
>Ga0179593_1448956_pt1 | contig 10671 bp, 10 predicted proteins | sample CZODoug2_1_08_16_FD_185931 | JGI IMG/M metagenome (GOLD analysis project Ga0179593, IMG submission 185931) | Vadose zone soil fungal communities from Angelo Coast Range Reserve, California, USA - CZODoug2_1_08_16fungal (PacBio error correction) | ecosystem: Environmental > Terrestrial > Soil >... | reverse complement strand
CCTTTGCTCTCAGCCCGCATCTCGACCTCCCCCTTGACGTTCATTCATTTTTTTAATACATTGATCCGGTCTCGATGAGACCATCCCTCTTCAGGATCCCTCTACCTGATCCTTTAGTGCGTGTTAGACCTTCCTTAATTCAGTTTAGCCCTCCCCCCTCTTCAGATCAAGGACGTTGCCGTTTTAGTCTTTTTTGTTTATCTAAGTTGACAATTTCCCCTGCATGCTCCTATTTATTGGCAGGATGACTTCCCCCCCAAGTTCCTTTCCTTTCCCCCATCTGTTGATTGCCTCCCTCGTTCCAACCTTTCCTTTTATTTTTGGGGGGTCGGCTCGTAGTTGCGCCCCTTCTGGAAAACATCCCCTTTTCTAAGCCAATCATGTATTCTCCCCGACGTCTTTCTCAAGATCTTCTTCCCCGAAGACCTCGAGTTTCGCCACCAGCTTACCCTACGTTATGTCGAGTGGCCGGCTTTACCTTCTGGATCCCCTGGAACTCCTTTTTTTCAGTGCTCCCCCCCCTTCACGGCCCCGAGAGAGACCCAGAAGGAGTTTCTCACTCTGCTCTCCCTTGTCCTTCCTCTTTTTTGCGCCGCATTTTCAAACCACGCACCGGCTCTCTTCAACTGGCCTGTACCTCCCTTCGTTTTCGAGTTGTACCTTCCCGCAGCGATCTTTTGCTTCGTGCCAAGAACCCTGAAATGCCTTCCTTTCCAGGGTTCTGTTCCTGCGCCGCCCTAACACTATTGAGTTTTTCCCCTTGCCTCGACCCTTCCCCCTTTCCTTTTCCAATCCTATTCCTCCTGCAAATACGGCGGACAGAGCTCTAACTGATACCGGCTGCGAACCAATTATGGTTACCCCTCGGGCACGCTATCTCTTCCCCTTATTCTCTCCCTCCGCCGATCACAAGCTTCCCTCCCCCCTTTACTTCGACACCCTCTCTCTCCCTTTTTCTGGAAATCGACGGCCCCCCCCTAACATTGTCATCCAATTCTGTTTGCGGGGCGAGGAACACTACTCCTTTTATGTGGACATTCCAGGCGAATACCGGTCATACGCCGTGTCCCTGATCCCTCCCTCCCCCTTGTCTATCCTTGCGGGGCAGTTCATCACAGATGCGGAGATAGCCTATCGGCGTCTCATCAAAAGCGGGCCTTCCCTTGCTCCCCGTTCTTGGTGATAAATGTCCAGATAGCTTTTCTCCATATGTGCAACGCGGTGTTTCCTCTTTAGCGTTTGCTCCAGATCCTTATCCGCGCACCCTCCGTAGTGTTTTGCGGAATCGAACGTCTTCCCCTCCGCTCTGTCTCTAGCTCCTTTTTCCATTTCTTGCCCCTTTCCTTCGGACGTATACGTTCTCTTAACGTACAATGGTTTTCTATTCTTCAGCCTGTCTTTTATCGAACAGGGCTTCTTACCTCTGTCTCCCCTCATCCCCATGACGTTTTTTCTCGACGTCATATAATTTGAAATTTGTCCTCCTATCGGGTTCACCAGGGCCAACTTCCAGTCTAAATTTTCCGATGGAATCCCCTCAAACCAATTTCTGCCTTAAGCGGAGGATTTTTTTCTTTCCCCCGAGATGGATTGTAAGGCCCCTCATGCATTCCAACTTTTTTTCCTCTCGCCTTGTAGTCTCTTCGTTTTTTCTTCTTGATTTTCTTCCATTCCTTGCTACTCTCGCTGCTTCACCCCCTTCCTCAGCCATCAACCACTTTGTCGGCGCCCGGCAATTCGTTCCTTCTTTGCGCGTCAGCTACCCTTTCTGACCCCTGCTTCCCCTCTCAGCGGACTCGAATGGGAAATTTTCCTCTCATCGAATCATAGCTGACATCCTGCTCTTCCCCTCTAGCCCGATCTCCTTTTTCGTGTCCTTTTCACCCCCCCTCCGCCTTAGATAGATGCCCTCCCCCAATCTTCCCTCGGCCGTATTTTTGTTGACCCCCCTCTTTGGGAGTGCAGCTTTCTGTTTTCGACCCCAACCCTTTTCCCTATTAGTTTTTTCTCAGCCTGGAAGTCATCCTTCCTCTCTATCGGCGGGATATGACCCCTCTTACCTCCCCCCCGTCTCCTGACTAATCGGAACCCGCCCCCCGACGGACACCGCTCCAAATCCATTTCCCTAGAAGTCGCGCCTGAGTGCTACGACCTTTCTCTGAATATGTGAGTAGCCTTGTTCCAATGCGCTTCCTATTCGGCCCCACCCTTTTTGAAATCGACGTCCTCTCTGCTCCAGTTATCTTTCCCTACGCTTCTTATGGCGCGCTCTTCAAAATTTTTTCTTTTGTGGGCAGTCTTCCTTCCTTTCCTGCGTCCCTGCGCCCTGATATCAATCGGCCCCCATTTCCCTTCCAACTGGTTTCTTTTATTCTTTCTCCTTTCCACCAGGTCCTGTCTATTCCCATATCTCGTGCCCTAGACAGGCTATTGGCTTTTCACACCCCATTGAATTTGTATCTTCCCGTGATTTTGATTTTTCTAGTCCGCACTTCCGGCCCCCCCAATTCGAAGCCTTTTTTTTTTTTCCCTCCAGTTTGCTAGAGTGAGTTTTAATCTTCCCCCTTCAAAGCTCGGGCATATACATTGACCCATAATGTGGTGTACCTAATGCGTTTCAAAGCCCCTTGTTTTCCTTTTTCCCCCTTAGTTCAAATAGACTCTCTTTCCCCGATTTATAAATAAGTAGCGTCCCTGACCCTTTCTTGGCTATTTGTTTGACGATTGGATATAAGGATAGACTTCGATGAAGAAACGATTTAAATTCGTTAGCTCGCAAATTAAAGCTGAACCCCCTCGAATTGGATCCCTCCTTAACTCTATTCCCAGGTAGAGTTTTTAAGGTTATTTTTTTCTTCGCAATGTGCCGCTTCCCCAACACCCACACAAAACAACCCAACAAACCACCAACACACAACCAACAAGTTTACTGGGTTGGGGGACCCCTTTTTTTTTTTTTTTTTCTTTCGAAAACTCATCCGCCAATTCCTTCTTTCCGCGCTAGAACCCCTGAAGACGGACTTGAGCTTGTCCCCTTGTACTCCCCTTTTTCCCTCTCCTCTTTCCACCGGAATCCCATTCCTTTCCGGTTTTTGACCAAGGTTTTTCGGCTCCAGAAGTATGAATTCTGGACCGCCCACCTGAATTCCCCCCCCCCTCTCGTTTGGTCGCCTCCCCCCTTTTTTCCCTTCCAAAGGTCTCCGTCTCCCCAATCACCTCTCCCTTTTATACATAGGGTGTCGAATCCTTCTTAGTCTTGTTAAAGTCCCTCTGCCTTTCTTTTCCACCTTAGCTTTCCCTTTTTCTCTTCTTTCATGCTGCCTCTTTCCTGCTTCGGTATTCGCGTCATTCTTCTTCTTTGGTCGGTATGACCCCTTTCTTCCAGCAATAGTGGGGGGGTGTTTTTTTGCGCCTCCTCTTCCTTATTCCAGCTTCTTGCTTCGGGCTCCATTCTCACAATCTATCTAGCGATCATTACATATACCTCAACCCTTTCTTCCCCGCTGTCGGCGTAGGCTAACCCCGCTGTAACTTGACATTTCTTTTTCCATTCGCCCTCTCGGAGTAACTCTTTTGACCCCTCCTTGCCCTTATCTTTTGTCTTATTCCCACTCGTCCAGTTTTTGACCGGTCTCTCCTTTACGTCATTTCAGTTCAATTTCGGCAATTGAAAAGTCCTTCCTTTTTCTTCGGCTCTTCGGAGAAGCTTCTCCTCTCTATAGTTTCCCGCAGATACTATTTCCTTTATTCGTCCGTTCTTTTTTCTCCTGGATTATGTCTCCCGACATTCACCCCTGCGTCTCCCGGATGGCTTTTTACCCCCGTACCTCTTTTATACTCTTTCTTCCGATCGCTCCTCTCGCGGATACGATCTTCCGTCACAGGTGTATAGGGCCCCCGATTCACTTACAACCCTACGAGTTCAACTGAACCCCTCTCTTCCGAAAGACTTTCAAAACCTTCCAGTCCAGTGACTTCAAGATTGAATCGTTGTTATATCTCTAACTCTTCTTTCCGATCTACAGTTTTTCCCCTTCTCTCCAGTTTTGTTCGGTCTCTCGTCTGTTATTCACTGGTATTATGCGAGTCTTTTTCCCTCCCCGTCTACTTCGGCCCCTTTCCCCGCCCGAATTGGCGTCCATTCATCTTCTTTTTTGGCCCATTCCCAAGCGGCCGGATGGTGTCCTCCCTTTCCCCCCTATATTAAGTGAATGTGGTCTTCCTCTCTTCTTTACGTAGGATTTAGGTCCCCCCCTCCCCACCACATGTCTATTTTTGAAGCATTATGCGCGTCGCTCCCTTTCCGTCTATAGCTTCGTTATTGGTCGATTCATGGTTTGACTTTCTTCATTGCCGGTCCTTGTTCTTTTGCCCCCCCCTTCAATTGAATTCCTTGGTGTTTTGCCGCCCAGTTCGCTCTTTCCATCTCTTCCTTCGCCCCTCTCCCCTCTATCCCTCACCCTCCCCGTTTGGCCCGAGCCTGTCTTTTCCCCAATAGCTCCCCATTATCTCCTTCCACCTGCGAGCAGAATCCCTTCGCCCGAGTCTCTCCGCCTACCGGGTGTAGAGTGTCGGCTCCCCCTACTTTCTTCTTTTCTTCTTTCCCCTCAGTTCCCGCCGGCGAACGCTCCCTACCGGGGTTTCCCTTTCCCTTGGGTGGTTGTCGTTTGACTCCGACTTGCCGTCAATAGGGACTTCACTCTACCCAAGAGTTTAGCTGGAACATCTCATCCGTGATAACTTTCGGCAGCTCCAACTCCCTAGCTTTGGAGTTCACCAACAACCGTGCCTGAGGCAGCGTGCTTGGGCTTTTTTTAATCCGATCGGTTTTCCGCAGTTTACGGTCTTTCAAAACAAAGCGTCTTGTACCTCTTCCGCATCCATGCAGGTACTCCCCTTCCCGCTCTCCAGTAATGATTTTCCCCTTTGTGCCCCCTCCAGAACGCCGCTCCACTTCCATAAGCGATGTCTCTCCCCTCTTTTCCTTTTAGATGTTTAACACCCTCCCTTTGCCCCCGGGCAATGTATTTGCTTCTCGATCTTTCAGACCTTCCCCCGCAGTTTTCTTAATTTCCTCCCCTTTCCTCATACTCCGTTTTTTTCATGCTCTTCCCGATCCGATGCCTTTCTTCTCCCGCTCGCCCTTTAGTCCGGGTTTTTTCCCCCTGTCTTTCTTGGTTCCCTTAATTGATCGTGTGCCAATTCCCCGTAGAGAGTGACCTTCCGTATCGGCTTCGTCATTGGGCAAGGCTCTTTTTGTGTTACGAAAGTCTTTTTATTGAAACTTCCTCGCATTCCTTGAGCTCCACTTTCCCTCTCTCTAATATTCCTCTCCGTGCCCCCCTTGCCGGTGTATTACGTTTTACCTTCTGACCATTTTCCCCGACGCGTTTTCGAAATTGCCTTCTTTACCCCTCTCTTGCTTTGTTACGTTTCCGAAATTTCCCGGGGTCTTTATTATTTCTCCCTTGGGGTGATCCCTTCTTCGAATGTTGCCCTCCCTTTGGGGCCCCTCTTCTGGGCGTTTCCTGTAAGAGAGCCGGACACTCTTTACACTCCCAGACGAACTTGCCCTTGTTTTACGGCCCGAACGGCTCAACTCGATACTTTTTGTTCTAGACAGGATCCCTGCCTGGGTTTCCTCCTTCTTCATCCTATTAATAGCCTTTCTCCCCCTAAACGCTACAGTTCTCTCCTTACAGCGGTTCTTGTAGACTCGGGGTCAGTTCCTTTCCTTGGCGAAATAAGGATTCCCGATCTCGGAATTTTTTCCCCCCCCAGACCCTATCGGACACCCAAACTGGCTCGTTCGCTCGGGCCTCTTTTTTTCCCGTCGCTTCCCCCTATTTTTCGCGCTATGTTAGGCCAGAACCCCTCAATGACGTCCGCACGTTCTTCGCCACGGCCCCCAATTCTTTTTTTTCCAGGACGGTTGAAAATGCTCCCCCCTACCCCCGGCACCTCCCTCTTCGCCCGGAGGACCAACCCTCTCGGTATGATGTTTCCAGTACTTCGAAACGGACTGCGAACCTTTGGTTCGGTCGGCCCGTTTGAGCGCCGTTAATTTCCCTCTCCGTCGACACCAGCCTTATAGTGAGGCTCCTGGCCCGTTTTTCCTCTTCCCTGTGCGCCTTTCAGAAATAGTCGCTCGGTTGCGGGGCGCTGGTCACCCTAGAATATCCCGGGCGGCTCACCCTTCGAGTCTCGATCCCCGCCATCTCCTTCCTCCCGTCCAGCGATTGTTTTTTCTTTCGCGCCAACCCACTTGTCGACGCGTTTCTTTCCCCCCCCCCCACACCTCCAAGATGCGGAGTACTCAGAGGCCTTCCAATAAAAAGATCCCAAGCCCGGCCCCGGAACTTCTTATTGGAGTTTATACTTCGCTCCCCTTTTTTCTCGGGTGTGTTTGTCCTAGTAATTCTTTGCAATTTTGTTTTCCTATAACGGCGTGTGACCGCCCTCCCTTTTCCCTTGATGTTATCTTTCCAACGAGGTCGTATAGCCTTGAATAAGCAGGTTTGATTGGGATTTTTTTTCAGGTAACCTCTTGCTCGCGGCCTGTGCCCTTTTTCCCTTGAGGAACGATGCGCTATTAGTCCCCCCGCGCAGCCACTTTTTTCCATTCCCCGGGTGGATATCAGAAGGAGGTTTGTACTATCGCGGGCTTCCGATGAAATTATCGACGCGAATGCAAGGACGAACCTCTTTCTCCCTTTCTTCCCTTCTTGCCTCCCACTTCTTGTGTCGACCATTCGAATTTTCCGATCCTTCGGCACCTCCCAACCCGGAAAGGGTTACTACTTACGTTTCTCCCTTCTACTCCCCATTAGGTCCTCCAGATGTATGCCCTTTTTCCCCTACTTTTGACCGAGAGCTTGGCGCGGGGCATCGAGTCACGTCCCCGACTTCATATACCCCTGCTTTTTAGCAACCCGCTCCTCTTTTTGAGGTAGGACGGGAATGCACCTCTGCTTTTCCTAGATGTGATGCCCCCATTTATCCTTCAATCGAATAAGACATCGTTTTTTCCCGGTCCTTGTCCATTTTTTGGCTTACGATTTTCGCCTTTCTTTCCGATGCTCCGCGACATCATTCTCCGAAAGCTTTCCCCCCCTCAGCCTCTCTTTCTCGCCATGCCGAAATAAATCTCCTGAAGTTCCCTTTGTCCCCCTCCGAGTTCCTTTGACTATCCTTTGAGTGCATTACAAGAAGATATGCCGTCCATTTTGCGCCCCACCTTTTCCCCGAGGGCCGCTTTTGTCGGTTGATGCAAAATTTTTGATTCCCGGAGACCTTTTGTCTTTTCCAGGATTCTCAAACGTATGGTTTCATTCTTCTTTCTTTTTTTTGACCGTCTGGCGCCTAATCGCGCGGCCCGAAGTGTCCTCCCTTGTCCCCCAATAGATACTTCGAACCTTTTCCGCCAGATTGATATTCGGACCCCCGTCCTTTGACCCCCACTTCCCTTCTCCTTTCTGGCAGTTTATCTTTCCCGCCTGAGTGCTACTGGAATTTCTTCCCCTTATGATTTAGCAATATTTCCCCAATTGCACATTCCCCACGCGTGTGCATAGCGACCGTTCGCTAACGTGGTTCCTTTTTAGGTCTCGAGGTCAGTACGTGGAATGGTTTTCCCCTATGTAAATCTTCTCTTTCGTGCAGCTGATTTGCTGAGTTCCCTGTCTCCTGCTCTCCTCGCAGCGCTATCGGAAATGGCAAAGATTTTGTTGCCTGATATCTGGCACCCGGACTTTCCCGCCTCTAGAGATGGGAACTCCGCCCGACCTCTGGATGGGAATTTAGGCCCCCCCTCCTTGTCATGTAGATCTTTTGGCTTTTAGGCCGCTTAGGACCCAGTTCCTTCATTATTATCTTTTTTTTTTTGTTCTTTTTCCTTTAGCTTGCCTGCAGGTCGGCGCTAAAATTTTAGCTTTCCTCCCTCCCAATTCCTGTTGGTTGAATGCGGAACCCCAATGACGTCGCTTTACATACCCCCGCTCTTAATTTCTTCTCCATTAGGACCCTCCCTTTGACCACTGTCTGCCCCTTTGATCCCTCTTTGCCCGATGGATATCGAGATTTTTTTCCCCTCATGCCGCCTCAATCCCCCCCATCGAGCTTTACCCTGTTAGCGGCAACAAGGACCCAGAGTCCCCACTCCGAGTTTTTGACTGAAGAGTATAGACGTTCTCCCCTTTTTTTGGTTGGGCGAATATTATCGCAGGCCCCTCTTCCCTAAACTCCAAGTCTTCACTAGTACGAATCAGGTCCCTTCCGAAATCATCCTCAGATTGCGCTTTTTTTCCCAGGACGGTCTTTGATTTCCATTTTGTTCCGTCACGTTTCGTCTTCTCTTGGTTTTTAGGACATTCCTTCCAGTTTCCCTCCCGAAGTGGCGCAAGAATTTTCTGATTGCAACATCCTGCCCCATCTTGTGTGCGCATTTCCTCAACTCGTCATTTGTTCAACGCCCATTATCTTGGTCCTTTTTAGGTTGGGCGGCTCATGAAGGTCCTTCCTTCGTCTTTGAAAGGCCTAGTTAACCACCCATTCGTCTCCCTTTTTTTCACACTTTTCTCTTCCTTCTTTCTGATGTTTCCTCTTCTTAGTAGTCCGCTTTCGCGATTTTTTGAGGTCGTGTTTTCGGAGTTTCAACTTTCAATTTCCGGCCCGCCTGGGCCGCAGACCATCACGCTCTTTTATTTATTTGTGAGGATTTCTCCCTAATAAAGAGATCTAGAGTTTTTCTAAAGATCCCCCCTCTACCCGACTACCGCTTTACTTAGGCAACCCTTTTGCTTGATTCCGCGATGCCAATTTTTCAACTTTTCCTTAGCCCTGACTTTCCCTCCATTCCGTCTTCCTGGCCCGAAGGTGTCCGTGCTTCTGATTTTCCGTGGTTGGGTTAAACCCAACACCCCAACTTTTCACGGGCACTGTTTGCGGGGCGGAGCGATATTCTACTTCGACAATCAGTTTTTCATTCCACTCCTCCAATACCTTGGCTTGCTCTTGAGTGCTCTCTGAAGTTTCCGAAGCCCTGTGCGTCTTACCCAGTTGCGATAGAAACAAATTCCCTCGAGTTCATGCGGCCGGCCCTCTTTTTTTTTCATCCTCTTGGAAAGACAGCCTAAAGCGCTGCCGTTACTCCGTCGGATGTACCGACTACCGCGATTAGCCCTTAGAGAGAGCCCCTCTTTGCGCCTGTCTCCGTCTCTCTGCCGACAGGTTTGATTTTGCCAGCGAAATTTCAGTACAGCCTTGGCCCTCTTTCCTTCACACGCCGAGGCGCGAACATGAGGGACCCCATGTCCCCCCCCCCCGAAGACTTTCCCTTCAGTGAAGATGTCCTCTCATTTTATATCCTATATTATTTTGTATGTGACGTCGCCCTTTTCCTCAAAGTTTCCCTTCCGAACTCGTCCCAATTTCTCTGAGTATTCACAGGTTCTTTCTCTTTTTTATTGAAGCTCTTGAGATACCGCCGTATTGTTCCCCTTTCCCCCCTGCCACCAGTCACTTTTTTCCCCCCTCTTTAGGTCCCCACTGTGGCCTCAGCGGTTCTGCTAGCCCCTTCGTCGCCCCCCCTCCTTCCTCCGAAGTGGGGGTGAGATTTGGTCCAGGCTGGGTTTCTTTTTTAATGCCCGTTTTTTTTTCCCCCCCTCAGTTGTTCGCCTCAGTTCCTTTCGGTGACCAACTCAATTTCCTCCTTCGGTGATAGGGGAGTTTCGGTTCTTTTCCGGTTGGTTTTTTGGTTTTTTTGTGGGGGTTTTTTTTTTTTTTTTTTTTTTTTTTTTTTTTTTTTTTGGGTTTGCGGTTGGTGGTGGCACTCGCCGGACTTCCTGCGGGCCTAACGGTCGGGGGCTTTTGCGGCGTTCCGCGACCCCTACCGGTTTCGTCTCATTTCCTGTGTTCTTTTTCATAGCGCGGATCACCTTGTTGAAGCTTCCACTGGCCCCCTCGCAAGCAGACCCGTTCCTTTCCTTCCATTTAGTCTTCCTTGGCTTCTTTTACCTTCTCCCGATGCCCTGTATGGCGTCCCCCACCAGTGCGATCATACCGACTTTCGGACCGAGGCTCCTCGCCGTCCTGCTGGTTATTCGAGCCACCGAGACCTCTCTCGATACCCTTATGTCAGCAGTTTTTCGAACGCCCAGGACCCCTCTGTTGATTTTTTGGTGGCAGACACTTTTATTTCGGTTTTTTTGAACGATTTATCTCCCTGACCTCCTCGCTCTTCCAGAATCTCTCCCCCAATCAGGCTTTTTTCTTTTTCCTCCCCACATCTCTGATTTTTCCTCTCGAAGTCGTTTCTGGCAGGGGACTGGATTCCCCTTCCCCCAAAAGTCGATTCTGCGGGTCAGCGTTGTCCCAGGAGCCTGTTCGTCTTTTCTCTTTCAAATCCGGTAGGGACCCTTAAGACTCCCCCCCTCGTCGACGCCTGACGAAGAAATGATCCCGCTCTCCCTGAGATACGGCAGTCCCCTTGAGCTTCCTATTTCCTCAAACCAGCACGCCCTTATGAACACCCTGACTTCGATCGTCTCTCGCGATTTTTACGCCCCGCTCCTTTTTTTCTGTCTACCCGAAAGCCCCTCTGACTTCCCTGGGCCCTGGCCCTTTCCCCGAGAATTTTCCTCTATTTTTTGAAGTTCTTCGCGTGATTTCCCC
>Ga0179593_1675315_pt1 | contig 10672 bp, 17 predicted proteins | sample CZODoug2_1_08_16_FD_185931 | JGI IMG/M metagenome (GOLD analysis project Ga0179593, IMG submission 185931) | Vadose zone soil fungal communities from Angelo Coast Range Reserve, California, USA - CZODoug2_1_08_16fungal (PacBio error correction) | ecosystem: Environmental > Terrestrial > Soil >... | reverse complement strand
CCCAAGAGACATTGAATTCGACCCCCCCTTCTTCTTCTGTTCCTCCGTTAAGGCCGCGCCGATCGCCGTCGCTTCCTACTTCGACCTGCCGACTATTGTCACGGCCAATAGGCCTGAGTTCTTCACTATAAGCATCATTCCGCCCGCACTTTCTATCCTCGCACAACCCAGCCCCAAGTAGATGTCCGCTTGTCTTTTCCCCCGACTAGGTTCTTCCTCTCGGCGGCCCCTAAACTAAAGGAAAGATCCCCCCCCCTTACGCGGTGCGCACCATTGCCCATAGCCTTTTGACACTGCGCACTCCTTGACCTTTTTCGTTGCTTTCCTTCTATCTGCGCGGATTTACCACTCTCCGGTCACCCAATTGCCGGTTTGCTTTTCGAGTTTTGAATCTCCCGGCTATGTCTATTCTTAACGGTCTTACCCAATTTTCCCCCCCGTCCCTAATTGGTTCATTTTTTCCGTCGTATCGCTCTCCGGGAGCCCCCTAGGCTTTCGCTTTCGGCAAGCAAGTCGAGAACCTTGTAGAATAACATTCCATCCTTAGACTTCCTTGCGCCCTTTCACGAATTGCGTCACCGAAGCACCTAAGTAATTCATCTCCCGGCAGTCCCTTCCTTTCCATTGGAACCTACCTGAGGACTTAACTTGAGAGATTTGCTGCTTGAACGCATCGAACTCTTCCCATATCTTTCCCCTTCAGGGCGATCTTTCTTCTCGTACGGTGACGGATTTAGGTAGAGGTTTTGACAATCCGCAACATTCGCACAATTTCCTCTTGGAGTCTCCCCCCTGATGGCGCAACCCCAACCTGGAAGCGATTCCCTCCTCTCTTTTCACTCTCTATGGACGCGGGCATACCTCAAGCTTCCCTGAGATAACCCCTTGAAAACTGAATTCCGAAGGACTGAGAGTTGCGCCCATCTTTACTTTTTTTTTTTTTCTTTTTTTGCATAACCCCCATTTAAGTTTCGGGAGGACCATCTATGGAACGCATCCCCCGGTTTTTTGACCCTCAAGCTCCTGATCCACGTTGAACCTCGGCCGGGATTTTCCCCCTCGTGGCTGGCGTATTCCGTGCACAAGAGGACGTTGACGACAACCTTTCTCGATTCCGGGACCTCTACTATATACAAGTTACCTGCGTAACTCTATCTACTTCAACCCCCTCTTTTTTGACGCGAACGTACAGCCCACCCGACTTGATTCAGCGCCTCGATGCTGCTGGAAAAACTGGCTGCCTGTCCCAGCCCCGAATCGCAGAGCTCGGCACTTTTTCCGTTCTCCCATTTTCCTTGCCCAGTGATGGTAAAGGAGTACATCGTCAGGCCGATGGTTTTTGCCGTAACGACGCCCCGATTTTTTCCAGAAATGGTGCACGGCCTCTTACCCGTTCACTCGAATAACCCCGATTTTCTTTGCCCCCCTCGGGTGGCGGGATCTGTAGATGGTTAGTCGCTAGCACCCTCCAGCGAGGCACGTTAGGGGCCTGAGTTCCCCCCCCCCAGAATTTAGTTAAGTCTGTTTGATCCGCCCTAACCTAGCTTTCCTTTCATTTTCAGTTTTGTTGCTTGCTTTATCGAGAAGTCTTAAATTCTACAGCTCAGCGATCTCCTGCCGATTTCCCTTTTTTTCGCGAACTGAGATCCGTCCACCCCGCTAAACCCCACCTGCGCCTTTTGACCTTCCTCCGTCACAACGACTGATTTATTTTCTTTCAGCACCATCCCTCGACCGCTCAGTGCAAAAATTTTCTTATATCCTTTCCCTCCCTTGTTGTTAGAGCCCATTTTGGCTTCGGTTCTTTCGAGGGTTGCTGGACGATGAGATCCTTGCTGATGTGGCCGCTCCCCTTTTCATGTTTGGTTGTTTGTGCCTCTTTTATTTTCTAGCCGTGGGTTCTCCTTTCTCTCTGAAACCAATCCCATTACAGCAGATGACTTGAGCTTTAAGACGTTGATCCCAAACTCTTCCCTGCAGACCGAGGACGCAGTGAGATTTCCCGGTTTCTTTGCCTCCCTTCCCATAGTTTTTTTATTCATCCGCATCCCATTCCTCACGCTGCTCGCTGTAGTAGGGTTGCTCTCCCTTAACCCTATTTCAGAACTCCCTCTTCGCCTGAATCGTCTTACTGGTTGGTATCTTCCTCGTCCTTTGGAACGGAATCTTTAGTTCGTGTTTTGAACCCACCAAATTTCGGAAACAAGGAAACTTCCCTATGGGCGTTATTCCCGTGCCCTTCTATGACTATTCTCTTAAGCTAGACATCATACATGGTGCCAATTTTTGCCCTTTTTCCTTTCCGCACACGGTGGTCCCCTAGAGGGGACCTTCCCCATGATCTTGCGATTCGTGCGTCCCCTTGATACTTTTTTCCAAGCACTATCGCTCTTGTATCAGTTTTTTGCTTCTTTCCTTTTTGGCCGATCTTGGATGGTCACATTCCCCGCCTCGGCAACGTCCTTATTCCTTGATTTTTTAGGTGAAAATATTGTCGCCACTTCCTATTGTTTGAGACGGATCTAGACACGAATGGGTGGTTTCGCCAATTCGGAAGCCTCATGGGAGCTCGACTTATGTTTCCTCTACCCAATGTTTTTTTTTCTTTTTCCTCGCGAAACATTCAAAATTCCCCAAAGGTTTTTATGCGTCCCTTTTTCCCCCCCGAAACGTTTCTGTGAGCAGTACTTTTTCGAAGGCGTTTCCCCTTGGTTTCCCTCTGCCCGAAGGCGGATTATTTCCCCTCCGTCCTCCAGCCTCTTCGTCTGTCCCCTTTCGAGTGCTCTCTCACGGACTGGTCGGGTTGCGCAAGGCCTCTTTTCCTTAGCCTTCTATCAGTCGAAATGTGCAGGAATGTCCACTCTACCAAATTCTCCTGATCTGATTTACTCACTATGTGACGTTCAAGGAGTTCAAGGGGTCCCCCGGCTCGCCAAGAATTCCCCCCTCAAGTTCGGTTTTCCTCTTGTTCAAAAGTTCCGTCGGCTTGATTTCTCGCAAATTCTCTTGCAGTCAGGAAACTTCCTCTGCCATTTTTCTTAATTTTCTTCATCTTCTCTCAAATTGCGGGCGCGAAAATCTCTTTCAGCACCTCTTGAAAAGCCCGTGCCGGCTGAGATGGCGAACGACCCCTTTTACCACCATCCCCCCCCCGTTTTTCTTTTGATTGACTTTACCCTTCGCATGCCGTTGGTGACTTCTCGCCAGCCCCCCAAAAACGGCCTTTTTTTCCCCCTTAGATTTTTTTTCCCTCCTTCTTTGGGATCTTTTTCCGGACCCTAAAACTGTTTTAGATTCCACCCTTGCGACATTTTCCACTCTCGTCCCAGTGACTGGCCGGCAAGTGAGTTACGTTATAACCCTTTTTTCACAGCCTCTCTTCCCTCGGCTTCCAGCCCCTCTTGCTTTCCCAGATACCCAGGCCCCATTTCCCCCGAACACCCCCGCTCTAGGTGAGGAAACCTCGAATCCCCCCTCCTGATCTGATTGGTCTCTCTCCTGACGTGTCCCCTCTTTCTGAGGCCTTTTCCAACGTTACCCCGAGAGCCCCTCCGCATGTATTCTCTGGGTCTTCTCTCTTTTGCCTCCGTTTCTCTCTCTCTGACCTCCTTTTGGTCTCTCAGTCGTTTCCTCCGCCTAAAGGTTCGAGCCAAAGCCGATGTTCAAATTCTTTTTTTTTTTTTTTCTCCTTCTTTGAGTTCCGACACCTATAGCGTATTGGGCGATAATTTTCTCAACCCAGCCCTTATTACCTCTTGAAAAGTTAGAGATGACCAGCGTCACGATTCTGAACCTACCAGGTTTTCCCTCACTCTTTTTCTTGCATGTCTGCTGTGTGACTTTCCCAAGACTATTTTTAGTGACAACGCGCCCCTTAGACCTTGTGGAGGCGGCAATAACAATCCCCGCGATTTTCCCCCGTCAACCCTTTTTCTTTTTTTCGCTCGAGAAGGACGCCCAGGAAGGCTCCTTTATACCCCTCCCAGTGTTCACTTTCCAACAACCATGCCTCCATAAGTTTTGTTTTTTCCACCTCTTCGCCGAGCAGGCCTTGAAATCGCGGTGATTCCGATGTTCGGGACCGCAATTGAAAGCCAGTACCTTTCTTTTGCCTGTCGCATACTGATATCAATGCAAGCATTGTCCGTTCTTTTTAATCATACTCCCGCCCTTCACCTGCTGTCTTTCCAGACGTTTGAAATCCCAGAAACTCCCCTTTTTTTCCCTTTCGCCCATTGAACGCATCGTTCCTTTCCCTATCTTTTGTCCCCTTTTTGAGATTTTTGTTTCCCTTCCGCAATCGGAAAAACGAGAGAGGTGATATCTCTGGCGTGCAGATAGTCTTTCGTCCCCTCCGGAAGATTCGACTCGCAGCAGTGGTTTAGTTATAGTGTGGGACGTCGGCACACCCTCCTTTTTTTTTATCCATAAGTGAAGAAGCGGTGACTAAAAAGCATTCTTACTCTCTTTTCTTCGGTCTCTCTTCTTTGATGATTTTATGAGTCAGACCTTTGCGAAGTTTTTAGCCTATTTCCCCCCCCAGGTGGTGCTGCGTTCAAATCCAAGTACCCTGCCAATCTTTTCCTTCTTTTCTTTGATCCGAACATCGTGGCTGGAGATCCGTGATTAGCCCTTGCGAGTTGACGACTAATTTTCCCTCAGATCCCTCTTACAGAAGAAGATAAAAAAAGAATGGTTCTATAGAATTCCAGCACTCTCCTTTTTTTTCGTACCCCTTCCCCTTGATCCGCCGATAGATTTGTGATGTTACAAACAAATTCCCCTTCGCTCCAGTCCGAGCACTGCGGCCAATATTTTTGGAAAAGTTGTCTAGACCCCTTGTTCCCTGATGATTTCTTGAACTGCGCTTTATGGACATAGTAGGCCTAGGGTAGGAATACTATAGTCTCTTTATTCCCCCCCTTTGAAGGGTGAATAACGTTTCCGCTCGGAAGCCCCCCCAGCCACCCGATGTCCCTGAGGTTTTTTTTTGTTTTTTTTTTTTTTTTTTTTTTGTTTATTTTTTTTTTTTTTTTTTTTTTTTTCTTTCCGCTCTGTCCCCCAGCTCCTTTTCCGTAGCTCCAAAGAAGGGATGAGCGGCGTGGACGCAAGGAATTCCCTCTTTGTTTGTTTCTTCTTCGAGCAAGTTTCAAGCTCCATCAGACTTTCCAAGCGCTTCTCGCCGATCCTTTTTCGTTTTTCCCGGCCCCCGCGGCATCCCAAGCCAAAAGAGCCCCAAAAACCCCACATGCGACAGCTTTGGCACCCCCTCCCCTTAAGATCCTTTCCCCCTTTAAAGACACCCTACATAGAAGATTGCACCCCCCCCTTTCCCCCCCTCCCATAATATTTGATATGCCATTTTTTGCAGCGGTTTAGCTTGGTGGGCTGGAACCTGTTTTAGTGTGTTCCCCTTTTTCACAAAAGATGTCGCTGGGGGCTTGATGGTTCCTTTTAGCCGCGTGGTTTTCTTACGAGTCGACTGTGACCACCAATGAAATCAAGTCCTCCCTATATGGTTCCGACCAGCCCCAAGCAGAAGCAACACAGAACACATTTTATCCTTTTCAAGCGTGCGCTCCATCTGACTTTTAGTTCTAAGCAGCCATCCTAACTTTTTTTCGATGGGTTCTCTCCCCCCATAAATTCTCAAGATTGAATGCACTAAGTATCGTTATCTCCCTATTTTTCCAGTGACTTCCCGTTTTTGAACTTTCCAAACAAGACCAAGACGAAAGATGGGAGTCTTCTTTAAGGCCTACCACCATCCTTGAGTTTTTTCCTTCAAGTTCCCCTAATAATCAACTTAACTCCTCCCTCCCATTTTCCTTTACACTTGTCCCCCTCCCCCTTCACCGTAGTGTTTCGCGTCTCCCCCCATCTGGCCTCGTCCCCTTTTCAGTTTTCCATTATCGATTCCCTTTAATTTTTCGTGGATTGCTGGTAGCGTTTCGAGTCCGTGGCGACCTTTTTTCATTCCCCCCAAGTGTCTTGTTTATGGTCGCACCGATATACGTTCTAATTTCTTCCCCTCTACTTGTCTTTTTCCCCACGATTTTTTTTTTCGCCATTCACGGGCCTGATGGCAGTCCTTTATTATTTTTTGAATTGACTCAAAATTCCCGATCTGTCATATCTTCCTGTCCCCCAAACCCCCCCCCCTTCCCTCAACACCGGTTACGCAGTCTAATCAAGACTTCTCTTCGATGGGCGCTTTGCTGCCGAGCTTGAAAGTAGGGTTCCTGATCATTCCCTGGATGTGTTTACGCCACCAATCTCCCACCCTAGCTGTACTTCGATGATCATTCTACGTGATTTGCTTTTGCTCGGCCCTCCTTATATGCCTCCGTATACACTCTATCAGTTTTCAGTACTTTTTTATTGCCTCCCTTATACCCATACGGCCGTCAAGAAGATCGCCTTTCGACTTTCCCCTTTTGCCGATGCGTCAAGGGCGTCCACCCTTTGCTTTTTCTTTCCTCCTCATCTTTTCTCAAAATTTCTCCTCCTTTTTTCTTCGATATGAACCATACTGGACGAGTACTAGGTGCTACCTCCTTTGAGTTTTAGCTCAGGAGAAGGGCTCACTCGATTACCCCCCCCGCTGTTCTCGACCTTGGTCGAACCACTTAAAGATGGAAGTGCCCTTTTCTGCGAATTCTCGAAGTTTTCTCTCAAACCTTTCTGACTTGTTGGACGTGACCTGTTCTGCCTCGCCGAGCCTACTTTTTTTTCCTTTCTTTCTCCCCAAGTCCTTTTTTGGGATTTCTTTTTCAAATAATTCTTATGGGGAGTCTATCCCCCCTTAGCCCCATTGCGCCCTTGTCACAATCCCATGTCCTGCTTTTCCGTTCCATTTTTTTTGTGCACCTCTTACCCTTTCTTTAGGCTCTACAGCGCGCTTGGTCCTCGGCTCAGCGATTTTCTTCCCTTCCTACTTTTTCTGATTGATCGACACCTCTGAACCCTCTATAGGTGCTGGCAATTTCCCCCTTTATCACCTTTCTTACTATTTGCTTTCAATCGTATTTGGTCGAGGCCTTTATTCTGAGTTTCTTGGAACACGGCGGTATGTGTTCGCACTGTTTTTTTCCCCCGACTTTTTTTCTCTCTATCTATCTCTTTTTCCTTTTGTTTTTGCTTGGTCTCCCAAGAGAACGCTTGTCCTGAGGCGATCTTCCCCTCGAGCGTTCTTCACATTCCTTTTTCCCCTGCTTCCAAAGCCGGTCCCGGCCATTCTGGTCGTCAAGAAGCTTTTCTTCTTCCTTATTTAGCGTCTTTCTCTATGTCCCCCAGCCAGGAGGACTGTGCTGGTATCTGGGACCTCGCCTTTTTTCGCCGCTTTTTCCAAAACTAAAGGAAAGTACCTGCACTTCGTGCCTGTCCTTTTCGTTTTTTTTCCCGCAGGCCCCCCACTGCCTTTTCCCGCGAACACAGGTTTAGGTGCGGGTTAATATCTCCGGACCTCCGTCACCTTGCTTTTTTTTCGCCCCTCTCCCTGTTCTTGCTCGGTCACTAACCAGGGTAACCTTCCCCCCCACACATGCCACTCTCATGTTGTCTTCTTCCTTGACACTTGCAATGTTCGGTGATCTGGATGCGGCCTTCCTTTCCCCCCGAGCCTTTCTAACTCCATCCTTTGAGTCTTGCATTCGGATATTCTTCGTCCCCTCACCCCCGAAGAATTCTTCCTTGATACTCTCCCCTCCGCCCCCGGAAAGCGTCTTAATTCCCCTTGACCCCTCCTTTTGTTTTCCTTGTCTAGCACGATCCTGAACTTGAACCCAATCAAGCTTAACTCGAGTGCGGGCGCTCTTTGGCCTCTGTAGAGGTGTTTGCATTCCGCAACCTTGAAAAACTGATCTTTTTTTTCCTTTTCCCCGTATTTGTTTCAACCTCCCTTCAGGAACGATTATCCCAGATGCTTCTGTTTTTCTTTTGATTGCTGGTCATCCTACCTTCCAGGGCAGCTCCCGAACCAAGGACGTTTGTAGTCCCAGCCCCATTTGAATGCGAATCCTTCCCACGGTCGCTTTTCACAATGCGAAACCCTTTGTGGCGAATGTTCCACTGCCCTATGGACTGAGTTTTTTTCCCCCGTTTTTTTTCTGAGTTGCCCCCCCTTTTCAAAAGTTTTCCCATGATACAAAGCGGCATTCGGCCCTTTTGGCCATTAGTGTCTGGCGATTTTTGCGCCCTCTTGTCTTTGACTACATCCTCCCTTTTTTTCGACCAGTTCGATATAAAAAGAACGTTCAGTCCTTTAGATAGAATTGCCGCGAACTCTCCTTGCAATAACAGCCTTGATAAGCCATTAGCCAGATTTTGCTGGAAAACCCTTCCGCTCGCCGGTCCCATCTCTCCCCTTCCGAATAGCAAGTCCCGGCCTGCTCTGGGACCCGTATCTTTTCGTTGTTTCCCCCGTGATGATGATGTGATGGACCCGGCTCTTAGGCCATCTTTTTTTTTTTGGTTCTTTCGTCTCTCTACCGCAATCTGTAGATTTTATTTTTCGAAATTGTGTTCGTCCTCCTCCCCGAATACCCGATCACAGTCGCAGGGTCCCCCCTATTTCGGATCTTTTTCTCTTTTCTTTTCGTCCCCTACCTCTGTCTTCCCTTTTTATGAATGCGTTCTCTATGTGCGAATCAGAAGGATTCCTCCTTCTTAAGAGTTTCTCCAGTTTAATGTGCTTGCTGAGAATCTTATACGTCTCCTTCCCAATTTCCCCCCCTTTCGTGACGTTCCGATAACGAATTTGCGAAGAAACATCGGCGATCCAACCCCAACTTTCCAACAATGCGACATCTGTGTTGTTTAAGCGGTCCCCACACCACCCTCTCGCTTGCCTTCACGCCCTTCCTCCTCAGTTCCAACCCAAAAATGGATCTATCTCTTTTCCCTCGTGTTGTTTTTCTCCTATGCTTTTTGGTCCCTTTTTCTCCCAGTTCTTTTCTTTTTTTAGCTTTCAGTATGCTGAGTTGGGACCTGTATAGAGTTAACACCGGTCGCCTGTTTGGCTCCTTTGGCTTTTGCCATAGACTAGTCGCTAAACTTTCTTTCTCCCCTGACCGATGTCGTTTCAGCAAAAGACCTGAAATGATATCCTCCCTCTGGAATTTCCCCCCTCAAGGCGGGCCCAATCCTTTGATGTCTTTTTGATGCTATACTCCCCTCCCTAACCTTTTGATAGCTACCCCAATCCATCACTGTTTCTCGAAGACGCTAAGATCTCTTCTGCCATCGACTTTTTGTATTCCCCCTTCTCGGTTCGAAGTACCACAATTTTGACCCCGAAAGAGACATCTTTTCAGCTACGTGTTCTCCCAATCGGTTCCTGAAGAGTCCCCCCCTCCTTTCATCTCTAAATTACTGCTTCTCACGAACATGGGGTCTTTAACGGTTCCCAAAGTCTCTTTTTCCCAACCTTCTCTTATTCTTCTCTATGTCATCGGATTCCTTGAGTTTCCTTCCCTGTCAATCTTTTCTTGCCCCTTCTTTTTTTTACTGGTATTTCTGTGGGGGCTATTTTTTTTTCCAGCCCTGCTATATTCTTTTTCCCTATGCCCGTCGGGAAATTATTTTCTTCAAACTTGCATTCTTTGAGAACGGATTAAAGTCTTTTTGGTTGCACCAATAACCGTTTCCCACTCTCTTCGACTTTTCCCTGTGTCTCTTTCTGACTCCACGGAGTCCCCAAATTTCAAGATTTTCAATCTGCTTAGCTCCCATTAACTCTGAACACAAATCTTGCGCACTTTTTATCTCGATAGGATTCGGATTGGTATATCGACAGTGGTCCGTGATTTGCCCTTACTTTCTTGATTATCCTTTCTCCGTGAACACTAGCTGACCGTCTGCGTATCCTTTCTAGTCTTTTTTTTTTTTGACAATCTTTGACTATCTTTCCTCATCCCTTTCTAATGTGAGTAAATGCACAACTCTAACCTATCCTCCCTAATATCCGGAAGGATTCCACTTATGACCTTCCCCTCGATTTCCAAATGCGATCACCTTTTGTAAAAGTAATTACACTTTGCTTTTCAAATCGACGCCGCGGCTTTCTCCAAATCCTTTTCTTTCCTTTTTTTCCGAATCTCTCGGACGCTCCCGGAAGGTGCTCACCAGGGAATTTATTTCTTTCTCCCCGTATCTCTTGAGGCCGCCGACTCCAGACGCCCTCCCTTTTCCTTCCTTCCCCTTCTCATGAGTAGGCGCGAAGTAATCCATGAACCATCACAAAGTGTGGTCTTGAACTGCCCGAGTGCGAGCCACTCCTTTTTTCTTACTTTCTTTCCCTTACTGAACCTCCCCTTTTATTTGATTTTACACCCTTCTCAGGGGTAATACATTGGCCACCCTTCCCTTTTTTACCGGCACCTTGAGTTGTCCCCGCCACGAGGTTCTCTTTTTCCCCTCCCGTTCGCATCTTTGATGGATCTTTCCTTTCGGTTGCTTCTACAGCCGCTGCTGGACCTACCTAGCTTTTCCACAGTTCCTTTTGGTTTGCTTGACTCGACACAAAGAACGATATTCGTTCTTCCATAGACCCCCCCCCTCTTCTTCTTGAATCCCTTTTCCCTATTGTTCACATCGTCTTGGCTAGACTATTTTTTATTCTGAGGATTATTTTTTACAGTAACGACGTTTATTTCCGTGCAGATCGCCCCCA
>Ga0179593_1534477_pt1 | contig 10672 bp, 10 predicted proteins | sample CZODoug2_1_08_16_FD_185931 | JGI IMG/M metagenome (GOLD analysis project Ga0179593, IMG submission 185931) | Vadose zone soil fungal communities from Angelo Coast Range Reserve, California, USA - CZODoug2_1_08_16fungal (PacBio error correction) | ecosystem: Environmental > Terrestrial > Soil >... | reverse complement strand
TCGTTCTTTTTTTGACGGTGATCTCCCCTGTTGCGGCCTCAGCACCATTACCTCCCCCGATCTCTGAGTATCGTGGAAATTTCCCCCCTGCCTCACCGTCCGGACCTCTTTCCCCCCCCTTTGTATTAATTTCTAACACGGGACGGTACACCACATTGACTTCGTTTTGGCTCTGAGTTAGTACTGCCTTCCATCTGCAAGACTATTTTTTCCCCTTATTCTTTTCCCGCGTTTCGCAATCGCTCCTCATTCGTGACCGGGTTTGTTTGTGTGTTTTTTTTTGTGGTGTTTTTTTGTTGGTTGAGTTTGGTCTTTTGTTTGTCTTTTTGTTTGTTTTTGCTTTACCTGTTTTTTGCTTGTCTCTGATTAGAACCTCTTCTGCGTTAAGTTGTCTTTTCTGCTCCTTTTCCCCCGAGCTTTTTCGCACCAGGTAAGATATCCCCTTTACCCGCTCCCCTATTCGTCTCGTAGACAACGCTTAACCCATGTTCAGCAATCAAATTTTCGACCTTTGGATTTCTCCTGTCTCTGGAAGCAGCGGCGCACTCCCCAATGCCTCTTTAGAAAGCGCGGTCCTCCGTTTTCTCCACGGTCTTCCTCTTTTTTCCCATGGCCAGGGAGTTCTTCTCAAAACATTTTTTTTTTTCGGCGTAGGACCCATTCCTTCCCACACCCCCTTTCTCCACCCTGAAGATTCGTTCGTCTTAATTTCTTCGAGAATTATCGCCTAATTTTCCCTATAACATTGTTCTCTATTTCCCTGCTAGCATCCCCGTCTCCTGGATTAATTCTGAAAGAGACGCTTTTTCTTCCTATGCGTCGCAAGGCCCCCCCCCTCAATAGTGGTGAGGACCGGAATTCCCCCAATCCCCGTACCGATCGAAGTGGAATTTGTTTTTTCCTTTCTACTTTTTAAATGGTGGATCAGATGTTGATCGCCGAAGATTTTAGCCGGAGAGGTCTACCCTTTTATTGGTTTCCCTGATATTTGTGCGGTCCATTTTTAATTTGTATTTTGTTACAAGCCCCCCACTTTTCTAGAGCCATTTCTTCTTTGTTGTCTTCTGTCTTTTTTTGTGGGATGGGAGAGTCTTTCTCCCTTACTGCCCTCGCCGTCCCTTTCTTCCCCCCTCCAACCTTACTGTTTCCGTTTTTTCCGCACACCCTCACATTAACTTGAATCCCTTCCATTAGTTTTCCAACCCCCCTGGGATTTTCTGTCCTCTCGCCAGATAAAGCCAAGGTCTTATATACAAGGCGCGATTTTCACCCGACCCCCGTGAAGGTTGCGGTTTCCCGCTACGTTTCTCCTGCGGATAGAACCCTGTTTTTCCTTTTTTCCTAAGTCCCCGTTACTCCACAACATGTTGTAAGTTAGATGTACTTTTTTTAGCCGAGTTCCCTTTTCCTTTTTTTTTCTGATTTAGGTACCGCCCCTAATTCCCCTGTCTTTACTGGTCTCAGACTTCCAAGCGGTCCCTTGGCCGTTACACCCGGAATGGGAAAAGAAGTCTGATTCCCATGCTGGACTGTCCCCCCGCTGTAACCCCATGACTCGTTCTATTGGGAGCACCTCGGTGACAACTTTTCGGTTCCCCGCTTTCAGAATCTCCTTCATTTCCCCGAAAGGCAATTTCACGTTCCTTCTGGCCCAACATCCCACAAGCGGCGATATAGTGAGGCCCCCTTTTCCCCCCGGCGGGAATGCCTCCCTCTTTCAATACCGTCCCACTGATCCTTGCGGTGTCCCCTGGGTTCGCTCTTTCAACCCTTCTTTTGTTCTATTTTAACAATCCTCTCTTCTTTTCTCGGATCCCGGGAAAAAGCCTTATAATAACCTAAGATTCATCCCCATTACATTCCCCCCTGGTTTTAGCTACGGCCCCTTCACCCAACCCCGCTTCATGGAGTCATCACTCTTTCTCTACTCTGGAAAACCAGGCACCTCACGCCTTTCTTGCGGCCATTCCCTCACCCCCGGACTTTTTGACCCCCCCCCCCGCTGAAAAATTACTTCTTTTTTCCCCCTCTAACCTAGCCCTCCTTGCTTCATTTATTATTCTCCCTTGACAATGGATGTCTCAACCGAGCGGACTGTTCCACCTTTTTCCGTGCTAACGTGATCGGTTTGTCGCTCTTTTGTCCCCAGTTTCTTATTTTTTCCCTTTTGTTGGAGAGATGCATGTACACCCCCAAAGTAGACACCCCGTCACTTATGAGTCCCCCCGGTGTGCACCGTCCCCTTCTTTTGCTAAATTTCCGGAGGATTCCTTAGAATTTTGGACGGGACTTTTACCACTCCCCTTTAGGGCGCCACCAGTGAAGGGTGGAAGATGTGCAACCCCTGCGTTTCTCAAAATGTCCGTGCATAAAATTTTGCGGTGACGTTTTTCCCCCCTCCTTTTTTCTCCAATAGAACATATTAGCGACCTTCTCCCGTCCTCCGATTTTGTTTTTACTTATTCTTTCCCCCCCCCCCCTTCCCGTTTTCAAGGATGGGATCCGCCTCCTCTTAAATGAGTATGATACGGTTTCCTTGATCTTTGCTGACCTTATTCTTGCTGAGAATGTAACTTCTTCCCCCTTTCAAAAGATTCCCCACCTTGTGACCCCCGTTTTGTGCCGATTATTGGGTCTCAGGGCATCTGGAAGTCCTAGCACGATAGGCGTTGGGTTTTGGTGGCTTTCCATTGCCCATTCCCGCTAGTGAATTCTCTGCCCAATTTCGCCTTCCCTGATTTCACCGTTCACAGTTGTCGTTTCCCCTGACAAGGTGATGAAATATTTTTCCCTTCCCTCCGCTTGTTTCCAGTTAAGGCCTTCCTTTAACTTCCTCTAAGTGTATTGGCCCAAATTTCCGTTCCCTGTCACGTTACCCTGCTCGTCGGAACCTCCCCAGCTTTTGAATTTTTGAGTAATCCAACTGGCCCCGGACCTTCCCTCCCCCCCGGTCCCCCCACTGACAGGGCGCTTCCCCCCCGACCTGTACCCTACTGGCTTCCAGACTTTGTTGCTATCTTTTGCTTGAAAGTCGCGGTTAACCGAAATTGGTCCTTGGCACCCCGGTCTTTCGGTCCTTCAGTTTTCAACAGGTGCTAGTCGTTTTCCCCTTTGCGCCCATCTACGCCACCCACCCAAGGAACTGCCTACTTGATTTAGTGAACATTTGCTTTTCCCTACCCCTAACTGTGGCGGGAGTCTTTCGAAACCGCTCCGCAGGGCCTTCCTTTTTTCTTCCCGACGACGCCCCGTCTCCCCCCCAAGAAGCGCGCATCTCAGTCCCCCCCGACCTCTTTTTGAGCATGAAATCCTCGGGATGTTACCCATTCTAACAAGCATGTTCAGAAAGGTTTTCATCACAACATATATTGTTTTCCCACTCCCAAAGAAGAGCTCAATTTATGCTCGTGCGTTGATCTTTCACCAGGACCCTGTTTCCCCCCAAAGGTATCCCCCCCCATTTAGAGCCAATTAGCAACAACCTTCCATTTCTATTGTAAGGATAGCTTGGGCCATTTTCCATGTCCGCTTCTTGCGGCCGTTTTTTGGCTCCCTGTCTTCTCCGGAAGAGCAATTCTCTTCCCCCTTTACCGACTCCCCTCCCCTTTGTTATAGCTAAGCGCCGGTCCCTATCAACCGACCCAATGAGAATTTTCGCCCCCCTTTCCATGCCGTAGAATTCAGTTTTCCGGACCCAATGCGATCTGCCCCTTTGTATTGATGTTCGACTTTCTACTTCCTAACAGTGTTTTCGCTACCCCTTGCAGCTTTTTTTCCGAAAACACTTCCCAGTCTGCTACGCTCGCGGTCAAATTGCATTGATCCTTCGCCTGCAGGCCGATTTTCCCCCCCCCCCTCAAAATGGGCCCCCTTCCCCTCCCAGTCGTTGGATTCCTTTGGAGGCCCCCGCGTTTAATTTGCGTTTGAGAATAGGCTCCAAATACTTCGCTGTATTATTGACTCTTTCGCACACTGACCTCGAGGAGCACCGGATCCTTGACAATAGCCCATTCCTCCGTCTATTGCGGGCCGACCAGCACCCCTTCCAGGATTAGGATAAGACATCCCCCCGTTCTGCGATATGGCTACCGATTTTTTCGGAAACTATCAGTGTGATATTCCTTCCCTCACCTCTCTCGACACAGTTTTTTTTTTCTCAATTGGTTTCATCTTCCCCCTTTCCTTTAACCTGTTTTGGCAGCTCCCCGTCTGATTTAAGTTTTGCTCCCCCCCTTGATATCTTGGCCTGGTCATTGTGATTCGCCGCTAATCCCTGAGGACCCAGCCCTGGTTGAGGACCTTTCCCTTTAACCTCTATTTCTTTCTTTGTGAGAGAGATGCGGTTTTCCGTGTTGCTTTCGGTGTTGATTTTTTCCTTCACCCATTAATTCATCGGTACGGTAATTGCAACCTGACCTTCGTTTCCGGATTTTAGCGCCCCCCTTTTCTTCCTTCTAGACGGCCCCCAAAGAGTTTCGCAACCTCTGAGGTCGACAGGGCGATTTCTCCTCCCCAATGCAGATACGCCCAGGGCGCAAGATCCGCGCCCCTTATCCTAGCCGACCTGGAAGGTTGCTGGTTTTCTCCTCGTAAACTCCCCTCTTTGGCGCATTTTGTCGCAGGCTTCCTTCATTTCTTGTAGCAGCGTTACCCCCTTCATGTTTAACGTACCGCGCAGTTTTCTTTTTGAAGATTTGCAACAGCTGAACACCGTCGGGCCTCCACTGTCTCACGGAGTGGTCTTTTTTCTCCCCTTTGGGCTGAGGAGCCCTCGGTTGTGGCCGCAGAAGGAAGCTTTTCCCCAATTCATCAATGCATATTGTCCTACGCGGAGCCACTTTATCACTTCGGAAACGCGCCCCCTAGATAGACGAAACCCACTTTCGTTACTTCCATTTTTCCCATCCTTCCCTTCGACCACAAGTGCAATTTGCAATCGCTGAACGCCGGACTTTCTTCCACTGAGGGACAGTTTGACTTCTCAAATTGGCGATGATCGCCTTTTCTCTTAGCCTCCTTCCCCCTTTGGAAGGCGTCTTTTCTTTCAGTAACATGACGAGTTTCCTCTCGGCGACATCAAGTTAACCGCCACATTTCCACATTAGGTTTGAGAGGTTTTCTGTCCCCCCCGTAGCTTACCGCTATCCTTTGGATTTTTCGCGATGACCTTTTCCTCTCCCTTAGTGAACATGTTTATTTTCCGGCCCATTTGAGACCACTTCGCATTTTTTATGCGCGAGTTTCAGTTTTGTTAATGTTCACCTTTGCATGCTTTTGCATTTTCCCCCGCATCTTTGTTAGTGTTAAGATAGCTTTCTTTAGCTCTGATCTGAGTTTTGTGGGCTGCGGGAGTTCGTCGTTTTCTTCATAAGCCGACGGTTTCCTTTTCATAACTCCCCGTTATGTCAACCAGCTTTTTCACGGCATCCTAAACTTTTCAAACCTGGACCTTCTTTTTTCTCCCTTTTTGCCGGATTCCCTAGCCCCCTGTCTATACACCTTCGACCGACGTGAAGAATCTCTTTTAGCGTTACCTCTCTTTTTCAGTTTTTATAGCACCAACGTCTTTCCCCCCCTTAACGGTTACCCTCGGGTTTTTTTTTCTCTTAAGGTGTCGACCTCCCTCACGGTTCCAGATTCTTATCCTTTTCACTTTGATGTTAGCACTAGTCGTGGTCCTACGGCATTGTAGGGGGCAATGACAGTCGCCACAGAATTTACTCTCCCCCCCTCTTGATGTGACGACGCCCTTCCGTAGTGCACGTTCGGGACTAACCCACCTTTCGGTAAAGCAGTATCTTCCAGTCGAATACCATCATTCCGGTTCCTGTCCTGCCCCTTTCCCAACCCCCCCCCGAACCAATACGTTCTTCTCTTTTCTGTTCTTCCGCGGCCTCAAAACAAATACATCGGCCCCCTCATTCCTTTTGGTGCGAACCCTGGGTCTTTGTTCCAGTTGTGGGTATACTTAGAAGACACCCTCCTTTTTTTTCCCTTCTGGATCAGTGGCCCCCCCCCCTCTCAGACGCCTCTCGTCGATCATATCCGCCTTGACGTCCCCCCCGGCGCGCGGCGGTCCCTTCTTCCTCTCCATTTGAACCCTGTCCCCTTCACGACCTTGCTCCATTACGAACGTACTTTCTTGAGTGGACCACAGCTGCCTTTCTATTTGGGCAAGGGTTTTCATGCCCGCACCGCCGCTGTCTAATCTTAATTCCCCTCTTAGCAAAAGTCTTTGTCCCCGGGCTGACGTTCCTAGTGTAGGGGTTGGATGACCTTGTGTGAATCTATCCTCTCCTAACTTTTTTTTGGTTTTGATATGAATGCCACTCTTTTCCCCAATCCCTTTCTCTTGCCCGGGGTCTGTCAGGGTTGGTTTCTTCCCGGTCCGATTTGCACTCTCTGCTTCTTTTCATCCCGTGCCTCCCCCCTGAGACCCGGCCAGGCACGAACTTTCCTCGTTGCGCATATGATTTTTTTCCGCTGTGTGTCCCCCCTCTTTTTTCGTCCTCGCCCTGCGCCTCAACTTTTCTATTTTTCAGGTTTTTCCTGTATCCAGATTACTCCCCGTCCCTCGCGCCGCTTGGGTTCATTTGGACGAACCGGTTCCTGATGGGCTTCTTCCGCTCCTCCCTTTCTTATCCGGCTTGCCCCTGCTCCCTTTTGTGACGCCAGGATATATTTTCTGCGGCCTCCCTTCCTTCACACGAGACCCCCTCACCCAGGTGTGCGTGATTGGTTTTCTGAACCGAGTTCTTTAGCCTACCTAGACCCCGATATCGCCTTGTGTCGGTTGCTGATGACCTTCCTTTCCTTTCCCACCCGCGTTTATTCGCTTTGATACCTTTCTGTCCCCCCCTTCACCCTTTTCCGTTGCGCCATCTTGCTCTTCTCCTCGCTGGGCAGAGTACCCTTAATTTCATGAATCTCCATTTGTCCCCCCCCCCCCTACCATGTCTGACCCCCCCTCCCTTTTGTAGTCGGACTTTCGACGCCTTTCATTGGTGTTTCACCTTCAACCGTTTCCTTGCCCGGCGTGCCGTTCGACACTCTCCCCTTACCCGTTGCGGATGTTTTTACCGCTCCGCTGCCTCTTACGTAGCGGTAAACCGCCTTTCGGAGGTTTCGCCGGCTCGGCTGCCGTTGTATTATCCCCCTTTGATCGTTCCGTTGGGACCCGCCCTTTACGTTCTGCCGTGACCTGTCTCCGTGCACGGTGCGTTTTTGACCCTTACCCTGGCTGGATTCAACCCTGCGACCGGGGTTCTTTTCGCCGTTCGAAATCAGCTCAAAAAGACAGAGGCCGCAGCCTCCTCTTTCAGACCTTCTCCCATACCCATCCTAACTGATGGGTTTCTCCCCAGAAGGGCAGGGGCCCAAGCACCACCTTCATCCCTCACCCCCAGCGGCTATGTCGTAGGCGTGTTCCTTTCCTGTTCGACTACATTTTTCCACTCCCTTGCCGCTCCCCTTCCACCCTTCGGCGGTCGTCTCTTGTTATGACAAAATCCCCCCTCACTCCCCTTGTAACCTCAATGGACTCGAGAGCACACTCTTCTATTGCACCCGCTCATCCCCGTTTCAGGTTCCGCTCCTTTCACTGAGATCATCGCCACCCTGTAAGCGCCGCCCCGCGCGGAGACAGTCCTGGACGGTCCATTTCATTGAGAACTGAATGTGGCCCTCCTTGATTCCGGGAACTTTGATTTTGCCCTCAGCCCCCGTGTTTTCGCTAATGTTTTTCCCCCTCTTTTCCGCCAATTTATCTTCTTTTCTTCACAAGATTTCCCCTCACCATTTCCTTGATGTGTCGTCCATCCGCTCTTTGAGCACTGCCCCCAAATGGCGAACCCCCCATCAACCCCCTCCCCCCCCTTTATTGAGTGATTTGGAGGCCATTTCTTTTTTTTTTAAGGAGTTTGGCACGGCCGAGCAAATACTTCCTTGAGCGTCTGACCTTTGCCACCCACCTACGGAGCACCGGATTTTTTTTTTTCCCCCTTCGAACTTAAGCGCATCGTTGAGTACCGTCCTTACCCACCAAATAGTTTTATGAGGCGTTTCTCCTTGAGTTCCAGGTCGACTATTATTTTTATCTTCCGAACTCAGACCCTCTCAGCTGCTTCTTTTCGAAACGTGTTCATGGGCCGTTTTTCGACTCAGTAGTTTTCCTACGTAATTTCGATTGTTTTGCAATTCTTCCTGATGATCGTGGGCCAATGTTGCGTGCCGCCTATAAATCCTGATCCCACCCGCGGTCTTTTCATCCTGTCGGCTCCATCTCCTCCTCCGTTGTTGTTAGTTTTTTCGGGAAGCGTGCGTTCGAGTTTTTAATTCCGAGCCCTAGGGTTTTTCCCGCACCCATTACCAACTCTCCTCTGGTTAATGATTACCAGGCTTCCGGTCGCCTTCACATTAATCGCGACCCACGGTTCCCCCGTTTTCGAATCGTTCGAATTTCTTTTCTTGTCGATCCCAACTGCAGCGCTTCGAACGTTAGGTTTATCCCCCCGCCCGACCCGGTTTGAAGTTTTTGCTGGGCGGCTACCTCTCAAATAGGTCTTTTCGCATTTTTCCACCGGATCTCTTCTTTTTGAACCTGTAAGGGTCACTTTTTTCCCCGCTAAGAATTTTTTTTCGTCGGTTCCGTTCGCAAAGCCAAAAGTTTCTTTCCCCCACCTCCCTTCAACCTTCATATTTCTGTTGGTCGCCCTTTTGGCTTGCGTTATATTTTCAGCAGAGTTTTCTTTGGTTTTTTTTCTTACTATTTAATATTTCTCGCTCTCAGAGTGTTTTAATATAATTCTTTTTCCCTTTGAACACTCGGCACCCCAGTCTCTCCCCCACTTTTTGTTGCAATTCCTGTCCCTCCCCATTCTTCATGTGTTCGCGGTCTTGTTGACGAAATTTCCCTTTACCTTCTGGCTTTTCATTATAAAATTGGAGTCTTGCCCATGCTGTCTCTCTCCGCCCTGAATTTTTCTCTTAGTACATTCTTGCTCTTGACGCCATAGTTTTTGTTCCCAAGTCCCCCAATTTCCTAGTGAGTGAGGCCCTTTAAACTTCCACCAAGATATCGTACCGTCTCTCTTTTCCCCGTGGACGTCGTATAAGGATCCCTTCCAATTGGTTGAAAACCACACCTTTCCGAAACGGATGTGAGACCCCTCGACCCTCTTTTTCCGTTTTTTTTTTCCCAATTTTTGTTCTCCTCTTTTTTTTTACCCGTGTTACTCTAATGGTTTAACCCTCTCTTTTCTTCTCTAATGTATTGGAGTCTCCTTTCTTTTGTGGGGTCTCTTTATCGTCGTTCCCCTCCCCGCGCCTGAGGTTCTTTCTCTCCCTCCCTCAGTTTTGAAACCCAAAGCCGTTCCCGCTCCCCCCCAGGCACCCGGTTAGAAGTGGACTGGTTTCGCTTTCCCACGTAACTTCACTGCTCCCCAGTCTATCCACTGCTTTTCCTCGTGCATATCTTACGATCGTCCTCCAGTAGCAACTTTCTGGGGTGGTTCTCACCGTTTCTTTTCCCCGATGCCCCCGACTCTTCATTTTGCGTTTTCCCTTTTCCCTAGCCGTTCCGCCAGCAATTCATCGCTTGAAACGGGGTCTTCCTCCACACCCAGGGGTTGTCAAGGCATTGTATGGGGCGACGTCGGATTATTTCCCTCCCCTTCTCACCCCTCTGCACAGAGGAGTTGACGCCATCAGATGGCAGTAAACGTTTTGACAAACTGTTTGCCCTTTCCCTTTTCCAGTCTCCTTCTCCCAGTATAGCTGCCATGCTAAGTTCATGTCCCTTCAACCAACCCATTTACACAACTTCGTCCCTACGTTGACTTTTTAACTATTCCTCCCACCAATACATCCAAACACATACATGGCGGGTTTTCCCCTTTTTGAAACGTGCTTTTTCTTCAATATTGGCGCGCACGGCAGGTTCCCCCACCCTCTTGACGCATTAGTTGCCCCCCCCTCTTTCATTCCTGAAGGTTCTCCGCCCTGCACACCAAGACGGCGCGGATTTTTCCTACTATTTATTCTCCTGGACAGGCCCCGTCCGACATGATGCGTCCCCTGCTCCCCGGTGTCTGTCCGCTTTAACCCTTTTCTTTCTGGGCGCACCCGATGCTTCGGCCTTTCCTTTTTAATGTGGCACGGGAGGAGGCTCACTGCCCCGTAGTTTTTTTTTTTTTTTTTTTTTTTTTTTTTGATAGCAAAGACGGAGTTCCCCCGGGCTGTTCCTCTTTTTGTAGTGGGTGGATTGTCAGTGCATATCATATTCCTCTCCTTTGTTTTTTTTTTATCTATATCTTATAGTCAGCCCCCCCGATTCCACTTTAGAGCTTCATCTTGGCAACCCCTTTGTCTTTGCTCATTGTCTGAGGGGCTGCACTTTTCTTTCAGCTTCCGGGCTGTGACGCCCACTTGTTGCTGTGCGCCCCCCATTCTCCTTTACGAGGTTTCACCCGGGGAGTACGTTCGACCCTTGCAGAATTAACATTCGTGAGTTTCCCCTTCCCCCTCTTTTAGAAATCGCTTCGCCCGCGCGCCCTTTGTGAGGGTTCCCAGGATCTCCCCCCCTGAATGGTTGGCTTTCATAAATTCTTCTCCCTTTTTCGTTCTCTTGATTCTTCTTGCTGCTTCATGCCCGTTGCGTTCCCCTCTACAACGA
>Ga0179593_1404694_pt1 | contig 10672 bp, 16 predicted proteins | sample CZODoug2_1_08_16_FD_185931 | JGI IMG/M metagenome (GOLD analysis project Ga0179593, IMG submission 185931) | Vadose zone soil fungal communities from Angelo Coast Range Reserve, California, USA - CZODoug2_1_08_16fungal (PacBio error correction) | ecosystem: Environmental > Terrestrial > Soil >... | reverse complement strand
CTCTTCAATTTTGAGAGTTTTTTTAAAACTCCTTTTCCCTTTCGGCGTTCTGATTACTACCTACCCCCTCCCCCAATGCTGCTATTTTCTTCCTGGTTCATGCTCCCTTAATGAGGTGTCTGTCTTTTTCCCTTGGGTTTTTGAAAATAAGAGGTTTTTTCTGAACCCTCTTTTTCCCCCGCCTTTCATAGAGAACTTTTTTCAATGACGCTGGCCCGCTTTACACCTCCTTTTCCGTTAATCTCCCTCCCCCCTCCCAATGGTTTGTGGCCGGCCCACCTGTTCCGAAGGATCCCAGGGAATGAGAGCTCGGGACATCGTACGCCTTTGAACGAGTTTTCCCGTCCGGATTGTAATCTGGGGAACCTTTTTCCCCGTGCCTCATTTTTCGCGGAGAACCATTACCCTTTCCAAAAATTTCTGCCCCCGCAAAAAGACAAGGAAGTCTAGCACCTTTTTTTTTTCCCGAGGGTTTTTCCGCTGATAGCCCGTCCTTACAATCCTCCTGGCATCTCTCACCCTTTACCATTTATCTTCCTGCTTATGTTTTCTCCAGCCGCTGCGCGTCCCCCCTCACCCCGAGCCCCAACGTTCCCCCGTCCCGCTCTAACCCTCCTTTATCCAACCCTTTTCCATTTACCGGTCGGGCACGACTATTCTTCTCTTCCTTTGAATGAAAGTCGCCCCTTTAAGGCCATTCCTGCCTTTTGATCAAGCGTTCTCCTCAACAGACGCTCTTCTTCTCCACCATGCTCCCCCAGTTTTCTTTTCCACTTCACCTTCCTCCTTCTAGGCAGCGCCCTTGACCACGGGTCCCTCCGCCCAAGATTGGCTCAGCTGCGGAGCTACCTTTTCCCTCACTCCCATCCTACCCCCCTCCTTTTCCTCCCCTTGCCTTGTTTTCCTTTGGGGTTCATGAATAGTTGCTCCTTTCCGCCATCGGTAGCAACCCCTTCAACGACCTGCACCACCTCCCCCCTCTTTCCCGCTCCAGCCCTCCGTTCTATTTTTTCGAAGTTTAACCTTATATCCTACCCCCCCCATTTTTCTCGCATTCAACGTCGCCGCTTTCCCCTCTTGCTCACTCTCACCTTCCCGTTATTCAGCCTTAGTCACGCTTTGCTTTTTTTCCCCCATCCGTTTTTGTTTTTTTTTCCCCCATGCTTACATTCTCTAATTTTTATATATGCCATCCCAACAAACCCCCTGCCCCCAACTCCCCCCTTCCTCCCCCCCCCTCTTGCGGTTGTGACACCACCCTATGGTCCCTCCAGACGTCGGTGTCTACCAAGGATGTTTTCTTTTTGGGTTTTCTGTTAGTTTTTTTGTTCGACGCCTCTCAAGTCGTTTACCTTTCCAAAACCGGGCAACGTTATCCCCCCGTACCGCAAACGGATGACCCCCGCCAATTTGGATTCCCTAGGCCCCTCTCGGCCGTTACCCCTTAGATGCGGCCTTCAACCTCAAATGTGTAAGGCTTTGTTCTTTTTCACTTGAAAATGCAACATATCCCGTCGGGCTCTCGAAATGGAGAACGCGTAGGCCAGGATTCCATGGTCCCCACAAATTTCCCCCCCCCTCTTCGCTTGAAAACCCCTCCATTTCCTCGCACCCCCCTTATCGAAGTCACAGATTCAGCGCGCTTTACTGAACTTTGCTTTTCCTTCCCACTTGTGATCCCCTCCAGTGCCCCCATCGTACCACTGTCCGACTCGAACATATCCTGCCTTATCCTATTTGTTTTTTCACTCGACAACCTTGTCGTTAGGGTTTCCCCCCACCCTTCTCCGCTTTACACCCCTCCCCAGGCCCCCCTACTCTCTTCCCCCCCACAAATGCGTCCTGGACCGTGTCCGTAGGCTACATTTTTTTTCCCCGTCTTGTTTCTGTCAGGACCCCCTTCCCCCAATTCACAAGCTTCCCTTCCAATGATTGTTATTCCTAGAATTCTTTCCCTTAATCTATATATTTCTCCTTCCTTTTTTTTTTTTTTGTTAGAGATGATAATAGTCCTTCTCCCCAGCGTCTTGAGTCCCTCCTTTCTTGTGGTCCCCTTCCTCCCTCGCACTACTTCCTTTTTTATAAGAAGGTGTTTCTTTTCTTTGATGGGTTCCTATTTGGGGGGTTAATAGCTTGCGTATCCCCCCAATGCGGTTGTCCCCCCCTAACCCTGCTCCCCTGGATCCCCGTGAGGCCTTCTTCTTTCTCCCCTTTCTTTTTTCCGATGGTCTTATTTCTTCCTTCTTCCTTTTACTTTTTGAGTTTTTCCGAAATAGAATTCTCCGTTGCGATTCCCGTTGAGGTCCTTTCCGAGTCTCTCATTTTGCCATTTTCCCCTTCCTCGTTTTAGTTCCCCTTCCTCTTTTCCCCTCTATGTTGTAAGGGGTACCGATTTGAGAACAATTTTTTTGAGTTTCCAGTCGGAAATTAATATCCCTGCTATTTTTGCTTTTTTTTTCCAACACTGCGCCACCATTGGCCGGACGGTTTTGGAAACTTCTCAAGGTTTTCCCTTCTTTTATTCCTTGCGATCTCGTCCGATAGCAGCCCTCTGAGCTGATCAGACCCTTGAACCTTCCCCCTTTTTTTTTAGCGGCCACCAATATTTCTTTTATGCCCAACTTCATTTTTGCCCCCCCCCAGCGATCCTTTTTTTCCCCTTTGGATACTGGGTGTGTATATCTTCTTGGTTAGTTTAATAACCCTGGTTTTTTAGGTTCCACCTTTCTGGCTGTATCATTCGTCGTGGCGACGCTGAACAGAAGCTCTGGTGCGTTCCGTGTTTCTTTCAATCTGGGCGGCGTCTTTTGACCACGCATGTTCTTTTTGATTCCGTCATTTTGAACATTTGATCACTCCTCTCCGCGATTCGCGTTTTGCTCATCCTTCTTTTCTGGTGTGTTTTTTTTTTTTTCTTCTGCTTAATTGTTTTTCCTCCTCTCACCTCACGGTCCCCCTTCGAAGAGGATTTAATCTTCCTCTATTTTCCTGGACGCCCTTTCGGTAGGCGTTCGTGGTGGTCCTTAGATTGACTCTTCCTCCTGAGGCCCTTTTTTTGCTACGTGATGCTAGTTTTCCTTTATTTTTTTTTTTTTTTTTTCTAGTCTAACGACTTTTCTCCTGTTTGGTTTCCATTTTACCAGACTAACCCCCTGAGCGATCCCTTTTCTCTTTTTCAGTCCTTTCCTTCTTTCCCCCCCTTTTCTTGTCACTTACTACGAATGCGGCACCTTGACCGTCTTATGGAACGTGTTCTCCCCGTTTACCTTTTTGCCGTTGGTTTTTTGCAGTGTTGGTAAGGCCTCTTTCCGCCCGATAGACGCTTTTTCCTTGTTTACATTTGTGTCTTTGCTGATTTTCTGGGTATTTTTCAGATTCGTCCCCCCCCTTTTCCCTTTTCGCCCCTGGTCCTTCTACGTCTCGTTCGTTCTTTTGTGTCCGGCCGCGTGCCCAGTGTCCCCAAATACTTTTTGGGCACCTATTCCCCTCCGTTTTAACTGCTCTTCTCCCGTCTTTCCCTCCCTTGAGGCCTCCCTTTTTTTCCCCTTCTAATCATTATTGTTGGTTTTCCCCCACGCACCCGAACTGCCAGTTCGCTTTCATTTTTAGAGTTTTCACTCGACCCGTGTAAGGTGCCATTTTCGTTTCCCCCTTTTTTGCTCTTTTTTTCGGTGCGTTCCCCTTCCTCTCTATTGTTAAAGCCCTGTAGGGCGGCTCCTCGCTACCACCATGAATGTCGGTCATCCCACTTACATATGCCCTTCTTGCAGCCCTGAGGTTTTTCTCTTTTCCTCTCTCCTTCCCTTTTTTCCCTTTGTTTTCCAACCCCAAACCCCTCTTTCCCCTTTATAATAAGGTTTTGTGTAGTTTTTTGGAGGTTTTTTACTGCACCGCTCACATCCTGAGAATCTTTTCCCCCCCCCTCTTCTCACCCCTTTCTATTCCACTTTGCGACATCATTTTTTTTGAATGATTTACGTGTTTTACGCCTCTCTCTTCTGTTAGACCTGCGTTCCTCCAATTTTCCTGGGATGGACCCCCCATCTTCCGCCCCATCCCTTCTTCCCGGTCACCTGACTCTTTTTCCCCCCCTGCTTAGGGGTCAAGTGTAGGCGAATCGGAAACTGATCGAACTTCTGTTTATTGTTTCTTTTGTCCCCCCAAACCCATTCGTTTCGACCTTAGCCTCGGCAGGCACCCTTTTTTTTTCCTCCCTTTCGCCGATTTTAAACGCGTTGCCCCTTAGTTGTTATTTTCAAGTGCCCTTTCAGTTTCACGCTTCCCTCACGAACACCTCGCCTGCCCCCCCCCCCTGCCGAGGAGGCCTTCTTTTGGCTCCGCCTCTCCCCCCGTTTGCTTTACCGGCCTCTTTTCAATCAGCCCTCCCTTGACCTTATCACAAGCGGTAAACAAGTCGTCTCCTCGCTTTTTTTTTTCTTTGCCTCCTCTTAGCGTCAAAACTTGCCGCTTTCAAACGTCTCCACAAAAAGTCCCGAGCTCATGAGAACCCCTTTTACCAAATCCTTCTGTTCCCTCCTTTTTCCGACTGTCTTCCCCGTGAACCTGGGGCCGTAAGGCCTCGAAACTTTCGTCGCCAAACAGGTCGTGTAAACTTTTTCCCAAGCATGGGGCTCCCAATGCGTTAATCTTTTATTTAGGTTTCTTTCCCCCTTCCTTCCCATCAGCAGACTCTCCTCTTCTCTTAGAATAGCTGATAGGCCCCATAGCCCCCTTTACCCCACCCCCCCCCCTACCGCCCTAGGACAACCGCTCCCCTTCCCTGAAGGTTAAAGTTGTCTCTAGTAGTTGCGGATCCCTCTTTTTCTTCTGACTGGCCGCTATCGTAGCACCCCCCATTATACCGCAGAATCCCGCCCCATCCCCCCCCGCCCCGTTTTAGCACCAGAACGTCCCGTTATCTCCGTTCCATCACCTTCTTAATGATCCCCCCTCCCATAGCTCTTCCACCCGCTATTGTCGCTCTTCCCTCACTGTTCCGAATGCTCATTCGTTTTTTTGGTACGTCCTTCCACCTTTGTTGATTACCCTCCCACCCCCCCATTACCTCCCTGACGGCCCTCGGACCCTCTTTCAACAAACCCTTGAAACCTCCTTTCCACTTATCCGTCTTGGTGGCCAGTAAGATTCTGAATCCAGACGTCGTGGCAGGTTCGCTTACAAATTTATCGTTTGTGGTTGTTGTCAGCGCTTCTCTTTTGGGTTCTATCTTTTTTCAAGAGAGTCCTTCAAACAACCCCCTTCTTTCCACCCTTGCGCCGTCATCCCACCCGAACCCCCATACACCGGTCCCCAAATTTGGAGTCTGCATCCCCCCTCTGGGTTTCTTATCACTGAGATTCAGGGCCGCCTTTTCCCTCCCCCTTTGACAGTCGGGTTGGCTAATCCCCCTTTTCCACATATCAGCTTCTCCGGGTTCCACTGGACGTCTCCTTCCCTGGGAACGCGTGGCCTCAAGGTTGAATGTAACTCCGTGCGGAAAGCTCCCCATTATTTCTTCTTCTAAGCCGATTTCCCCGCCCCATCTTAAACGGAGCAGCCTCCCTGGTGACGACCGAATTGCCACCCTCGAACTTCCTTCTTCCTTTTTTGCCCACCCACTCTCAAGTCAGATCTCTTTGTGATCCTTTCTCTGGGTTACCTTTTTCCGCGACTTTGTCGATTCCCCCCCCCACAATATCTCCCCTAAATCCCCCCCCTCGTCCTCAACAATTGTTTTTTCTTTCCCTTCTTGGAGGTTCCTCGACAACCTTCAACGTCGCTCCTTTAAAGGAAGTGTTCAGTGTAAAAGTACGCCTTTTCTTCTTACCATCTCCTTCTTTTTTTCCCCTCAGCTCAAGTTTTTGTTTTTCTTTCTGAATATTCAAGATGAACTAACTAACAACTCTTCTTAGTTCGACTGTGACCTTGGTGTTTTGCCTTCCTCCCTAACATCAGCTTCTCCTTCTGCTTCTTCGGTTTGGCTGATCCGGTGGTCTGGGTCGAGGTTGTTGCCCCCCATTCCCTGAAAGTTTGCCGCCCCTTTGTCTCATCCCCCCCGTTTCCCATCCCCCTTGCATTTTGGCTGAGGTCTCCCTGTTTCCCCTTTTAGAGTTTCCTGTTTTGTTCCCCCACCTTGATTTCTCCTTGATAAGCGTGGATTTTTTCGACTTTCATGTCCTTTTTGGCTCTTCGTTAGTCTTCGCATTCTCCGTGTTTTGTTCCCTTTTCCTCGAAATTTTCCCCCGTTAAGATAGCTTGCCTGCGCCCCCCTTTCTTGGGGGTCTATTCTCCCCCTGTCGAAGAATTTTATGCTTTTTCATTTCTCTCCTAAACATAGTCTGATTTTGCTCCACCTCCCCCACCTTGCCCGTGGTTTCTTTGCTCCTTTGCGGTTCCTTTTGGGAAACCCGTTTTCTTTTTTTGTTCCATTAAGGCGGCTTTGAGGACTCCGTTCCTAACTCCCTCTAAGCCCCTTTTCCTTCCCCCCAGTCAACTTTCCATTTTAGAGACCTTACCCGTCTTCTGGCTTCCTCTTCTGGGGTGCCCTTTTTGTGCGCCGAGTTGGTTATTGTTTTTCTTTATTTCTTCTCAGGTATCGTGTAACCCGAGGAAATGCCAATCCCCAAAATTGCTGGCTTCCGTAGCCATCTTTTTTTCCTGACGTATTGACTCTTTTAGTTAGCCAGCAGTTTGAGATTGCGTTTCTGTCTGAGTATGTATTTCTCTCGTTTCGAGGGATTTTGCTTTGTAATTTCGTCTCCTTATCAAGCTTCTCCTCATAGTATCTTCTTGTGTGACTGTCTTCTTTCTGACGGTTGATAGATTGTCCGCTCCCCGTCCCCCCTCTTTTTTTCATAGACGTCCCTTCCATGGCGGACGCTTGTATGTTTTCCTTCTATTTGCGGTTTCCGGGCTCGGAAGATCTGATATAGCAAATATTGGTATCCCCGTTTTTCTTTCATGGATTGTGAGAATGCCTCCCTCTCGACCCACATTGACCTGTGCTGGGGACACCGCCCCTACTTGACGAACAATTCTCTTCATCTTGCCTTAAGCGGATACCATTTGTGTCTTTTCCCCCATATCCAGCCTAAGGGGTACAGGATCGGTAAAATTGGTTTTCGTTTTTAGTACTTGGAATTGGTTGATCGGGGCTTTTTTTCAGGGGGGAGCTAAGCTTCTAGACCACGAGCTATCTCGCTATGTTTTAGTGGTGCTCTGAGACCAGGTTGTTTGGGAAGTTCTGATTGGGAGGCGTTATAGGTGGAAATGGTTGATCAGGAGGTCTCCCAAGGTGCGAGTTTTTTTTTTTTTATTGTTTGGGTTGTGTTGGGTTCTTTTGGTGTGGTTTTGGTTTTGTTTTTCGGTGGTGTCTCTTTTGTTTTTTTTTTTTTTTGGGTCCTCTGGGTTTTGGGTTTCTTTTTGTTCGGGTTTGTTTTTGGGGTTATCCTTTTTGGTCTGGTTTTTGTCCTTTTCTCTTCTTTGTTTTTGGGGGGATTATGTTTCTCACTCTTGTTTTGTTGGTGTGTTGCTGTTTCATCTCACTTTTTTCGGTTTTACTCTTTTTTATTTTTTTTTTTGTTTCTCTTTTTTTTTGCCTTTTTCTTGTCTGTGTTTTTGTTGGGTGTTTATTTGTGTTGTGTTGGTTTGTTTGGGTATTTTTTTTTGTGGGGTTGGTGTGTGTTGGTTGTGGTGGGTATTTTGTTCTCTTGTGTTTTGTTTTCTACATTTTTCGGGTGGGTTTTTTTTTTTTTTTTTTATTTGGTTTTTCTCGTTTTTTTTTTTTTTTTTCTTTTTCTTTTTTGTGTTTTTCTTTCTTTTCCTTTCCTCTTTTCTTTTTGCTTTTGGTGGGCTTGTCTTTTCTTGGTCTATTCTTTCGGTGGTGTCTGTCTTTTGGTTTTCGTTCTTTTTTTTTTTCTGTTCTTCCTCTTTGTTTTTTTTTTTGTTGTTTTTTTGTTTTCTGTTTCTTTGTTTGGGTGGTGGGGTTCTCTTTTTTTTTTGGTGTCGTGCTCGGGGTGGTTTTATCTTTTTCTTTGCATTTTGGTTTTTGCGTTTTTTGTGTTGGTTGGGGTTTTTTGTTCTTTGTTTGGTGTTTGTGGTTTTTTTTTTTTTTCTTCTTTTTTTTTTTTTTTTTTTTTTTTTTTTTTTTTTTTTTTTTTAATGCGTGTAGGTTGTGGATTCTTTCCATTTTCTGAGGAAAAGTGCAAGTTTTCCCTTAAATTTTTTTGCCCAATATTAAAATCCGATGAGGGGTAACGCTACTCCTGCACGGTCCCCTCAATGTGATGAATGACATCCTTGTCTCCCCCCGCATCATTTTGTTTAAACAACTTCCCCAGCACTCTCAGTTTTTCTTTGCGACTTTTTTTCGACGTGCGATGCAAGTTTTCCCCCTCCTTCCGTTACTTGGGGAGGAGGATTACCATCCTGTGTGCCCTTGTTCCGCCCGTATTGTTTGCTTACCTTTCGCTAACCCCCCTCGTCTCCGGAACGGGATTTAAGTTCCCTCCCCTTAATTCTTCTGATGCAGCAATTTTCTTAAGGTTGAGAGTTTGCCTTTTTTCATTTCCCGCCTCCTTTTGTACGGTTTGTAAACCCCTCTCCCAACCCTCCCCCTTATTTTTTATGCCCTTTTCCCCCTTCCCTTTTGTCTTGAGAGACTTGAAAGGTTGGACTTTCCCCAGCACCCTTCACAGTCGTCTGTCTGAGCCCTATCCTTCCATTCATTCCCCCTTTTCACTTCTATTTAATGGTCTGCCTTTACGACCCTTCCATCCGCTGTCTTTGTTAGCGATCCTTAGGCAGCCCCTACGGGTTCTGGCTTGTAGCTCCTTGCTGGTTCACGTCCCTTCCTACCAAAGTCCCTACCTTGGTCCCCCCTAGAAGTCAAGCTTCTTTCCCTCTCTTCCCCCCCAACACTTATTAGCCGTTCTTGTTGACGGTTGTTTTTTTTATTCCAACAAAACTTTCCTCTGTCGTGCCCCCAGGATGCGCGGAGGCAATTTTTTCTTTCAGCCGGGTAGACTCGTCTCGTATTCCCAGCGTGTTGGATAGGGTTTTTCCACTTTTCTTTTCCAGTGCCTCTACGGTGTAGAGGTCCTCCTCACCTCCCCCCCTCGATCCACCGAACCTGGAATTCAGCACATTGGTCTCATCCCCCCTGACTCCGCTCTACGTTACCCCCCCTCGTCCCTTCCGGGCCTAGCCTAGACAATCCGTAACCCGTATCCCTTTTCGCGCCATCTTTTCCCCCGTAGCCCTTTTTTCCCCACCCCCTTGAAAGAGCAACAAGAGCAATCGTCTCTCCAAGACTTTTGAGCAACAAGTTAGAACGACGGTTTCGTGGTCACCCTTCGTGGCTGCAGTCCCCTTGATAATCTTTTCTCCAACTTCCATAATGCGCGAACAAACATTTTATCAACATTTCGTCGTCGTTTCCCCTGCCCAGCGTTGGATACACATGAGTTATTAGATTTCTCATATCCTTGCCCCCCCCCATCCCCTTTAAAACGCGCCGCACCGTAGCCCCCTCTTTTTTTGGCTCGTTTTTCTACTTCCCCTGCCGACACCCACCCCCCCCATCCTGAAACCCTCCACGACAGGGGTAAAGCGGCGTCCCGTTTATCGCTTCTGCCCTCCCCCCCAGCCTTATTTACGTTTGCAATAGTCGAACATCGCTCCTACGCACACCAGCACACCCCGCATCCAAGAACTCTTCGGATTCGAACCCCAAGTCAGACCCCGGCTCCCTCTCTCCTTAAAAGTCAAAGAGAATATTTCCTCTCCCCCCAAATGCGCGCCTCAGCTTTTCCTTACCCACGACGATTGCTCGAGCCATCACGTTGTTTTTTCAATACCAACCATTGTGACATATACCGAGGCCCCCTATGACTTCCAAACACAAATCACCCCAACCCTCCAACGATCGCGGCTTTTCCAGAGATCTTGGATCCAGCAGTTCTTTCCCTGGTTTTTCTTCACCTTGATTTCTGATTGTGCCTTCCCTAGATTATTTGCTGGCTTCGTTATCGTCTTCGCACGCTGCCCCCCCCTGTAATTTTTTACCCACAGTCCCCCCCCTTTCCACGTGCGGCTTTTTCCTTTTCCCCCCAACAGTCACCTCCTGGATAACTGACGGTATTGAGGTATTCCCCAAGGGGGGAGATCCCATGAGCTCGGTTCGCCTTCACCTCCCTTTCCGGCGTTTTTCTACCTTGTAAAAGACCCTGCACCCTACATTTTTTTTGGTCTTTCCTTCCCTCAAGGTCCAATGGCGCAAGATGAGGAGGTCCTCACCGGCCCCACCCCTTCCCCCCTGAGCGTAGGATTAAAGGACCTCCACTTCGCAAACTGATCTCAAGTAAGTTTTCGTCCCCCCTCGCGTTACCCCGCCGGAAAATACTGGTGACCTCCCCTTCCCCTCGCCCGTACCCGGTACCATACCCAGCTTCCGTGGCGATCCCTCTTCTTTTTTCCAGCACCCCCCCCCCTTGAGGCGTTTCAAACTTTCCCCCTCCTCGGATGAAAAAAAAACACTGGCACCCCCCCAACTCTCACCAAGTCGTTTATCAGCATCCTTTTCCCTCTTCTCTTGGCGGCGTTTTTTCTCCCCTTTCCTTCACAGTCGATCATTCGGTCCTCTTGTTTAACGCCTTCTGTTCTTCTCAGGCTC
>Ga0179593_1363964_pt1 | contig 10672 bp, 11 predicted proteins | sample CZODoug2_1_08_16_FD_185931 | JGI IMG/M metagenome (GOLD analysis project Ga0179593, IMG submission 185931) | Vadose zone soil fungal communities from Angelo Coast Range Reserve, California, USA - CZODoug2_1_08_16fungal (PacBio error correction) | ecosystem: Environmental > Terrestrial > Soil >... | reverse complement strand
TACCTCCAACTGCCTCCTTATTTTTGGCGGGACTTGGTTGGTCCCAAAAATTGGTAAGGCCCCCAGTGTTTCCCATCTTTGTTCTGTTTTCCCCCCTCCCTTTTCGGGTTGGGCCGCTGGGTTTTCCCATCCGCGCTCTTTCTTTTTCCTTGTTCAAACTTGTGTTTTTCCGTCGGCGTTGCGATTTTCCCCGTCTCTGGGCCCAACTTTCTCGGGTTTGACTTTTTTTCGGTGCCCCCCCTCCCCCCTATCCCCTGGGGTGACAGTCTTTCGCCGGGGGCTTTCTTACCAGCTCGCCCGGTTTTTTTCCCACGCCGTTTTCCCCCCTAATCCTTACTTTCTCGATACTTGACCCCCGGGGGGGGAACCCACTTCTCTTTTGCTACGGGGGGTCCCAGGAAAATGACTTCATTTCCTTTTTTCAATTTGCTTTGTTTTCCCGTTTTGGGGCCGTCTCGGAAACACACTTTGCCCCACTGTGTTTTTTTTTTTTGCCCCCCAACTTGGTCTTTTCCAAAATGTTGCATTCCCCGATCCGGCCTCACAAAACCCCCCCCCCACCTCGGGTTTTCCGTTTGGGACACTTTCTCGAAGAGCTTTATGTATTTTTATAACACTATCAGGGGGCGGGGAATTGGTGACCTCGGCGGGTGTTGGTGAATTGATTTTTTTAACCTGTTTCAGACCAGGTCCGTTGGGGCCAGGGGGTGCCCTGGAATGTTGTTCGTTTTTGGGTTTGCACCGCTCTTGAGCTGCCAAACACCCCTTTTATTGGATTTTCCGCTAAGTTTACCATAGCCCAAACCGGGAGCTGGCCCAACCACAAGGGTATCCTTTTTTTTGCCCCTCGTTTATCCTCTCACAGGGGGGTTATCTGACCGCTTTTGTTTGACCCGCTATTTTTTGGTTTACCCCGCTTCTCTTTAAGGGCCAATTTTGGGGGGGTTGCCCCCTTCCTCTTCTTTCCCCCCCCCTGGGCCCCCCTCGTTGGTTTTCAAGCGGGGGTGTTGGGAGACGGTTTCATCGTTGTCGGGTGAGTTGGGACCTAACTGTTTTAGCGTCTTTTTTTCTTGTTTCTTGGAGTTTTTACTTTTTGACTGACAGATTTGGGGAAAAAAACCCCTCCGGTGTTTGTAGTTTGTTTCCTGAGTCCGAGTATCCTGGTCCAGAGACCGACCCCTATGGATTTGGGAGGTCTTGCTTAGAGGCATTTTGGCCAGAGAATATTTTCTGTGCGGATTTCTTTTTCGTTTTGGATGATTAGTGCGAGGCTTTTTTTGACACCCCCCTTTTCCCAAACTTCCTCGTCGAACTGCATTGGAATGCAGCGGTTCTTCCCGTTTTCTTCCATCTGGGAAAGGGGGGTACCATCTGCCTTCGTGATCCGAGATGGTCCTCTAGGCTTGCTATGGCATGGTTTTAATTGGATTTCTCCAGATGCGTCGTTATTTTCTCGGTGTTATTTTTGCCATGGATTGTTGCCCAAAGCTCTTTTTTGCTCGGCAAAAACCCGCGCCCACAGGTCCTCCTGGCCACCCTGCCGGGTATTCGTCTTGCTGGAGGGTGCCCTCCTTTTGCGGTTTTCATTCATTTCCGCTTTTTGTGCTTCGGTCACGGGTTAGTTTTTTTTTTTCAACTTGTTTCCGGTTGCGGGCGGCTTCGCACCCCCATTACCATTATCCGTTGTTTTACCCTCTGAGTATGCCAGTGCCTTTCTGTGCCTTCGAGGTAGTTGTCGGGGGCGCTTGGTGATATTTCGTTTGCCAACCACAACCAACCCAAAACCCTTTTAGTGGCACTATTCCCCAAGATTCTGTTGGTCGCTTTTTTGTTTGCCCCTCCACGTTTTCATGGTCGTCGTCCCTGTTTTTTGTTTTGATTGAAATGTCCAACCTGCGCATCTTTTGGGGTATCCCCGGCCCTTGCCCCCGAAACCGTTCCTTCGGGCGCCCCGTTTGTAAGCCCAAGTTTTTGAAGGGGGCCGTAGGGACAAATCTTGTTTTAACCCTCACACTTTTCCGTTAGCCCTCTCCTTTTCCTTGTCAAAAAAATTTCCCCGTTTCTTCATTAAGTTCGTTTCTGACACACCCCAAGGGTTTTTTTCTCCCCCCTGTTGTCCCTTTCCGGGGTGTTGCACCCACCCACACCGCGGTGACCCTAGAGCGTTTTTTTGTCCCCGTTCTCTTTTTTTGTTTTCCCCCCACGGTTGCTGCGGTTCGTTTCTTTGGAAACCCCCTGTCAACTTCCCGGCCCCACGCTGTGGTTGGCCGTCATTTAGTTCGCGTTTTGAGAGCCCTTTTTCTCCGTCAAAGGGTTTTCTTTTTCCACTTTCCCGGAATGGTTCGAAATGGGATTTGTGACCCACGGGGTTGGAAAGGGTTCTTTGCATTATTGGGTGATTTTTTGCGGGGACCGGCAGGGTCCACCAGCAAACACTTGTTCCCCCCCAACCCGTTTTCGGTTTCCTTCTACCGTGATTTTCTTTTTTGTACCGTGCTAATTGGTAAAAAAACACAACCCATCCCTTACCTACTCCAACCAACCCCGTAACCCGTTTTTTCCCTCGATGCTTTCCTTTTTCTTTCGTGGGGCCTTGGGAACCTTCCTTCTTTGCGCGGGCCAACAGGAGATGGCCTTTTTCCCGCTCTTTTTGGTTCAGTGTGATTTTTTTTACTTGCGAACTTTTTTGATTGGTTGTTTGAACGATTGACTGTGACTGTTGGGGTTGTACAGTGTTGGAGTGTCCTTTCAGGTTCCGCGGGGGCGGCCAAAAAAAAAAACCAAGGAATTGTTATTGTTTACTGTACGCGGAGATTTACAACGATGTGTTTTTTCCCATTGCTCACTTGGGTTTTCATCCCCCTTTAGGTCTAATTCCAAATTTGATTTTTGGATTGTTTTCTGGGATTTTGTCCCCCCCCCCCTTTACGCGGTTGATGCCCGCAAATGCCGTGTTTTTTTTTCCATCCTTTCGAACATCCCTCTTAGAATTCTCACTCCCACCGCGGAACCCCCGTTTTGAAAGGAACATTTGTTTTTCCGGGGTTCCCCTCCTTCAGGTTGCGAAGAGGATTCCATCCTATCGGCCGGTGGTGTTATCTCCGAGTCATTTGTACAATGGGACCTTATTCCCACAACGGCGTGTAAGTTTCACGTTTTTTGAGGAAACCCCCAGAAATGAGGGGTTTTTTTTTATCTTTCTAACGGTGGCGTGGGCCTTGTTTTCGTTGTGGGTGGATGGGTTTTTGTTTTTTCCCCCCTTTTTCCCCCAAAGGGTTTCTCACTCCCAAAAAAGCACCCATGCTCCCCCTTTTTGATCAATCTTTTTCCTTTTCTTCTACTGTCTGCAGCTGTCATTCTTTTTTTAGGACCCCTTTTTCGACCCCTCTTTTTTGGGCGTGCCATGTCGGTTTTTTTTTTTTTGGAACCCGTGGCCCGGTTTTTTCCCACACACGGGAACAATTGACGAGGCCTTCAATTTTCCTGGAACAAACCCAGTCCTGTCCCCCCCCCTCTTTGTTCTTTTTTGGGGTTTCCCCTGGTGGTTGCCTTTCGTTCCTTTTTTTTCCTCCTCTCAAATGGGGACCCCTTCCTTAAACCCAACGGTTTGTGGAAGAAATTTCGCAAATTGCCCCCCCCACCGCCAAGCAACACCTCTCTCTTTCGGGCTTGTTTCTTTTTTTTTTTTCAACGAGTCCCCCTTTGGTTTCCCCTTTGAGGCAAGGTTTTTTTTTTTTCCCGTTCCTGCCTGCCCTGCCATCTCCGTTCCCTCTTCCGTTGCCGATCTTACTTTTTGTTGGTTGAATCTCCCCTTTTTCCCTTTTCCCCCTCCCCCCCTTGGTGTGAGACTGTTTCCCCAACATCCTCTTTCCCTTCTCCTGCCGATTTGGGGGCTTTGGCAGTGCTTGGGGGCAGTTAACCGTTGGCCCACGTTTAGGGACCCCAACGGATTTTTCTCCGGTTTTTTCCAAAACACAACAAAAATGGGTTCTTCCCCGGAAAGATACCTAGGTTAAACGTTTTGCTTGTCGGCTTTTTTTTTCCACCTGGGCGCCAACTTCTGTTGTTGGGGACACGTTTGCCGTGGTTCGTTTTTTTAAGTTGGGTTTATTTTGCTTCCTGCCCCCCCCAACTGTCGCCTTTCATGGGGTTTTTCCCCCCCACAAAATGAACTCGTTTTGCGTGTGCGGAGGGTTCTTTTTTTTCAATTTATTTTCCCGTGGCACAAAGTCCCCCCTTTTCAACCGGCGTGGGGACGTTTCAACGTTTTTCCACCCTTTCCTTTTTCCTTTTAAATTCGAACTTTTTTTTCCAGCTTCACTTGGGTCCCTGAGCGAAACTCTACTTTTTTCCGTTTGGGGGGGTGGCGTTTACTTAAAGTTGCTTGGTACTTTATTTCCTAATGGAGTTTTTTTCTCTTTAGTGTTTTCGTGTAGTCCCTCACTTCTTTCAAGTGGTCGTTCTCAACAAACCACCCCGGGTCCAGTAAGTCCCACTTCCGTCGTAAGAGGGTGTTACACAACACCCCTCCTGGGGTTGCCACCCGTTTCTTTGCCCCCCACTTTCCGGGAAATGGGGGCCCAGGTTCCGCGGCGGTTCTTTTGCCTGTACCCGGCTTCGACACCCCCACGTTTCCGAAGCGCTTGTCTCCCCTGACTGGGTGGACTCCCGTTCCCCCACCACTTCGTTGGTTTTTTTTTCGGGGTTTTTTCCCCACACTGGCGCCTGTTTTGGACCACTTGCCGTTTCGGAAACTTGCCCGCTCGGTGATTGGTTCATCGGACTCAATTCCCTTCTAGGCTTATGTTAGTTTGAGGGCTCCGTACTGGGACCCCCCATTGATTTATTTTGGATTTCTTTGCTTTCATCCGGTGCGCCTTTGTGCCCCCCACCTTTTCAATGTTTTTTCCCTCGGGGGCCCGCGAAAGTTCACGGGGGGGGGGTGATTCGCGTTTTGGGCCGTCAGCGTTTCAAACTTCCCCGTATGGTCTTTTTACCAAACTGTCGACGTCAGCACTTTTGTTTTCGTTGGGGCGGTGTGGACGGTCTAGGGCCAACTGTTTTTCTTGTCGGTTGCTCTCTTTCCCCCACCGGGGGGTCCTGTTTGATGCTTCATTCGGCGTTGTAAAAAATGTGGTCGTTTGTTTTCGAAAACCCCCCCCCCAGCCTGCCGGCCCCTTTTTTTGCCCCATGTGTTGACTTTCTCACGGGCAGACTGGTTTGCAATTAACCTCCTTGTAATTTGGGGGAAGCTCCTGTAAGTTTTTTGGTTTTTACCCCCCCAACCCACTGGGCCTTTCTAATTAAAGGGGGAAGTAAACCCCCAAGAAAACGTCCACAAAACGTCTGTTTTCTGTTTTTTTTTTTGAATTCTGTTTTTCCAGGGTCCCTTCTTTTTTTAAAGACTGACCCCCTAGCACCTGTGGACGAAATTTTTTGAACCCTATGTATGGGTCCTGAACGGGTCAATTACGCAAGGGCTTGTTTTTTAGACCATGATTCGTTTTTCTTTTTTTTTCCTTTGTGTCTTTTTTCCGTGCGTTTTGGGGGGACGTTCACTCAATTTTTTTTTCCTTTTGACAACCATCTTTTTTCGCGCCGGAGTGACCTCATTCTCGGGTTTCCCCCCCAGATTGCGCCGATTGGTCTTGGGCCGCGTTTTTTCCATGGGGCATTCCAACCAAACCCTTTTGGGGTTGCAAACCCCAACACCTCTAGTTGGCCCACTCCGCGTGATCAATTCCTTCCACGTTGACTCTGGGATGAGTGTGGATTCGTGGGGAAACAATTTTTACCCCCTTCGATATTTTTTTGCCCCCCCCCTTTCTTCCCCCACCCCGTTGGGTCTAGCACCGCCCAAAACAAAATGGTAGTCGCACCCGAGGACTTTTCCTTCCCCTTTAAACTTTTCCTTTTTTTTCGGCCTTTTCTGCCCTCCCTATTTTTTTTTTGGCAAACCTTTTGAGCCCCCGGAAGGTCCCAATCCGTCATGTGGTTGGTCCCAACAACCCCCTACCGAACCCCCCAGTTTTTCCTTTGCCGCAAAAATCCTCACAACCTCCTAACGGGTGATTGGGGGGCTGTATTTCTCCTGTCTCCTTTTTTTGCCAAGCTTGGCCTTTCTGAGAAACCCCAACCTTTTTTTTTTTTACGTTCTTTCCTCGGACGTTCCCATTTCGCAAAAAATTCTCGCTTCCTATTGGCGTTTCCCCAGGGAGATTCCCCCTCAAGGATGAGCCCCCTGGTAAACAGCTATTTTGTTCCGGCTCAGTTTGCGTTCTTTGCGGGAGGAGGAAGGCCTCGATCCCCCCCCAAACCCCAAAGGCACTCTCTTCCCAGGAACCCTTGACGTCCTCAGCCGCGCCCTTTCTTTATGGTTCTTCCCGCCCACAAAGGGGATCGCGGTGGTGGGGGAACAGTGGGACACAAGGATCCTTTCCTCTGTGTTTGATGGTTTCCATTTCCTTTTTAACTCGCTGTAAAAGAAAACACCTCTTGGTCCTTACAACCCTATTGGATTCCAATTCAGCCTAGGACCCGTGAGTATCTTTTTTGCCCCTCTTTAAGGTAATCTCAGTCAAGGTCCCCCATTTATTCACTGGGAGTTCTGTTTTCTTCCTAGTAGTGGACCCCCCCCCCCCCCATTTGTCTGCGTATGGCCCAATGCCGTTGATTCTATAGTTTTTTTGGTTTGGTACCGTGCGTAGCGTACTTTCTTGGGCCCCGCTCGCGTGGACCAAACTTCCTTTGTAAAACTTTTTCCTTACAACGGAAGTTTTTCTGGTCCCAATTTGCACCTTTTTGGGGCTATTCTTACCAAAAGCCTATCTTTCCCCCATTAAAGAAACGTATTTTTTGCGCAAAGTACGGGTTTTTTAAGATTATCTGTAGTTCTAAAGGTTTGTCGCGGACCCCCATTTTTTTTCGGTTTCCCTCTTGTGGGCTTTCCCCCCAACGCCTTGAAACTGCTTTCCCACAAAAAACCCCCTTGAACCAGTTCTCACGCCCCACACAGCTTCCCTGGCTGTTCAAGTTTTTCGTTTTGGTACCAAAGTATGGCTTTTCTCTTTTTCCCCCCGCGGAAAAGTTCTGGTTTCGAGGCCACCCCCTAGATGACAGCACCTTTCGTCGTTGGGGGGCTTTTAATTTCCTTCCTTCTCGCGTCATCCTTCCGCTCTGCGCCCCCCTTAGTTGCTTTACCCAAGGTGGGTGAGGTGGTTGCTGGGTCAGGGACTTTTGCGGTCTTACCTTTCCACGGGATTTTGTTCTTGGGCGAGTTTTCCCTCCACACAAAACACCCCTTTTGTTCAAGGCACATGTTCCTATTTTTTTCTTTTAGGAGGGTCTGTTTCATTCCTGCCCAGTGCTGTATGCATTTCCCCCACCTTTTTTTTTTGCCCTTCCCCCTCCCGAAGTTTGTGGGAGAGTTTGTGGTCTGTAAAACAACGCCCTGTGTGCTTTTTGGCCCTCCCTTTTGAGTCCCTCCTTGAAGTTCCCTTAATTTTCGCGTTACCTTATATTTTCTTTTTTCCCCCCTTGTTGTGTGTTTGCGGCGAGAAGTACCCTCCCCGATTCCTGCCGTCATGAATTGAGTGACAGGTTGTCCCACTTCGGCAATTCCACTTGGTCAGTAGTTCTTTCCCCCCCCCCAAAAGGTTTACCTCCAATTTTTTCTTGAGGGTTGTTTTTCCACAAATTGCGGGTTAACCAATCTCTCGAGGTTTTTGGTACTTTGGTTTGCCCACTTGTTTTGTCCAGGGGTTTTCGCCGTTTTCTACTACTTTCTTGCCCCCCCACTGCCTGTCTGCCCTGGTTTGGTTTCTGTCCAAAAGGTCGGAATTTTTCCGAGGTTTTTGCCGGCCTGGTCTCCTCCCAGAACACTTGACGAAGGACCAGCCGTGCCTATCTTCCCCCTATATTGAAGCTGGGGACCCCTGTTTTGAAGTGATATTTGGTTCTCACTATCCCAGACATCTGTAAGCCTCTTCATCTTGGAACCTGACTTTTTATTATTTTATGCCCCCCCCCCCCCCTTCAACGGTAACTTGTGCAGGGTTTAATTTGGTGCTTTTCTCCTTTTGGGGACCCCGAGTGTTTTACGGACCAAAGGTTTCCCCCCAAATTTTTATACGTTCTACCTTTTTTTTTGCGGAACAAACCTTTCTTTGGTGGATGGTTTTTTAAGATGGCGTGTGCTCTGGCCGAAGTGTCCTTGGTCCCGGGGGAGAATTTGGACTCTTCCCTTCCCTTTTTTACCACCTTTTACGTCCGAGGGTTTTCATTCTTAACGTCTCGGCAACCCTGTTAAGGTCAATTGCCCCCGTTTCCTCCCCATTGGTTTTCCTCGTGGTCTCCTGTTTCTGCTTGTCCCCCGGGGATTAAATCCCCCTGCCTTTTTTTTTTTTTTTTTTTTTTCCCCCCGGGTTTTCATTTTCCTCTCTTTCTTTTTTGCATAACCTCTTTTTTTTTTCCTTCCAGTTTCCCACTGTGTTCAACCGGGATTTTTGACCCCTTTGTGTTGGAACATTCGTTGATCTTTTTTTAGGTCCTTACTTCCTGTTTTTGAGGGTATAGTGGGTTGTTTACTTCTGTTTTTCTTGCAAAAACAATCCCACGCTCTTTGTTAGTTCCATTCTTTTTTAGTTTCCTCTTTTCATGTGTTGACGCAATCCGGCCAAAGTCCGCGGTCTGAGTTCTTTTACGCGCCCTCGGCTCTTGGTTTTGCTGTCTTAGAGATAGGCCTCCCCCCCCACGGCATCCCTGATCGTCGGGCCTTTTTGCCCCAACATTTTTTGTCAAGGGCGTTCATTTGGTTTTTTGGCCAAAATTGGGTTTCCACCCATTCAAAGTGCTTTTCTCCTATTCGGATGCTTCGAATGCTTGCTTTCTTCCTTCGTGTTTCTGATCTGGGTTTTTCCGATCTTTGTAGAATTTTATTTCTCGGTTTTTTCTTTTCACTTTGGGTCGTTTTTTCCCTCGCTTTTTTTCTTTTGGGGCATTACTCCACCAGGCATGGGTCTTTTTACTTTTCCCCTGGGATTTCGTCGTAGATTTTGGCGGTCCCTTCTTCGGGCTTCCCATCAATTCCCTCCGTCATTTTTTAAAACGTTTGGACGTCTTTGTGTCGGTCCGTCTCACAAACACCCCCCCCCCCCCCCATGTTTGGGGGGAAAGTACCAATGTCGGTTCCGGACCTTTTTTGCGACCCGGCCCGTAAGTTTTTTCTCTGTTTTAGGTGTTTTTTTTTTACTTTTTGCAAGGGCAGACCTCTTTGGCCCCCAAACCCTTTTTAACCCCGGGTTCGTGTCCAGTTTCCTGACCCATAGTTATTTTTGAGGAGGGGCTCTTTTTTCGGGGGGTGGTTTCCTCGGAAAGTTGTGTTTTCTTTTGGTTTCTCAAACATTCTTTACACATCCCGGTTGGCCCACAACCTAAATTTCCCCTCAGAACGCCTCGCGAGAGTGGGCATCGGCCTACTTTCCTCTGTTTTAAATCCATCACCTTCCTTGGTTCATGGTCCTTTTAAAAACAATTGTCGTTTCTTCAGTTTTCGTGTTGTAAATGGTTTGTGGTCAAAAATTTTCGTTTTCATCCTTCAGGATTCGAGGTCCCCTTTCCCCGACCTGTTTCCTTTAGAGAGGTTGACACTGGTTCCTTATTCAGTCACCTTTTTTGGTCGAGCAGGAGGAGGCTTTTACTTGTCCCATCTGATGGCAGAGTGTATTCTTTAAAGGTTCACCCGAATTCTCTGCTGAACTTCTTCCCCCCAGTCATTACTGACGGGGGGTTCTACTTCATGGCCCCCCCCCCCGGAGGCCTTGTGTGTCTCCAGCCGATTCATTCCGATGTCGCGCCCCCAGACCGGTCTCTTGTCCCGCTTCCCTCGTTGTCGGAAGTCCGCCGCCACCCGGTAGTCTTTATTTTGTTAGTCGCAGCGAACGGTGACGATGACGCCTCCCTGACTCCTTTCAACCTTTTCCGACTTTTTCTCGGATTTTTACACCCTATGCTTTTACGCTACCGAGGAGCTCTTTCTTTTCTAATTTTTCAGTATTTATTAAGAGGATTTCCCAGTATTTTGACATTTCCACGTACGATTGAAGAAATTCTGCCCTTATTCGCCCATTCAGCGAAGCCATTCGCGCCCCCGAGCCCTCCCTGTCATTGATGTATCGTCCTTAGCGTCGACCGTGGTGTTCCTTTTTGCGCATAAGACCGTGTTTCCTCCGATGGAAGCTTTTCGTGTTTTGGACCCCCCCCCGGCGCTTACGTGCTTTCCGAGGTCCTTCTCCCGCCATTTCAGAATCGTCTATTAGCGACATGCAATTTCCGGTTTACGGTCTCCTTTTTAAGTATGAACGATGAAATTCTCTTTTTTCGCTCCTTGGAAAGAGCTTTTCACTTTTATTCTTGTGGAGTTGTCCCCTTCCCCCCCCCCTCCTGTTCATTGTCCTAGACCCTTGTGCTACAATTTTTTTCTTGTGGTAGGCTTTCGAGTGGTTCTCTCAGACGACCACTGACGCTGATTCTTTCCTAGCACTTCGAAGGTGCGCCAAGACCCTAAACCCCCGTGTCTCTCTTGAGGTCACCTTTTTTCCCGCTCTTCATTTGTCCCTTTTCCGTCTGACTGCCCCCTTCGCCATTTCTAAGGCGACGTCATAGTTATTGGTTG
>Ga0179593_1358420_pt1 | contig 10672 bp, 16 predicted proteins | sample CZODoug2_1_08_16_FD_185931 | JGI IMG/M metagenome (GOLD analysis project Ga0179593, IMG submission 185931) | Vadose zone soil fungal communities from Angelo Coast Range Reserve, California, USA - CZODoug2_1_08_16fungal (PacBio error correction) | ecosystem: Environmental > Terrestrial > Soil >... | reverse complement strand
CGTTTTCCTTCCTCCCCCGCACTCCTCGGAATGGCTTTTTTTTTTCTTCCCGTGTTCCCGGTGGTGCGTTTTTAACCGAGAGGAACGTCTTGACAGTTCCTTTCTGTCCTTTCACCAGCCCTTCCTGTCTGTGTTTGTTTTTTCCCAAAGTTCGCTTCTCCCAATGCCCCCTGCCTTCCTTTCTTTCCCCTTTGTTCAATTCGTGTCCAACACTGGGTGCAGGGGCGGTTTCGCGAAATACAGTAACCTCCATGCCTGGGTTGGGGCCTTGAAGCGGTTCTCTTCCTTGCCACTGTTAATGGCATTGGTTGGTCGTCCCCCTTTGTTTCCCTGACCGAGACGACTATTCTTGATCCGTGCCTCCAGGCTTCGCGTCAACGGTGCTTTTTCCCGGTTCCCTGCGCGTCCCTTTCTTCCCCCCCATCTTATCTTTTGTCTTGACTTTGGTGTTTTTCTTTCCTTTTGGTTCCCCACTTACCTCCGTTTGAACCCTATGTTTCTGTTCCGGCTTTCCAAGAGCTTCACTTTAGTTTCTTTTGTTTCTTTTTTCACCTCTTTGAATTTTTACCTGGGAACCCCTTAGTGACGTACCTTTGATTGTTTTGATGGCTTATGCGGTTTTTGGTGTTCTGCGGTTTTCCCTCCCCCTCTGTGTGATCTTGTTGATCCTTTCACGCGCCATTTCCTGCACTTGCCAACCATTTTTTGTACCTTTGGTACCGCGTGCTGTTGCTTGCCCGCACCCCACGGACCCCCCCCTTGGTTTTGTTCCCCCTCCTCGGTTTTTTTTTTCCCTATACCAAATCCCTTTTGGTCACTTGCGTAGTTTTGAACTCCCCTTCGGCACAACATCATACCCGCCGCGTTTCCCCGGCCATGACTTGTTCTTTTAGAGCACGCTCCATACATTCTTGATTTCTTCATGTCCTTTCAGTCACCTGTTGGTCTCCCCCCCCTGAAGTCTGTGTGATATGGGCCCCCGCCCCCTTTTGTCCCCTCAGATTTTCTCCCCCTTGTGCCACTCCTCTGGAACAATCAAGTTTCTTCCTTCTGTCCCTGAAGAAGTGAAAGCTGCCGTAACCCCTCTTTGCCCTGACCCATATTCCCTTGCGTTGCTGTGATTATTGGCAGCGAAATCTCTGGAAAAAAACTCCTTCTGACCTCTATTTTTGACTCCTACTCCATTTTCTTTTGGTGTGATCTGCGTCTTCCCCCCCTCCGTTAACGACCCCGGTCTGTACATGCCGCGCTCCAATTTGTCGACCTCCCACCCTCCCCCTAGAACCCTTTCCGCCTCCTTTGGCCATTTTGGACTCGATTTTGCATTCGACTCCCCAGTCGCCCCTTTTGTGGTCTTTTTTCTTTTTTTTTGGCAAGCGGTGGCTCTGTTATTGACCTATTCGGCTTTTCGTTGATGGGAGATTACCCCCGATTTATGCAAAGAGACTTGACCGATTTGTTTGCGCTGCTATCCCCCTTTCCGTGTTGTGACCTTCCCCTTTTTTTCGATTCCCCTTTTTTCACAACTTCGAAGCAACAGTTTAGTTGTTCGCCCCGTTAGGATTCTCCAGAGATAGTGTAATCTGGGACAAACAAATGGCAGGCCCTTTACCCCCGCACTCTGTGGACTCCGTTTTTTCCCTCCGGGCTCCCCCCGTACCCTTTTTGTTTTTCCTTCCTTCTTCATTCACGACTTTTTTTGGAAAGTTTAATTTCTTATACCTTCGTGTTCATTTGCTTTCCCTGGATTGAAGTTGTGCTGCTTCCAAGCGGCGGATTCTTTGCATTCTTCGTTCTTTTCTGACAGCGCTAGCCCTCCCCCCCCTTTTTTTGGGCCCCAGGTGGGCGTGCCTTCAACCGTTTTTTCGAGACGAGGGAGGTCGTTCCCTTCGCGTCTACCCTCCACTACCAGTTTTTCCCCCCTTCTTTTTAATTTAAAGCGGCTTGTTTCCCCCCTCCCCATTTCCAATTGCAGGCCGGCCCCTTTTTAGTATGGTACGTAGTTTGCTTGGTGTTGGAATTCTCAGTTTTTTGCCCCCTTTCTGTTTGCCCCCTCCCTTGGTCAAATAATGGACCCGTTTCTCCCCGGTGATTCCTCCCTTCTTTTCATTTTGAAACCTTTCATAAACAGTTTTTTAGTTTCTCCCTCCGACCGCTGGAACTCCCCTTCCGGTCTGAATTACTTGAATTTTCTTTTTCTCATTTTCCATCTGGGTTCATGCCTCATCTGTTTTTTTTTGAAGTCGCGCAGCTGACTGAGATACCAAAAGTTGTGCCTTGCTCCGTAGTTCTCCGGTTACTACCTTTTTTCTTTTGCACACCCCCCTTTCTTCGCCGCCTGTTCTCCCGTCCTTTTTGCGATACTAACCCGCTTTTTTCGGAATCACTATGCCTTTTTTCTTTTTTGTTCTTTGTAGGGGGTCACTTCTTTTTTTTTAGGCGCTGTGTGTCCTTTGGCCCCCCTGTTTTCTTAGTCTTTTTTTTCTTTTTTGTTGTCCTTCAGCAATCACGTTTTGCACCGTTCCGTCCTTCGCCCTTGTTTTGTTAGGCCGTGGATCTGGTCGCCAGTAGTTACAGCACAGTCTTTCTTACGTTTTCCGTCCTACCTGCTTTACTGTAATGACTTCTTTCTTCCTTTTACCTTTGTGACCCCCCCGTCTCATGACGATCCGGGCTTATGTGTGTTTTTCACGTGTATTTGAAGGTGTAGATTTTCCCCTTCCCGTGGGGGGTTTTTCCCCATCCAGTTCTGAATATCTCTTCCTTCTTGAGGCAGAGTTGACACCCCCATTTTCCCACCCTCTTGTTTTCCTCCCTCTGCAGTTCGGACCCTACAAAATCCCCCCAAACAACAAAAAAACAGTCTCTTGTCCGCAGCTGTTTTCGTTTCATCCTTTTAAAAACCCCCACCCCCCCCCTTCCGGAGTCCCAAGTGAGTTTAGGAAAATTTCTTTTTTTTTTTGTTTCTGTTTTATAACGTCCCTCCTTAATCCCCTCACCCTTTTTGCAAAACTTGGATCTCGTTTGTTCGCGGACTTCATTTCCGATTCCCTGTCGGCATTTTCCGCAGCTGGTTTTGCCTTTCTTTCTGGGTTTTTTTTACTTTCCACTTGCCTGGCCTTCCTTCACTCTCCTTTTCTTTCCTCGCTTCGGCGAAAGAATCTGGTTTTATTGTAGTTGTTTTCCATTTCAGTCTTTCTCTCCTCTTTAGTGTGAATGGGCGCCGTTTTTTCCTTTTTTGTCTCACGCAGGGTGGTGCCAGAATTGCAAAGCCGCTATTCTTTTTCCCGACACCTTCCCCCCCAAACCACCCCTCCATTCCGTCCACTATTTTCGCAGGCTGCTTCCCCTTTGTCTGGATCCTCCGTTCTCCCCCCCAGGCCCTTGCGTTTTTCTTCCCCTTTTGCTCCGTCTTACTTTTGGTTTGTCAGCGCTTTTTTCCTTTCGGACCCCAACTCTCCATTCTGCTACCCATCTACCCGTGCTTTCTTGCAATTTTTTTGTTTTTTGTGTTTGTCGCGCCCAGAGCGGTTCGACGCTTTTTTTTCAACGTCTTCGGCATTGCACAGCGGACCCCCGTTGCGCTTTTCGTTGTGTGCTCACTATCCACGTGAGCGACACTGCTCTCCCCCTTTCGCAGAACGAGCTCGATGGCGCGCCTCCGCCCCGGTCTCACCCCCTTCATGTGATTGTCCTGCCGCTCGCCATCTTTGACCGTAGGAGCCTGCTTGTCCCTAATTTCTTATTTCGTGCATCCATTGGTGGACCCTCTCATACCCAGCTTCCAGTAGTCACGTTGTCGCACTTCCTCCCCTCCCTTTCTCCGCAGCACGACCCTTTGTCCCAACCACATTCTTCATCCATTCCTTTCTTGCTATTCCCCCCCCCTCTTTTGTCCTGTGTAGCTTGCGGCCTGGTACATGCCGCATTCCCCTCGCTCTGCTGTGTGTGGTTGTATATATATCAGTAGCCCCAGGAGTTTCCTTCCCTTTGTCCCGATGTCGTTTTTCTTCCCTTTCCCCGTCGCGTACTATCTCCAGGTTTCCTTCACGAAGTCTTGTAGTGATCCCATTGACCCCAAATTTCTTTCGCACCACTTTTATGACTGTGTGTCAAGTAGTGCGGGTACCCGTTTTGCCGATCTTTCTGTGTCCCATCCACCCGCAGACTTAAGTTGTACTTTATCGTCTCTCCACGCTACTGTTCACCGGTATGACTTTTCGTGGTTTTCAGTCCCCTTCTAAGGCCCCGTCACCAGTTCAGTTTGGTGCTTTTGGTCGCTTTTACGTTCTGCTCACTCCCACTGTGGACCTCTCCCCTCCTTCTCATTCCGTCACCATCTTTATGAGGCCGGTAACGCGCATCTTTTCCTTATGTTACCTGCATCATCCTCACCCCCGTTTTTGCGCGCGCCCTGTTGTCTCTAGCCCCCCTTGGTGTTTTCCCAAGCTTTTTAATAGTGTCGTCCCCGAATATACATCCTTTTCACACCACCCCATCAACTGGGTCCCGGCGTTTCCATAAGTTTTTGCTTCAAGTCACCCTTGAGTGATTTCCCTCCCGACCGACTCCCCTCACTGGAGAAGGTCCATTTCACTTTCGTTTACAGCGCCAGCTTACGCGCACCAGGCCATTTCTTGCGCCAGGAGCCCTTTGTATTGTTTCCTCTTTTTTTTTCCAATCGCGAATATTTGATTTTCCATACGTCCACGTTAATGAAAGTTATCTTCGGGGAAGTTTTCGTGGGTTTTCCTTTTTTTATCATTCTTATCCCCTTTCCATTTTCTGTTTTTCTTCTTCTCTTTTTCGGTCTAAGGAGTGTGTGACCTTCCCCACCCATCTTGAGTGATTCAACCCTTCTTGGCTTGCTTGCCCTCCTCCTCATTTTTTTTATGGATCTCCCCCCGGGGAAACCACTGTTCGTTCCAACCTCTCCATGTCAACCTTGCAGTTTCTTCTTTCCCTCCACCAGGTCTCTTTTTGTCTACTTCGTTTCACCCTTTATTGCTGTTCTTTTTTTCTTGTCTAACCCCAACCACTGCCGCAGCTTTTTGTCCCAACTAAATCATGCGTTTTCATGTGGTGTTTTTTCGAAACCCCCTCCCCCGCTAAACTTGCCCTTTTTTTTTTTTTTTCGTTCGTCTATAGTACCACAAACAGAAAGGGGGCGCCCCCCTCTCCCCCCAAAACCGACCTCCCCCTGCGCTTTCCTCTACCACTAGAAGGTGCACTGCCTTTTTCTTTGTGCCCACAAGTAACCCCCATCAATGGTCCAAAGGAACGCCCCCCACCGTCCTTTTTTTCGTTTTTTCTGTCGAAGTTAATCCCCTATGTTTCCAGCTGGTATCCCCGTGTTCTTCTCCCCCCATGAGAATTTTGCCCCACCATCCTGACCCCCTTCCTGTTTCCGATGTTTGGCGTCTTCCGTTTCTGCTTTTTCCCAGGCAACCGTTTCGCCCGCCCCTTTACCCCACAGGTCTGGCTTTTTTTTTTCCCCGTCTTTGTCAGGCCACTTTTATCTTTCTTGAATTAATAAAACTTCATTCCTCGACCCCTGACCATCTTGGTGCGTGTTTCTCCTGCTTTTGACGAACCGCTGGTTCCCCCCCCCAGTGGTGCGTTGTTTGCTTTTTTCCTTATTAGGCTAAGCCGCCGTTTTTTTTGCACGAATCCGCCTGTCCCTTCTTGTTTCTTGTACTGTTCCCCCATTGTTGCGCCCTCTCCCTTGTCGCAAACATAGACCACAAGGCGCCTCAGTTGAAGTTGTTTCTTGAAATCTAAACTCACCCGAGTTTCTTGAGTTTGCCGAGATTCCCGTGTACGGCCACCGGGTTGCCAAACTGCATCCCCCTTCGGCCTGGCATTCCGCCAAGGTTTTTTTTTGTGTTTCTTTTTATGGGACAGTTATATCTATATTTGCCCATTCCTACGTCCTTTTTGTTCGCGATACGTCCAATCCCTCCATCCATGTCTTCCATTTTGCCTTCGTGCTTTGCCTGGCCGGTGTCCACTTTCTATGGAGCTCGGGAGTGAGTGCTTTTTTTTATTTGCTTTCATCCCCCCCAAATCCCCTTTCTTCTGGCGTTTTTTCTTTAACCCGTCCCAGCCTTCTTTTTCCCATGCCAACAGTACACCAAGGGCCAACGGTTACATTTTCTTTAGTGCCAAACCGGCGGTTCTCCTTTTTTTTTGAATAAACGTAACCCGACCCCCTGCCCCTGTGTGTGAACTTAGATCTCGTCGCCCCCTTACCGACAAATGTCAGCTTTTAAAGCCACGTTATCGAGCCCATCCCCACGATTTCTGAACAAGTCCTTTGCTCGTCTCGTCGGCCTTCGTAACCCCCTGTTTTGTGTTTTCTTTTTTTGCTCGCCGGCTGCGGCCCTTGGCATTGCAGTTGTGATTTTGCCACTTCCGGGTGCCAAACTGCTGCACCTCCGACTCTCCCCCTCCCCCTTTACACGTTCTCACCCAACCCCCCAGTTCTCTCCCCGACTTTCCCCCCCTGTTTCTTTTTCAATATTGACCCCTATTTTTTACTGCCGTAGCAGAGTTACCTTCTGATTGGCTTACTTTTGACCCCCGATTTTCCTCTTTGTTGAACACATGAAAGGTTTTGCTTCTGTTTTTTTTTTCTGGTTGCCGTCCCTCTTAGTTTTTTTTTTCTTGTTTGATGCACCTTTTTTTTTTTTTCGCGACTGTTGTCAGCGGCAAAGGCCTTTTTTTTTGTGGGACGCGTGTTTTCGACTACGGAAACCGTCACCCCCGTTGACATTTTTCGTCCGGGCGGTGGGGATTTTTAATTTCCCCCTTTACTCAGGGGTAAAGCTAGAGTGCAAGCTAAGGACATCCTAAAGCGGGGGGGGCCGGCCTTTGTTCCTCCTTTCACTGCCCGTCCTTCATAGTTTTTCTCCCCCCTTACGTTTTAAGACCTTGGTTCTTTTTTTTTTCTGTTTTGTTCTTTTTCAAGTGAGTGGATTTCTGGTTTTCAAGCCTTTTACGGTTGACATCACTCAAGATTTTTTGACCCCCCACCGTTTTTTGAGAATCTTCTCCCCCACCCCTAGTTTGCCTTCTTGTCCGAATCCGTTTCCGCTGGCCGAACCACCCATTTTTCCTCTCAAACTTCCGGCGGCCGTTGGATTTTATGGTGGCGAATTGAATCTTCCATCTGAAAAAAAAACTCGGCCCCTTTTGTTTCTTTTACGCCTTTCCTCACGTTCTTTTCTTTTCTGGAGATACCGACTGTCTTTCCCCTTCAAAATCTATGGAAGCGCGGCTTAAACGCAAAAACATGCAACACCCGCCGTTTTCCTTCTGTCTCCTGTGTTTAGTTTTCAACTGACCTCCGACTTTGGGGACCGGTGGTCGGATCCACGATGGGGCTTTTCTTCGCTGGACGTTATTTTCGTTTTTCTCCTCCCTTTTTGTTTAGTATCAATGTCCTTTTCGTGTAGTACAACTCTTTTTTGCCTGAAGACCTTTTGTGTTCAAAACACCGTCGGACATCCGATTAACATTTTTTCGTCCGTATCGTTTTGGTCCCTTTTTCTTTCCCCATTACCCGCCAATTGGACGAGGATCTTCCTCCATGGGGTGTTTTTACCCCTTTTCCTTCGTGCTTCGGTATATCCGCGCCTGAGAAGAGCAGGGACCCTGGTCTTTTTCGGACCCCCATTTTGTGCTCTTTTTCGGGTTTCCCTTTCTTTTTGTCTTTGTCCTTGCATGATTACCAAGTCGTGGATTTGCGCGTCAATCTGCTTTTTCCTTTTTGCGGCCCTTTTCCTTTTTGATCTTTCACCTTTTCTCGTTTGTAAGTTGTTTCAACCTTTTTTAACCCTCTAAGTTCTTGAGTTAGTGTATCGTAAACCACATCCCCGCTCACCACGTTCCCCTCTGTTTCGGACTTCCCGTGGAGAAGAGTATCGTGCAACCCACTTTTTGGTTTGTTAGTTCCTTCTGTGCATTTTCCCAGGAGAATGTGGTGTTTGTGTTCAGGTTTCTTAGCGGCGTTTGTTTTTCGTGGGTTTTTGCCGGCGTGGCCCTTCCCGTATTTGTAACCTTACTAGTGGTAGTAGGCTGTATCCTTTTCTCTCCCCCCCCCTAGTTCTTTCGATAAGCCTTGTTACGCCATCCGGTTTTTCTGGGGTCCTTTCGGCTCGTGGATTTTTCGTCTTGAACCTGAAATCCGGTTTCCCCATGCCCCTTTGCATTTTTTTGCTAATCGGTTCGGTGTGCAGTGGTTTGATCTCCCCAGTTTTCCAGTTGGGGGGCCGTAGTTTTCTTTTTATTTTTCCGGTATCCCGCGAAAACCCCCCTTATTCGCGCCTTTGGCATCCGCTTTTTTTGCTTTTACTAAAAGCTGCGGCCGAATCCCCTGATCCCTTCTTTTTTGTTTTTTTGTCTTTTTTTCTTTTTTCGAGGCGGACTGCTTTTTTTCTCGTTGGCCCTCATTGTCCAATCAATTGTTTTCTATTTTTCTCCAGGCGAACTCGTGTGCACATTCACATTTTTCCTTTCTTTTGACCGTTGCTCTTTCGCGTTTTCTTTGGTCCCCCCCCCCCCTGTCTCCCCACATTTCTCTTTTTCTCCCTCTTTTTTTTTTTGTTGTTTCCGAGAGGGATTGTGTACTCCTTTGGCTTTCCCTCGTGAGAGTGCCTCCTTTGTAGTTTTTTATTTTTTTTTGCTTTTCGCCGTGTTCTTTCTTTCTCTCTACCCCTCAGCAGCACCCCGCATTTTTGCAACTCATCCTTTTTAATGCTGGAATATCTCCTTGCTTTGGCCTTTATCCACCCAGACCACCCCCCCGTTTCGGTAAGCTTGGTCTTGGGCGGTTTAACCCCCCCCAAAATCAACCCCCCCCACCCCTGAGGGATTCTTTTTTCCCTCGTTCTCTTCTCTCCACAACCCATTTCCTGTTTTCGATGCCAATGACTTGTTTGCCGTACAAAGAGCGAATAAGGTTCGGGTTTCGCGTATTACCGGACTTTTCAAATCCGGTCTTCCATGCCAACCTTGGTTTAGTCGGTTTGGACTTTTCCTGACGGTCCCAAGGATGCGTTCAGGTTTTTCCTCAAGACGGATTTCTTCGTTTTACGTTTTCTTTCGGCCGGGACCCCCCTCCCCCCCCGCGCGTTCCCGGCTGTCTTCCCATGTTGGGTCGTCGCAAACTCCCGCGTGTGGTTCCCTTTCCGTTTTTGAGTGTTGAACATTCTGTGTTACACACAAGGTGATCTTTTCTTCCAGTCGTTTTCAGTACTCATCCCTCCGGGTTTCTGATTTCCCGTGTTCTGCCCTTTCCTTCCTCCCTATAACAATCCCCCACCCCCAACACCCCCCCCGGGCGTCCCAGTATCTCCTCGCCCCACTTTTGCCCTTCTGCAAGTGGTTACTGCGATGCCCTTTATGGACCCGGTCCCATCACGGTTTCCCACTTTTTTTTTCCTTCGTTATCTCTTGTTTTTCCGGCGGTGACAGCACTTCCTCCGTCTTCAGGTGGTTTGTGTTTCTTTGTTGGCCACTTCCCCCCCTCGCCACCCCCCTTTTTTATATATCGAAGGCTGGCAGGGCATGTTTTCCTCCTCTCCCCCCTCTTTGCGATTTCCCCCCCCGCTCCCCCTCTCGCCTCTTGTAAATATCACAAACACCCAACAATTTTTCCACTCCTCTAGGCCCCGAGTATCACACCCCCGCCTTTTTCTAGGTTCTTCCGGTCAGCCTCCCTTTTCCATCTTCCTATGACTTCAAGTGCGCCTTTTCCCCGCGGCCATGTTTTTTTCCCACCGGGGCCCGGGGCGCTCGTCAGACCTTTCTTTACTTCAGCCTATTTCCCACAACGCCGTCGTTTACGGCCGTTTTTGCCTGTCCCCGCATGATAACTTGCGTTTGCGATATTAACCGTTTCTTGTTATCGTTTTTTAACAACCAGGGGTGCTTTTCTTTCAGTATTGGCACGGCCCTTGCACCGTACTCATCAGTCTCTTTCCTACTTGTTTTTTCTCCACCGACCACCTTTCTTGCTGTAAGGATACATGAATTCCCGCATTCGGCAGGATTCAACGGCGCATTTTGGGGTACCTATCAGTCCCCCTGCGAGCCCTTGGCTCCAACAGCTTGCACACCACACCTCGAGCTTGTTTTGAATTTAGCCCTGTCGTGGGCCCCAGACGGCCGGCGGGTTGTCATTGCATTGGTTTGTTTGACGACGGACGCTTACCGAACCTTTTTGTTTCGTTTTAACTTTTGTTACAAAATTGGCACTGGCCCCTTTCAGACCTTGGCACCCAGGTCTTCGTCGGTCCTTTTTGTCCAGGAGCCGAGTTTTTCACTGTTTGTCCTTTTCCCACCTTTTACATTCTTGTTTTACTTCCATCGCACGCGCCACACAAGCCGTTCTTATATCATACGCACGGGCCCGTTTCTTACCTCTGGATTTTCCTTCTGCAGTCTTTCCTCTTTTCGCAACTTTTTTTTTTGCCAGTCTTCTGTTGCTCACCCGTACGGGCGTTTCCCGTTTTTTTGTTACTTCCCGCTTGCCGGTTTTACTCTCAACTTTTATTACTTATGAACAATGTTTTTTCTCCCCTGCACGTGGCCACCACGTGTGTGTTCGTCACCTCTTATGCCGATGAGACGCCCTGTGCCCCTTTTCCCAGAGTTTTCTTCAATCTCC
>Ga0179593_1506019_pt1 | contig 10673 bp, 11 predicted proteins | sample CZODoug2_1_08_16_FD_185931 | JGI IMG/M metagenome (GOLD analysis project Ga0179593, IMG submission 185931) | Vadose zone soil fungal communities from Angelo Coast Range Reserve, California, USA - CZODoug2_1_08_16fungal (PacBio error correction) | ecosystem: Environmental > Terrestrial > Soil >... | reverse complement strand
CGTTCACTCCGACGGTTTTTATTACAGGGACTGTGGGATTTCATCCTGCAACAGGTGCTTGAAATGCAAACCAGTTCCATCCCTTTGTATTTTCAACCCCTGCACTTAGGTACCAGGAATATCTCTGCTGATTGGGAGATTTTCCTGAGCCTTCCTACCTTGGAATGTATTTCGGAATCCATTTTCTTCAAACACCCCCCCATCTTCCTTACGGCTCCGCGTTCCCTTTCTCCGGATTTTTGTTGATTGAACTTTATTTCCCACCGCCCTCTCAATGTGCTTTAATGAATGGCGATGCAAAAGTGCCGTAACCAGTGGCTTTCCCCACCCCGTCCCTTTTTGCTTATCTCCCCTTTGTTCCGCTTTTTCCTTCACCATACCAGAGACTCACGACATGTTTGGTTGGTATTTGTGTGGCGTCCTCCTTTAGCCTATCTTCAAACTGATACCCAAGTTCGAATTACTCGCAACTTCCCCCCAGGTTTTCTCTCACACGCTGAATAACTATTATGACTTTATGTTTTCCGCTTACACTCTCTCAACCTTCTCCGATGCTTGGAGTTCTTTCCCAGTATTTTCTTTCGAAATATCCCCCCTTCCCCCCGCCGGTTTTTCCTTGCCCGACTCTTTTAGATTCTTTCTCTGTTTTTTTTTTTTTCGATTCATTTCCTTTTCGTGTAGTGGCGTTCCAACTTTTTCCACCCACTATCTGTCTTCCATATTCTCCTCAGACTCCCCTTTTCCGGCCGAATCCCGTTTTCGTTTCGGCGGACCCCCCCCTTTTCACTTGAATGTCATGGGCTCCCTTACCCTTTGTCCTCGCCCAACGGCCACGTATTGATTATCTTGTATGCTTATTTTTAAAAAATCTGGACACTCCCCCCGATTCCCCCCCTCTGACTTCCGCCGTGTTTTTTGGATTGCAATACCCCCCCCCCTTTTTTGCGAAACTTTCTGGTGGGGGCGTGGCCGACTTCGTTTCCCTTTTTTGATGTTGACCTGCTCTCACCTTGCGGTGTTAGTGTTGTTACCCTCTTTTTGTTGTAGTTTACTTCACGTCCCCCCCTTCCCCAACGATTTGGACGTCCTCATTCGCCGTTTTCTTTTGTGTGGGGGAACTGCCCCATGTTAGGGCATTCCGGCCCATTTTTATCGCCCTTTCCTTGAACCTCTTTGAGTGTTAATGTAGGACGCTCTCCCCTTACTCAGAGTCCCTGAGTCCGGATTTCTCCTTTGCCTTCTTTTCTTCCTGCCGACTGATTTCCTTAAAATGATCCCACTGTCGTGCGTGAGTCCTGGGAAACACGTTTACCATTCTCTCCCTCCCCCGGGGCTTAACCGGGGTTTGTAGGTTTGTACGGACTTACGGCTTGACACCAATCCGGGCAGTTAGTGTCCCTTGTGCATTGCAATCTGCCCCTTGGCCCCACGAGTTTGCGTCCTCCTCAGTTGACCGTCGATGGAGACATTCGTTATGGTTCTCCCACATCGTTGGTCCCCATTCAATTCTAATAAAAACATTTCCTTCTCTTCCTTCCTCCCTTGCTCTTTTCTTTTTTCTTTTTTTTTTTTTTTTTTTTTTTTTTGTGTTTCTCTCTACCTGACATTTTGAGTAGTCATTTATGTTTTCACCCCTCTTTATTTCTTTCCAGCCTCCTCCAGTCCATTTCGAATCCCGACTTTCCTGACAATCTTTTTCTGTGATTATCTTTCCACCCCTCCCTCTCCGGCTTTCGTTTTTTCCTCCCCCCATTTCCTTTCCCTTCCGAATCGTTTATAAACCCAGTTTGCTTATGTTCACTGTTCGACCTTTGCCACGTTTCTTTTTATACCCCACTCAACCCCGTCCCTCCTTATCTTTCCAAGCTCTCTTTTCTCGGCGAGACAATTCGCCCACCTGCTTGATTATGCTCTCTTTTTTACCCCCAGTCGGCTTCTTGGGCTACGGACGACTTTTTTCTTGAAAAATGGCCAGTAGTTTAGTTCTATTCACAATTTGAGTGACCATGACATCGCCTACCACTTTTTCCCCTCTTCGCGCCTCCACTTTACTTGATATTTGGGCCCCTTGAATCCCTACCCACTAAGCTCACCCATGGCGGGTGCCCTCATTTGGTGCACCTCAAATCCTCAATTTACGGCCAGACCTGTCGTTACCTTTCAAGATTTTAGACACCCACCCTTTTGTTTCATTTCCGCAATTCTCCCCCCACACTGCCCTCTTCCCCTTTGATTTGATTTAGATTTTCTTTCTTTTTGACGCCTTACGTCATAAAGTCCTTGAATTTTTGCGTTTCCGTCGTCAATTTTCCAGTTGATTTTCCTTTCCTTCTATTTTTTCTTTATCCGCACAGACCCCATCCTCACCCCACCAAGTTACCGCCTCCAACCGGTTTATTGCTTTGTTTCCTTTCATGGGTGACAGAGCAGTATTGATGTACGCCTCCAAGACATATGGTCCCATTCGCGACCCAATCTTCGACGTCGCCACCTCACGAAGCTCTTTTTCACCTTCCCACCGCCGCGGGTTCTTTTGACCTCTTTAATTTGATCTCTAAGAGGTGCACCTTCTAGATGGAGTTCTGGGCTCGAGTCGTATTTCTCCCATTACTGGAGGGGAGTCTCTAAGTTTATTTTCCCATGTCCTTGTTTACTCGTTCCACGATGTAGATGGGCACAGATCTGGCTTTCACTGATTGTCCAGCCACACCCCCCTGGACCCCGTCTTCTATTCTTTTCTGAGGGAGGCGGCGTTTTTTTGAAGCATGTTCTTTCCAGAACCCGCCCTTTGGACATCTGTATTTGTCTGAGTTTTTATTCCCCCTGAATTTTTTTTTTGCTTCTGCGCGTTTCGCAATCAGTGTAATCCCCCCAAAAAATCTGAGATGGGTCTGTGTGCCACTCGTCTTGGTGATTTACCCGTTAACTTCGTTTTTCTTTTTGCGTCTTCCTCTTACATTCCCCTTGTTAGTTTCCGGTCGCGGGCCTGCGATTTTTCGAGAGCACCGCTAATTGTATCCCCGTCCCCTTTTTTCGGTGTTTTTACACCCGGTGTCCTGTTGTTTTTTCCACAGCTTCCCCCTTTTCTCTATGTAATAGGCCCCCTTCCTCTACCCCCACCTTTATCCTTCCGTCGTTGAATTTTTTTTCCCCTCTTTTGACTGGTGACCGCGGATCCTCCGCCTCTGTTGGGACTTTTTTTCTGATAGCTCGTAGTTTGATGCAGTCGACGTATAACAGCGCCCCCCCCCCCTTCTTCCTTCCTTCTGTAATCCTGTGCCCGTCCCGTTTGGCGATGTTTTCGGAGTTTGACCCCCCCAGTTGGTCTTCCTGGGTTTCAGCCCTTTACCCCTCCTTTCCCCTGAATTCTCGGTTGATGCTCCCCCCAGATGCTGCTGCTACTCTTTGACCCGAAGAAATTTTTTTTTGATTCAAGGTTTGATACAGTGGACCCGATCACTGGCATCGACCCTTTTTTCTTCCTTTTTCTGGACCTCCCCCCAGCTTTGTCTTTTTCCTTTAAGGCCGAGTCTTTTTTTTTTCTGGTGAGACAGGGTGATGTCGGTGCCGCCAGGTGGATTCCCTTTCTCCCGCGCCCTCCTTGTACTCCTCTCGGCGACGTCTTCTCTCCCCCTCCTTCTTGTATTTTCTCCTCCTTGGACTGTCTTTATACAACTAAGATCAATCCTCCCCCCGGTTTTTGGCCACCCTCCAACTATGTACCCCAGCACAGCTGATGTATAAAATCCCCCTCCCGCTTTCGACGCCCCTTTTCTGACCCTCTTTCTCCTTACCCACTGTAGTCTTCTTCTTGGGAAATTGGTTGTCTCCTTGGTACTTCTCGGTTGTTGGCTTCCTAACGTGCCCTGCACTTTCCCTGGGCCTTCCCGATTTGACTCGCTCTTTGAAGTCCTGAAGTCTCTCCCCCAAAACTTGAGCGGGAGTGGTATTTTCGCTTTTTCTTGCCTTCTTTCCTCCCCAACCGGGGGTTTTATTTTCTTTGAGCCACTCGTACGTCATGAACGCACTTTTTTGGTGGAATGCGGTGAAAGATCAGGCCTTTTTTTTTGAGCCCGTCATCCACCCAAGTTCGTTCCGCCCCACACTTTCTTTTTTATTTTTCTTTTCAAGTTCTTTTACAGACCCCCTTCGCTGGCCTGGCCAGCCAGATAGTGGAGCTTTCTTCGTTCCAAGTTGACCTTTCTGTCGAAAACGTAGATAGGACCTCTTGTTTCTCGGGCTTTTTTTTCGCTTCAGCCCTGTTTCCTCACCCCTTTTTTCGTAACGATTTTCCTCCGTGATTTTTTGTAGTCTCTAGGTAACTTACTGTTGGGATGGTCTGACGGCAAAATCGTCAATTTTCCCCCTCTCTTCTCTGTTAGGCTTTTCTTGCCACAAGTCAGTTAGCAGTTCGACAGTTGACGTGCATGTCTCCCCCTTTGCTGAGATAACTTCGTCCCGACTCTCCGCGACCATCTTTTTTCTTTTTTTTTCATCCCTCCTTTCCCTTTTTTTGGTTTGGTTGCTGAGTCTCTTCGTGTTTGACGCGATTTTCATCACTTTTTTCTCGAGTCCCTCTTTCAGTTTTTATTCCCGTTTTCGGGACTGTCTTTCTTTCAGTGGCCCCTTCCCCAAAGCAGCCCCCCCGCTGTTCCCCTCTCGATTTGCCTCCTTTTTCAAGCCCCCCTTTTTCTCCCTTTCTATAAGGACCACAAACCTTTCCCCGGTGTTTCTTGACCCCTATGTTGTTTTCAATGTTCCCTTCCAGTTTTCCTAAATCTGTGAACCCCCCCCCCCGTTTTCCACCTGATCTTCGCGAGTTGTTAAGGGGATTTTTGTTCAGTGGGATTTTTTGACTACCTTGGATTGCCCGGCTCTATCTGGACTATTTTTTGTTTCTAAACTTTCCTGATCCTCCCCATGATTGTGGGAGCGAACCCCCACGAGGGTCCTTGCTGATGACTCCCCCCCCCAAAATTTGCCCGGCCCTCTCTGGACCCCTCTCCTTTCGACGTGATGCATATCTTTTTATAGATTTTCCTTCTCCAGACACAAGTGGTGTTTTCTAATTTGTCCCCTCAATCTTCACAACTCTTTGACCTTCACTTACGCGTTTAGCCATTTTCGCTTTCATTCTGTCCTAGTTGATTCCGGACGGGGCTGGTCCCCTTTTCTTCCCCCAAGTTCCGGTAAATTCGTGGTGACCCCCCCCCCTTTAATTGTTTTCTTCTATTGAAAGTGACCTTCACGCTAAACCTCAAACTGTTCCTTAATGACTGTTACCAGTGGAGTCGTGTCTCCGTTTTTTCTTCCTTTTTGGTACGGTCTACCGTCCAGAATTCTCTTGTTCTCTGTTTTCGGTGCGCCCCCCTAACCTTCTGCCTTCAGTTTCGGACTTTGTTTCGTATTGCCAATGAAAGAAGTTGCAACCCTGACCTTCCACTGACGTTGAGTGATCGAAATCTTCCTCCGACTCCTCCATTTTCCCCAGGTTCTCGAGCGTTTCCTTTACAATCCACGTTCCGTCGGAAGAAATCCCTTCCATTCGGATCCCTCGAGCAACCTATTTTTTAAGTTCAGGAAACCCCCCCGTTCGCACCCTTTTCTCTCTCCTTATCGGTTCTCGTCCTATGAGGATCTTTTGGTTCACATGGCAGGTTAATGGAGTCAGACATTCTGTGACTTTACCGTCTCACCCCCCTCCTAAATTTTCCCTCCGTTCCGATCTTTCCCCAACTGCATTGTACCTGACCTTTTTAACTCAGGACGGATTTATCCACCCTTTGTGTTCATGACCCCATTCGGGATTTCTTGACATCTGTACGATTAATTCCACGTTTCTCTCTACCCGGTCTCCTATAAGCCTGCGTTTTTTTCCCCCCCCCATGCGAAGAGGTGTACCCTTTCTTTTTCCCGGTTCTGCTTCCTGTAGGCTCTTACTTTTAAATCCCTCGAAGCAACGGTTTTTGGGGATGTCCCCCCCCCTCCCCCTTTTTGAATTCCCTTCATTTTTTCTATAGCTTCCCCCCCTTGCTATCCCTTCAACTACAAATTACCTTTTTAAACCCCGCAAGTGCTCCCATGCATTTCTTGATCCTCCCATGTTGATTTGGAGACATCGCAGGCCCTGGGAAACATTTGGTCTTCCTTAATCGAATAGCCCCGAAACCCACCCCCTCTTATTTTTTTCCCTTTCCTACTTGGATTTCTTCATGTCGTTTTTTTCTTTACCCACGGATTTTTTGCGTACTTCTTTACCCGCAGGATGTGGAACCTGTGTTTTTTACCCCCCCGAGTCCCAGTTGGGCCCTGCACCTTTCACGAGGTTGCTTTTTAGACCCTCTGCTTCCCCCTATTCTTCGAGACATCATCTGAGTCTGGACTGGTCGCCAGGTGGTTCCTGTTGGGTTTTTTTCTGTCCTCCCTTTCAGCAGTATCTGTCTTTTTTTGTCCCCCCGTTATGGCCCCCCATGATCAGGCGTGCTGTAAGTTTTCTGAAATCTTAGAGTTCCCCCCATTCCTCTTTCCCGGCTTCTACCCCTCTACTTCCCCCCTTTGTGACACCATGTATCGTTGTCGGTGGCTCCCTTATTACGTCCACTATTCCATTTCACGCAACTCGGTCTTGGAGCTTTTCCATTTCTACCTCTTTTGGCTCTTTCTACCTCTTTGGTCTCGTTATTCCCCATTTTTCCCCGTCACCAGTCTTTTCCACCCCAGTTTTTTTATTTCTCCCTCTTAGCCCAAGCCTCCCCACCCCCCTTTTTCGTCCCCCCCTCTTGAAAATTTCTCCCACTGTGGGATCAGTCCCGTTCCTGCCCCTTCTAACCCTTCGCCTTTCCACAACAGTTTCGTTGACCCAAATTTTCTTTTGCTAACCTTCCGTGCTTCTCTTACAAAATCTTTTCAGTCCCCCTTCTTTTGAACCGCGCGTTTTGGTCGGGAGCATTGCTTTGCAACCCTGCCACCACCTTGTTTTTGGTTCATCCTGTGTTGCCGTGAGAATGCTTCCCACCTCTCGCTTTCCGTTAGCTCCTTCATTCCCATAGTCTGTCCCCCCTTTCACCTGCGTGGGTTCTGGCATGCTATTTTGTTTCTTTCCTTCCTCTCAAAGATTTCTTCAGTCCAGTTTTTTCATTTTTTTTCCTCTGGGTATGGATGGAAGACCATGTTCTCCCTCTTCATGTACCGGCCCCATTCTTTTATTTTCCTTCTTTCACACCTTCATGTTCCCCTTTTTTATTCAGTCTCCCCTCGAATGGCTCGCTTTATCTTCTGATCCTTTACCCATGTTCAGACGGGGTCTTTTTTTTCTTCTCTGCTTTCCTATTAATTCGATTCCTTTCGGCCTTAAACCCCCACGTTTTTTCCCCCGTCGACGGCCTCAGTTTTTCCTGTTCTTCTTTTTCGTCTTGGCGAACTCCTTCCCTGTCTTGCAACGAAAATCCCGTGTCCGTATCCTTTACACCTCGTTCAACCCGAAAAGCCCCTAACGCACGGCTTGTTGGAGATTTTTCCCTCGTTGACGAGTGTAAGCTGAAGGTCCCTCTGGATTTTTTCTATCCTTTGCAACACATCTACTAACCCCCGCATTTTTTGATTTTACCCCCTCTTTTTTTTTTGGAAGTCCTAATATTATGACCCCCCCCTGTTTAAGGGTTTGTTTTCTACATTATTGTTCTTACTGATTTACTGATTATACCCCCGTTGGACCCCTATCTCTTCCATAGCACTTGTTCCCGAAACCCCCCTTTCTGCAGGAGTTTTTTTTTCATTGAGTCTCTTTGGATTTGATGAACCGTTTTTTGTTGGCTTCCGGTTCTCCGCCCCAGGAATTAGCCCTACATCACAATGTTACTACAAACCGTTTTCACTCAGTCGAGGAAACCCGTTTTTACTCCCCAAGGGCACTCCTGTCACTTTTTTCGCCTCCTATGTTGCGTTTGGACCATTATCACCCTGCTGCCTCTCTTTCGCTTACAAGCGCTTTCTTTGGTCCACGTTCTTCTTCACGTTTTTGACACCTGGTTTTGCTCTACCTGAGCCTACATGGCATGTCCTGTCCTCGTCTACCGGGATTCTTCCCACCCCCGTCTGTTTTTTTGAAACGCTGTATGTGGATTTGCTTCCCTGTGAACTAATTTCCTCCAGGCCCCGTAGTCAATTGATATTCCGTCTTGCTTCACGTGGAACCAACAGCTTCCCCCTTTGAAGTCTGTTTCCCCGCCCACCGATCTTTTTCGCCCACAAACACTTTTTCCTTTTCTGCGTACCCCCACCTTTAGAGCCCTTGTTTTTTCTAATCGTTGTTGATTTAAAGACGGCTTTTTTTACGGATACGATCTCAGACTTTTTCTCCGTTCCTTTTCCTCTCCTTCTCGTCTCCTTCTTCAACGTTTCTTGGTTTATGCACGAGCCCCCGTGAAAGCCTCCTAAACCTTTTGCTGCTGTGCTTCTCTCTCTTTGTGAATCAAGTAGTGCGTTTTTGGACAGTTGACCCTTTGTCCTTTACGCCCTTTTTCTTCCGTTCCAATACTCCTTCCCCCCCCACATAGAACGAACTAGACCTTCCTTTGCCAACGGAGGCATGGGTCTTGACCCTTTTTTTTCCTCATGTCCTCCGGGGCGCCCCTGTTTAGAAGGTAATTCTTTGTCCTTCTCGGTATCGAGCATCCGTCTTGAGGTTCTTTTTCCTAGGTCCCCTTGTTTTCCGCCGTGGCTCCCGGTTTTGTTGTAGTGGCGATATTACCTATCTGTGTTGTACATGCTGACTTACACCACCCACACCCCCAGTTGACCCCCCTCCCCCTGCCTTTTTCAGCTGTTCTTTTTTGAGTCTTCGTTTGGTATGATCTTCGGCCCCCTTCAAGTTCGTCTCTTCCCAGACCGCCGTTTTGTGACTAACTGTTTCTTTTCTGCGTTCCTGTTTCCCTCCTTTTATCAGTGCTTTTTCTTTGGCTGTGTAGAACACCCCCGACAAAAAATCCGGCATCGGGCCCTGCGGGCATGTTCTGGGCGTACATAGACCCCCAACCCCCCCAAAGCGCTTGTTTGAGTTTTTACCTCCGCTACTTCCTACAGCATGGGGTTGCAAAGTTGTTGGGTTTTCATAACACAACCAACCAGGGATTTTCTGGTTTTTTCTTTTTCCTTTCCGGCGGTGTGACTCAACAGTTATTATGACCTTTGGCTTTCTATTTTTAAACCAGGTGATTGACAATTGAGTTTCAAAAACCCGAGCCAACACCTGTCGATTCTCGCATCCGGACTTCCTTCCTACTGACGTCGTGCTTGAGTTCCCCTAGTTCTATTTTTTCTAAAGTTTTTTAACCCTTAGAGGTATTGTGCCTGCCACTCGGATGATGTCGTACGCCGGTCTTTCCAATTTTACTTTTTAGAAACCGCCCTTACGTACCTTGCAACCTCCAGTCCTCTTTTCTCCAAAATTCAGGGTCCGTGCCGGTTATCGCCCCGGTTGACCAAAGTCTATTCCATTGCTGTGTTCCGATTCTTTCTTTCTTCCGCTCTTTATGGGTTGTGAATCCCGGTTCAACCGCGCGTCTTGACTCTACAAGAAATTGAAATTTTTAGTTTTGCATATTCCACTTTTCTAGGGATTGTAATTTAACTTTCTCCGGTCCTCTCAACCTGGTGTTTTTTTTTTTCGAGGTTTTTTTCCTTCTCAAGTTGCCCCCAGTTTAAGTTCTGTCTCGCCTTCTTTTTTTTTCTGGTTCGACTGCTCCTTTACTTCCTGACGGTCTCCGTCAACTTTTTCTGCCTACTTTATGAATCGCGCTCTTATTCGCCATCACCTCTTGTCTGGAAGATTTTTCCCGTTTCCTTCAAGCTTTTTTTTAATCTACCTTTCTCATTTCTTGTGCACATGTTCGTGGCTCACCAGAGGACCAGCGGCCCGCTTTTGTCTCACACCCCGAACTCGTGCTCGCCCAATCTCAAGATTTTTCCTTTTTTTCCTCACCTTATTGTTTTGTTATCTGTTTTTTCCCCCCCACAGTTCCCCCAGCACCTTTTTTCGCCTGTCCCCTCAACGAAGGTTGGTGATCAGCAATTGGCGGTTCCCCTTTAAAGTTTTTTTAGATTCGACTTGCCGACTTTACTGTCAAAGGTCTTTTTCGTCTTTCTGTTCTCGGGACTTGTTTGTGGAGGTCCTAACAACCGTGGTGCGGTTTGCGATAAGCCCCTCAAGTTTTTCGTGTCTATGTCCCTCACCCCTTTGAGCCCTCTTTTTGGGGTGCGGCGCTTGCTTCCAAGGTTCCCACCCATCTTTCTTCGTTCTCACAATTCTACTGTTTGTCGATAGGCGTTATCAGTTTTATTCGCCCGTCTATTCCCCCTGGCAGTCCAAGGATTAGTTTTTGCGCTTTTTTTTCAGTTACACTCAAGCCCCCCCTTTCTGCTCGTTTTTTTCCCCAAGCGTAATCGATCTGACTGGGTTTAATAGTCTCATTCCTTCCAATTTTCCAGTCTCACCTATTCTTTTTTTTCCTAGTAGTTTCGTCCCTTCGTGTTTTTCGGGGGTGTTGATTTCCCTTAAACCATTTTTTTTTTTTGGAGTTGAGGGACCCTCGGGTAGTGCAGGGGTGAAGATCGTTTTAAGTTTTTTCCCCCTATTCCGGCGGGGTTTATCACACACTTCTTTTAGGCAATTTTGC
>Ga0179593_1495875_pt1 | contig 10673 bp, 17 predicted proteins | sample CZODoug2_1_08_16_FD_185931 | JGI IMG/M metagenome (GOLD analysis project Ga0179593, IMG submission 185931) | Vadose zone soil fungal communities from Angelo Coast Range Reserve, California, USA - CZODoug2_1_08_16fungal (PacBio error correction) | ecosystem: Environmental > Terrestrial > Soil >... | reverse complement strand
CGGAAATGGCAAGGTGGATTTTAGGCCCTTTCTCGACCTTCTCCGGGGGATGGAACAACATGCCAAAGTTTCGTCCTTGGACTGGGTGGTCCACCCTTTCCCTGACGGCTGATCGCGGTTTGCTTCACAAGGTCTCGTACAACCCTCTACCCCTGCCGCCCTTAATTGCCCCCCGATCCCCTGTCCCTTTTTGGGATGACTGTGCTCTATTGCCGAGGCTCTTCTTTCCCCCGCGTGGACCAGCTACCGTTCCCCTCCCCCCGACTACCCTGCAGTTAAACGGCTAGGGCCACCTGAATTCCTCTACGAAATCGGCCTTCTTTTCCCTCTTCTTCTATAAAAAGATCGTTGTGTCTTCTTTGACAAGCCACATCCCTCGTGAACTCGCGCCTTCTCACTCCTCTACCGATTTCGATTTTTTCTTATTGCCCTTTGAGGCGATTGGCCTTCTTACCGCCTGTCCCTCACATTTCGTTTCCTGCTCGTTCCCCACCTTTTTGAGGCCCGAACCTGGAGACAGGGTTTCCGCCGTTTTCACCCGGCGCCCGAGAACACGGTTGTCGTCCATCCTCTCTCTCTTTTTTCTTTCTTCCTTGCTTTGAAATGGATTGGTGCGACTCGATGGTTTTATCTAGCCTGACCGGACTTCGTTCTATCATGCAGCTTCCCAAAACAGTCGACGTGCCTTTCCCCTCGCTCTTCTGCGCCGCCCTGACCCTCTTTTTTTTTCCTTTCTGCCTTCAACGGACACCGATAAGGCGAGGCTATGATTTTTTTTTCGTTTCTCCGTTTCGAGTTCAACCCTCCTGAACGATAAGAGGAACTTGGAAGGACTTGTTCCTGCGGTCACTCCCCCCTCCCATGTGCAAGTCGGTTTCACGAGAAAATGTTCCTTCCCAGCTAGTCTTTTTTTAGGCGTAGAGCGCGGCACCTGAAGGCCTTAACTAGTTTATCTTGCCTCCTTACAAGGACCACGTTCCCCCCTTCGCGGCCCCCGCTTATCCTTTTTCTTGAGGATGTTGACCAGTCCTATCCCTCCCTCAGGATCCCATTTGCTAGGCTCATCCTTCCCAGTCCTCCCCGCCGCAATAACCTAGGACCAATTTTGGTTTTTTTTGCCTTGGACACGGGGTTGATTTCTCTCCAGTCCGCCTCCCGCGCTCAGAGTCCCCAAGTTTAGGCCATTGGACTCTTATTTCTTCCTTAGGAAGAGTGTGAGAGATATAAAGGACCCACTCCTTTTTCCTGTGCTCGCGGTATTTTTCTTCCCCGCCAATTTCACCCACGGTCCGCCCCTTTCAACATCCTGAAGTATTATTGTCTTCGGCGACGGAGTTGCATCCAGAAAGCTCTGTAAGTTAGTCTTGTCTCTTTCTTTCCAAGAGGACTTGGCCCCCCGCCCTTCTCTCCCCCATTCCATTTGCCTTCTGTCTTTTGACGCATGTCTTGACTCCTTTTTTCTTCTCTGATCTGCGGAATACTCGCTTAGGCGCAGGACCTTATGCTATGTAAATGAACATTTTTCCCTCGTTTAACGAAAATGCATGTTTCTTTTTCTTCTCCAGAATTACCCTTCGTCTACCCTTCCCCTTTTACTTTGTTATTACAGGTGAACTCGAACGGCTCCTTGTTACCCCTTTCGTAATCGCTCATTCAGGGTGTCGTTGGGTCTTACGGTGTACTTCCTCTCGTTTCCGTTTCCTGCGATAGGTTTTCCTCCTCGGAGGGGTCTTGAATGCAAGAGTGTTGGTGTTCTCCTTCCGATATTTCAACCTTCTGTTTCCCCTTCGCTAGGGGAAGTCAGGCGTTGCTCTCCCCCAATCCTTCATCTTAACTCCCTCCGTAGTCCATCGCCCCTTTTCACGTTTTTCTTCTGAGCCGGCTTTCCCACGCGGACAGGCACCCCCTTGCCTAGTTTTTTTGTTAATCCAGGCCTGCTGATTCTCTGCCCCTTCCCTATGCTTTGACTGTTGAAGGGTGGCCGGGTTTCCCTTTTATATTTTTCCTTGCATGGGTTCTTCGACCGCTACTTTTTCGTGCTCTCGCGCGATTCCACTTTGATTTTGGCAGATTTTTTCTTTTTTTGTTTGATTTTTCTCTCTCCGTGCGTCTAAGAAACTAGCTTCTTGTCGTCCTCTTTTTTTCCTCTTCTTTAGGAGCCTTGATCTCCTTTCTTTCGTTCCAGCACCGCCGGTTCTCCCCTGAAAGAGGAGCCCATTCCCCCCTACCTGCACATTATCCCTTCGGACCCTTCGGCCGAGATAGGCCTCTTTTTTTGTCGGGGTTGTTTAGAAGTCCCCCCACCGCAGAGGAGCTTCCGAATTCCACCAGAACCTGTCAGGTTTCCTCATCGAACTTTTGAATGGCGACAGCAACCCCTTTTCCTCTCCCTTCCCTTTCATTCAACTGTTCGACTCTCCTTTTCCCCTTTTTTTTTTGAGAGAGCGGCTTTCTTTTTAATTATCGTTCCGGCTTTATCCCTATCGAGACAGGTGATGGTTACCAATTCCATTTTTTTCCCCGCCTTTTCCCTTTAGGGGTGACGTGAAGACCGTTCTGTTTTCTTGTTCAGAGTTATAACAAACCCCCCCAAGCCGGCCTGTCATCTTCGGTCCCCATCTTGCACGTCCAGGGCTTGAGCTGCCTTGCGATTAATCCTTGTTCTCCTCCCCCTCGGCGTTCTTTGCCATTTGTGCAAACTTTCCTCCACCCCACCTCCCTAGCCTCTTAAGTTTTTCTTCTCTGACTTCTCGACATCGGATCTTTTTCTTAGTAAATCCAAGAACCCCGGTGCTGGGGACCCTTTCGCCCGAATTTTCTAGTTAACGAGCCCCTTTTTTTCTTTTCCTAGTCTTTCAATTCCCTTTTCTCTTGGCAGGGTTTTCTCCATGCACACCGGCTTCTTCATACGACAGAGGGCTTGTGTTCATGTTCTCGTGACAGAGTTCCCACTCTATTTTATTCCCTCCCGTAGAAAGAATGAATGTCACTCTCTTCCTTTCGAGGAATGCTTTGCATGGATTCGCGAGCTGACGGCGGGCTGTCGTCTTACCCGAGTTTCTCTTTTCTTTCTCCTTTGCTCCATTGCGAGCCAGACCCCGTTCCCCCCCCTCTCGAACTTATTCTGTCCTTTAATCCCCCCCCCTACCCTGAAGGCGATTCGTGGCCTATTTCTTGATAAGGTGTTTCTTCTCCGCGTTTTTAACCCGAAGACCCCCCCTATTCCTTTTGTAGGTTTTCTCTCTTTTTTTCCCCTTTCTTTCCCCCCCAATGCGGACGAGGACAAGGGGGAATTTTCCGACTCTTTCGATCAGGGCCTTTAGTTCTTCAGATCCGAGTTTCTCATCTCAGCTGCAAAGAGCTTCCACGAGGTCATCGACGACCTTCGTTTAGACCCTCTTCTCTCCCGGTGATAACTAGAGTGTCGTAGGTAGTTGACTTCCAGGGGCATTCCAGACCCGTCCGAATTGACGATTCAGAAGCGGTTCTCTCCTTCGTGCAAAATTTCCTCAGACGGAAAAGGGCTGTGCTGCCCCCCGGAACAGTTGGTGAGGATCTTTCAATGAGTCCCCCCCCCGCGCTCCTAGTTTCTGGTCTTCCGTGCATTCGCCATGGATCCTTTCTTTTCCCCTCGTTTTTTTTTCTCCCAATTCTCAATTAGTTTTTCGTGGATATTCTCACCTTTTAATCCAGGCAACATCCTTGGCCCTTTTTTTTCAGGTTTTCAGGAGACTTGAGTGCTTCACGATTCTGATAATCTAGTTCTTAGGTTTCTGTTCTTTACCCGGACTGGTCATCTCTTCGACCTCGCTCTTTTCTTTTCTTCTTGCGAATATATAGATGCGATGACGCTTCCGTTCGCGACAAGGGCCATGTTTCCTATTTCCCCGTGGAAATGGTTATTTTTTTACACACGTCATTGTCCCATGTTTAGGTATTTGCCGCTCCATAGTCGACCCTCCCCCCCCCTTCTTCTCCTTGTGTCAGGTTTGTTTCCAGCTAGAACCTGCCTCCATATTCCCTTTCCTTCAGGGTGTCGTTTTTTCCCCATCCCTGTGACGGTATTAGGTTGTTCGGTTTTCCGGGATAAGTTGTTGAAGCGCTATTTTCTTTTGGATCTCGTTTCTTCCTATGCGCCTTCTTCTTTCTTCTCTTCTTCCTCGCTTCTGCACCAAATCCTGTACAGCCTTCCTCCCATCTTTTCAATGATTTGAGGTTCCGACCCTTTTTTGGTCAACCGGTTGTGATCCTTTTCTTTTCAACTTTTACCCTTTCCCTTTTGTTCTGGTGGTCTTTTCTCCTTTTCCAGGACTTCCTTTCGCTTCTGGAAACCAAAAACCGTGTGGAGGTTGCTACCCCCATGCAACTCGACTAAACAATGCTCGTTTCTCCCCCGACCTCTTCTTTCCCTCCTTGCTTTTTTTCTTGTTTTGCCACTCGTCCTTGTCCTTCTGCGGGTCCTCACATGACGATGTTGGTCCTGTCGCATCGTAGAATTGACCTTCTCCTCTTTCGAGCTGCTCTCTTTTCATCGTAAGAGGATGTATTGGTTCGGTGACGGTTCTCGAATTTTTCTTTTTGCGGGTTCCCCACCTCCCTGCATTCCTTCCCTCCTCCTTGAACCTTTCGCGTGCGAATTGGCCGAATGAGTCCAGTTTTCGGGGTTGGCGGAGACTTTTTTTGAAACTGTCCACGCTGAGCATTTCGACTTTCACCCCCCTAACCTTTCTTTCTTCTACTTTTCCCTTTTCCTAACCTCCCTTTCTCGCTAGAGGCCGGACCGTCCCAGTGCGCCATTGTCCGATCTTTTTCCTTCCTTGTTGTTGTTGTTGTCTCTGATTTCCCCCTGGCGGTCAAGTTCTCCGTTTTTCCTTTCTCCCGCGACGTCCATTTTTTGGTTCTGGCTTCGCTCGTTTCCTTTTCCCCTTGTGGAACCTTTCCTGACCGCCGGTTTTCCGTTATCCCCCTTTTCTCACCCGCCCCCCTCCGCCTTTTTTCCCCCCCCCCTCAATTCTTTCATGTCGTGGTCCGGCGATAGCGGCGGTGAGGTTTTACTTTTCTTCTTAAAAATTCCTCTCCCTTCCCCTACACCTCTCCGTCGCTTTTCTGACTCCTGACTCTTTCAGGCTATCTCTAACTTCTTTTTCCCCCACAGCCCTCTCAAGGTGCTCTCCCTCGTCAAATAGCTTGCCTTTCTTTCTCTCCAGTCTATCGAGGTCTGAAGTCCATCTGTCTTTGTTCAGGGTTTTTTCTCCACTTTTTTTTCTTTCCTTCCTCGGATGTAGGATTTTTGATGATCCCCTCAAGAGGGACTTTTCCGCCGGTTCGCAAAAGGCGTATTCCAGACCCCCCTTTGCCCATGTCTCCACTCATTGTCCTTCTTGGGAATGGCGCCAGGTTTGATTGGATTTTATGCGATTTTTCCCCTGTTCGTTCGGCTCGTCTTACCTGACCTCTTGCCCCGATCCTCGGATTTCACCCTACGCGCGGGCAAGACCCTCGCTTCTCCCCCCCCCCCTTTCTCCTGAACGGAAGTTTTTTTTTCCCCCCGATTTCCGTCCACGACCATTTTGAGGTGCGTATGGATGTTTTGTGCGCCGCGTTATTTTTTTTTTCCCCACCAACGAAGAACCCGTCCCTTTGAAGTTCTCCTCTTTAAGGAGGATCCCTACCCTTCCAACTTTTCCCTTTTTTCTTTTTTCCCAGTTCCAATTTACAGATGTCTCCTAGGACCGCAGATTTTAGTTCCAGCGCATCTGACCCCGCAGGTTTCCCTGTAATAGTGCAGCATTCTCCTGACCTCCCCCCCCCCCCCACTCCGATTTCTTCTGTCCCCCTCTCCTTTAGTGGTGGAGGCTTTACATTTATTTCTCCCTCATCACAAGTCGCTTGGATCAGGAAGCGGTGAGGCCCCTCCCCCCTTCTCCGCCGCACACTCCTGACAAAGAAGGCCAAGGAGGTTTGGGTTGAACTTGGGTGAGGGTGAGTCCTCTTTTATCCTCCGCTTTAGAGTTATTTCTTTCTTGCCTTTCTTTTCTCTTTTTTGTTGAGAGAGGGACGCAACGTTTTTCGTTCCCTTTCTTTTTTTCTCGCCTCCCCCCCCCCCCCCTCCCGTTACGCCACCCCTGGCTTTGGGGTGGTTCTTCGGCCTCCCCCTTTCGTGCTGCGACCTTCCTCCCTCTTTTCCCTTCGGTAATGTCCCTTGATGAGCTTGTTCTTTTTCTTGTTTGGTCAAATCCTCCGCACCTTCTTAATCTCCTTTTTCGATCGTTGTCTGTCTGTCTTCCTTCCCTGGTGATGTCCCTTTCATTTTTCTCCGATTTTCTTTTTTCCCCCCATTGCCCTTCGATTGAAATGCCTTTTTAACCTCCCCCCTGTTCTTTTTTTTCTCCCGCTTCCCATAGTCGAACCTTCCCCCTGTCTTCTCTGTTTTTAGTTGTTGGAACTAGCCCCTCCTTAGCAAGAACATGATCACAATCTTTCCTCCTCATATCATTGGTGTCTTTTTCCTTTGACGGCCCTACCTCGGATTTCCTTGGTTGGTGCCCCTCTCGCTGGGTCTTGCAATTTCCTCTGGTGGAGCGGCAGGATTCCTCATATCCCGGTCAGGTGACTCTTACCGCCGTCAGTTTTTTGCCCCCCCCTTTTTCCCAAAACTTGACTTCGCAATGATCCGCTTGCGGTGTTCTTCTTGCTCCGTACGCGGTTTTTTCCCCGGTCACGTTTGGCGGTTTTTCCCTCAACTCTGCTTGACTGCGTTCCCCCTTGGCGTCTCCCCAGATTAGTTGTTTCCTCTCCCACTGCCAATCTCTCGTGCATGATGTTTTTACCCCCCCTTAATTCTTCTGTTTTTTTTTCCCCCTTTGCCGTTCCCCTCTTTTCTGTGTATTGTCTTTTTTTTTCCCCCCCAGCTGACGACTTAGTGTCAGGCGTATACTTCCCCTCCGCTGTCTTTTTCAAGGGATTCATAGCCTTTGTGTAGTAGTTTGTAGTGTTCCTTTTCCCTCCTTTTTTTCTAGGCGTGGCTCTTCTTCTCCTTCACTATTCTTCCCGCACACGAATAGAGTCCAGGAATTCTTTTCGATGGCAGGCCTTTTTGTGTTGTCGGTTTTGTTAGACGTTTTTTCCCTCGTCAACACGCCCCCTCTCCGCTTCTTTCTAAAGCACCACGACTCCCCCCCCCCCTGACTGAATTCCCACGTGAGGTTTTTCAGACCAGCCCCTTCTTCTCCTTTCGCATTTTCGCCCTCCTTCCCTCGCCCAGTCTCTCCATCCTGATTTTAATATCCCTTTTGTTTTGGGTTATGACGTTCGATCTACCCACTCGGCACACCCGGTGTTCCCCCTCTGGAATAGAGTTCCCCATGGTGCTGGTTCCCTGAAAATGCGTTTCCTCTTTGGTTCCTTTTAGGGTGGCCCTTCCTCGATCTTCTCTTTTGTTCGAACCGTCTCCGCCCCCTCAACAATGGTCTCCCAGCTCGCACAATCAGCCACCCCTCCCCCCTCTCATCTTTGTCCCCCCTTTTTTTCTTTTTCTTTCCCTACGCCGACAGGTGTTTGTCCATGGACGAGGCCCACCCGATTACCGTAACATACCCCCCTACGATCCCGCTTAACTTCTTCTTTTTCATCCTCTCCCTTTCTGACATCTTCCCCTCCGTCTCATCTACCAACTCCCTTTCCAGGGGGAACGTCAAAAGACACTCGTAAACACCACGCTTGGTCAACTCGCGCCTCTGAGCCCTTTCCCCTCTAAATTCTCTCTGTTTTTTTAAGAAATTCTGTCCTTTTTTTTCTGCGTCTTCCTTTTCTTAACTGCAACACAGGAAAGTTCCATAAGCTTTTCCTTTGTCTGCGGATCCTTTCCCTTTTTTATTCCAGAACCTTTCACTTCTTTCCGTCGCGTTTCCTCACTTTTTTTTCCCGCCTCCCTGTCCCTTTTCACCCCCCTAGTTATCATGGCGAAGTTTTTTGTGTCCCTTTTTTCCCGATCCACGCGATGAACTTTTGCACCTTTTCTTGATCCTAGAATTTTGTGCATCTTCCTTTTCCGAGACCCCTTTTCCTTTCTCCGTCACCAAGACACTTGCGACACAAACTGATATCCATTCGCCTCTGACCTTGCCCGGCACCTAGCAGAAATTCACCTTCCCTTCCCTCTTCGCGTGCGCTCTTTTCCTTTTTTTCTCTTTTTTCGATCCCTGACCTCCCCCTCCTCCGGAACGGTGAAGTTCATATGGAAGGCTCCTTCCTTAACAAAGTGACCTTTTTTCGATTCCGGCAAAGGTTGCCTTCCTCTTGAGATCAAGGTGTTTCAGACGCTTCTTTGCCTTTTCCCTTTCCCTTACTCTTTCCTTTTTTTTTATCGCGGCATTGGCGTTTTGAGTTTTTCTGCGCATTGTTGGTCCTTGATCGCAAGGAACGTACCGACCCAGATCAGGGACTACTTGTCGTCTCCTACCTTCTCTTTTTGAGTTTCGTTTTTTCTTTTTTTTCTTCGTCTCCTCTCTTCCTTTTTCCGTTTGCAAGAATGGACCTGTTCCGTGTTGTTTTCTCCTCGATAATGGTCCTGCTGCGTAATCCATGAGAGCGGTATTCGGATCTTGCCCCGGTTCCCCACCAGGCAACCGGCTTCTGTTGTCGTTTTTTTCTTTTCCTCCCCCTCTCTTTTTTTTTCTTGTTCTGATGATCTTGAGGTTGCAATCCCGCCCCCATCCAAAAGGCCCGCTCGATCTTTTTTGGACCTTCCTTGATACCCTTAGCTTTCCTTGGCAGAGAGTTGCTGCCTCCTATCCCCTTTTTTCCTCCCCTCCTTGTCTCCTGATTTTCACTGCCCCTTTTCCCCCGAAATTGCACTTGTTCGGGTCGAATACCCATAGTTACTAACTCACCTTCCGCTGATCGGGTTCCGTTTCCCGCGGAAGCCAGCAAATGCCTCATCTTCTTCGTCCGCGCACGCCTTTTGTTGCCCAGGCTTGTGCTTCTCTTCTGCTTCCTGCCCCGGTCTCTTTTCCTTTTTAGAGACGGGTGGATCTTTTTTTTTTTTGTCGATGATCGGCACTTTCTGTTCCTTCTCTTGACCTTAGCTCTCCTTTTTTTGCTCTCCCCCCCCCCCCAATAGGACTTAAGTCTCCCAAATGCTCGTTGCCCCTTATGATCTCATGGGTCTGTTTGTATGCGACGGGTTTCCCTCCTTTTGTAAACCCGGTCTGCTTTTTGTCCCCTTTCCACGGAGCTTCTTTACCCTTTTTCCACTGGTCCTCTCCCCCCTTTTTTTGACCGAAGGTGGCAGTTTTCACTTGCCAATTCCTTCTTGATTCTTCGACCCTCGATAATCTCTTTGCTTCCCTTCCTTCTCATCGGGATGGGACGATTTTTCTTTTCTCCCTTCCCCTTTCAGACTTACGAGTTTTGTCCCCCTTTTCGCTTTCCTCCCAACAGCCAGATGTAGCGCTTTCTTAATCCCTTCTTTTAAGGTCGTTATTCTTTTCCTGATGATTTTTTCTTTGCGGGGCTTTTTTTTCCCGGAAAATAGGTCTTCCAATTCCCCGACATGCACTGCTTTTCTTCCTCCTTGCCTTGTCTCTTTCCTTTTTTTTGTTTTTTTTTTTACTGGTGGAAACCCGCGACTCCCGTGTCGAACTTTTTTTTCCCCAAACCAATTTTCCCTGGTCAAGTCTACCCTTATTGTTCCTTTTCCCGCCCCTTCGTTTCTTTCTAATAATTCCGATTCCTTTCCCTTTCCTCTCTTATCTTTCCCTCCCCCCCTTTGTTTTTTAGGAGACCTTTCCCATTTTTGTCCCCGGTGTGACAACTTGTCGGTCATTTTCCCTACACGCGACAGTTTTCTTTTTTCCTTACCCACTGTCCCTTTTTTCCCCCCTGCGCCTCCTTTACTTTTGGTGTAACCCCATCGAATCCCCCTGGCTGATAGCGTTGATTTTACCACACACTCCTCCCTCCAACCCCGACCCAACATCTCTGCTTTTTTCGGCCCAAATTTTCCCTTCTCCCTTTGTTCCTTTTTGAGACTTTCCTTTCTTTTTCCGGTTCCCCCAGACGACGATTAGGTGCTTTGACTTCGAGCCCTTCCTATTTCCCCCCCCCCCCATACGTTCTTTGAAGGTATGACATGACTCTTCTAGACACTCTTCCCTTCCCCTCCCTGACCAAGACCTGTTTCACGTTTTGCTTCCTTGACAAAGTTTCTCCTTCCCCTCGAGTTTTTCCCCTCTTTTTTTGATGGCAAGAAGCAGTGAATTCTCTTTTCCATTCCCCTTCCTCCTCCCTGATTTTTTCGGCTCTTTTCCCCCTTTCAGAGAAAAGACCGAAAGTTTGGTCAAGACGCACCTCTGTCTGTTCTCGGATAGAAGATGATGAGACACGCACAAGGGGCTTGTTTTTTCAAGAACCCACCTTGTTTTTCCGCGCGACCTCCCCCCTTTCCCCCCCTCTATCTCTTCCCTCTTATGGCGTTAATTTTTGACTTGGATGTGCGAGCCTCCTCTCATTCTCTTTTTTCTTTCCCCGAGCTCTTGCCTCCCTGTACCCCTTCCCTCTCTCTGGGCCCCCTCCTTTTAAGAGTACACCAAAGCCCCCCTCCCTTCTCCCTCGAGGGATCTTCGGAAGTTTCCGTCTTTTCTCTCGGCCCCTCTTGTGTCTTTTTTTTTTTT
>Ga0179593_1438737_pt1 | contig 10673 bp, 9 predicted proteins | sample CZODoug2_1_08_16_FD_185931 | JGI IMG/M metagenome (GOLD analysis project Ga0179593, IMG submission 185931) | Vadose zone soil fungal communities from Angelo Coast Range Reserve, California, USA - CZODoug2_1_08_16fungal (PacBio error correction) | ecosystem: Environmental > Terrestrial > Soil >... | reverse complement strand
TATTCAATACCTTAACTTCGAAGTCGTCTGCCGCTCTGGTCGGGGCTCTCAGCTCGCCCCTGTCTAGGTTACAGCTTGATCTCCCAGAATTTGGTGCGGTTTGTCGATGAAGTAATCGCTTTCTTGCGCTGACCTCTTTTTCCTGGTCTTTCAAGTTCGGTTTTCTGCTTCCACGCCAGGTTTTATTACCGCGCTCATGCTTTCCTGCATGTAAAACCAATTCTTTTTGCGATGAGACAGGTAATAGAATTTGTTTTTTGTTCATTGTTTGCCAGAGGCCGCCCTTTTTTTCAGTTTTCTCTCATTCCGCTTGTCTCGAGTGAGGTAGTTACCTCGCCGACGGCAAGTTTTCACCGATGTTACCTCTCCGTACCTTTGAATACTGTGGCTCCATTTTTTCCCATTTTCTTTGGAAGACCCCCAGGCGCGGAGGTTCAGCAATTCCAAAGGCGTTCGAGTTGGCGGTTTCCTGGGTCCCCAGCTGATAAAATCCCCCCTTCCGACCTTTCTCAGTTTATTTATCCAGGCTTCTCCTTCTGGCTTCGGATTTCGCTATTTCCTGAAAATCCTTTGTGGTCATCTCGTTCGATTCCTTTTTGCAAGTTTTTTTCGACGTTGGGTCAGATGATACCCTTCATCTTGCCAGAGTCTTTTCCCTAGTTGTATCATTCGGTTCTTCCTACCTCATACTGTTCTTTCTTCAGCGTGAAATGTTAGCCATCACTCAGATAAGAGGCGAACGGCCTACCTCCTCTGGTATTGCCACCTGCTTTCCTTGAGTAGTTAGATTCGAACTTCCTTCCTCTCCTCATTTGGTCAGCGCGGTATAGACAGTCTCCCGCCATGATTGACCGGCTGGCTTTGCTCGCAGGAAGTATCGTCTTCACTCTTCAGATTGAATGCAGCCGCATCAACCGCTAACGCGGTGTCCCTGCGGTTGACAAAGATTACCGTTGAGCTGTCCCTTTACAAGTTTCCATTGATAGACAATAAGCTTCTCTTCGCGACTTCTCGTTTTAGCACATATCCCCTGCTTGATTTTTTCTGGATCGTCAAGGCCATTTGGGCCGCAAAAGCATTTGTTCATTCCCCGGTCTAGATCGCCCCGAGATCGTTTTTCCTGAAATTGAACTTTCTCCTTCTCAGGTGGACCCTTTCACCTCGGAAGCCCCTCTCTGTTTCGGCGAATTGGATCTCCCCTTCCGTTTCGAGGTCTGTGTAGAACTTTCCGCCCCGTATTGGACGTTTCTATTTGTTTAGTTTTTTATCCTGCCGCCAAGTCGAATTCCCTCCACCTCTCCTAGACTTGCGTCTTATAGTTTTGTCTCCGCCGCGCCAGTCTGCAACATCTTTCAGGAGCGTGGATTTTTTCCCTTTTGTGTAAGATCCCTCTCCCCCGATTGGCTCAGTTTTGTTCGCTCGATGACATTAGAGACCTAACTCAGCATCCCCTCTCGATGAGAATAAGTTTGTTGTCACCCTGGTACTTTTCGTCAATTTTCGCGTCCCCCTCTCTTTTTGCAGGAAGGGGACCTTTCATTCTCATACCTATCCTTTGGAGTTTGGAGTCTCCCCCCCCCTCGCTTCTCTTCTATCGTGCAGAATCTTCTTTTTCGTTTTCCGTGGCACCCGATTGCTCTTTAATGCTCCTTCCGACCCCGCTTCGATCTATTCGCTGTAGTTTAGCTATATCCCGACGATGCCTAGTAACCTCTGTTCCTTTGACCGCGATAAAGGGCCCATTGCGCTGGAAACGTCTAACCTCTTGCCTAGCCGCTCGTCAAAACCGCTTGGCTTTTATCGATTTTGCCTTCTGGTAGTTGCCTTCCCCCTCTGAGAATCGTTCTTCGTTTTTTCCTTTGACCTAGTCGGCTTTTCCCCCGTTTGTTCGGAACGATCCGGAGTGGTGTCGGTTCGTCCTCGTAGGTGCTTCCGGCCGTTAAAGCACAGCCCTTTTTTCAATGCAGCCATAGGACACGCCTTTGAACCCTTTCCTTGTTGGTCTGTTGCCTGTGGCTTGAAATTCTTTCTTCTTTTAATTTCCCTCGTGGTGTGTTGAGTCGCTCCTTTCAAGCCACCGATCCGGAATCCCCTTTCGTCGGATTGTTTCAGATGCGCACTCTCCCCTTTTTGGCTGCTGGCTTGGACGGCACTTCTTCCTACTGCTGACGTTTTGACCGGACCAACCACCGATGGGCCCCCCCCTCTTTTCCGATTGACTTATTCAAGCAAGACCGGTGCGCTCTTCCATCAGTCATCCCCACGATCCTATTTTCTAGAATCGGCTATCCCTCGGGTGTCGAGATGCGTCAGTTTGCTATTGAGTCCTTTTTTCCCCGAGTTCCTTTACTACAATTATCGCGTTACTTCCCCCCGGGGCCGACGGGACGTTGCGCGAGGATATCGAATCAAATCTTACAGTGATCGAAAGAGCGCTGGCTCTTTAGACGTCTATAAAGCGGGCACTTTTTTCCTATTTCAAATCAGCCTCTGAGCCTCTGAGTTGCCTGCTCGAAGCTCCGGGTGTTTTCTACAACTCCCTTCCGAGTATGTTCAGTTAGGAATGTTTTTTTTTTTTTTTCCACCCCCCCCCACCCGGGGTGTTTCTTTTTTTCCCACGGAACTCTCCGCCGTTGAAGATTAACAGGGTGTCACGCGCGATTCGAGCGTCAGTGCCTCTTGCTCCGCTGGTTTTTCCCTGAGAGCAACGAGTTTTTCCCCCTTGCTGATAGGTCACCCAACTTTGCCTTTCTCCAGTTCTCCTGAGCTTGCTGGCTTTGTCTCTATCGGCCCCTCCAACGTTGCTGAATACGATAGGTTATCGGCCTTTTGCGTCGGACTACCCTTGTCCTTTTCTGCTGTCCCACATCGTACCCCGTTGAACAATACGTGATTCGAAGATTTCTCTGACCCGCTCCAGACAGTTTGATAAGGCCGTTGTCTCCTTCTCGCCAGCTTTCCGCTTTCCTGAGAACATTTCCAGTACGGTAGCCCCCAACCTTTTTGTGCTGCCGCCTCCGCCGGGTGGAGTGGCAAAATTTGGTTGTCCCCAACCCCCCTTCTGATGCTCCCGGGGACTTGAGCATGACCAATCATCTCTATTGCATTCCCTAATCATGACTACTCGTTTTTTCTTTTCTATGGAAAATCCAACGCTCGTCTCTGGTTACCCTTTGCGCCCCCCTCGCGTGATTTTCCCCCCCCCAATCTTTTTTCTTCCGGCTTCTTTCACTTTTTACGGGCGGGGTGTGGGTTTGGGGGGTTTGGGGTGGTGCCGGGTTCACTCGTCCCTTTACGAGCAAGCGCGCTGGCGCAATTGTTCCTTTTCTTTAGTCCGGTCGCCGCGCGTTACGGAGACTGATTCCACCAGCGAAACTTCAGGACCGGCCCTACAGGCTTTTTTTTTATTCTCTCTTCTATTCTTTCATTTTGTCCTCCTGTTCACTTTTTCTGAACAGTCTTTTTGGGTCCCCCCTTTAGAAGACGGCTTTTCTTCAAGTACAATTTTTCGAGGGAAATTTTCGCTGCTTCCGCGCTCCTCCCCCCGAGCTTTGCTCCAGTTTTACTCTTTTGCAAAAGCTGACTTGGGTCCTTCCCCCATAGGGAAATCTCCCGCCGCGCCCCTTTTTACCCTAAATCTATCTCTTTCCCTCTTTTAGATTTGATCGCGTACGTATCTTTTCCCGCCAGCGATTCCTTTGACTTTTTCCTCGCACTTTCCCTCCCCCCCACTTTTTCCCCCCATGAAACACGTGGGATCACCGCTTACTCTTTTTAGATGAAATCGGGTTAGCTGGCCTTTTCCGGTTGGTTCTACTTCCTCTCCCCCCTTTCTGACTCGGCCCCTCTGGGAGGCGAACGTATGCCCTTTTTCTCTTCTGTCCCAAGCCCATACGCCCCTTTATGAAAATGTACAATGCCTCCAGAGCGTGGTTTGACTTGCTGCCGCCTGCGTCCCTTTGGTAGCCAATCTTGTTTTGGTAAAGCCCAGTTTAGTGCGCTGACAAGCAGCCTAGTTTTTTCACCCTCTCTCTATCTACAACCGCACCCCTTGGAGCTCCCTCCTCGGTTCCTCCTACCTTTCTCATCCTCTTGAGAGCCAGACTCGATTTCCTCCTTTTTCCTTGTGAGGTCCCTCAGCTCCTCTACATGGACCTTTCTCGTTGCACATGGACATAAATGGACTTTTTCCCTTGCAAGATGCTATTCGCGAATCCCACTTCTTTTCAATCCTCTGACCAGCTAGACCCCTTGAGTTTTTGGCGCAAAGTGCTCTCCCCCCACTCCCCCCCGTCTTCCCTCATGTCGTTTAGTACGACAACCACGCCAAATGAAGCGTTCCCGTCCCAACGAAGCCCTCCCCTCTCTTCCAGGAAAATCTGACCTCCTCAGATGACCTCGCAGCGATGGGCTGTCTAAGTACCGAGGCTCTTTTAAGCCCTGGTCCTGCCATACTTCTTCCGTCCTGAAGATTCGCTAAGTCAATGCCTTCGAAATCTTTTAAAAACCTTTCCCGAATCTCTTAGTCTGAATCCAAACCTTCTTTACGATCCTTCACTGGCACATTATAGTGGAGACGTATAGAGACCGTCTCGTTGTTCTTTGGACGTATCCCTGTTAGTTCTTTTCCTCTTGACTCTTCTCCGGGTTCTTCTGGAAGAGGATTTTCTCTTTTGAATGATCCTGATCTGGGTTAGGTCTTTCCTGTCCCCCTGGAAAAGTGACATCAGTCAGACGCTGGTTGTGCTGTTTTTTGGACTTTGCATGTAAAGTTGCGCTCCCCCTCGACTTGTCCTCCTCTCTGTTTTTTTGTCTCTTTCTTGAGAACGGTAAAGGCGCAGACGTTACCCCCCCTTCTCTGTGTATCCCCCCTATAACCATCGGGCTGAGGGATGCTCTTGTTCCCCTGTTTTCCCTCCGATCAGCCATGTATCCTTATCTTTTTCCGTACATTCCTCCTAACGAATTACCCCAAGCGGCCGAGAGTCCCACTCCTCAAATTTTTCCTCGTCGCGAACAGCTTGCCGGTCTCTCTCCCTTCGTTACCTAATATTCCCCCTCTTCCAGGTTTTCCCCTAGGATCTTTTTGGCTTAAGTGTGCCTTGCCGTAGTAGTGGGACTGCTGTCTTCATTTTGATCCAGCTTTCGGCTCCGCCCCTGTTCTTTCTTCTAGAGTCTCAATTTAGGTTTTTACCAACGGCTACTGGCGAGCCGCTTTAGTATCCCCCCCCCCCTCCCCCCCTAACGCTTTTGTTCTTTTTTCCCATGGTCTATGACTTGCTGGTCAGGCCCATTTAGTAGTACGTCGGTTTGTCTCGGACTTCATGTGGTTTTTTTTTTTTTGTCTACTGTCCTTCCCACCGCAAATTACACTGTGTTGCGTATGAGCCGTTCTTTGCGCCTCCGGCTCTTACGTCTACTGTTCGAGCAGGTCGTTTGTTCCCCCGAAGGATTCATCTGTCGCTTTCTCTGTCATCCGTTTGGGCCCTGTCGAGACGCTTACTTTCTCGAGCTTCTTTGCCGGCTATCGAAAAGTCGTCTGTCCTTTTTCTGGCGGATTTGATCGAACCTCCTTAGGACCGATTAATTTGCGATATCTTCTTTTGCGGTGTTTCGCTTTGACATTTACTCCTATCTTCTATTGACGCTGGGGTCTCGGGCACTTTTTGTGGTCTCCCATCAATGTGGATCCTTTTTTCGCCATGATTAATCGAAATGTCCACCCCTTCTGGCTTTTGATGGACATTTGCTCATATTTCATTTTTTTTCTTTCCGATTTGCCCTCTGGGCCCGGTTGCACTATAGTCTCTTACCGAGGGGGATCTCTTACACTTCTAGAACTCCCTTTCCCTTCCCTCTAACAGATGTTCTCCCTCTTTCTACGGTCTCCCTCTGTATCACGTGGTTTCAACGCTTTTATTTTTTTTCCAGGACCTTTTCTTTTTCCCTGACACTTCCCCAGGGTTCGGCTGGCGAACCAGGAATATGAATTGGATCCTGATCTAAACCATTCACCCCATTTCCCCTCCTGATCTGAATTTCTTTCCTTTCCTGATTTCATTATTTCGGGTCGTAAGACGTGTCGTTTTTTGTGTTGTCACGACGTTTTTACTCCCTTCCCCGATTAGGAGTGCCTCTGAGAGCGACAGTTGGGTTTGACAGCTAAATTTCTTGTTGTTAGTCATCCGGCCAGTTTTTTACAGCACCTAAAGAAGCCGGTCTATTACCCGTCAACAGATTTCCCCTGTCCTCTCAAGATTCATAAGTCAGGACTGACGCTCCTCCTTTTCGGCCTTGTTAATGATATTTTAGGACGTCGGCTTTTCTCTAAGGCGCCCTTCGGTCTCTCCCCACGGTTCATCCTATTTCCGACGCAAATGCTGCCCGCCTCCTCTTCCGGTCCTCTGGAAGTAGCGTTACTTTACCGGCTTACGCGTCCGCCGCCGTCAGACACGATCCCGCTAAGTTGCCGCGTTTTTTACGATAAACGCCTTTTTTTCCCTCTCCCCAATTTTCCCCGTATCTCCCACTCATGCGTCTCGGAGACGATTAGCGTTTTTTCTCTTGTTAGCAAATACCCCGATTTATTTGTTCGTCCTGTCCAGTCTCCATGCCCGATTGTGCCGAACTTCATTTTTGTACCAGTCTCCCCCCCCCCCCTTCTTCCTGCTCCTCCCCCCTAGAGCGTGGCCTCCTTTCCTGTCCCCCTTTCGAACTCTTTTCCAAGTCCCCTTGCAGAGCAGGGATCAACTGACTGGCCCCCCCTTGGTCTTAGCGTCCTTGGCGACCCTTTTCTCGAAGAAATTTTGGGGTTATTGGTGTTCTTCCTTCTCTCTCCCCTCCCCTTCTGAACTTCGCAAGCAGATACCGATCTTCCGTTCCTTTAGTCTGAAGTCTCTGCCCTGCCCCCTCAAGAGGCAAGGCGCTTTGACTTTCTCCGTTGGGGCGAATCAGCTCTACTCCTCTCGCTTTCCTCTCCCATCTATGGACCCATCCTCGCTATTATCCTGAGAATCCGCTATTTTTTCCCTTTTTTCCTCGTACACCATCGTCGTCCTGACCTCTTCTTTTGTCCTTCCTTCTTCCCGTGAATTGGGTAATCCATAGATCCTTGGAGTGGATCACCCCCCCCTCTCGGTTAGAAGACCCTTTCCTGTCTTCTCCCTAGGATATGGTGACTTGGCCGCTTACTTTTAGCGGAGAATTTTCCCCCTCTGATTTCTATCTGAGTCTGCGTTGATTAGACCTGGCAGCCCATTTCCTAGTACTGTTTTGTCTTCCTCTCGTACTTTGGAGTTCTCCTGGGTAGCTGTCGTCCCAATCCGTCCCCCTTCCTCTCTCAGACCCCCCCCTATGGCTTCCGAGTCGAGAGAAAAATAGGGGGAGTGGCTGACGATTGTCTCCTAGTCTCCTTGGCTTGCTCCCTCTTTTCCCCGATCCCCTCTTTTTTTGAGGCTCTGTGGGGGTAGGTGCCAGCATTCGTGAGGCTCCCAGACTCCTAGGTTCATGGCACTTCTCCCCTGCCACCTAATTAAACACAAACTTGTCCCCTTTTCTGTATTTCTTCCCCTTTTTTTTTCCCATCAATACCCCCAGTGTTTTTTTTATCTATATTTACAGTCCTCACTCAGCCCTTCCCCACGATCAGTTTCCGGTTGCGGTTCATATGAGAATTGCCCCCTTTCTTGTTCTTCTTACCTCCTGTTTCCCTGCAACCTCAAAAAAAATCGATCTTTCCTGCCACCGAGTTTGCTCTAGGTCCCCTATTTAACGCCCCCTCCTTGCGACTCGGACCGTCAGCACGACTTTTTCATCGAATAGGAATCAATATTTTTTTCCTGCTTTCTTCCCTTTAGGATTTGAGTCCGTTTTTCCCGTTTCCCCAATAATTAAAATTATCGCGTTACACGCTTTTCGACTTGTTCGTTGAAGTCTGTGCCTTCTCTCGTCTCCCCCTCCATAGTCTCCCAAGAGATCGAACCCTCATATTTGATGACATTCGACTGCTATCCATCTGGTCCCCCTTGTTCCCAGGGCACTTCCTCTCTGAAGATTTTTGCCTGTCGAAGCTCAGGCTTTTTTTTGGGTCTTTCCCCATTTTTGTAAGGTCGTTTCGTAGTCAATTCAATGTTTCAGGACTTTCAACTCTCGTCCTCCCCCTAAGCTTTGCTGATTAACCAGTGTCAAATTCTTTTTTTTTTTTTGCTTCTTTCGCTAATCGTTCTCGCCTATTGTCCTTTTGTTGCACCGCGCGTAGAGTGAAGGACCCACTTTCACTTCAATTCCCCTCTCATTAGATGATTGACGTCTCGCCGATCGACGACCCATCATTTAGGCATCCCTGACTCTCTTTGAGCTTCGCCGGCCTATTTGGTCATTTCCCTTCCAGTACATCTACCCCTTACCATACCGGTTTCTTCCCGAAGATTTCTACCAACCTTTACGCAGCACAGATGGTATATCCATTGCCTTGTCTTCCTGGCAGATTTCGTTCCCCGGAAGCAGCCCCCAAATTTTCCTTCTTTTTTCTCAAGCTCGGTTTCCTCTCCCCCCGAAGGAGGGCTTTTCTGTTCACAAATGCTTTTCCTGGACCCCCCCTGCTGCTGGAACTCGTCATTCCCCCCTCCCTTCTATCCCGTGGCCCCCCCTCCCTCTCTTCTCTCGGAGAAGTTCTTGGGGCTACGGGCACCTTGCTTTTGGCCCAGCACGATCCCCTTTTCTTTTCAACCTTGTTTTTTGCTCGCGGATCGATATGTTGCTTCCGGTCCCTTCCATTTCACGCTTACGATTTTCCCCCGAAGCGTTCATGCGGAGCAAATTTTCCTCGGTAGTCTCCGAATGTGGGCGGGCGACGAGACCAACGAGTCTCCCCTGCCTCCTTGACTGTCGCGAGCAACTCCCGCCCCGATAAAACCTCTCCTGTCCCTTCTTCCCGGGGCGCGCCTCGAATGCTATTAGTTTCTCCTTCTCACATTTTCCCCGATGTCCGAATTGCCTTCTTCTTTTTTCGAAGTCCTCCCTGTCGAGACCCTATGCCATTTTTCGGGCCCCCAGTTCCCTGGATGCTTCCTCCTCTCTCCCTACGATTGGTCAAGGTGAAACGCTACCCGTATTTGCCGCAACAACCTTCCTCTTGTCCTCTCCGACTTTTTAGATTTTTCCAATACATAGCTCGTTTTATTTTATTGTTGAGAGTCCGTCCCCTACTCGTTTCCCTAAGCAGAACTCCTTTGACTGGCTGAGACCTCTTTCCTTCCTTTCACTCATTTGGAAAAATTTTCTCCCCCCGATTTCCATGACCGGTTGAGTGGCGTTTGCGAGGTGATTATCGACGAGACTGACCTCTTCCTTTATGTGTCCGGCTCCATTAGCTGCACGGAGGCCCCTTTTCCTGCAGAAATATTCACCTTCTAGGACCATGTCATCTTGCCAGAGCTTGGTTTCATTGCCTCTCGACCACCTCACAAACCCCCCCCCCCCCCCCACCCCCCCACACCCCACCCCCGAACACTCCCCCGCCCCCAAAAAACCCACCCCACAACACAACCCCCCCCCCCCCCCCCCCCCCACACCCCCTCCCCACAGCCCCCCCCCCCCCCCACCCCCCAAACACACCAACCACCTCCCCACACACCCGGTATCACCCCCCCCCCCCCCAAAAAACCCCCACGGGCCCCCCACAATTCCCCCCCCCCCACAAAAACCCAAAACCCCCCCCCCCCCCACCCCAACCCCCCCCCCCAACCCCCCCTCCCCCAAACACCCCCCCCCTGACCCCACCACAACAACCCCCCCCCCCCCCCCCCCCCCCCCCCCCCCCCCCCCCCCCCCCGACACCCCCCCTGTGGGCGCGCCCGTTAGACCCATTTTTTTACTCCCCGAACGTTTTCTGCTGCAGCGTCAAGTCCAACCCGTGAACTGTACTTCCCTACAACCGCAAAACAAATTCTGGAATCCATCTTTCTAGTGTACCGTTTAGATCGTCGCCCCTGAGCCAGACGCTCCTGCCCTGTCTTGATTTCCTCCTTCCTCCTTTTTCCGCAGCGCGCTACACCCGTGGCGGAACAATGGCCCGCCTGCGTCGAAAGTTTCGATGCTTCTTGAGCGTCATTAGTTTGACCTTGACAGCTCTCCTTATCTACGAACTTTCCGTCTTTTTCCCGCCAACACTCATGTTCTGTGTTTTCTTCCATTCCCCACGCACATGGCCTTTTGACACCCGAAGCACTCCCCCTTTTCAATGACCCGGTTACTCTTCTGCGATTTCCTTGGGCTTTGTCTCCGACCGCGTTTCTCCTTAATGACCTTGAAGCTACTCCGCCGGCGGCTTTGAAAAGATTTCCTTCCTTTTTTTTCCTTCTAGCCGAAGAGAGCGGTAAATCGGTCGTAACCAATAATCCCTGTGATGCCTTACCCCGAGGCCTACTACTCTCATCACGGCCAGATTACGTAGGGCTCTGTCTATGACGCCTTCCCTCCTATTGTTTCCATCCGCCAGGCCCTTATTCGGTTTGGCCACTCTGCCTACTTTTGTTTTTCGTCTAGTTGCTCCATGCCTTCGTCCTCAGGCTGATACTGATCGGTCCTGATTTCTGGACACCTTCCCCCAAGATCCATTTCGCCCGTTTTTTTCGCTTCTTTAGGTCTCATTGTCTACGTCTTCTAATTTTTAC
>Ga0179593_1398353_pt1 | contig 10673 bp, 9 predicted proteins | sample CZODoug2_1_08_16_FD_185931 | JGI IMG/M metagenome (GOLD analysis project Ga0179593, IMG submission 185931) | Vadose zone soil fungal communities from Angelo Coast Range Reserve, California, USA - CZODoug2_1_08_16fungal (PacBio error correction) | ecosystem: Environmental > Terrestrial > Soil >... | reverse complement strand
GTCGCCAGCATCTTCTCCGTTGTGGTTTCCTTTTTTTTTGCTCTGCGTTTGGGTCGACGGGATCCGAGCGGGGGTTGAAGCTTTCGCCTCTGGCCCGTGTGTTTCTTTCCCTCTAGAACTGTGTAGGGCGGGCCGTCTCCTGTCCGTCTGGCCCTGCTTGATATTTTCACCCGGCTCGTCTGTCCTTCTTTTCGTCCTAAATCCCCTCTGACGTTTCCTGCGAGCGGCGTCTCCCCGTGTCAGAATGGCCCAGTCCTTTTCTCGTGTCTATTTATACGCCTTGTCCCCTCCCTCCCAGTGTGGTCTTCTCCCCCAGACGAGGATTTTTTCTGCGGGGACGTACCTCTTGGAGATGTCTGGGGTCCTTTCTCTTTTGTGATGCTTTTTCGACTCAGGAATTGTCCATTCGCGCATGGCGGCGGTGCTGATTTCCGTCCCCTATGACGTCTAAGAATCTGCGCCTGTTTTACCCTAGTCCGGCCTTTCGTGACTCTTATGGTTTCCCCTCTTTTTTTGCCCTCTTTATGATAAACGAGTCCCACGTCTAAAGGGCATGGTGTGCAATCCTCTTCCCGGGAGAGTTGTGGCCTGGCGGGGCTTTCCCTCGTGCCAGGAAGTCGTCTCAGTCTCTCCTGTCACGTCTCTGGACATCACACAGTTCCGAGAAGATCTACTCTTTTTTTTTTGCCGAGTCTTTTTTCCTCTCTTTTCCATGCTCTGGCCGTGTTCCGACGAAAGTTTCCCCCACCCCTTTAAGCTCAGTTCGTGTTTTTTCGGCTGTTTTTTTTTTTTTGGAAATCAGCTAGTTGCGCTAGGTCCTGTTTCGCTATTTTTTATTGCTCTTGCTGGCCAGGCCGACCTCAGTATTTCCTAGGTGGTATTGGCGACACGTCGCTTTTCACTTATCCTCCTGTTTCCCTTACGTTGGAAACCTTCTTTCTTGAAATTGCGCATGTTTTTTGTTTCACTCTTGCCGAGCCCGCCCTTTTCGTTATCCTAGGAGGGAGCCTCCCGTAATGAAATGGGGCCTAACCTCTCTCATTGATACGCTTTTTCGCCAGTCTTCGCGCGGTCGCCTCCCTTGTGCGACGCTGGCTTTGTAGGGTTTTCGGACTTACCCAGCGGAGACTCCTTAGAAAGGCAGCGTGCCCTTTTTCTAAACGTCCGGGATCAGATCACGCGGTTCGGCCGGAACGTGAACTTCCGCCGAGAATTGGTTTGCATCTGACACTGACGACCGGCTATCGTTGCTTTCCGATCTCTTATGCCCTCAGTTGTTTTGGTCCCTCAGCCGATACGCTCTTTTGGTGTCGGCTTTAAGAGCAGAGGAGTAGGGACTCTTCCCTCCACGCTTGTTGGAAACCTAGTCGTCCCCCCATGGAGAGCATTCCCCGTTCTCCTCGGCCTTGGGCCGGGATTTATGGAAAGAAATCCCTTTTTCCTGAAGCCCATTTTCGGCGCTGCCTCCTCCTGCAATGGCGGCGTTGCCTCCCGAATGGTTCCTTGCCACAGAGGAGATTGAGTTCTTGCGTTTATCTGGTTTTTAGGAACTCGCGGGCCCTGCGCGCGCGTCCCCCCCTTTCGGATCTTCGGTGCTGGCCCTGCCTGAGGATTCCGCCGTCCGCTCACGCTACTCCCTGAGAGCGTTCAACTGCTGACTTCCTTTTCCTGACCCGCCCCTGGATTTCAGGTGCTGCGCTTCCCGTACGGGCGTTCCCCTCCCCTCAGCCGCAGTTGTGTTTCTTTGCAGGAAACATGATTCTCTTTCCGCTCCTTGGTGGTTTTTTCTTGATTTGATATCTAACAGCTGGTAGTTCCCGCTTCCCCCTTGTGTGTTCAGTCAAAGTTATGAATTCTCCGTTACCTCGAATCCCTGTCTGCTCTCACCTTTGGGAGTGCCCCGGGGCCCTTCTTCTATTTCTCTCGGTAGAAGGACGGGGATCTCGCGCTCCGGGCCAGCACGATATAATCCATCCGGGGTCGCGCAGAGTTCTCAGACCGCGCCGCCCCGCCTCCCATTTTCCCAGAGTGGTCTGTCTTTCCCGTTGTACCCCTTCTGTCTTATCTCGTCCCTTAGTAAGGGGCCCAGGGGTTTGGTTCCGAGATTTGCACCTTCCCCTCCTTTCTTCTTCTCGGGCTGGCGACTCGGGGGCAGGGTGCCTTTCTCTGAGCAGGAACTTTCCGGGTTCTTCCTCGTTCGGCTCTCCTCTGGCAAATCAGCTTGTATCCTTTGCAATGAAAGGTCCCGACCAGAGTTGCATCCGTCCTTTCGATGCCTAAGGCAGTGGCTTCTGTACGATGCATGCGCTTCCTGGGGGTTACCCGTTGTCCTTCAAGAGCCTGCGCCCCCTGTTTCCTAGGCTCACTTTGTTTCCCCTCCCCATTTCATCCTCGGATTTGAGTAGCTTTTGCCGTGTTTAGTGCCTGTATGATCCTGTGGCCGGGACTCCCACCGATGGGGGCTTTTCTGAGCGCGGACCAAGTCTATTCTCGTTTAGTTTTCCCTCCATGTTAAGTTTATTGCCGCGTTACTTCGACTTCCAATCTCCTTAGGACTTGCTGTCCAGGCGTCAACATCCTGTTGTGGCCCTCGTGATCACTTAAATTCGGTCGCGCCCCAGTCCCCAAGAACTGTAGTTGCTGCCCATTTCCTCCCTCGGTAGGTATCCTAGCCCGGTATTCTTTTCGGCCTCTCTTATTTTCACCAAGACCCCCAACCCTACGCGTCCAGGACTGAGATTGCTGCGTCTGAGTCATATCCCTATGACTGTGCTTCCCTGCAGATAATCGCTCCAATGAGTTTTTTCTCTCTCTTGAGGTCCAGGCGACGTTCCTGTTCTTCTATCTAAGTTAGTCCTACGCGCTGGCAATCGCGGCCCGGGCCCACCCAATAAGAGGTGGCCCCCTTCGTGTTCTTTCCCATGCTTTTCGTTTTTTTTCTTCGTTACGGCATTTCCCATCTTATAGGGCTCCCTGTGCGCTGCACCCCAGTCTCGTCGACAGCCGTTCAGTTCCAGGTTTGGTTATGTCGTAGAGTTCCTCTTTCACTGTCCCCATCTTGAAATGTTCGTGCTTCAGTTTTATTGGTAACCCTTTGCCGCCCTCCTGGTGGGGGCGTCCTCATCGACGGTAGACTGGTACTTTCCCTTTCACGTTTTTTGTCCCGTTCCTGCTTCCCCTAGCACATTTCTGCTTCCCCTAGGAAATCGGTTAACTCTAAGATCGTCAGCGTTACAAATTCTCATGGTTTTTGTTGTGTTATATTTTTTTTTAGAAGCCTCACTTGTCTTTATCCTGCAGTGCTTTGACGGATCTAGCCGGTGTCCAGGTTGGACGAGCGCGGCCGCGGCTCCCTTCCCCACTCTTCTCCCTTTTTGACCCTCCCTCTATACGCGCGGGTCATGCCAGCCCCTGTCGTTGTTTTCTGGCAGAACTCTCTTTTTTCCTTTCGTTTGGTTGTTTTCCTTCGAGATGGCCATCCATCTAGCCGGTGTGGATTATGTCAACGCGCTGCTCTCGCTGGCGCCGTGTGTGAGCCGCTCGTGGGACAGCGGGTCGAATAGTTAAGTCGCTTTTTAAGTTCCCCCTTCGCGAGAGTGTTGGGCCGTTTTTTTCTTTCCTGAAGTTCCCTTATGAGGAAGCACCAGAAACTTTTGGCTGACGTGTCGCTTGACCTGCTTTCCTCTTAGATTTCCCTTTCACGGCTTTCCCCGTGCGCTTTCTCCCTTATACCCATTTGCAAAGCAAGTTTTTGTTTGCATCTTCCCGGTCCAGGAGGATTTCTTCCGTAGGAGTCTGATTTCTGCTTAGCTGGCCGTAGTGACCGTGTCCCTTCTCTTGACCGGATTCTAAAAAAAGATTGGTGCATTTTGCTGGCGGTCTTGACTTTTGTATTAAGCATTCCCTTAGCCTCCAGCCCAAGTTTGACACTGAAACTCCTGCGCCGCTTGGGTCCGATTTTGAGGGAGGTCTGATTCCTATTATCCGTTTGCTAATTTGCTTCCTCCCCAAATTCTTCTTTTCATCAGAATGGCCCAGCTGGATGGCCTCCTAGGTTTCATTGACGGGTCCAGCTCTTAGGCATATTTGACTCTCTATCTCGGGACAGTTAGACCAGTAACATATTTCTTCATCTCTCAGGCTCTTGGTGGGACGATCCCCTTTCAGTGGACCCGAGCCCATGTGCTCGTTATCCCGTTTCCCCCATAAGGGCCCTATCTTTTGTGGTGGGTTGGGAAATCGAGATGCTCGATTCTACCTCGCTTTCAGAGAGATCTTATTTCGTTCGGACATGGACCTCTTTTGCTGGTGAATTCTCCGACCCGTTAGTTAATATACCTCTTCAAGGCTGATTCCCAGAGGCGCGTGGCGAATCGGAAGCGGACGCAGACTGGACAGCTCAGAGGAGCTCGTCTAAGTTGTTTCCCTTTCGTGTCCTCATTTACTTTTCTTGGGACGCTTCTCTCCTGATTTCCGCCCTCTCTTCTTCAGCGTATCCCAAGCCGCTACACGTAACCTTCCCGGACGCTAATCTTTGCACTCCCCTCGAAAAGGTTGAGAGACGTCTCCGATGTGGTAATTTAGCTGTTTCGTCTGAAGTCTGAACTCTATACGAGGTTTTCATGCTCCCTAGGCTTCGCGCGTTCACCGTCTCCTGTTCCTCGTTTCTTTTTTAAGCAGGCATACCATCTGTACTTCTTGGACTTTTTTGTGCTCTCGTTTCGAAGTCCCCTTTCCCCTCGCGTCATTGCCCTCCGGAGACCCTCGTGCCTTTGCCGCCGCTTCCCTTCCGGGAAAGTCGTGTTTGCCATACCCTGGGCCGCCGGCGTCTGTCCTTCCGTTTCATCTCTCGGTCTGAGAAAGCTTCGGTTGCCCGCCGGAGGTGTCCCCCCGTCGGCTTTTCCTGCGGCTTTGTGGGAAATATATTACCTTCTCCTGTTTTAAGCCCCTCCGCTGAGTCTGTGTTGTGTGCTTCCCTCAGTATCGAGCGTTTTCCACAGAAGGAGGATTCCCCTCTGACGACGTTTCTGAGGCTGCTGGTCATACATTCTTTTCGATTTCCTATGGTAGAATCTTTCTTTTAGGAAACCAGATGTCGCCAGGCTTTTCATATCTCTCGCCTTCCTCCTTTTTTTTGTTTGTTCGTCTCATGCACTTATGGTTAAGAACGCCCAGTCCCCCCAGGATTTCCTTTCTACTAGACTTCCTTTCTTTCATTTTTAGGTTGCGTCGATTTTGCCCCCTCAGTTTCGTCTCTTTGAACGTTCTTTTTCTTTTCCTTCTCGGGACAGCAACCTACAGATCTCCGTTTAGGCCAGGGGGCTCGAGTACCGAGCCTGTGTTTTGTCTCCAGTCAGAGCTCCTTCCTGCCTCCCGCCGAGGTGTAGCGTTCAGGCTTCCAGCAGCCGTTCTACGCGTCCGTGAGCATCTCTTCTTCCAGGTTCTTTTTCTGCCTCCGCTTTCCATGCCGACGTGGCATAGACTTTCTTCACCGACAGTTTTTTATGAGGGGGAAAGGCCCCTTCTAAGGAGAGCGTTCACTTCCGACTCGATGCGCCTTTTTCGTCTTCCCCTGTTCCCTACAGTAATTTCTGAATGGAACGGGATGCCCCTCCCCTGGAATAAGTTACCGTTCTTTCTACGTAATATCGTACTTCTCCCCTTGTTATTTGATTATACTCGTACTTTGACGGACGCCTTCCTCTTAGCCGTGGCCTTCGGAGCCAGTCGTGGCTTTTAACCTTTGCGTCATTTGCCGTTTTCTCCGGAAGTTGTTAGCTTCTTTTGGTAGAGTGATGTTTTCATGGGCACGCGTCCCCGGTGCGTCCCGCTGCTCTCCCCAGATTGCCCACGTTTTTTTTCTTATTTTATAGGGGTAGTTCCGCCCTTCCCTACTTTCGCAGCAGGCTACGGCCATCTCTTTGGCTGACTTCCTCTCCATTCCTTCGGATCTTCTATAGATTGGCAGGGCGGGATAAGGAACTGTCTTACTCACTTGACCCAAACTCTTTGGCTTTTTAGTCATTTTTTGTCTTGCGGCCGTTTGCTCCTCTCTTTCTACGAGGCCGCTGCGGTGTCCCCGCCCACCCGCCCGTCCGTCCCCGATGGTTAACGTTCTTTCTCGAGGCAAGCGCCATAGCCTCTCTCTTCCCTTAACTTGGGGGGAATCTTTCCCCAGGGCGGCCAGATTAGTCGAGAGGGATCGTTTCCTTGCTTCCCGTTCACGTTTACCCCCCCCCCCCCGGTTAGACCCTTTCAGCGTAGTCCTCCTCTTGCTCCCTTCCCGGCCTTTTCCCCCAATCATCGTTTCCGCTCGTGATGGCCATGCCCTGTTTTTGGATCTGTAACCTTGAATCCCCCCCCTCGGCCCTAGGGGCTCCAGCCCGCTCGGCCCCCTGCTTTTTCGACCTTTTTCAGCACGTAAGAAGCTTGCATTGGCTTTCGTTCTTCTTTCTCTTCCCCAGAGTTCTCCCCTATGCAAGCCTGACAGTGCGGTGATTCGGGATAGTCACCGTCCCGTCGTTCGGTTCTCCCCTCTCTCGAATAATAACGGCCAGACGAACCTTCTTATGAGCCTTCCCCGTTTCTTTCCACGTTTGAAGAGCAATTTCCCGTTGTCCGCACACTGCACTCTTTCCGATCTTAGTCCCTTTCTCCTCCCCTCACCGTCATAATGGTAGTGTTTTTATCCTATAGTTTTTTTGGAGCAGCAGGGCCCCTTTTCCTTCTAAGACGGTAGACCAGGTATCGAGCGCGAAGTCAGGAGAACGCTTCCCCCCTCTCTTCATTGGAGTCCCTCGCCTCTTCTCTTTCTTAGAACAGTTGCTAGCTGGCTGGTTGGCCATCTTCCTCCCCTCCTTGGTTTTTTTTTCGTTCCTTCGAAAGAAAAGCTCCTTTGGTTTTTGTTGCGCGGTCGCTCTTTTCCTGCGTTTTTCTGAAAGTTGAGGGGGTGCCCTGTCGCCTCGGCCCGCGTCGCACAATTTTCGACCGTAGGCCTCTCCCTTCTCCTCGGCCCCTGATGATCCAGCGTGCTTCTTTTCTTTTCTGCAGTAAGCTGAGCACCTACCCTTATGACCTTCCAGCCTTTTCGAGCGATGCCTCTGACTGCCGTTTTTTTGCGCCTTTTTTTTTTTTGTCGTCTTCAGGGGGTTACTTTTTTCTTTCACCGTGGCCACCGGTGGCCTGTCTTCACGTACCTGATTCCGTACTTCGAAGTACTATTGCGGTTGGCGCTGGCGTCAGGTGTTTTTTGATTACTACCCCTTCTTTTTTCTCCACAAAGAGTTTGCTGCATTTTTTTGTTCTTCCCCCAATGACCTGGCCTAAGATTCCTCCTACGCACTCCCTCTGTTCTGGACCAACTGAACGGCAAGGCCGGCCGTTTTCCTTGTTCTTTCGTTCTAATCTTTTTCGATGATCCTCTTGTGAATGTGATAAAGATTTCCCCCCGGGATCCCTGACCTGGGCCTCCTGAGCTTGTTCTTCTGATTGTGCTTGAAAGTGATTTCCATCGCTTATTCCGGTATCTTCGAGATAGTGTGTTTCCCTTTTCCCTTTCACTAACATGTCTTGAGTCCTTATTTGTCACCCTATCGGGAATGTGTGACGCTTTACCCGCCCCCTGGCATTTATCGAAACATCTGTGTTGGAGTTTTTCCCCTTACTTTTCGTACCCCTCTTGATCGCTTGCGGTTGGTGGATTTTTCCGCTCTCTGAGCGAGGCTACCAGGGAAAAGCTTTCTTTCCCCCCCGTTTGGTGCTTTTTGTCCTGCTTAATTTTTCCCTACCGTTAGTGCATTTTTTGGCCGCTACTCCATTTCCCTTTTTCTCGTTTCTTCTTGTCCCGAGGCTGCGAATGGAACATGATTAATCCGTTACTCCTTTCTCTCTATCGCTTGGAGTCGAAGAATACGCGGCGAAACTGACTTCTTAGGTCCCGCCTATCCCTTTGGAAGATGTTTCTCGAGACCGCGCGACAAGCTGTTTTGCGCCCTCTTCACTTTCTACCAGGCATTCCAGGAACGCTACTCTCACGGAAGCAGCTGCGGCAGGGTTTTTCCTCCCACAGGAAGGGCTCCTCTTTTCCGGGTGCGGACAGTCGGCCTTAACGGAAGCTATATTTTTCCCGGTCTTTACTGCCGATTTTCTTCTCCGCTTAAAGTTATCCTTTTTATGCCGCGTGCTTTCCTTTTCCCTATTTTTTACACCATGCTGAAGTTATTGTCCGGGCCTCTCCTACTCAGTTAAGCCTTTTTTCTTAGTTCTGGTCGTCCTGGCGGTGTTCCCCAGGGACAATTCCTTCATAGATTTCTTTTAATTTGTTCCCTTTCCTAGGGCAGTCCTTACGAATTGCATATGTCTCCGCCTGTTCTTGACTGGACCGGCCGTCTTCTCTTTTAGTAACCTCTCCAAAGGCGGATTTTTCCTTTGCGGCTCGCTTTTCCAATAGTTTTTTTTTCGTGAGAAGCTACTCTGTCTTTCTTAGTTGATTTCCTTCTTCCTTGTTACATCTGACTTCGACTCTCTACCGAGAGTTTCCCGGTTCGCCCTTGGCTGACCTTTTCTATCCGTTCCGTGTTTTTCTGCCCTTGCTTCTACATCCTTTCCTTGTTCTAACAAGATATCGCCGCAGGCTGGGCTCTCCTTTTCCCTCCTCATTTTTTTTCTGTTGGTTGATCTCTATGAACAGCCTGGCCGTTTTCTATCGTTTTGGTTTTCGACGCCCTCTGTTAGAACTTCTCGACAGGCGACTCTGGCGCAGGCCATGGGGCGTAGCAGGTTCCTCTTCCCACGGTTTCCTTTTTTCAGGACTGACGGTCTGTTCTCCTCGCGTCCTGGACAGCCATCGCTATAATCACTCCGGGGTCCGGTCCGCGGACCCTGAGCTTTCTCTCGGTCTTCCGCGAGTTTTTTTAATCGCGGGCGTGGGTCGCGATCTCTGAACTATCTTCAATCTTAGTTTGCTTCTCAGATTTTTCCCCTTGGTAGATGCTACCCGACGCTTCCAGGGCGCCGCTGCGGCTATCCTGCTGTTCATGGGTCGCCGATTGGGCACTCTTGTCAAGCTTTCGGAGACGGCTTATTATCGTCAGCTGCTCTCACACTTTTTTTCGTGACATACTTCCGCTGGTATGCTGTGAAAGAGGAAACGTCACTCTTTTAATACGCGTTTTGTTAGCGATTCTAGACGTTTCCAATTTTTATTAATGTCACCTTAAGTTCTGTCTTCTTCCCCCTTGAGGTGCGCCAGTGGCAGCGGAGGAACCTCTTTTTAGGCACTTTTTCGGTACGGAAGCGCAGTAGCTTCCTGTTGTAGATTCTTTTTTTCTCTTCTTTTTTCCTCTTATTTTTTTCCGCCCCCCTGGTTTTGGTCGGCGAGAAGTTCTCCCTACGTTGTCGTCCTTGCCATTTCACTAAGTAGTCCACTCAGATAGCGGAGGATCCCCCTTACCTCTCTTCTGGTCTTTCGTCGGCCAGGCGCAGCCTATCTCCTCCTTTTTGAAATCGGTCTCCCTTACCCTTCCCTGGCTTCGCATCCAGTGCCCGAGCACTGAGGGGCCTTTCCCCGAGAGTCTGATAGGTTTCCTCCCAGTGAGGTCAGCCTTGGCAGCAGGCGCCGATGCTACACCACCCCGCTCGCGTGTTTTCTTTCCTTGTCGAGCCGAGGAAGTCCTTCTTCTCGCATTTAATCGTCTTCGTCCCCCCCGTGCCGAGACGAGCGGATCGGACCACTTTTGATGTTCAGTTTCCCTTTCCCCTCTTTTCTCGACCCGTCCTACTCGCGCGGCACGCCCTGCCCTGGCTTCAACCTGGCTCTCGTGCGTGGCCAACCTTGTTTCCCGTGGGAATCCTGTTATCCCACGTCGACCGCATCTTCCGTCGACCGATTCGGCGCTCTAGACACCTTTGTTTTCCAGTTATGATGAATGTTGCTTGTCGTTTCCTGAAATATGAAGCTCACCTGCGCTCTAAAATGCCCCGCTCCCTGTTCTCTTGGCAGGATTTCAAAGGCCGCATCGCCCCCCCTCTACCTCGCATCATTTTTTCCCTGGTAAAGTAAGTGAATAAGTTCCTTTCACTCACCCCGTGCATTGCACTGGTGTTGCGAGATTCCTGCACTCTAACAAGCTCCGGCCCGTTCGGAAGATGTGAGCCAGCGCTCCTTAGAGCCACACGTCACCTGTTCGTTGTTATCTTCCTTTTCATCCTGGACTTTTATTCCGGCATGCCAGGTGGAACCTGGTTTCGTCCCAGGCCGGTAATCTGTCGGGCACTTTTGCCTCCTCGTTCAACGTTCCCCAGATCTTTTCCACGGTCTCCCCCCTCCTCTGCTCCCGCGTTCTGTCCCATCACGGCTCTCTTTTTTTGACTGCTCTATCCTACCTTTCTGTTGTTTCTAGTATGCACGCCCTCCCCCGCCTGATGTATACTCCTTTCTTCTCCCGCGGTGTTCGTGAGCACGAGCTTTTTTTTTTTTGTTCCGTAGCCCGCCGGCTGTTCGGGGTCGAACCCCCCTTCCCCGGCGCGTGTCCTTTGCTTTGCTTGTCCCCCCCGCGTTCGCTTTGCTTTAAGCCACCAAACGACCTGTTACTTTTTCGAGGATTATCGTGGGACATCTTGCCTCCGGGTTGTGTTCTTTGCCGCGTGCGCGTTCTCTTTACTCGTACCTTTTC
>Ga0179593_1390676_pt1 | contig 10673 bp, 14 predicted proteins | sample CZODoug2_1_08_16_FD_185931 | JGI IMG/M metagenome (GOLD analysis project Ga0179593, IMG submission 185931) | Vadose zone soil fungal communities from Angelo Coast Range Reserve, California, USA - CZODoug2_1_08_16fungal (PacBio error correction) | ecosystem: Environmental > Terrestrial > Soil >... | reverse complement strand
CAACCGTCTTTTCCTGTGTCTGCTTCCCGGGTTTTTTGCGAGGGTTACACGGTTTTCCGTTTCTTTACCGTCGAGGTCCTCGTTGGATTTTCCCTTTCATTTCCTTTGAATGGTCGTTGTCCCCCCTTAATTCCTCTGAGTTCCGGTCGCTTATTTTTTTTGATCTGCCCTCCCTTCGATGCTTCCCCCCTCCCCTCGGCACAACCAACACCACCTCTTTCATTTTTCCCTATGTGGTTTCCTCCAGTCCGACGCGTACCCCCGTCATCGCCTTTTTCCTCTACCCTTTTTCCCACCCTTTCGCTTCGCTCCGACGTGTCTTTTCTCCTCAGAACACCCCCACCCCGCGTCGCTCCACCAACCCAAACCCTTTTGGACGTTTCCGTCCGCCCCTTCTCTTGTGAACTTTTTTTGAATGGTCCAACCTCTTAAAGCTCGGCTTTGCCTTCCTGTGTCTTTTACTGCGGCATCCCCCTTGGCGCTTTTTTCATTCGGCGCACCCCCGATGTCCAATCGTTTTCCTTTTTTTTCCCGCAACCGGTTTTCGTCCGCACGTTCCTCTGGGAACTTTCCTGGCCCGCCTTGTTCTTCCCCCTTTTCCCCCCCACCCCCGTCCATTTCGTTTATCCTATTGAAACCTCCCCTCTTGATTTTTTCTTGTTTTTTCGTTCTGTACTCCCGACGGGTTTTTGTTGCCAGGAACCCCGCCCTTTGAGTGGCCCGACGTTGGTCCTCGCTTACTGGCTTTCCCCCCCCCCCCCTCTCCCTCTCAAACGCTGCTGACCCCGTCATTCGATCGGCTTTTTTTTTTTGGAAGTTCTTCCTGGGCGGTGGCCCCCACCGTCCTTTTCTTAAAGGAACCTTCCTCTCCAATGGTCCTTCAACGCCCCGTTTCGCAGTCTCCCTAGCAGACCGTGTCCAACCCCCCACGCCTCCCACTTGCCGGTTTTTTTATTGTCCCATCTTCCCTGAGACACTCCCATCTTCTAGTTTTTTTTTCTTTTTAAGTCAGCTGACCCATACTGTTAGGCTATGTTTTTTTGACTTTTTTCCTGTCTTTTTCCCCCGGCCCTGTCTTGTCTTAGTTGTCTGCCTTGCCGGAGTTTCCTGGTCAGTCGGTTTAGTATCGCTTTCCCGCGCCCCTTGCTTGCCCATACTCTCGAAACTGGCGCTGAGCGCCCGCCATGTTTGGGTGCGCGGGGTTACCCGGGCCCACTTTTCATGCTACCTGGGCGGGAAAGACCAATCATGGCTGTGGAGTTCCCTTTCCGTGGTGCAGTGCCGGCCTCGGCAAGGGCTTATCCCTGCTTCTACTTCTGTTTTTTTTTCCCTGCCGAAGGAGAAATGTAGTCATGCCACAACACTCTCCCCCTCCTGGGGCTCCTGGTCTCTGAATTGGTTTCCCTGCTGTTCGTGTTTGGGATTTGTTCTTTTCCCTACGTTGTCCCCGTGCCTTTCCCTCCCGAGGGGTAAAGTACAGGTTTTGGAGGAGGTTTTTCTGCATAGTGTAACCTCACCCCCCTTTGCACGACCGGTCTCTTTTGCTGTAGGATTTGAGGGAAAGACTCGACACTCTTCCCCCTGAAGTTGAACCTTCACGGGTTCCCCCTATTTCTTTCATTACATCTTGATTCGTGCCGAGGACCGGCAATGGCTCCCAGGTTTCTTTCGCAGTCTCGTGTTGTTTCCGGGTGAGTCCACCTTAAAAGGCCCGTTTTTTTTTCCATTTAGTAGAAGGCGGTTTTTTTTCGGACGCCCTTGTGTCGTCCCGGACCACCCCGAGGCCGGCATTGTTCTTTCCACGAGGGTTTTCAGTTCTTTTCTTTTCCGGGGGTTCTTCCGCGGTGTTCACGCCTTGCCCCTTTGCACGACTCTTTATGTCTGTGTCTTTCCAGCCCGGTGGCCCCCTTTATTTTTTTCGTGGGTCACCCCCTTGAAGGCGGACCTTTCTTCCGTTTCGTTTGATGACTCTTATAACATTAGTTTTTTTCTTTCTTCGTTGAGTTGTGGTTTTTTTGGTTCGTGGCAGCGGCTTAGTTTTTCGCTAGCTCCGTATTCCCCAAAATAGCCGATTTCAATCACGTGTCGGCCCCTTGTGCTTCCTGTGCTTCCTCATGGCCCCCCCTCTCCTGGTACCGGTTCTGGTGGCGGAGTTCCTGATCGGCGACGCCTTCCACGCTTGACCCACGGTCCGACTGGCCTTCGGGGTTTTCCTTCGCGATGAACTTCGTCTGTTGCTCTTTCCTTTCCTCTAGGATCTTCTTTGACTTCCCTGTTTTTTTTTTTTTTTTTTGAGAAGTTCATTTTTTATCTCCTGCTTTCTTTGAAACGATCCCATGTTTTGTTCCCCCATGAACCTCCCAGTTTTTTTTCAATCCCCCCCTTTTAGTGCGGGGCCCCTTTTTTCTCCAACGCTTTCTAGCCAGGCCCTGTCAGGACTCTATCCTTCCCCATCCGGTGTTTTGTTGTGACTAGTCGCTTTCCCCCCCTTCGTGCCCTGGAGTGTGTCCCTTATTACCCCCTTCGGAGATGCGACTCGTTCTGTTCCCCACTTATGCATCGTTCGTCCCCTCCCTAAGCTCCAAATGAACTCCAGTTGTTAAGATCTCAGGTTTCCTGGTCTTTTCCTTTTTTAGCTCCCAGATTGGATATCTCTCAATCACTCTGTACCAAATCGCCCCTACCCCTACAGTTGAGGGGTACGTTTGGTACCTTTGGGAGGAAAGTTCTCCCTATAGTTTTTTGCCTTCATCGCCCAATCAGGTTCCCCCCCTTGAAGCGGGGGGCCTTCCCTCAGTAGAGCTTTCTCCAGTCTCCTTGTAGGCTCCGGTTCTACGTTCCTCTGACCCTCGCCACTACAAACCCCTCCCGTGTCAAACTACTTGAAATCCTCGCTCCAGACTCCGGGCCACTTGCATTCCTATTTCGAAGTTTTTTTTTAGTTGAAAAATGTCTCCCCTCTTGGCCCCCTCCTCATCACATCCTGTTAGGGACGATCTTGCTTGTTGTGACCCCCCCCCAGTCTCCTCCCCTTTTCCCATTCTCCCTGACAATCCCCGTGGAACTTCGACCTTTTTTTTTCGGTACCCCCCCCGTCGTCGCTTAACCTGCATGTCCCGACCTCTTCGTGTTTTTTTTTTTCCTTGTCACCAGACCCCCCCCACCAGCTCGAGGAAACTGTCTCTGAGCGTTTTAATTCCGTCCTGTCTCCAAGCACTTCCTTGGCATAGGTCACTATTTCTTTTGGACCGTATTTTTCTTCACCCCCCCACTTTTTTTTTTGCTATGATTGATCGTGTTCTGATTCCATTTTCCTTACACTGTTTTCCTTTCGTGCCACTGTGCTTACCGAGGCCACCCCCCCACGGTGACGTGTGTATAGTCTTTTGCACCGTCCCGCATTTTCCCAAACCCCTCACCCCCGATTCTTTTCCACTGAGCAGCCGGTTTTCCGTTTTTGTTGTCCCGAAGGCTCTCCTTTTCTGTCTTTTATTTCCTCTCGGATTCCCCCTTTTTCTTCGGCAAGCACTTCCCTTGTTCTCCCTCTATCAGGGGCCCGTTTCTTTTATTGCCAATTATGTGTTGGTCCCCCCATGCGGTGAGCCCCACTCTTATCTCTCTCTCCTTCGACGTCGATGGCCCACCCTTTCCTTGAGCTTGTAGGGCGATGATTTCTGGTCCCGCCCTCCTGTGAACTTTCCCCCGCCGCCAATCAGGGTGAACACCTGTTCGACATGAAACGATCACACCCAGTCGGTTCTATGGGTCCTTTTAACTCCCCTTAGTATTCATCTAGTCTGTCTAGTACCTGTTTCGGGGTATTGTCATTTACCCAAAGGAGGTTTCAGGGTTTTTATGTTACCCTGGCATCTTCTAGCTTTTTCATTGGTTGTTATGCCTGTTAGTCTTTTCCTTGCCGGCAGTTTCCCGGAGTTTGTTGTTATTTGATTACTGCCCTTACCCCCCCCCTCGTATTCCTCACCCGTTTTACAATTCTCTGGCAAGAGTTTTTTTTCTTTTTTTTTGACATCATCGACGTCTTTTTCGAGGGCCCCCGGCGTTGTTTTTATCCCAGTGCTTTTGTTTTCCACTTTTTTACCTTTTTCCGTGTTATCGTATTCTTTCCCCGAAGCGTTTTGTGTGCTGGAGGATTCTTTTTCCTTTCGGATGGTGACCGAGCCCGTTCTGCGACACCGCTAGTCGCAGACACCGATTTGACAAGTCCTTGTGCCCTGGCCCTCCCTTTGTCCCAATCCCTCGTTGTTAGTCGAATCCGCTTTTCCCCCCGCGCCCTCCCTCTGGCCCCGGCTACTCGGTTTTCCCTTAACACTTTTCCCTTTGTCTCCGAGGTTAGTTCTGGGTGCTTCAGACGTCCGGATAAACTTCCACGGGTTTTTTGTTCTTGGTTGGCCCGGCTGTCGCCGCGTTTGTGACCGTTCTTCGAACGGTGTTATGTCGCCTGTGACGAAAGCGTCTTCTTTTTTTTTTCGCGTTTTTTTTTTTTGTTCTTTTTTTTTTCACGATCGGGTCACTGGTTTTCACGAGGGGTGGGTGCTTTTTTGCAACATCCCAGCTTCGGGCTTTTCCATTCTCCGCTTTTTTCCTGTTAGGCTCTTTCCTCCTGCCTTGCAACCTCAATGACATGACCGGTAACAATATTTTTATTCTCCGATGGTTAGTTCCTTTTCCCCTTTTCACATATCCCCCTTTTACGGGTCTGATCGGTTAAGAGGTGCGGTGTCCTGCCTTCTCCCCCATACCGTGACGAGCAACTGCGGTCCGCCACCCTGCTCCGCCGCCCACAGTCTTGATCGGCTTGATTTTCTTCGTGCTTGTCCACCCTTCCCTTCGGAAAGTTTGCCAAGTCCGGGCCGGAATTTTCGCTTTCGCGGCGGGACGTCTTTTCTTAAGTGAACGACCTCTCACCCTATCCTTATTTTGTTTCTTCCTCGCTGCTTATCTGGGCAGGTTCCGGTTTTGTTTTTCCTCACAGGGGTTTTTTCGTTCAAAGATCATCGTGGTTCGGGCCTGTGTCTTGCGACTATGGCTTACTGTTTCCCGGCGACTTATACGATTCTTGTCTCCTTGTTCGTTCCATCCCGACAAAAGTCACCTGTGCCCGAACCGTTAGCTGGATCTGTTACCCTTCCCCCCTTTTGTTCAAATTTCCTTCTTTCCCCACCCCTTTATATCTACCCTCTCTAAGTTGTTGTGTTTCCTTGAGTTAGCCGATAGCATCGGTCTTTGTTTTCCGGTGGTGCCAAGCACCACATCTTTCTTGGGAACCGCGCTTCCCTTCCGGACTGGCTTTTGGAATTGTTCTTTGTTTCGGACGGACCGCAATTCTTCCCTTCGATCGCCAGCCGGCTACCCCCCGGTACTTTTCCCCAGTTAGGCCGTGTGTGGCCCCCGATGTCCGGCGCCGCCCTCCTTTCAGTTCCCTCTTTTGAACGAGTCTCTGGCCCTGTTCCTTCTCTTTCACTTCCTTCCCGTGGTCCCCCCCTTCGTCGCTCACACACACGCTCGTCTTTTTCGCCCGTTTTTTGTTTCAAAAACAACCACCCAGCACATTCCTTCACGTTCCTCTTCGACCTCCTGCCCCTGGACAGTACGTCTTTTCCTGCCTGACATTTGAGGTGGTTCAGACGACTGAGACATCGCCGTTACTTCATTTCGGTCCTTTTCCCGCTTTACTTTTTTTGCGGCCCCCCCCCCCCCTTCCTTCGGGACCCCCCCCTGACCCCTTCTTACCACGAACTGCCACCGGACTCCTGGCCGCTCCCTGTGTGCGTGATTACACCGGTTGCCACTCTACGTTTTTCCCCGTAGGTCCCCTTTTTTTTCCTTTGCCGGTCAATTCCCTTTGCCCCTTCCTGTCTGCGCCTGCCTTCCTGGTCTTTCCTTCATCTTTTTGGCGCCTTTCCCAATCGCGTGACGGGGCCCCACCCCATTTCTCACTACCAACTAGTGCCTATTCGTCTTTTTCCCTTTTCACAGCTCTTTCCCTCTTCTCGCTTCGTCTTACTGAAACCCTTCCGCGCTCTCGTTTGCTTGGTTCCTGAACACCCTCAGTCCCTCTCACCACTCCCCCCAAACAAGTTGTCAAGTTCTCCGGGGTTCGTTTTTCAATGTGTTTTTCTGACCCCAGGTTTTTTATTCCCTTTGGCCCCCCCCAGATAAAGGCCTTCCTTCTCTTTTGGGTATTGCGTCCAGAACGCCCCCTTTGGGATTCCTGTCGCCTCCCTGATGTTTTTTCTCCTGTTTTCGCTCCCGAACAGGTTTCTTGTTTTAGTGCACGTTTTTTGGGGACCCAGGTTCTCTTTTTTTCCCCCCACCACCCCCGTAACATCTTTTTCAGTATCAGTGCTACCCCTCCTTTTTTTTTTGGTTTTGCGGTCCTCCCCATACGTGTGTCCGCCATGACCCTTCCGAAGGACTTGTGACCGTGGTTCAACTGCATACGTCGACCCCTTTCTTTCAACGTCTGTTTCCTCATCTTTTTGGGCCAGGGTTTCCCCCCCCCCAACTCTCTTCCCCTTCCCTTTCCGGAAGGACTCTCTAACTTTCCTACCACCAACTCCCAGAGCTTGCGAGTTTCACTCCGGGCCAATCTCTCGCCCCCCCAATGTACCTTTTTTGACATCTTTACATACTACCACTATTTTTTTTTTTTTTTTTTTTTAAGAGCCGAAAACTCTTCTCTTCTTTTCATAGAGGTCATTTTCTTTATTTAAACTAATTAGGTGATTCTTTTTTTTGGATTCCTTTGTAATGCTGGTTAACCACCTCTTTCTCATGATTTTCTCTTTTGAAGTTTGGTCCATTGGGTCCAGTCTTTGGAACTCTTTCTTTTTCTCTATAAAGCGACCTGCGTCGGACATAATTTCTTATAGCTTTGTGCTGTCTTGGGTCTTTTTTCTCTTAATTTGGTGTTAGCAGACTCTCTCGTTGTGGGTTTCTTGCCCAAATGATTGGGTCTTCTTTTTGACCCCCGATGCGTTGCCAATTCAACCTTGGTTTCTTCTTGCTTTCCGGTCCCCTTTCTCCGGCTTACGACCGATGTGCATGTTTCCTTGTCCGTTAGCTGATTAACCACCCTTCTCCTCCTTCAAACTCAAGGGTTCCTGGGCAGTGTTTTCCCTCTTTTGGTTTTTATGAGTTCGTTGATTTGATCCTTTCTTCCTACGTCCCCTTTTTTTTTGTTGATCCTCGCCGATGGAAAGAAAGATTAGGCTGGGCCCGGTCGTAAGCAACCCTTTTTCAACTCATCCTTTTGCACTTCTCTTTGGAGCATTATTTTTTCCCACGCGGACCGCACGCCGTTCGATGTTGAGCCCCCTGAATTTTCCTGTTTGTAATCTTTTCATCTTGTGCTTCGGGTACGGCACTTGCAGGGGTTCTGACATCTCGTGTTCCTGTGGACGATTTTGAAATTTTTATCTTTCTCCACACTCGTCAGGCTGGTCTCTTCTTTTTGCGCTCTTTTTTTTTTTGTTGTTCTTTTTGGACATGTACCGTTTTCGATTTTCCTTTTCCTCTTCCTTTGTTTTTTTTTTTCAAGACTGGGTTTTCCTCCTTGTTCGGGACAGAAACCTTCTTCTTTTTTGTTTTCTGGTACCAGCCGGTGTGGTTCAATGTCCTCCCTCGCCCGAGTGTCTAGGGAACTGGCGTTTGGGTCTTTCCTTCCTCTGTCCAATGATGTACCTTCCTTTCCTTTTTGGTGTGGCTGATGTCAGAGCAGGCCGCTTAAAATATAACCCTCTTTCCTTTTCATTTTTGTTTCCCCCTCCTTGCTTCTTCTTGGCCCCCCCCCCTTTTTTTCTTGGTACGCGTTTCTCCTGGTCCGCTGATCGCGAACTTTCCGGCTCCCAACCATTTTAAGCATCCCATTTTTGCGTCAATATTTTTCTTTTTTTCTCCTAGGGATGTTTCCCCCTCTTCCTCCGCAGATCTGCTACGAAGGTCCCAAGTCGAGAAACTGCTTTTTTTCAGTTTCACTTTTTAGTTTTTTCACCGCAACCGATGGTTGCCCACTCTTTTTTGGTGTTCAATCGGTGTCTTTCCTTTTTTGGAAACAAGAACCCGCAAGAGCACCGTTTTTTCCAGTCTTAACTCTCTCTTTTTTCCTCCGTTTGTTGGTTTCTTTTTGATTTTCCCCTATTCGTTGCGTGCGGCGTTCTCCCCTTTTTGATATTCTTGACCATCTTTCTTTAGCGCCGGCTCCTGAACCTCCCTGTGCCGTCTCTCGCGTTGTCTTGGCAAGGTGCAACTCTTTTTCTGCCCATTTCGGTCCGCCCAACCCTTGTTGTGGTGCGTGGGTGTTTTTCTTTTTCAGCAGGCACTCGGTCTGCGGTTACCAGGGCGGGGTTGATGACGCAATGAAGCTCTTTTTTTTGTTTTCTTTGACCCTTTTTTTTCCTTTTTTCTATCTACTTCCCTCCCCTGCCGAAGTGACCGATCAGTTCAGCGCATTCTCCGCCTGGCCGCTCCTTTTCTGCAGTTGGTTTCTTTAACAATTTCCGTTTGCAACCTCTTTTTCCTTTTAATCATACTTTTTTTCTGGCGTGCTTTCCCCCTTACCCCCTCCCAGGTCCATAGAACCCCTTCGCCGTGACTTAATTTACGGTTGTTTTCCCATTTTTTTCTCCCCCCAAACCCGCCTATCTTTGAGGCTATTTGGCCTCTTCCCCCCCTTTTTACCCACCATCTTGCCCCACATGGTGAGCGAATTTTCCTCGCCACCTCACTCTTTGGTAATAGGTCCTCTTTTTTTCTTTCTTAATACGTACGATTTCTCCCGTTTTGCTGGCTTTCTCATTTTCCCCAACGGTCTGTTGCCGTTTTTGAGTACCCGTCTGCTTCTTTTTTTTTGTTTTCCAGTTTCCTCGTCTTCTCTCCCGTTTGCTTTTTTTCCTTACCCAAACCCCGCGTTTGCACATCCTGCACTAGCACCGTTGATTTCCCCCATTGTGGGGCCGCCCTTTTTTATTCCCTTTGGCTGCCCACTTTATCATTAGGGATTTTCTTTTTGCCCCAGGGCCCCTCCCTTTTTCTTCTACAGTTCTGAGGGCCCATTCAAGACTGCCATTTTTCGGGTGACTGACCTTTCCCGTGCAGCAAACCCACCTGATATGCTCTTTTCTGTCTTTTAGCTGCCCTCCGAGCTGGGAGTCCCCGAGGTTGGCCGAGACCCTCTCCTTGCCAGTTCCCCCTCTGTACAATTCATAGGCCTGTTTACCCCATGCACACCTGTATCCCCCCCCAGAGCTATGTAGCCAACTCTTCTCCCTCCCTCCGACTTTAGGGCTAGCCCATGATTTGACTTTTTTTATTTCACCCTTTTGTTTTTTTCAGGTTAGTAAGGTTGAACCTGACTAGTCTTGCTATTTTGTTTGGTTATGTTTTTCTCCTTTGTTTCCCTTACCGGAATCTCCTGCTTGTCTCAGTTTAGTTTTTTCCCCCAGCCGATCGAATTTACGTTCCCCCCTCCCCCCCTTTTTTGCCGATTGTTCTATGGCGGTCCTTCCCTTGTCGGTTGGTTCTTGCAGGACCTTATTCTGCCCCTTCCCCCAACTGTTGTTTCGGGTTCCCCCCGAAAATGATCGGGTGTTTTATTTTTTTCGGCTTTTGAACCATCTCTTCTCGGTCACACTCTGTTCCCCGTGAGCGACGATGGAATCCAGAATTGTTCTGGAATTCTCCCTTACATCGGTTGGTTTCACCCTTTTCCCTCCTCCCTCCTGGGCGTTTCTCTTTCTTTTTTTACCTCCTTACCCCACTTTGGTTTTGAGTTTAGTTTTTCCTGTCCTGAACAACTCCAAGGGTTTGTGGTGTTTGGAGAGACCTTGGCACTTGCCCCTTTTGACTTCTATGTACGGACGATCGAGGGTTTTCTTTTTTGGAAGAGCTTTGTCGTCTTGTCGTTTCTCTTGTTCGACACACGATTTTTTGGACACCTTTCCGGCTGGTTGGTGTTCTCCTGTGGATTGTTAGTCGTTTTTTTCCAGTTTTTTCTTCGTCTTTTTTCCCAACTCCTTTTACACTTCGTCTGGCTGTCCCTTGTGCAGACCCAAACCCTCATCTACCCCCTCACAAGTTTCCCCTCGTCGATTCCATCAAGGGACCCCCCTGGTGTAGATTCCGCCGTACTTGTTCCCTCTCTTGGAATTTGTCTTGTTCGTTGTGCCTTTTTTCCAGGGCTCGTTCCAGTTTGTTTGTTCCCACTGGTCAGCGCCGCCCCCAAAGGCTTTTTTTGATCTTTGCGACTGTTTAGTTTCCCTTGAGTGCCGGACATCTTCTTTTTTCCCCGTTGAACATGGAGCAGGAGTCATTTCGTGTTTTCGGTGGGACGTTTTTTTCCAGTGACTATGGCGTTTGCCCTCCCCTTCAGTCTTCTGTTAGGCGTTCCCCAGGATCTTTATGGCCACCCTTTTCTCTGGTTGGTGGAACGCCCAGTCTTTCTTTTCTTCTTCAGGATCATGTTCCATCTTTTTTTTTTAATCGTCTTTCTCTGTCTGCTGTGGCCTTTGTTCTCCGCTCTCCCCCCTCTTCATGTGCCCTTTTTACGCCCAGCGACCTGTTTCCCCTGCAGCAGTTTTCTCCCCATCGGGTCCCTGATCGCGGACCATGTTTTTTTTTTTGCCCCCCCCCCCCTTTTCGTCACCCCTTGATGT
>Ga0179593_1367598_pt1 | contig 10673 bp, 11 predicted proteins | sample CZODoug2_1_08_16_FD_185931 | JGI IMG/M metagenome (GOLD analysis project Ga0179593, IMG submission 185931) | Vadose zone soil fungal communities from Angelo Coast Range Reserve, California, USA - CZODoug2_1_08_16fungal (PacBio error correction) | ecosystem: Environmental > Terrestrial > Soil >... | reverse complement strand
TCTCCTGCAGCTCTTGAGACACTCTATAATTGCTACTTTTGCTCTCCACAACCAGACCAGCACTTTCAATCTTTACTTTTTCACTCTCGTCTCCAACCCTATCAGCCCTCCGTCCGCGTCTCTTACCCCCCCCACCTCCTGGGTCATCCCTCCATTTGCGACTCATGCGGGATATTCTTTGTGCCCCTGGTATTGTTCTTTTGCCTTTTCTACTTCTTCTCCTTCCTCCCCTCCTTTCTTCCTTTCTTCTTTCATTTCTACCAACACATTTCCTGCCTCCCTTTATTGTTGGAGTTGGGTGATGTGATTGTGTGCGATTGGGAAGCGTCTAGGCCCCCCCTTTCGATTAGGGTCGTTGATTTTGCATGCGGGGGGGGAACCCCCCTTTGTGTCTGTTGTGTGAGTACACGTGTTACACCACGCTTGCTGGTGCTCTTTTCGTTTTAATTTTTTTTTCTTGTTGTGAGGGACGTATTGTTGCACCACGTCCTTGTATCGTCTGCAGGATAACAACTGTTTCTTTAATAGAATTTCAATACATAAAGCATCTTATCGGTTAGCTAAAGGGGGCTGATCCAATGTGTCCAAGCCCGCGGTACACTTTTTCTCCTGCCACCCCGGCTAGGGTGGCTTATGGGCGTCCCCTTTTCCTTCCCCTCGTCCCTCACTCACCTCCGACCAAAACTTTTTCGTCATTCGTTTCTGCTCCAAATTCTAATGGTTTTTATTCGAAATCCCGCATGACCCCTTGATTCCTTTCTCGCAATTCTATTGCCAATTGCTTATCCAAGGCGTCGAATTACCTCTCCCCTTTTTTTGTTGAGAGAATTTCGCCAGCTTGCTCCTTTTTCCTTGCATATGCTTCTCTTTCAATGATGTTTCTTCGATTACGCCCCCCCCTCTTATCCCGATATCAATCTACTCTTGTTCAGATCGTTCGGTGACTTCATTTTTGCTTTTGACCTGTCTTGGTTTCTTCCCCTCCGCCCCTGGGGATCGTTAGGAACAGGGTAAGTTACTTTCTTAAATCTTCTCTTCCTCTTTTGTCAAGTAGTTTGGCCCCTAATTTTTTTTTCTTTATTTCTGATGATATTGGAATTCGCTCAGTCGTTTGAAGACGCCCCCCCAGGGTACCTTCCACTTTGGCCAAACCATCTTCTTTCTCCTGGACAAGAAAAACACTCCCCCCCTACTTAGACACCCCCACATTTTGAATTTTGCCCTTCAAACAGTGTTCACATGACAACTCCATGCAAGCATTACTTAGAAATCCAGCATGTGCAATACTTCCCCCCCCTTCCCCGTTCCCCCCCCGATCCCAAATCACCCAGCACCATCCCCCCCACACAGTTACTCTCTCTCTCCTTTGAACATTTTCCTTTTTCTTCCCTTCCCAGACCAACGACCGTGCATTCGCAAGTCGTTAAGAACTAACAAATCCTCCAGGCAAACTCCCCAGCTATTTCTCCAGAACGCCAAAGATCTCCCCCCCCCTTGAAATCGAGCCCATCCTTTCACTCGAGTGAATCGCTTCCCACCCACTTTTTGACAGACAGAGCCCACGTGAAACCCTCCGAAGGGGTGGACCATCTACCTGGCCCCCCTCTCCTATCTACTGCTGGCCAACATTTACTTCCCTTGAAGGACCGGATTATCGTTTTTCTCCCCAAATAAACCTACTTCTACAACCTTTTATTCGGTTAATAACCACCCCCCTCCCCCCCCCCTTTTCCCGAGATTTATGTAACAAGTCCTGTTGCCTACATCTGTAATGTCCTTTTTCTAAAACCAGACTTTTTTCACGTTGACGCGGTTTATTTCAATTTTATTGCACGGTCCATCCTCCCTATTCAATAATATACTTTTTCCTTTATCAATTTTTGTGAATTTTGTATTCTTTATGGTTTGCTTATCCCCGTAATTCTTTTCCCCCTTAACTCGTGCCACGGACAGCCTTTGACAGTGTGGGTTCCCGTTGATTTGCCTCAATTTACTCTCTCAGGTTAAATCCCAGTTCCACGCATTTATTTTTTCCCCCTAAAACTGCCCACCAGGCTGTAAGCTGCTGCGTAGCTTTTGTATAGGACCAGCTGTCACCAAAAAACAATTGGTCCCCACCGTACTGGCCCAGCCCATGATTTAGTTGTGCCTCGACCCCCGTCCTTCATATGCTGTCCCTTCCTGCCAAAAGAGTAGATTTCAGTACCCTTACCGGACACATTCGTATTTTCCCATCGGTTTCCGCTAAGTCGTTGTTACCCTTTTACAAGACCTCATGTCGATGTCCCCTTCCCCCCCCACATCTTTGCTGAGATTTTCCGTTCCGAATTTGTTTTACGTCCCTGGGGACTTTACTACGCTTACGAATACCCTTTAAGTCCGACCTGCCATGGTCCGAGTTCACTCCGCTTTTCTTTGGTAGTTTTTTCCTTTTTCTTTTAACATTGCTTTTGTAGCAAAGAAGCTTCTAGTCCATTTGATATTCCAAAGAGATTTCCCCCTATTATCACACCCAACCGTGACCTTTCACCGCCTGTCAACTCGCTCTTGGATTTCACCCCTGATTCTTTATTTAATGTTCTAACTTTTAGTTAATTTTCTCCAGTTAATCGAGCCAGACCCCCATCGATGCACTGTTCACCCTACGTGAGGAAGTCCCTCTCCCTCAAATTAGTTCCCTCCCTTAATTCACCCAAAAGTCAAACCCCCCTCTGAAATGGGTTTTTATCCATCAGCCCCCCATTGTTCTTCAGGACACCTTTTCCAACGAGACAAAATGCCTGTTCAAGCACTTTGCACGAATGCCTGGGGAATCGTCACAGGTATAGACACCTCGTCAAGCTGCTACATCGAATTTTTCCTACCGAGAGATGGGTTACCATTCAGTACAGACTTCGCATCGAGTCTGATGTAGGACCCCCCTTTTTCCTCACCTTTTTCCTTAACTGTGATAGCTCCTCCCAAATTTCTTTTGTCCTCATAATTATCGAGAGGACGAGTCCCTCCCAACTTTCTGAAATGACAACCTACCCATCTTGGTTTTCCCATTTCGTGTAATTCACCCGCTCCGCTCATATTTTCCTTTTTATGGATCAGCCGGGGTAACCATTCAACAACTGAGAGTTCAAGCTTCGCTTTTCGTTTTTGCCGACGAGACCGTTATTGTCCCCCCTTCTTGACCGGACAAAGAAACAATTCTTCTCTTCCCTTCCTTTTTTTGTGGAATTGCCCCTTGTTTTCTTCCACCCACCCTCTTGGTATGAAGGTTCTGCGGGGGACTGACCCTTTTGACCACGGTTTGTACTTTTCCCCCCTCCTTTCATACCAAAGTGTCTTTTCTTTGATCTCATAAATGGACTTCCCCCCCCTTTGTGAACCTTTACTTCTCGCCAGGAATGATTTGCTGTACCTTTTCCTCTCTCCCAGCTTCCTGAATTTTTCGCTGGAATTCACTTTTCTGTCTTTGCCTTTTCAAGCCCGGAGCGTTTACCCCAATTTTCTTCCTTTTTTTGTCTCTCTTTCATTTCATTTTTTTTTCCCCTCCCACCATTTGGGATTCCTAATGCCTCCATAGGCTTTGTTTCTCTTTTGTGAACCATGGGGCTTGGTTGATTAAGTTAGTTCTCCATTTCTTCCCTTCTTCCCCCATGAAGATTTCTTTCGGTGCTAGAACTTCTGCTTCTTTGAGAAATAGCGTCCTTGTTCCCCTTCAGAGGGATTTTGTGATCCCCACGCCCATTTGACCCTTCTTTTTATCCATCGCTTTCACTTTTGTTTAGGGTTGCACAACTGTCTTCTTGGGAGCTGCTATCATGCTACTGAAAGACGAGCGTTTGTCGTCGAGCCAAAAAGTGTGTCCTTTCCCCATCCTAAAACCCCCCCACCCCGACTGGAATCCCCACCCTTTTTGCTAGGACCTTCTATTCAAGCCAAATCTTAGACCGTTTCCGGCTCTAAGACAGGATCCCCCGTCTTTGTGATTGTACAAACGAGGCTCATGGAGAAGAGTTCCTCTTTAACCCATTTAGCCCGTCGAGAGGCCAATGTTTTCCCAGTATTCGATGAATTTTCTGCCCCGAATTTTTTTTGGATTGACTTTCTTCCCGGAAGCAGCGATCTTTCTAGCCTTCCCCCCTTTTACAAGATTTTCATAGTCACACTGGAAGCTTTAGGGGTTGTGACCCTCGTCTTAACTTTATCTTAAATCTCTTTAAACCCCCTGGCATGCTCGGGCCTTTTTTTTTTCCCAGGAGGTCTGTCAAGGGTTTAACTTAATTGTTGTCCCGTGGTACCCCTATTTTTTCACGGAATGCCCCCTTTCGGCAACCCCAAAGGCCGTTCTTTCCTGTCCATTCTTGTGGAAAGTAGACCTGCCTTTCTTTATATCCTCCAATCATCACCAGGTGTTCACCCCAATTATTGCCCCTGACTCTCGTTGGGCGGTTATTGTGTTCCCCCCCCTTCTTCCACTGTAGTATTCACCAACCCAATAAAGTGTTGCACATTTTTCGCAGATGCCGTCAGAGTTACATGCTGTTTTCCCCAACTGAACCTTTTTTCTCCAACCCCAAAGGGTGGAGAAGCCTTTTCCTTTCTTCCCTGGCTTTGTTTCGCATGAGTTCGACTAAAGATGAAGCTCCAATGGCCCCCCTTCAATGCTATATTCTCGTCTCTTGCATGATATCGGTCCCTTGTTCACTTCTTTTTTCTACTGCTTTTTTTTTTTTGATTACGGTTTTCTCGATTTCCTTTTTCTTTTTCCTTCCGTTTTCCGTTCTTTGTTTAATCAACTTCTTATGGATTTTATAGTCTGATCTTCTTACCCCTTATCTGCCCACTGCTTTTTACCCCTTTTCTCCTCTGAACTTTTTTCAAGAGGGAGAAAATTTACTTGGACAATATGCTCTTTTCTGATGTGATGGGTTGCGATTACCCCATCTTGTGACTCTATCTTTACACTTTTATGCGTGGTCATTTCCCCCTTGGTTGATTCCCCAACCCCCCAAAGGGTGTTGTTGTTCTTGACGGCTTGTCATTTTTTTTTTCCTGGTACTCTGAGTCTTTTCCAACCATAAGCTTTTCCCTTCTGTCCCCCTGGTTTTAAAATGACCTATCCTTCCCTAATGCCACCCCCCCATCTCGGTCTAGAAGTGGAAAAGCTTGCAAGCAGGTCTAATTTTAAGACCTTCCCCCTTCAAGCATTCCCCAGGCTATTCTTCTTTTTTTGCATCCCACCAGCCCTGTCTTAGCTACCTCCCCCCCCTTTTATCGCAAAACACTTTGTCTATCTGTTATCCCCTTCTGAAGTTTCTTTCTATTCATTTTTTCTCTCCCCTGTATGCGTGAATCGTACTGATGGATTCAGTCCTTTTTATTGAAATGTATTCTCACCTTTCCTCCCCTTCTTTCCCTCCCTTAGAGTCGCGCTGGTCGCCCCCTCCGTTGTTTCTAGAGAATTGCCAGCCTTATAAGCACTTTGCAACTTATGTGATTGCGCATCCCTCCTTCTTTCCGCTTTAGACGTCAGATTCCTTCTCCCCCTTCCCTAATCCTTCTTTCCACCGTCCACGGGTTTTGCCCCTTGGTCATTTCTGTTGCGGGGGTCCAGTCTGGTTTTTTGACCCCCTAATCCCCATAAATTGCTGTTTTGTCTTGAATGGTCGTAATGAAACCCTTGTTTTGTTTATTACCAGATGCTCTTCCCCCCTTTCCCATGAAAACCCTTGGATCTTTTCCCCACCCCCCGACCTTATATTTTTCGTATTCTTTCTCATTTCCCTCATGGTCCTTTTATCCCTTGCAGTATTTTAGGTTGGCATTTTTGTGTTTTCGCCCCCCCTCCCCTACCTCCTCCCGAAAAAATGCAATTACCCCCCTCTCTCGCCCGCTTCACCCCTTCTGACCAACTGTTTGTTCCCATCGGTGGTCCTTTTTCCTCAACCCCTTTTCCCCTTCCCCGCATGCGAATATTTATCTCCTGCCGAAATGCAGTCTTTTCCCTAAGAAAGGATGACATCTCTCCCCCTATGTCACCCCCCACGCCCCCCCCACCAACTTTCTCCCTCACCCTGTGCATATATCAACCATCGCAAATTTCATTTTTTTGTAAGTCTCCGCCAGACCGTGGCTGTCGACGACGTTACTCCACCCATCAGAATGTCGATCCGCTACACATCTTAAAGGGATTACAAAGAACGTCAATAGGTGCCGATCTCCCACACTATTGTACTCGCTGAACTACGAAAACGACAATGGAAGCGAGGAGGAACCCATCCTTCCAAAAAGACAATTGCAAATAAGTGATCTTTTCCGGTGACGATATCTGGCCCGGCATGTTCTTCCGAATCTTACCCTTGTTCTCCAATTTTTAATCCCCCCTTAACTTCATTTTTTTCCCTCCCTATTGTCTCCCCTTCCCATCGTACACCTTCTCCAAATGTCTACTCAGTCCCTGTATTCCCCGGCACCTCCCCCTTTCGAACCAACAAGACCCTTGTTCTATCTATCCGCGCATGGGATCCTCCCCCCCCCTGTGACTCTTTCTACAGACCCCTTTGGTGCATTGTGTTTAGCACTTTGACAGTTATCTTTTCCCCCCATACCCCCCCCTTGACATCTTACTCCCTCCAGGTCATCTCCCTTTGGACCCCTGCAGTGCCGGCCATTTTTCCCTTCCCTTCCTTTCCATTTTCTATTCACCCGGATCTGTCAACCGGGAAAAGATTTCACCGTTTTTGTGGTGTCCACTACTTCGACTTCTCCTTGTTTCCGTTTCCCAAATCAGCGGCTCTTACTCCTTGCTACCATACAATCTAATTTTGCTTTGGTAAGATGGCAATTTCTGTGTGGAGCTCAGCCCTAGTCCCTGTGGGGACGATACATTATTGCCCTAAACGGACTTGCCCCCTTTCAAGCTTCCTTGTGCCCCTGATATGGTGCCCCCCCACCCCCGCGCGGATACTTTGCTGATCTTTCCCCCTCGCCTCCAGACAAAAGACGCTTCGATCATTGATCCACATGTTCCTTTCCATCAATTTGATGTCCGCCAAGTTATGCCTCTTTTGTGTACCGGTTGTGAGTTCGGTTTTTGTGTTTTACCAGTCAGCTTTTTTCTTACCCTCTATGGCGCGCTCTTCTTACCTCCATGATTGGTACAGAATTCCGCCTCTGGTATGCGCTTTCCTTGCGACCTTGTTTCCTTCACTGGTTCCATTTGAGATTCATGGATAGCGAGTCCGCTTTTTCGAGCAATTGGTTTCCCTTGGAATCCGGTTCCTCCTTTCCGCTGCGTTTAATGGACATTTTTTCTAACGAAGACTACGAGTAGCTTGCAGTCGATGTTTGTCTTTTTTTTTCAGTCCCACAAAGATTTTTGCAAACTCCTTACACCAGTGAGGTAGTTTTTCATCTGGAACTGGCCATCGATTGACCCCCCCTCCCCATTTTGTTAACCCTGACTCTCTCTTTCTTTCCTAAGTTCATAAAGTTCTTCTAAGAACCTACTTCCTCACATTGTTTTTTCTCATGCCCCTTTTCTTTCGGAAGAAGACGCCTTTAGAGCTTACCCTTTTCGTCTTCCCGGCTCCCCCCCGGCGCCCTAGTCAAGGTACCCAGAAACCAACATGGCCCTTCCATGGTTCCTTGACTCTCATCCCCCCCCCCGTGCAGCCAGCCTTACATTCCCTTCGCCCCAACCAGCTTTTGAAGTCCCAAATTTGGCAGCGTGTTTCGTTCACAGGTTAGCGCACTGTAGCCTTTTTGCACCCCCTTAACTCCCCCCTTTCAGCGAGAGCTCTGTTTTTTTCTCGGACAGCAGAATCTATGTTGGCTTTGTCCTTCCTCCCCAATTTCCCAGGCTTGACTGACGTTCCGCGCAGCCAAAGTTTAGGTGAAGTAGCCGACTTGTTTTTTTTTGCCCCGGTCCACTTTTTGACCCCTCCCTCCCCCCCCCCGGGTTCTCGATTTTTTTTTTTTTGGATTCACAAATTCCTTTTTTTTCCTTCCCCCACCCCATTCGCTTCTCCTGACTATTTTTTTTCTCGGGCCCTCTGTACTTTGGTGCAATAACTATGTCACACCGCACGCCTTTCTCAGACACGTTTTGTCTCCTTCTTCTGTAAAGCGCCTTCTTGAATCCTTTCCACTGCGGTTTTTCCCCTATCCCTCTTGAAGCTATGTTTGTTACTACCCCTGTTTCACTACCTATATCCCTCAGTTTACAATCATACCCAGTTCTGTTAATTAGAAGGTTGTCATGCGTGCGCTCGTGAAATTGCGGATTTTTTCTTCTTTCCAAGCATTCCACGATTGTTATTCCCCCCCTTTTCATCCATTTGGAGGCTCGTCTCCTTGTGACCCTCTTTTTTTTGTGCAATTCCTAGCAGACCTCGCTTTCTTCGCGTACTTTTTACCCTTTACTTCTTTCAATGGTACTTTACCTTCAAGCGCCCCTCTTCCTTTTCTATTCTGTTTCCCCAGTCCTCGGCTTTTTTCCCCGCTTTTTTTTTTGAGCCGTTTCATGTTCATTGGTCAATGACTTTTTGTATTCGATGAAAAGCCCTTCAGGCATTTTTTTGTTTTCTTTATTTTTGTGAACAGATTAGGTTATGGATCCTTCATTCCTGAGTTAGATTTCTTCTTCCTCCTATATTCAATATCCAATCCCCACCTTTTAGGTGTCTGACTAATTTTCGGATTTTCTTTCTTCCCCTCCCTAATATCTCGCAAGTAGTTTCCTACCCGCTCAGGTTCTTGTTATATCACTCGTGTGCCCTCCCTTATGTCAGCACGATCATTGTGGGTCCTCCACCCTGTGGCCAAAGATTCTTTGTATCTTTTTCTCCCCCTTACCTGCAGCCCCTCGTGTCCTTTTCAACGCCATGATGTGAACTACCCGACCGATCTTCCGCCTTTCCCTGACAACCCACCCACCGTGTTTTTCCCTTGCCCCCCACAAATGTTGCGTTGAGTACTTTTCGTTTTTGTCCTTCCTTGGCGTAGGGGACAACTTGACACTTCCTGCCCAGTTTCGCCAAGGCATCAAGTCAAAGCTGTTTTCCTTTTTCCACAGCAGGAGAATTAGGAATCTTGCTATCTTTCTTAGCTGCACCTTTTTTCAATTTGCCCCCTCGATTGAATAAATGTGCCTCCCACTTCCTGTCTTACTCCCTTTTGTTTGAATCTCTCAGTCTATACCCTTTTATAGTCTTGAAAGTGGGTCTCCTGACTGGTCGAGTCCCTATTCCCAGCTCCTTTTCCCCATTTTACATAGAATATCTTCCCAATGTCCTAGTAGCTCTGCCTTCATTTTTCCATTTTATTTTAGTCACGGATTCCAACCTAATCTTTTTCGGCTTTTACAAATCTGCCTAACCTGGCCTGCACTTCTCGTAAACCAACACCCCCCCCCGTCCGTTTCTTTCCCTGTGTGTTGGACAGAGCCCCCCCTTTCCTTTTCTTAACCTTTTTTCGCCCTTGCGCAAACCTTTCACTCACCCAGAGATGATGGCCGGGGCTGCTTACACCGTGTAAACTGTATAAGTTTTACCACTTTTTCCCCCACATGCTTTTTTCGCTCGGGGACCCGATATCCTTCATGTGTTTCCAAGGCGGATTGAAGTCGTGGTGTTCGCACCTCCCCCCATTTTCGGGACGACGTGTTTGTGCTTTCTTTTTTCCTTTCGGTGGCCCTTTTATTTAGTCCATTAGTCCCTCTCCTGACTTCCTTCCACCTTTACGTCATCGTTTAGTTTCACCCGTGTCCCTTACTCTCTTGCACCTCGCTTAGATTTTTATTTCGCTGCGGCAACCCTCCTGTCAGACGTGTCACTTATGGTCCCCCCTTTTCCTGATACATTTTGTGCGGTTTTCCTTTATTTCCTTGCTTCGATTCTGCTTTTTCTGCTCTCCCAATTCTCCGATTGTGTCACAACATGATGATTCCTTGTATTTCGGAATTAGGAGCTTTATACTTTTGCTGTGTCCCTGGCTTAGCTATGTTTTTGAGTTTCTCCCACACAAGTCCCTGTATTTTGTTACAAATCTCTTACAATATATTCTTAATGCTGTTTTTTTCTTTGTTTTTTGATTTGCGATGAGGCTCACTTATTATTTTTCATGACCGTGCACTTTGTTAGTTTTTCCATTTTTTCACACCGTGTTGTTACCCCCCCCCCCTTTCAAAACTTTTTTTGTTGTTTTTTTGTATCTTAACGCGTTGTTTTTCTTCACAGGACCGTTTGTCCGTTTTTTTGCAGCACCGCCAACTCCAGCTCTTTACCTTATCCGAATGTATGTCCTGTGTTACCCACCCTCAATAACAACTCGTACCAGTACAAGCACATTCACGACTCGTGTCCGCGTATAAAAGTCGGGGCGTACCTGCCCCCCCCCCCCCCTTTTTGTTATAGTGAATCCCTACTTCTTACGTTTTTGCCATCCCTTTCCAATACAAATGGTATATCACCATCCCCCCTTCTCTTTTATTTTGACCCAAGAAAGGTCTTTTTCCCCCCCCTTGCCATAACACCAAATTATTTTTTCACGCCAACAAATTCGTCTGTACGCCCTTGACGTTTCTTCTCTTCCCTCTCTAACTGGTTACGTTAACTCTCTCACCTACAAATTGTCTAGAAAGTCCCCTTTTTCCTATTCAAATTGCTTCTCCCTGACTG
>Ga0179593_1329568_pt1 | contig 10673 bp, 15 predicted proteins | sample CZODoug2_1_08_16_FD_185931 | JGI IMG/M metagenome (GOLD analysis project Ga0179593, IMG submission 185931) | Vadose zone soil fungal communities from Angelo Coast Range Reserve, California, USA - CZODoug2_1_08_16fungal (PacBio error correction) | ecosystem: Environmental > Terrestrial > Soil >... | reverse complement strand
CATCAATCATTGCACGGCCGTCACCCCTTAGTTGTGCCTTTTTTTCATGAGCTCTTTTCTTTTTGCCCCCACCCCTTTTACAGTCTTTTTCAATTTCGTTTAATCCAGCTCTTTGTTTTTTTACAAAATTCTTCATTTTTCCCGTTACTCCCTCTTCGTTTGCCTTTTTTCGCCCTTTTTCCCCACATTTACATGTTATTCTCACTTTCTTTCTTTTTTTGTCCTTTCTTTGGGCTTTTCGCCGTGCGTTCCACACCCGTCCAAATGTTATTTTTTTACAGCGTGTCATCGGCCTTCGAAGAGCCCCTCCTCTACTGTCATTTGAAGTTTGCCTCCCTCCCCGCACCCCAACATGCTTTTTTTTTTTTGCGGATTTTCATTGCGCCCCCCCCCTTTTTCTGCCCGATGGAACCTCCCTTTTCCCAAGGGGGAGTTTTTTCGTTTATCAACTTTTGCTTGGCGGTGGTGAGTGGGCTGAAACTGACACCTAAGCTGCCCTATTATCAGATTTCCTTTTTCTACCTGCTGTTCTCCCCCGTCCCCAATTCTTTTTCCTCTCTTCATCCTTAGAGATGTTCCGATGTGTTCTTTTGCTTTGTCCTTCGGCCCCTTCAGGCTTTGTTTTTCTCTTAACACCCTGTGCATCCCGGATGTTCCGCTGCCGACTTCCCGTGCCTGCACTGCCTTCCGTCCATGTGTCCAACTGGGGCGTTTCTCACCCCATTGTTTGTAGTCAATTTTCACCTCCTTTCCTCACACCTCTGCTTCTGGGGAGTCCCGCGTGATCACTTCCTTTTTAAGCCGCCCATGGACCTCGGAGCTTTTCTTACCTGGTTTCCCGTTAACTTTAGGACCCCTTGTTGGAAATTTCCCAACGCAAGCCCTCTTTCTTCTGGAACTCGCTTGGGCGGGGTCTGTTTGGGGCCCCCCCCCCTCGAGGGTTTTTCGTTTACCTTTGTTCCTTGCGTCCGATTCAAGGCTCTCTTGTCGTTTCGCGCGTTTCTTTCGACCCTTTGCTTTCGTTGGCTCCAGGTCCTATGGTCTGTTCTGTTCTTTTTCTTTCGAGTGTTTTTCGCACTTTCGTCGCGATTTCCAACGTTTTGAATCCCCCCCGGTCTGCGTCCTTTATTCTTCGCAAGGCCCAGGCTTGAGGTGTTTTACAAGCTGCTCGTGTTCGCCTGGTTTTTGAGATCGTCCATTTTTTCCCTTTTTTTTTCTTTTTTTTCCTCAGCTGGGGGGAAGCACCCATTTAGTTTTTTTTTCTGTTCACCCCCCTATCTTAGGGGCTGCGGGTTCCCTTCCTACTGTTTTGGACCTCTTAGTTTCGTTTTTCTGTTAGTATTCCTGTCGGCGTTTGAGTGGTCTTCGTTCCTTGTTTAGCGGCCATCGAAGCTCCATTTTTTTTTTTTTTCCCCTTCACTTCCCGCGAGCCCGTCCAATGGCGTTCCCGGCTTCCATGGCGGACACCGGGGGGTTTGGTTCTCACCCCCCCCCCGCTTCTTGGGCGGGTTTTTCGAACGGTCTCTCCTTCACTTTCGCTTTTAACCGCCGAGGGTTTTCTCGGCTTTCCTGTTGCTGCGGTTGCGAAATACAACTTGGTCCTTTTTCTTTGTTCTTCTGGCACGCTCCCTGTGCTTCTTTCCGGGGCCGTCTGTATTTGCGGCGATCCCGTCCTTTTGTCGTTTTGCGCTCCCTTTTTCGTTCGGGCTTTTCTCGCTGTGTAGTAAACCGCACCTTTGTTCCTTTGGTTTTCTCGCCATCTTTTTTTTTGCAGTATTTTTTCCGATCCTTGGTGTGAAGCGAAAAGCCAGGAGTGGGTCGCCCCACGGTTCTTTTTCATCCTCGTATCTAATAATGAGTGCCCTGGTTTTCGTCCTTCCCTGATTGTTTGTCCCTCTAAGATTGTTTGGGGCGGATGTTTCCCCTTGCTGGCGTTTGGGTCTTTGGGGGCCCTAGTGTTTTGTCGGTCCCACCTCACTTCTGCTCTTTTTTATTCTCCTGGCCGTCTTCAGATCCGCGCCTGCTTTTGTTCTTTTTCTTTTTTTCTGGGCGTAACTTTTCCCAGGAAACTGTTTGTCGCTTTTTGATTTTTGTCGTAAGCGGGACCGTCCCATCGGTTTTGCTTGTCTTGCGCGCTCTGGTGGACCCGTGTCGTTTGTCCAATGTATCAGTCGTCGTTTTTCGCGCCCGATGGTTTCTCATCTTGACGCACCGTCGGGCTTTTTTTTGCTTTTGTCCCCTTGTAGTTTTTGGCCTCTTCCCGCTCATTTCGGCGAGATTGTTTTTTTTGTCTTAGTTTTCCCCTTCGGTTTGCTTCGCTTTCTTGGTAAAAAGTTTGGAATTTCCTTCCTAGGACCGTGCGAAAGTCCTTTGTCGTTTGGTTTGACGACGATTTTATTTTTTACGGGTACTGACATCCGTGTTCTCAGATCAGGCACAGTTTTGTTTTTTTCCGTCGTTGTTCGATACGGGGAACGTCTTTGAACCCGGTCGCACGTTCCTTAGGCTTGTTGTTTTCCTTCCCCCCAATCTTGCTTCCTAGTATTCCACCCGGATTTCCCATTATTTTCTCTCTCTCCTCCCTGGTTTGTGTCTGTTTTGCGCCTTCTCTCTTTGGCCTCCTGGGTCGAAGGGAACCGCTTTCCTTTTAAGCCTTTTTGCCGCTCCATTTCTCCTTCTGCGTCTCATCTTCTGGCTTTGCCTGCGTTTACTGGTTCGACTTTCGTCTCTGATGTCTTGATTTCGAGTGACCCCGAGAATTTTTCTTTACTTCATACTGGATGTTTGCCCCCCCCCCGCTTTTTCCGCCCCCGGGTAACGGCAAAAATTGTGTATTTCTTTTTTTTTCCATTTTTCCCAGTCCCTCTCATTGGCTAGCGTACCCGTACGACTACCTTTCCGCCCCCAAATCTTCCCGAGGATTCGCTCTTGTTCTTTCCCCCACTTTTCCCCTTGGTCAGCAGCCCAACCCCCTAGTTGCTTTCTTCTTTCCAACCTCTGAGTGCTGCCGACGGACGTGGATATTGTCCACTCGACACTGGTAACCCCCAATCGTTTTTGTGGTGTGGTGGGTGTGGGTGGTGGTTGGTGTCCTCCCAAAAATCGCCTCTGAGTCCGAGTTAGTCCTATTTGTTGCTTTTTTTAGCAACCCCCTTTTTTTTTGGCTTCACTTTGATCATACGCACCCTCCTTCAGCCTCTTATGCTGCGTCCAGGCGCTGGAGCCCCGGTTGAAAAAACCCATGTCTTTTTGTTGCCAGTTCCAAGAAGTCTGGTGGCCTCCCCGTCGGCTTTTCCCCTCCCTCCCGATTTACGTTCCTGCCATCTTCTTCGCTCCAAGATAGCTTTTCCCTGGAGACCGGCCAAACCCGTCTTGTTTCTATTTTTTTTTTTCCCGACTTGCTTTTTCCCCGCCCCCTTTTTTTCAAGCCCTCCCACGGCTTTGTCTTTCTTGCTGCCCCGGTTTTTACTATTCCTCCCTTTATTTTTCGTTTTCCACCCCGGTCCCCTGTTTCGGTTTGACGTTCGTCGTTTCCTGCTCGCAGCTCCCAGTGCCGTGTGGGGTCGGGCCGTCAATTTATTTCTTTTTTATTTTCGCTTGCAACCAGGCGCGGACCCGCTCCCCCCGCCATTGTCCTGTTCGAGGGCCACCCCATGCCCCGTTTCGTTTCGCACAAACACCGAGGCGCACTTGAAAATTTTCACGGCGGTCCAGGCGCTTTACGAACGTTTGTATGCGGTTTTGTTATTACTTTTTTTTGTTGTCCCATCATGCGTATACCCTGCGACTGTCCTTTCCTACCAATTCGATGCAGGCTGTAAGTGATTCCCGTGTCTGAGCGACTTCTTTTTCGTTTTCCTCCTGGGCTCCCTTCCCTCCCCCTTTCCCCCCCTCTTCTTCGATGCGGGTAATAGCCACCAAAACCGTTTTCTTCTTCCCTCTTCTTTTTTTTCGGCCTCCCCCTCCCCGTTGCCCTGCGTATGGTGGGGTCCAGTCCAATCTGATTGGGGTTCGGTTCTTTGACGAGTTTTTTTGCCTTACCCCCTTTATGTGGTTACTCACTCGCTCGCCTAGCAACGAGTCCGTCGTTGGGCCCACGCATCAAGCTTGTTCCCTTGCGGCTTTGATTCCGGAAGAACGTTCCGGGTACCTTTTTTCTGATTTCCCCGTTATTTTTTCCTCGCCGCCAATGTTTGGGACCGCGAACGTTTTCCGTAATTCCCCCTCCTAATCTTTTGCCTGCCCCCTCCCTCCTTGAGGAGTTTTTTTAGCTTGAGGGCGTGCCGTTTGTTCGCGCGTTTTTTGAGTCCTGCCCTTCAATGCCCCTCCAAAGGTTCATTTTCCTCTTTCGTCCTTCCATCCGCGCCAGGTCTCCTTCCCCCGCTAGTCGAGCCAGGCTTGCGTGGAGTTTCCATTACTTACTCCGTATCTTTCCTTCTCCATTTTTTTTTCCCTTTTTCTAACGCCTCCTCTTTCCACTTATCGTATGCGTGATTATGATATTCCTCGCCTTACCAGTGAAGCCCGCTGTGATTGCCCTCCTTTTCGGTTCTCACATCGATTGGTTGCTCTCCCATTTCTGCGCCTTATTCCATGCGTTACACTCCGGTTTCTTTATTTTGCTGTTCCCGTTCGGGCCATCAGTTATTCCCGGTTCTATGTATTTTCGCGGTTTAGTCTGGCCGATGAGCATCAACTTCCCCCGTCATCTGAGCATTATTTTAGCTTTTTTTGCCCTTTGGCGTTTATTTTGTTCTGTAATCAGTTTTTCCGTCTCCTTGCTCGGACTGAAGGAATTTCCCTCTTAGGGTTTTCCTCCCCCCGTCTTTTGCGCACATCAGGTTTTCTCGCCACCACCTTCCCCCACTGCCATTCGTTATCGCTTTTTCCCATGTTTTGACGCATGAAAAACTTCCGGACATTTTTTTTGGTTTTTTTTTCTTTTTTTTTTTTGTTTTCTTTCCTTTCTCGCGCGTCACCACTACTTGTATCGTGTTTTTGAATTTTGTTTTTGTAGGCGGCTCTTTCTACTCGGTCCCTTTTGGATTGGTTTCCCACCGGCGGAATGGTATTTCCCTCCCATTTTTTCGTGGGTTTTTTTTTTTTTCAATGACTTTTTTCGGGTCGCCCCCCCGTTTCATGTTTTTTTTTGGGGACCTTATCCGTGTCTGTACTTGTTGTTGGGTTGGGTCCCCCTGCCGCGATTTCGTTTCGGCTTTGTTATCTTTCTGATTTTTTCATCGATATTTTTCACTTTGGCGGTACTAAAATCTGGGTTTTGTCGGGACAATTCCCCAATCGCTCATTCGCTTTTTTCCTTTGTGTCATTCTTTCTGCTGCTTTTTTTCTCTCTCTTTTATCCTCCCTTTTTTTTTTCCTTTTCGTCCCTTGAAAGCGATGCACAACCCTTTTTTTCCGCGATGGGGTTTTGGGGGCTCTCTCATTTGTTTATTTCCAATTTTAAGCCATGGGCTTTTACCCGCTCTATTTACCCACCCATTTATCAGCCGGCCTTTAACTCGATTTTTTTTCTTCCCTGCCCCATCACCTGCCTCTAAATTTTTTTTTCCCCGTCCTTGTCGTTCTTTCTGGGGCGACTCTTTTCCCCCCCTGGTTTTACAAACATGTGATTTTCCCGGTTTTTCTCGGGCTCGTCGTTTGACTGAAGGCCGGCTTCCTTTGTTCCCTCTACCCCCCCCCGGTTTTTTCCTCTTGTCCCGCACAACAAACAGTTCGCGTGATTTTTTCATTGCCCCTTTCCGCGCGTTCACTTTTTTTTTCCCCTGTCAGGGCGTTGCTTTCAGGAATGCATGGCGCGCGTGAAAGCTTGAAAACCCGCCCAGTCACGTTTTCTTGTTTCCTCTTTGGACGCTGGATCCCCGTTTGACCACCACGTTTTTCACAGAATTTCTGTCTGCCCTTTTTCTGTGGATGTTCTTGGTTCATTCGGCACCCGGACTTGTCCGCGATATCGAAACTTGGTCGGTTTTCGTTTTGCTGTTTCGACTCTCGTGCTTGACGATGTACGGCATGCCGAGAGCGGCATTTTTTTGCGCGTAATCGTTTCCCACAAGTAATTTCGATTCCTCGGCTTATGGTTCCCTGTCGTTCTCCTCATATCCCGCCCGTCCCTGCCAATTTTTTCTTTTGTTCGTTTTTTCATGCCCTTTCTTTTACAGTTTTTTCCCTGGACCTACTCCACTCTTTCCCCAATTCCCGCGAGTTTGGACCCTCCTGGTTCGGAGTTGCTCCGCGAGGCTCTGACCCCCTTGCGTCATTGGCCGGCTTCCTCCCTGAAGAGGCAGTGCGGGCGTTTTTTGACTCCTCGTATCGCGGGCTCACCGGTATCGTGGTTCGAGTAGGTGCGACATTAGTTTGTCTTCCTTTCGTCGCGACTTCCATTGGCTTGTCTTCCTCTTTTGACTTTCCTTTTCTGCCTGCCCAAGGCCAGCTTTCTGATCTTCCCCCGCTTGTTCTTTGTTGAGCCCCCTGAGCGGCTGTGGTAAATGTGTTCACTTTTTTTCTCCATTCACGCCCAGCATCTTTTTCCACTATCGCCCACCATTCCACCCCCACGGGCTTTGCGTTTGTCTTTTTTGCCTCCCCCTTGACGATGGGTAGTCGTTGCTGTTTTTTTTTTTTTTCCTTTTTGCTCGGCGCGAGTGCCGTTTTCCCCTTTTTTCTGCACTTTTTCCCGCTTCCTGCTTTTTCCCGCAGTGCAGTGACTTTCCCCCGCGAGGCCCCGTTCTGTCCTTTGAAGGGTCTTTTCTTGTGGACCCGTTTTCTGGCTCTTCTCCTCTTGGTCGTTTTTTTTTTTTCGGGACTCCAGCCGTTTGTTGCGCCCCTCCCTTTCGGAGAAACGCTCTGGACCGCCGGCTTTTCCTGCGCTGCCCTTTTCGAAACTACCCGGTGCGTGTTTTGAGTCGGGCCAACCGTCTTCACAGGGGCGGTTTGCCCGCCCCGCTGTTTCGCGATACCTCTTTTCGGTCCGCCCCGACGCCTTTTTTTCTTAGTCTTTGGCGGCTTGGCCGCGACTTTTGGTGTTAACCTTCCCGTTTGGGTTTTTTTCCCCTGGGTTGGAGCCCAATCCCGCCGTATGTTGTTCCCCTTACTCCGGCCGCCCCGAAGCCCCCCATTGCGCTTGCCCAATGGTGCGTCCCTCTCGTATTCACTCCCTCAGGCGTTGTTTTCGTCGAATCTTGTCCGCGTTGCTTTCCGGACGATGGCGGGCCTGATCGTCTGTTTCATGCCCTGCGTCGGTTACCGTGTGGGTTTTTTTTTTCCCCCCCCCCGACGACTTTGGGTGATTCCGGTGGGCGGCCTTTCCGCCTTATCGGCCATGATTTTTTGTTATTTTTGGCTTTTCACTCAAAAGGCAATTTGTCTTCAAGCTTTTTTTTTTGCCCCGTGAACGTTTTTGATTTCCCTGGTTTTTTTGGCTTTTGGGGCTGATTCTTTTTTGGACCCGGTCCTTGTTTATACAAAGTTCCCTTCGTCTTTTCCCGGCGCGCCCCCGTTTGGAGGTGATTCCTCGAAAGTCACCGTCCTTTTTCTGATGTCCTGTTGCTGTTTTCCCGCTAAGACTCTATCTCGGTTGCGTTTCTTACGTTTTTGTCTTCTTTTTGGTGCTGTCTGGCGCAGTGTTAACCCAGTGTGGGGCAAAGGAAGTTGGCCTTTTTTCCCCACAACCCGGTGGCGCTGCTTTTTTGATCTTCGCGGGACGACGCCATTTCCCTCTTTCTCGATCAATTGCACTACTCCCCTTCATCCCGTCTTCTCTTTTTCGACGGGATCCTGACACTGCGTGCGCGGTTAAACGGTTTTTTTTTTTTTTTTTGTGCATCCGATTGAGTGGTCACATTTTGGCGGCGCTTTCCTGGCTGGCCCAGTATCCTCTATACCCTCTCCTCCCCGTGTTTTTTTTTTTTTCGGTAGTCTATCTGGGCATCCAGTGCGAGGTTGTTTTTCAGCTTCTCATGTGTCACTTTTGCTCCAGTTTGTTTTGGGGGTCCCTTTGCTCCCCCCCAGTAGCCTTTTTTAATTCGCGTTGGGAGTTATTGGCCCCCTGACCCGCTTGCCCTTCGCTGCTTGTCCTTTTCGAGTTTGACTCGGAAATTGCGTCTTTTTTACTGATCGTCGACTACCCCCTGTTCCTTTTTGCCGGGACCCCTCCTCGTACGCGTCTTTGGTTTTTCCTTTTCCCGACACTTTGAAACTTAGCAGTTTTACCCGTTTTCTTCTCCGCACTCTTTCCTCGATTGAAGTCGTCCCCGCTTCCACCTTTTTCCTTTCAGTCCCCCCCCCCGACGGCTTTCCTTTTTTTTTTGTTCTTTACACCTTCGTGCGGTTCAACTGACCTCCCCGTTGATCTTTGTCATATTCCCACTTGGTCCCATCTCCCAGGCGAGCACCCCCGCACAAAAAAAACTCGGACTGGTGCTTTTTTTCCGCTTTCTTGCTCCTTCCTCTTGGCTTTTGCCCCACAAACTTCTCTGTATTGCCCATTTGTTGTCCCAGCAACCTGTAACACTACGGTCGCGGATTTTTCCGGCGTCGTTTTTGACCCTTCTTTTCGATTCCCCGTTTTTTGTTTTTGAATCACCCAAAAAATCCTTGTCGGTGTGTGTCCCCCTGTACCAGCATTCCTTGCCCGTTTTCGCCCGTCTTTGCCATCCACGGGCCGATCGTCCCGCCATTTCTTCGTTTTTATGTGCACGATCCGTCTTCGTGACCCCTTCCCGCCCTGCTGATGAGGTTCCTACGGTTTTCAGTGCCTTGTTTAGCCGTTTGACTGTTTGGTTCTTGGGCGTATATTCCCCTGCTGTCGTCCACCCCCCCGGCCTGTGCCACATTTTGAAGACCCCGTACGTCTCTCCCGCCTGCTCAAAAAAGGCCTTTTTTCTTTCTGAGAACACTTTTTGTTCTCGGCCACAAGGTTTCGATTTGCCCCATCTACGCCCTTGATCGTTGGACGAGGGACTCCACGTTTTTTTGCGTGTTCTTCCCAATTCCCACAGAGCCTTTTCCAGTTTTTCCGGCGTTCCCCTCGCGTTATTCTCATTTTTTTACTGGGGTCGGCTGTCTTCACGCCATGTTCCTCGTTGTACAGCTGCGCGGTTTTTTTTCCAGCCGTCGTTTTTCCTGGGGCTGGGTCGTCGGCTTCAGTTTCTTTTTTGCGCGAGACATGCTTGTTCGATGGGAGCCTCCGTCCGCGGTGCCACTCGGGGTATCGCAGGTCCTTATTCCCCCCACAGCCCGGTCTCCTCGTTTTTTTGCCCTCAAGCTCCGCCCTCCCCCGATTAGGTGTTTTGCCTTCCACTTGTCTTGTGAGCGTTTGTGCGAGGCCCGAAGCTGATTGGGCTCGTTCTTGTAATTACTTTCTTTCAAAATCGCTGTTTTGAGCCTCTCCACGTTTTAGGCGCCTGGGATACAGGAGTATTCGCTTTTCTTTTTGCGGTGCCCGGTCCAGTCTGCCGTTTTTATCATTTTTTGTTCCGTTTTCTCTTTTTTATTTTTTTTATTTCAGCGACCCGGGGGGAAGTTTGGTCGCAGGCCGTTTTTCGACCCTTGGTACTACGACCACGTCTTCCTACCTTGAGCCTGCTTATTAGTTGTTTCGCGTCTGTCTTTTTTTATGGTTTCCGTGCTCCCTTTCTCTGATGCCGGCCTCCCCTGTGTTTTGGCAGAACCAATTTTTTTTTGACTTCTCTGCGCGCCATCTGCGTCCCCTTGCTTGTCCGCGAGCCGGTCTTTTTGTTGTCCGGGAAAGTAACCCTTTCAGTCCTCTTTCTCTTTCCCCCAAGCTGTAAGTTCCCTTTCCTTCTCCCCTGGATCGGGGATAATCTTTTGTATTCCCGAAAGCGCGTTGATTTTTCTAATCCCCCGTGAACTCTGTTCTTGTTTTCCTTTTTCCCCCTGGCTTTTTCTTCTGCGGACAGCTTCGGTTTGCCCCCGGAGTCGCAGGCGGCCCCCCCACCCGTTGTTGGTAGATATGCCGGCGCGTTGCCCCCCGATTGATCCAGTTTTTTTTTTTCCATTACTCCGAGAAAATTCTTTTTTTGTCTGCTTGTTTTTTAGATTGGTTGGTTTTTCCGTCTTTGTTCGTGTATCCGTCTCCGCTCCATGTAATCTGAGGACACCAAGTGCGCTTATTCGTTGTTTCCTTTGTTCCCCAAGCGCTATAGGTTCTTTTGATCTTGCCTCCTGCATTTGTTATCACGGCTTTTTAACCCCCCCACCACCCCCAGGGGTGTTCCTTCCACCCCTTGACCCCTCCCTTTGACCTGTTGTGGTTTTCGGGGAGATTCGTTGTTAGCCCAACCTCCTTGGTTCTTTTTTCTTTACTCGACGCCCGGCTCTCCTACGACCTGGTCCCGTCTCTCCGTTTTGACCCACATCACATTGTGTTTCGTGTTTTCTGTCCCCTGGGCCAATTAGCTTCAGGACCCTGTGGTCATTTATTCGGTTTTCCCTTTTTTTAGTGCGAGTTGCGGTTTCCCGCCGGTTTTTTCCGTTTCCGTCCTTGATTTTACTTTTTTTTCTCCTTCTTTCTGGTGACTACGACCCTTCTTGTTTTTTCGGGTTTCATTTTTTTTTTTTTAAATTTTTCCAAAAGGGTTGTTTTGGCTCCCAATTCATCCATAGTTTGGGGCCCCTGTTCCCCTTCAATCTTT
>Ga0179593_1322475_pt1 | contig 10673 bp, 13 predicted proteins | sample CZODoug2_1_08_16_FD_185931 | JGI IMG/M metagenome (GOLD analysis project Ga0179593, IMG submission 185931) | Vadose zone soil fungal communities from Angelo Coast Range Reserve, California, USA - CZODoug2_1_08_16fungal (PacBio error correction) | ecosystem: Environmental > Terrestrial > Soil >... | reverse complement strand
CGCCTGCTCGTATTTCCCTTTCTTGGGGAACATCGCGTTCCCTTTTTCCCGTCCCCGGATTTGGGCGTGATAGCTTTCCCCTTCTCTGTTCCTCGGACGCATCGGAGACTTCCCTCCCTGTGTCACGACTCAAGTGATCTTCTTTCCAGAGCGACACCGACCTTCTTCCTTTCTTCAGATTGGTGACTTCCCTCCCCACCCCCCGGTCTCTTTTTCGTTTCGCTCTTGTTTGCCGACCCTCTTCCAGACCGCGAAATTAACTTGCTCCGTCTCTGCGTCGTCCCCTTCACACGAGTGACCTCTTTTGTTGAATCTTCCAGTGAGTAGTCTCCGGCATCGGGGCCCTTCCTTTCCCCTGTCGCATTTTCAGCATGCCGCTCTCTTCAAAGGAGGCAGATAGCCGAGGTCAATTATATCAGGCGGGTTTGTCCTCCCTCCCGACAGATTCGGACCATCTCTTTAGGGGACCAGTGCCCCCCCTCCGTCCTTGGACCTCTCACCACCCTAGAAACGGTGTGCGCTGAGTTCTCCACGGATATCCCTCCTCCTTTCTTCCGTGCCCCTCCCCTGCGCCCACCATCCCCCTCTTTTGCCCCCAGCGGGGGGAGTTTTTCGTCTACTCGGGATCGACGCTCGATGTAGCCGTGGGTTCATTCCCCTTGACGGTCCCTTCCTAGATCTTCCTTTTCTTTTTTCCCTTCTTCCCTCCTGTTCCCAACTTTTCCTAACGGTACGCGGGTCCCAGTCCCGTACGTCTCTTCTGACTTTTCCTGCACCTCCTCGCTGTTTAGCCCTTTTTCCGCCTGGACGATAATGTCCATTTTTGGCCGCCTTTCTTGCTGGAACTACGTTTATGTTCCTATTTTAAGAGCTCAGTGCTACCCTCCCCCTCTCCTTCCCTCTGCCTATCCTTATGCCTTTGCCCCCCGTCCGTGCCCTCTCCCTTACATAGATCACGGGAAGAAGCCTAGGGTCTCTTGATCCATCCGCTGATTGCTTCGCCGCCGTTCCAATGACCCCGATTCCCTTTTTTTCTCTGGGACCTTCCCTAAACCTTTTTCCCCTGTTTCCCAAGTAGACCTTCCCCCAATCAACAAGAGCAGTTCCTCAGCTTCTGGAAACCGCATCCCCTTTTTCGTTCCAGTTTCTATAGTAACTGGTTTGCCCCGCGACATACTCGTAAAAAGTTAAGACCCTATCTTTCAGCATTTCTTTTTTCCCTTAGGAAACTCGTATCGACGACCCCTCTTTTCCACCTCAAGTCTTTCCTTTCCAATCTCCCTAGATCATCTATGGACATCCACTTAGCTAGAAAACTTTCAAATTTATTTTCATTTTGAAGCCTCTCGTACGCCCACCTTCCCCTCTTCTCGCAATTGGTAGAGCCCATGTTCACTACCTGAAGATAATTGAGACGACCCTAGCTCCCCTTATGCTTCATGTCTCCCCCTCCTCATCCCATACCCCCAAGCTCCCCCCAAGCTATATGGTATTTTAGACTCACAGGAGAAGCGGTTCTAAGATGCATCCCTGACCTTCCCCTACTTATTGCCCCAAAAAGTTTTTCCCTACTTTTCAAATAACCTGCTTCCGCGGGGTAGTTTTTTCTTAGCCCTCCCCCCTCTCTCTCCTTCCCTCCCTGTCTGGTCTTTAGACTTTCATCTTCGTGGTGCGCTTGTTTCTTATAAAAGATCTTGCCCTCCCTCTTCATCATCTTTTCCTCCTCCCCTTTGTTGTTTTATCTTTTCTTTGCCTTAGGCCCTTCTTGTTCTCCTGTCGAAGCGCACCTTTCCCCTGGAGGACTTTTCTTCCTCGATCGTCTCCCCCCCTCGACTGCTATGGTTTTTTTCCTTGCACTTACAACCCATCCCATCCTCCTAGCGCGAAAGTCTGTCCTTTTGTGGCCCGACTTCTTGTTCACTGGATGATATCCTTATGCTCCTGGGATTTTTAGACAAGAGTCTTGACTTTTTTCTTGAGGCTTTTTGCTCGGTTCTCGAGGTTTCTACGGCTCGTCTTCTTAATGGATCTCCTGTAGTTCCCTGCTCGAAACGCATGCCCTCCCCTGGACCGGTCGCCTAGCTGCTCCGGATGATACTTGGAACCGTGATTGAGATGCATTTATCTCCCTCTGCTCTTAACCCTTTCCTGTTGCTGAACCCCCTTCCCCTTGAGCCACCGGATTCTCGTGCCATCGAGTTAATACATGGCGCGTTTTAGAGGCTTGGGCATTTTTCCGCATCGCGTATCTTTTTCTCGACTGTTCATGTCAGAGTTGATGAAAGGTTACTTTATTGCAATGGCACGCCCCTTTTCCCGGAGGCATTTGATTTCGCTTTGTTTGATTTGAGTTTTCCTTTTTCCCCTGCCACGGTTTTTTTTCATTTCAGGACTCGCCGATAAGGGAATCCCAAGTAGACCTCTTGGCAAGGAGCCGGCGTCGTCTAGTCCAACTCGCGGCTGGATCTTACGATCTAACGTTGGGCAGCTCCTTTTCCCTTCCCCCCCGGTGCGCGTTACGGTCCTTTATCCAGTCATACCGCGCGAGTCCCCTGAAGGCATTTGATCTTTCCCGGATCGCATTATTGCGGTTTCTCCCTCAGTCTTACCAGACGTCTTCGCACGTAGGACTGCCTTTCCGAGTCTCCAACCCCCAAAGGAAATTAGCCCTTTTTCTTTCCCTGAAAAACGTTTCTTGGATTACGACACATGTATAATTATTCCTGTCGTTACCCGATCCCTTCGGACACATTCTCTCTGGTCGCAGCCGCCCAAGAGGGCGCCCCCCCTTTCACTCATTCAAGGCCCAGCCTTGTATGCCTTCCTCTCGGTGGTCGTAGCAGACAAGCTCTCCCCGAGGCCACCCCCCCCGATTTTGCAAATTCATTCGGATGGCGCGCGTGTTTTTCTTTTTTGGGGACTTCCTCGAAGCCTTCGTGAAGATGTTCCTTCCATGACCCCCAGGTTTCGTTTTCCCTGGTGATTTAAAAGCTATGTTTCCCCCCCTTTTTTGTTTCGGAATGGGCCCCCGTCTGATTTTTTGCTTTCTCATATGGGGTTCTTCCTTTCTGACATGGAGCGCCCTTCGCTAGTTGACAGAGTGCCGATAGCATTTGTTCAGAGCTCGGCGCCTTGCGATTTCCTTCCTCTCCCTGGTACTTTTTACTTTACTTTCCCGTGGACTCAGGCTCCCCCTCTTCTCCCCCTAGGTGTTTGGTTAGGAGTTAGGCGTATAGGGAACTAGTCGCTAGCTGTTTTTCCCCATCGTTCTTCCCACCCTCTGACACAAGTTACCTACTCCTTTTGTTCGAGCGGTCCGTTCTCGGAGAAACGAATGTCCGATTCTGTGGAGCTAGTTAGTCCTATCACGTGTGCTAGGTGCCTTTTCTATAGTCCTTCCTTATTCTCCTCGGAGCGATACGTTGCCTCCTCCTCCACTCCAGTTCGGTGAAAGCTTGCCCCTCTTTCCCCCCCCTTCCCCTTTTTCCATCCCTGAGCGGGATCCCCATTCTTTTCCTTACTCCTCCTTGTTGTTTTTCTGATCTTTGTTCTTTGCCTCTCTCGTCAACCAGGTCTGTTCCCCCTCTCTTTCCAAGAGGTAAAGCAATCTGGTTCTAGTAGGTAGGAGGATCGCGTTCTTCCTAGGAAGACGATCGTTCAGTTTCAGATTTGAGTCCCTCTCGCCACAAAGCGCCCTCGGACATTGTTTTTCCAGTGGCGGCAGCTTGTAGCCCCTTTCCGTTGGGTCAGAGGTAGTTGCTTTTTCTGCTCTTCTCTAGTCCTTCGCTCTCCTATTCTATTCCCTCCCCCTTTCCCCCCCCCGCCACGCGCCATAAGTGAGGGCGGCAACCGTTTTGCTTTAAGGTAGTATCAGGCCCCGGTTTCCCCCCCCCCTTATCCCCCCCCTTTGCTCCTTCATCTTGCTCCCGACTCATGCCAACTTATTCTATTAGGCAACGGTAACCTCTCTCCCTTCTGGGGATCTACTCCCTCCATAAGGAAATCTGTCTCCCCTGTAGCTCTCGATACGGGGCTCTTTTCGGCCATCAACACCCCCTCTAGTCCATGGGAAACTAACTCCCAGTTAGCCTTGGTTTTCTCTGACTCGCTATAGTCCCTTGTTTTTCTTCCCCCTCCCATCCACATCCACCTCTCCAAGATGGTCCCGTGGTTGTTATGGACTCTTGACTGTTTCTCTCTCCTCCAAACTCGTTCATACACGGCCGTTTCTTCTGGTTCGTTACTTGTGGAGGGTTATCAGTAGTGCGACCTTTTCGCCATTCCCTTTCCCCGAACTGGCAGTTGGGTCACCCCCCTTCCGTAGTTCTACAGGGTTTTCTCAAATCCTCGTAATTCGTTTCCAGGTTTCATGGCCGTTTGGCCTATCTTTCTATTCCTTTAAGAGGTCCGCTTTTATCCGAGTCTTTCATATCCCCACCTTTTCGTCTTCTACTAGCACTCGGACTTCTTTCCCCTTTTATAGAAAATACTCTCCCGGTGAATACTGCTGGAAAAGGTATTCTCCTCCTCATTCGTTTGCCTCGCCGCCTACTTTCTCTTGGACCCATCTTTCATCCCCCCCTTTCTGTCTTTTTGTCCCTTCTGAACCCTTTGAGTTGTGACCTGTCGCCTACCCCACTCCCTATCAGCGTTTTGCAGCATTTTATTGCAATCGTCCCCCCCCCGTCCCGTTTACATTTGTACCCTTGCAAGCAACCTCTCCCTAAGACCTGCTAACACCGATAAGAGAGCCCCGGAACGCCCAAGCCTCTAGGAATGACCCTGTGCCCATCCAGCTCCGACTCCCTCCGGTTCTTCCTTGTTGCTTTCTAGACGCTTTCCCGGTCCCGTCGAGAATAGAGGCGACATGTATTCCCACAAATGTCAAGGTTTTCCCTGTTTTTCTTCTCCTGCTAGTTCCCGTACCTTCTTTTCGTCGCAATGCTTTCTATTTTTGCTTGCATTTCCCCCTTTAAGTGTATCCATGAATCTGAAGATAAGTGTCCTTCAGGTCACGAGAGCCTACTCCATACACTTTCAGCATATATGGTCTTGCCTCCCCCAGTTTGTCTCTCAGAATCTGCTTGAAGTCGTCCCCCTTCCTCCTTGTTCCCTTTCTTATCTTGTTAGGGGCATGTTCGCACGAAAACAATTTCCAGTTCTTTTTTTTTTTGAGACCTGGGTGCTGTTCCTTCTTTCCCTTACTCACTGGTGGCGCGGAGGACTCTCCCCCCACACCAACCAACCCCCCATCGATCGACCAGCTTAAATCTCTTTCCTACCTTACTCCTTCTTGCTGGGTTGATCTAGATATGAATTTGTATACCCTCTTTCTTTCTAGAAGTACTTGACGGTCACCCGCTCTTTTAATTAGACTCAGACCCCTCCAGCCAGTTTGAACTCGGACTGATGCGTTGTTCGTGCTACTTGCCCCCCAAAACCTAGATCAGAGCGCGGGACAAGTCCGTTTAACCTTTGGTGGCCGCAGTCTCGCCTTCCACTTTATTTGAGTCTTCTTCTTTGCCCCTCTCTGTTTAGTGCGTCCGGACCTTCATATTTGGAATTGATGGCTTCGTGTCGGCGGACTCTTAGTGTTTCCTTTCTCCGGATTAATCGTAGTCTCTTTTCTGAGAGTCTTTCTCGTACAGCATATTCTCGCCGTCGGGAAGGTAGTTATTGCGTCCCTTATACAAGAAATGGCACGTGGTTCTCGGCTAATTCCGCATCGCTGATCTCTTGCACCCTCCAGAGTGTATCACTTCAAAGGAACTTATACACCCGAGTCGTCCGTATATAGATTTGTGACCTTTCATAAGAGACCGATTGGTACGCTTAGATCTCGTTACTCTGTTTTAGAATTCGCGTTGATTTGACCTTACGACGCTTCCTTTTCAACCCAAGATGGGCGCTTGAACTTCCCCTCTCACCTATGCTCTGGGGATTTGTTTTGAAGGGCGAACCCTTTCAAACAGGTGGTTTCCTTCCTCGAGACGACTCGAGTACGAGATTTAACTAGCCTGCCCCTAGTTCGGTACAAAGACGCGTTTGCTCCGACATTTTCCTCTTCTTCTTCCCTTTTCTCTTCTTCTTGAGCAATCCTCTTCCCTAGTTAGGTAGGCGTCTTATCCATGCTTGCGTGGTCGTCCCTGTCTGGAGGAAAATCTCTTAGAAACTCGTTTTCTCCTCCCCGAGCTTCCACCCCAACTTCAATTCTCACAGTCTTTGTTTCTTTTCCCACCCCTCTTCGGCTCTTGTTTTAGAAACCTTTTCTCGTTACGTGAAGGGGATGTTACTCGCGGTACGTCTTGGACAATTCCCGTAAGACTCCTCTTGGCGCCCTAAACTGTGCGGATCACCCCTGCAGGTCCAAGTCCGTCGTTGCCCCTTTTCTTCACCTCTTAGTTTGGGATACGTCTGTTAGATTAAATCCTCTTGAACATAATTGAGATTTGTCTCTGATTAGGGGTGGGAAGTCCCTTTATCGGATCGCCAGATCTTTTGTTTTCTGACAAAGGGGATATTGTTCGGGTACCGTTTAAAATGATCGGTAATGTGTGTTGAGGCCATGGCCCCTTCTAGATCCTTTTTTATCTATTTCCTTCTTTTCTTATTCCCTTTGCCGTATATAGTTTAATCGGTTGCAGATACGCTACCGGTGGAAGGAGTCTCTTCCTTGCTTTATGATAGATATCCTTGGCCACCAGATCGCGACTACTTTCCTTTGGAAGACTGTGACTAACAATGATGCTCTCTTGGGTCTTTCTTCCTCGAGTTTTCCTTTTTTTTTCCCCTTCTATCGAGGTATTCTCCTGATTCGCTGAGCCAAAGACTCCGGACAATCTCCCTTTCGATTGGTCTGACTCCTGCCTGGCTCGGAGAAGAACTTAATATTTTTTGGTTTCCAGATCGTAGCCGATTCCCGGTCTTTCCGTTGGCCCCTTTCCGTCCTTCGATCAGATCCTTTTTCTAGCTGCTCACGCTATTCTCCATAAGGTTCCCTTTTTTTTACCTTTTTTTACGCTCTTGGACAAATCTAAATTTAAGACGCGCGGCGGATAGAAACCTTCTTTTTTCCTCCTTTTTTTTTTTTCGAGCGTTTCAGCTCCTCCTCTCATGTTTCCCCCCGTCTCTGCACCCTCGCGTAAACTCCCGCTTTTCACCGCCCCTTTGGCTGACGCGTCTGTAGCGATCCTCGGCTATCGTCTCTGAACATACGTCCAGCTTGCCTATACCCGGGATAGTTTCGCTCCACCTCGTCCCTCGGCGGTCTTTCATCCGAGACGAGAGTGTCCTCTTCTCCCTCGCTTGGAGTCCTGAGGTTCGTCTTTGTGCGAAGATCTTCTTTGAATGTAACGTCCACGTCCCGCACTTTCCTTCTTCTTTCTCCTCGGCTGTTTTCTTCGCCCCAGATCACTCCCTTTTTTGCCCCCCCCAGGCGGCCCCCCTCTCAAAGTGGAAGTTATTTTTTTCGTGGGCACTTCCGTGATGCTCAGCCAAGGCCGCAGCCGTGATACTGCCCAACGCCTTTTATCCGTAACTAGGCAAAGATCTCCCGGCGTGACAGATACGCCTCCCGCCTTCGTCTATATCCCTGACTCCACGTAGAGCTTTTCCTCGCAGGACTCCCACCCCCCCTTCTATCCTTGGAACGTATCACCCGCACACCGTATCCCCGGTGTGCCCTTACCGATATTAGCGCCAGCTAGTGTAACGCAAGCACAGAGACAACCCCCCCCCCCATTCTTCCAGTTCATGGGAAAAGCGGGTGGATTTAAGCGAACGGGATCTCCCTCCACGGTCTTAGTTTCAGTACACGGACTGGAAGAAATGTGTCATATCTTTTTTGTGACTTTTTTTGCCAGCTCTTCTCTCTTTACAAGGAAATGTCCCTGGACGGGTTCCCTCCCTTATTTTAGCAAGGTGTACTTGTACAATTAGAAGAGTGGTTCAGCAGTTCCCTCCCTTCCTTTTTGCTCCTGGGCGGATGTCCTCTCGGGGCTACAGATTTTCCCGCCTCATCTCCCCCCTTTCTTTTTCGCCTCAATCTTCCTTCGACTCGCTATTTTACTTGTCTAACCGTATCACGGTCCTAATTCTGACAGGTCTTCTCGGCGATGACCTTCCTCTTCGCGAGCCAATCCTTCCGGCAATCCCCCTTCCCTCTTCCTCGATTCCCCCCTTTTTGGCCTTCTTCCAATTTGTAACGGGTGAAAGTTTTCCCCCCTTCACCCCCATCCTTTTCCATCGTTGAAGCTGTTCTCCTCCCCTCCCTTTCGTTCCCTTTCTCTTGTCACCTTTCCACGCAAATCTATCAGACCTACCCTAACCCCGCAGCCTATCCCTTACTCCCCGCTATCGGTCTCCCGACTCTATCTACTAAACTAAGGTGGGCTCAGGTCCTTTTCTTCTCTTAAACTCTGTTTCAGTTGTACCTTCTCCCCGTCTTTTCTGCTAAAAGTTAGTGCCCATCCCCCCCCGGTAGTCATCATTTTATGCTGGGAACCCCCCCTCTTTTTACTCCCTCCGCGGAGTCTCCCACTTGGAAGGTAGACCCCCCCAGGTCAATTCCTTTTTTCCCGATCCTGAAGACGTAATAGATCGGATTCTTTCTTTTCTCGCCCCCGAGCAGAATACTCCACCCTTCACATACTCTATTGGTCTTTTCTCTCCCTTTTATTTGTTTTGCTACTATAGCTCCCTTCCGGTTCCATCAATTCCACCCGGTTACCCCTTGCAAGCGATCTGAGAGGGTTTTCCTCCATTCGCAATTCCCCCAATCTCAGCCTTCGAGTTCCACATTGAATGGTTTTTCGGGAAGGACTCCCCGCTGAGGGCGCGCTTCCCGTGTTTAAAAGATCCCTTCCCTGCAGACTCTTTCTTTCCTAATCGTTGTTGTGTTGAGCGCTTTTTTTCTCTGGATACGATCGTGGAGACCTTTACGAGCACCTTCCTGGAGTGCTTTATACTCCCCCGACCCCTCCTTTGCCCTAGAGGAATGAGCGTTTGTTGCCGTGCTCCTTGCACTACCCACATCCTAAGTCTGGCGCGGGACAAGTCCCCCCCTTTCCGGTGTGTGCTCCTTCTCGCACGTCACTTATTCCCTATCTTTATCCCAAGCATGCTCCTGTTAGTCTACAAGACCAAGAGATCTTTGATTTTTATATGGAGTTGCTTCTTCTTCACGAGGTTCTTCTCTTCTTGTCTCTCGGATCTTCCGCTTCTTTTCTTCTCGCCAAGCATTTTCTTATCTTCCTTCTTACGAGCGGCGCATACTGGATGAATTCCTTTGACAGTTGTGTTCTTTCTTTCCTTTATACGCGATGCTCTCATTTCCCCACTGGTACGATTGCTATAAATCAAATGAAGGTCTCCATTCTGTAGTCGTCTCCTATGTGTACCCTAAAGGTTAAGCTCTCGCGGCGTTTGTCTTCAGATCGAGTATCCCTTTTGCTCGCAGGTATGCTGTCGCTTTTTCCCGGTTTATATCCCTTGGTGCAAAAGCACTTTTTCTCTTTAGTAACTTCCAGTGCCCCCTCTTGCCTTTTGGTGATTTGCAAGGGCAACTTAACCCGTTCCTTCTTCCTGGCCCTTTCCTATAATTTGCTTTTTCCGAGCTGGTCACTGCGCCTCCGGCCCACTTTGCTGTAAGCGCGGCTTTCTTCTCCTCGAAGTCACGGGCAGAGGCTTCTCCTCATCTAGTTAGAGTGGGGACCCTTCCCCCCCGGGATCCGACTTCGAATATATTGCGGTATCTACGGGCGGGGGACTTTGCTGAGCATCGAGGACCCTTCCGTCGCGCAAGAGTCTTTCCCTACACGCTTATTTTTGAAAACAGGCATCCGACCGGTTTCTCCCCCGCTTTCGATATTTCGACCCTGCAATTCCGCGGGTCTTTTCCAAGCCGTAACTTGCGGGAAAATTTCGGTTCTAGGAGAATAGCGGTCCCCAAATAACCATCTTTCGAATACCTGGCAGGTACACGTCGTGTATGACCCCTTCTAATTTTTTTTCCTTGGAAGAGAGAAGCTCTAGTCTATCCTCCACAGCTTTCCACTCTTCTCTTTTTTGAGATGTGATGGAGTGGTACGGCACGAGCGGCTCTTAATAGCTTCGGATTTTTCACGCCAAAAGGGGATCCGGTGGATGTTTCTCTTTTCCCCCTGGCTCGGAATGTGTTTTTTTTAGGTAAGGGGCAGTACCTCTTCTCTTCCTTTTTGTAGTCTGGGGACGGTCTACCGTTTCTTCCCCTCGGAGATAGGTGCATTTCGGTGCCGTCCTTCTTTTCAGGAGCTCGGCGCAGTGGATTCTTTCCTAGAAAGATCCGAGGACCCTTCCTGCCTCAATACCTTAACGTGGCTCTTTTTGTACCCCGGACCCTAACTGAGTTCCCGGGTTCGTAGCGCGCTGAGGCGCTTTGAGCCGACTTAGATTTCGTTACATCTTCTTTAGCCTCGAAGCCCCTCTAAACCAGAGCCCTTTTGACGCCGCTGGCAGAAGTTTTATTTGAGCCTACCTGTCCCGTTTTGAGGTTTGTTTTCAGATAGTAGCCTCCCTTTGAGCGGGCCCCCCTGGCCTTATTTTCGACGATCGCTTTGAGCGCTCCGACGCGAAGAAGACGTTAGGTCTTTCTACCTCGCTGTTGCCTTATTGGTCGCTGAGGGATGAGTAGCCAC